>Ga0265798_10001675_pt1 | contig 33980 bp, 30 predicted proteins | sample P3T30metagenome_FD_192430 | JGI IMG/M metagenome (GOLD analysis project Ga0265798, IMG submission 192430) | Plant litter microbial communities from East Loma Ridge, Irvine, California - P3 T30 | ecosystem: Environmental > Terrestrial > Plant litter > Unclassified | place: USA: California... | reverse complement strand
AAGGGTGAAAGCGCCTATGAAGCAAGTTCTCCCGCATATCAAAATTGGACTGAACGAAGACAATCGATGTATGGTTGTCGTCGAGGATTATGAGCTCTTCGATTTCATTTCCGACTATCTCGGCGATGAATGTGACTTACCACATGAGTATCAAACATCGCAGACACGGCCAGGTGGCGAGGTCGTCACGATGTATTTTCTTCTTGGGGTAACCGCCGAAGAGATCGAGAAACGTCTGCTGAGGCTCTCTGCTGCGGAAGTCGAGAGAATCTACGGCCTCAACAATTAATCCCCTTCGTGATTCGAACGTCTGCAATGGGTCGTAAGCGGACGCTACAATAGGTCTGCTATCGGCCAGAAGCGGACGTGCACTGCTGGCGTCACACAGAAGTACATATTCCAAGCATGCGCACTCGGCAGCACCAAGTAGGCGATAAAGAAAAGTCGATGTCACTAACCCATCCATCCGTTACGCCAGAACAACGGCGCACTAGCTTGGTATTTGTATTCATATCTTTGATCATGCTCCTTTGCACCATCTATCTCACATTCGACGCATGGAAGTTGAGTCAGGGCAGTGTCGCCATGGGGAAGATAGTGGTATTAGATAGTAAGAATCGTCCAATGGTTCACTTCTTAACCAACAGTGGAGAACACATAAGGTTCCAAGACGGCACGAGCTCTCCCTTCCTGACTTACAAAGTCGGGAACGAAGTTAAAGTCGCGTTTCGTGCTGATGATCCGCAAAACGCCCAGATTGCAGGCCACCAGTGGGGCTTCCCGATTATTCTTGCGGTCCTTACATTCGGCTTTGCTTTCTTTGGCATTGCTGGGCTAAGAGGCCGGGCTATTGTGGGACCGTTGCGTCGACGCCGTGCACGCATCAACGTGAACTAAGAGCGCCTAAAAAATCCTCTAATTGCTCAGCAGGCAGCAGCCGAGTACACTGAGTCGTGCCAACCGTCTGCAATAAGCCACAAGCGGACATTTGACAGAGCTGTGCCGATGTTTCGTTAATGAGGCAGAGGCGACCATTTCGAGAAAGAATTGAATACTCGATGAAAAAAACTTGGCAACAGATGGTGAAGGAATCGTTCACGAAGACTCGTGACGAACGCTACGCCGAGGCGTCCAAAAGTGAGCGAATTGTTTATTGGCTCATCGTCGCTCTTGTGTCAACGACGATAGCGGCAGTGTGGCTGGGGTAGCATGAAGATTTTTACCTGACACCACGAGATTTAGTTTTCTCAACGACTGCTTCGGGTCGAGAGGGACGTAGACCGCAGTCCGAATTCAGAGAATCTGAGCGTTCAGCGTACGGCCATCATCGCACGCGGGGCAAATGCTCTGCCTTGTGAGGCATACTAAATCGCCAGCCCAATCCCGGCGGCACCAGCGATGACCAGGCTGGCGCCCCACACCGCATCCAGGTTGAGCCAGGCCCGCCGCAAAAACGCCAGGCCGAGATAGCGGTAGACGACCCAGGCAATGGCGATGCCGGCCAGCAGGGTGGCAAGGGTATGCACGGTGGCGACCAGCACCGCCGTGCCGACGGTCGTACGCGCCAGCGCCATCGTCAGCGCCGCATGCGAAGGCGCCGAACACAGCCCAAGCATGAAAGGCGCGAGCATCAACCCCGCCCCATGCGCAGTCGCCATCAGGAAGGACCACCACGCCAGCCGCGTCGGCGGAATCCGCGCCAGCATCCGCGGGTGGCGCCGGTTGAGCAGCTTGAACACGCCGAACAGCAGCACGGCGATACCCGCGCCGATGCGAATGGCATGGTTCCATTCCACATACCAGCCGAGCAGGGCGAAGGGCGCCAGCCCGACCGCGATGGCGGCGAAATGCCCGCCGCCGAGCGGCAGCAGGGTGGCGAACACCGACGCCGCGCGCCGGTCCGCCATGCCGTTCGCGACCGCCAGCGGCCAGCCCATGGCCGGATTCAACCCGTGGTAGAGGCCAAGTCCGACCACGGCCAGCCAGAGAACGCCCGTATTCAAGTTTCAGGCCGACGGATAGCAGAACGAATCGGTCGAACAGTCGCCACCCTGCAAACGGATCTGGTGCGATGCGTAGCCCGGTCCGAAGTCGACGTAGAAGCCGGGATCGAGTTCGATGCCGCCGTTCTCGCCCACCTTGCACATCAGCTGCACGCCCGGCACGCCGTCCGGATAGAACTGCGCATCCCAGGTGCTGTAGAGCGAATTGGTGAAGTAGACGCGCTTGCCGTCGCGGCTGATCTCGGTCATCTGCGGCCCGCCGCCAACCGGCCTGCCGCTTGGGTGCTGCGCACGCCGGGCAATGCCGCCGGCGCGCACACTGCCCGTCAACCTGGGCTGTAGAGGGTCGGTCACGTCGTACTGGCGCAGCTCGCCGGTGCCCCAGCAGGCCACGTAGAGGAAGCGGTCGTCGAGCGAGAGGTCGATGTCGCTGATCAGGGGAGGCACCGCGCCGAAGCCTTTCAACAGCGGCGGCAACTGGTCGGCATCGGCCGGCTCGGGCGGGATGGTGGCGGTCTTCTTGATATGGAAGCTGCCGTTCTCGCGGTACCAGGTCCAGATCGAGCCTTCGAGGTTGGTGGTGTCGACCACCACGCCCAGGAAACCGTACTCGCGCGTCGGATCGTGCGCCGGGCGGATCTCGAGCGCCATCTGGTGGTTGGCGCCCAGGTCGATGGTCTGCAGGTGCATGCGCTCGCGCAGGCTCCAGAAATGCACGGCGTGGCCGTATTTGTTGGCCAGCAAGTCTTCGGCGACGATGCCGTTCTCGAACTGCGGCGGCAGTCCCCATTCGCTCGACACCATGTAGTCGCGCGGCAGGTTCCACCAGAAGTCGTAGTGCAGCTTCTGCGGGCCGCGATCGATTTCCCAGCGGCCGAGGATCTCGAAGCTTTCGCAGTCCATGATGGCGATGCCTGGCGGCCCGTCGAGGCCATCGGCGCCGGCGCCGCCCAGGGTGCTGATGTAGATGCCCTCCGGGCCGCAATGCACGGTGTGCGGACGCGAGTAGCCAGTCTTGCGCAGCAGCTCTTCCGGTTCGATGGTCTTGACCAGCTGGGGGTTGCGCGGATCGGGCTGGGTGTCGACGATGTAGATGCGCGAGGAGCGGATGCCGGGAATGATCAGGTAGCGGCGTTGCAGGTGCGCGTGTCCCGACATCGGCGACAGCGCCGAGCTGCAGGCATTCCAGCCGAAATGGTGGAATTCGTCGCCCAGGTTCGGCATGACCAGCTTGTTGATCACCGCGCCGTAGGTGCCCGAGGCCGGATCGACATCGATGACGGCCAGCGCATCGGGTTGCGAACGGTCGGGCGACAGCAGCACCGTGTAGGCGATCCGTTCGGGTTCCGCTTCCATCGCCAGGCGCGGCGACGGATGGAATGTAGGGTCGGGACGCAGGGTTTGCAGCATGATGGCTCCTTGTCGTTACCAAGCCTTCAACACTGTGCGCCAGCTTGGAGGCTGTCAAGGAAGACGCCTATCCTGTTTGCCCTATGTCAGATCGCAAATGATTCGCGTGCGGCACGACTCATGCTTTTTGGTCAATAATAGCTTTCCTCTTCGTTCATCCACCGTCCACGAATCCGTAATGAGCCCATCCGCGAAAAGCTACGAAGTCAGGAAGTCCCCGGTACACGGCAATGGCGTGTTCGCCCTGCGCCCGATCGGCGCCGGGGAGCGCATCATCGAATACCGCGGCGAACGCATCACCTGGGACCACGCCACCGAGCGCGCCGCCGAGCGTGGCGGCCCGATCAACCACACCTTCTATTTCAGCCTTGCGGACGGCAACGTGATCGACGGCGGCCGGCGCGGCAACGATGCGCGCTGGATCAACCATGCCTGCGAACCGAACTGCGAAGCCTTCGAGGAAGACGGCCGGGTCTACATCCATGCCATGCGCGACATCGACGAGGGCGAGGAGCTGAACTACAACTACGCGCTGATCTACGACGAACGACACACGCCCGCGCTCAAGCGCCTGTTCGCCTGCCGCTGCGGCGCACCGTCCTGCAGCGGGACCATGCTGGCGCCCAAGCGCCGCGCCAAGAAACGCACCGGCGCCGTCGCCTGAATCGAAAGGTCTTCATGAAACCAGTCGTCCGCAGCCTCCTAGAGACCGATCTCTACAAATTCACGATGTGGCAGGCCTTCCTGCACATGCACCCGGGCGCCATCGGCGAATACGAATTCAAGTGCCGCAACACGCCGGCGTATCCGCTGGCCGAGCTGAAGGACGACGTCGAGCGCGAGCTGGATCTGCTGTGCGAGATGATGTTCACCGAAGATGAGGTCGCCTACCTGCGTACGCTGCGCTTCATCAAGAGCGACTTCGCCGATTACCTGACCCTGTTCCGCTTCCAGCGCAAGTTCATCCACGTCGAGACCGACGGTCCGCACCTGCGCATCCGCGCGACCGGCCCGATCGTGCACGTGATGGGCTTCGAGATCTTCGTGCTCTACATCGTCAACGAGCTCTACTTCCGCCGCTTCGACCAGGCCGCGGCGCTGGAGGAGGGCCGCAAGCGCCTGGCGCAGAAGGTCGAGGAATTCCGCGCCTTCGACGCCGAACCGAAGCGGCTGAACCCCTTCGAGTTCTTCGACTTTGGCGTGCGCCGCCGTTTTTCCGGCGAGTGGCACGAAGAGGTGGTAGAGACGATGGCGCGCGAGCTGCCGCAGTTCTTCAAGGGCACCTCGAACGTCTACCTGGCCAAGAAATTCAACCTGGTGCCGATCGGGACCATGGCCCACGAATACATGCAGGCCTTCCAGTCCTTCGACGTGCGCCTGCGCGACTTCCAGAAGAAAGCGCTGGAAGATTGGGTGCAGGAATACCGCGGCGACCTCGGCACCGCGCTGACCGACGTGGTCGGTATGGATGCTTTCCTGCGCGACTTCGACCTGTATTTCGCCAAGCTCTTCGACGGCCTGCGCCACGATTCCGGCGACCCCATCGAATGGGGCGAGAAGGCCATCGCCCACTACGCCAAGCTGCGCATCGACGCCCGCACCAAGCGCCTGGTGTTCTCGGATGCGCTGACGGTGCCGAAGGCGCTGAACCTCTATCGCCACTTCGCCGACCGCGTGCAGCTGGGCTTCGGCATCGGCACCAAGCTGACCAACGACACGCAGTACGAGCCGCTGAACATCGTCATGAAGCTTACCCGCTGCAATGGCCAGCCGGTGGCCAAGCTGTCCGACAGCCCGGGCAAGGGCATGGGCACCGACGAGACCTTCATCGCTTACCTGCGGCAGGTGTTCGACCAGCACATTTAAGCCAGGACAGGGAGGCCGGCATGAAGCTCGACGGACGCAGCGCAATCGTCACCGGCGCGGCAGGCGGCATCGGCCTGGCCACCGCGCGCCGCCTGTTGAGGGAGGGCGCCAGCGTGCTGCTGGCCGACCTGAACCAGGACAAGCTCGACGCTGCCGCCGCCCAGCTGGCGACCGAAGCCAGGGCCGACCCGAAGCGCATCGCCACCGCCGTCTGCGACGTGTCGCGCGAAGACCAGGTCGCCGCGGCGGCCGACGAAGCCATCGCGAAGTTCGGCCACTGGGACATCGTGGTCAACAATGCCGGCCTGATGATCTTCAAACCCATCGAGGAGCAGACCGTCGAGGACTGGCAGCGCATCCTCGGCGTCGACCTGCTCGGCGCCTTCCTCTTCATCAAGCAGGCCTTCCTCAAGATGAAGGGTGGCGGGGCGGTGGTCAACGTCTCCAGCGTGCACGCGGTCGAGACCGAACCGCTGGTCGCACCCTATGCGGCGGCCAAGACCGCGCTGCTGTCGCTGACCCGCTCGGCCGCGCTGGAGGGCAAGCCCAAGGGCGTGCGCGTGAACGCCGTGCTGCCGGGCGCGGTCGATACGCCCATGCTGTGGGATAACCCGAACGTGCGCTCGGGGGCCGAAGTCATCAACAAGGCCGAAGTCGGCACCCCGGACGACATCGCCGCCGCCATCGCCTTCCTGTGCGGCGAGGATGCCGCCTTCATCTGGGGCGCGCAGTTGCGCGTGGATGGCGGGCGGCTGGTGCGGCTCTAGGCGTTCCGCTCAGGGCTCGGCATAATTCACGGCAACCATCACCATGGTGCCGGCGCCCCGGGTGGCACTCGCCCATAGCTGTGCCCCCTCAGGCATCCTCTTGCAGCCGAGCTGGTGCCGCTGGCCAGGCGACATCAGTGCCACCTCGTTGTCCCAGGCTGCCATCACCATTTCCGGCGCGGCCGTGGACTCCTTCCCGAGAGAGGGGGACTCTACGGCGCCGCACACCCGGGTGAGGTGGGCCAGTATCCTGCGCCAGGCCTCGCGCGCCTGCTTCAGGTCGTCGCCCCCGTAGGCGACCAGCATGACGCGCTGCATGTGGTCGCCGTTGAAGTAGAAGGAAAGCAGGGCCTCGCCGCCTTCGAAGGGAACCTTGCCTGCGCCTAAATCGCCGTTCCTGAAGCTGTAATAGCGTGCGGGATCGCCCACGGCCTTGACTTGTTCGTGCGTCATTCCGAAGCGCCAGCCCTCGTAGCCGCCGGCTCGAGCAGACCAATGACCGAGTAGAGCTGCGCCCACGGCAAGGGCGATCAGGTGTTTGCGCATGACTTCCTCCTTGCTACATTGTAAACATTCTAAAGACCAAAAGGACGACAGCGCTTGCACATCGTCTCACAGCACCTATGCTGCATAGGACGGCGCCGGCGGGCGCCCTGGCTAGTGGAGGCGTAAGATGACCAACATGAAGAACGAAGTGGTCGATGCATTCAAGGCCACGCTGCGGGGACCGGTGCTGCAGCCGGGGGACCCCGGCTACGACGATGCGCGCGCGATCTGGAACGCCATGATCGACCGCCGTCCCGCCCTGATCGTGCGCTGCGCCGGCACCGCCGACGTGGTCGCGGCAGTGAACTTCGCGCGCGAGAACGGCCTGCCGCTGGCCGTCAAGGGTGGCGGCCACAACATTGCCGGCAGCGCGCTGTGCGAGGACGGCATGGTGATCGACCTGTCGCCGATGCGCGACGTGCACGTCGACCCGCGCGCGCGCCTGGCCTGGGTCAGCGGCGGCGCGCTGCTGTCCGACATCGACCATGAAACCCAGTCCTGCGGGCTGGCGGTCCCGCTCGGCATCAACTCGACCACCGGCGCCGCCGGTCTGACCCTGGGTGGCGGCTTCGGCTGGCTGAGCCGCATGCACGGTCTTGCGGTCGACAACCTGGTCGGCGCCGAGGTCGTCACCGCCGACGGCAAACGGCACTGGGCCAGTGCCCAGGACGAGCCGGACCTGTTCTGGGCCATCCGGGGCGGCGGCGGCAATTTTGGCGTGGTCACGCTGTTCCAGTTCGCCCTGCACCCGGTCGGACCCGAGGTCACGGCCGGGCTGGTCGTGTTCCCGGCCGCGCAGGCGCATGAGGTGATGCGCCATTACCGCGATTTCGTCGAGGTGCTGCCGGACGAGGCCAGTGTCTGGGCCGTGTTGCGCCAGGCGCCGCCGCTGCCCTTCCTGGCGGCCGACGTGCACGGCACACCCATCGTCGCGCTGGCGCTGTTCTCGCCGCTGGCCCCCGATGCGGTGACGCCCATGCTCGAACAGATACGCGGCTTTGGCCAGGTGCTGGGCGAGCACGTCGGCGCCGTGCCCTACGAGGCCTGGCAGAAGGCCTTCGATCCGCTGCTGGCGCCGGGTGCGCGCAACTACTGGAAATCGCACAACTTCACGAAGCTGAGCGACGAGGCCATCGACGTGGTGCTGCGCTATGCCAGCGCGGTGCCGACGCCGCACTGCGAGATCTTCCTTGGCCTGATCGGCGGCAAGGCGAATACGCTGCCGCCCGACGCTACCGCCTACCCGCACCGCAACGTGCAGTTCGCGATGAACGTGCATGGGCGCTGGATCGACCCTGCCGACGACGACAAGGTCGTCAGCTGGGCGCGAGAATTCTTCGCCGCCGCCGCCCCGCACGCCGCCGGCAGCGTCTACATCAACTTCCTGACCCAGGACGAGGCGGCGCGCATCCGCGAAGCCTACGGTCCCAACTATGCGCGCCTGCAGGCGATCAAGCAGCGCTACGACCCCGATAACCTGTTCCGCTTCAATCACAACATCCGTCCTGACGCATGACGCGTCGGAAGGATGCCCCGCGGGCACTGCCCGCGGGGACCCCGGCGGGGGCTATCGGGACGGTGGTACACTAGCCCGATGGCCTCCACCGTCGACCTCCACCTGCGTAGCTACGGCGAGCTCACACCGCCCGACCGCCACGACTACGGCCAGCTGGTGCTGCCTTTGCGCGGCGCGCTGCTGCTCGAGGTCGAAGGGCGGCAGGGCATGCTGGATCCGCTGCGCGCCGGCTTCGTCGCGCCGGGCGCCTGGCATGCCCAGGTCGGCGACGCCAGCAACCGTTCCATCATCGTCGACATCGCCGCCGGGAGCCTGGCGCCGGACGCCGCCGGACGCCTGTTCGAGCGCCCGTTCGCCCCGCTCGGCCCGGCGGCGCGCAAGCTGGTCGATTTCATGGCGCTGATGGCGCAGGCCGGTACCGCGCCACCCTCGGTGGTGCAGGGCTGGGTGCCGCTGCTGGTCGATACCCTGGCGCTGGACGCGCCGCGCCCGGCGTCGCGCCTGGCGGCGCTGCTGGCCCGCATCGAGGCCGCGCCCGGCCTGGCCTGGACCACCGAATCGATGGCGCGTGCCGCCGGTCTCGGCGTCAGTCGCCTGCACGCGCTGTTCCGCGAGGAGCACGATACGACGCCGCACGCCTGGCTCCTGGCGCACCGCCTGGACCGCGTGCGCGAGTGGCTGGCCGGCAGCGACGCACCCATCGCCGAGATTGCGCTGCGGGCCGGCTTTTCGGAGCAGAGCGCACTGACGCGGGCCCTGCGCAAGGCCACCGGGATGACGCCGGCGGCTTACCGGCGCCAGCAGCGAAGCCCGGGCGGATGACGCCCGGCCTGAACGCGCGCGACGTGCTGGCCGCCTTCGGCTGCGCCCTGGCCGCCGCCCTGCTTTGCTCGCTGCGGGTCGGGCTGGCGCAAGGCAATCCTGCGACCTTCGCGATGCTGTCCCTGTTTGCGGTCCCGATCGCGCTCGGCGCGACAGCCCTGGTCCTGCTGCCGGCGCTCGTCGCCATGAAAGCCTGGCGCTGCCGGCGTGCGTCCGGCTACGTCGCCGTGCCCGCGGCCGTGGTACTGGCCGTGTCGCTTGCACCCATGCTGATCAGTGGTTCTACCAGCCACTTGCGGATCGACGGCAAGCTGCTGATCGAGAACGGGCATGCGGTCTGGGCCAACTTCGGCTGGATCGTTTTCTTCAATATGGAGCCTGCGCTCTGGGCCGGCCTTGCAGGCCTTGCCTACTGGTGGCTGAGAGTCCGGACCGATGCGGTCCTGCAGAAAAGGTCAAGTTAGCGCGAGGCCAGGTCAAGAATTATCCGAGCGATTCCCCCATCATGCCCGCTCGGGAGGTTTTACTTACATGCTTACACGAAATCACTGGCTCGGCATCGGCGCGAGCATCCTGGCCGGGGCCTTCTGGGGCCTGGTCTTCCTGACCCCGGAGCTGACGCGCGGCTTTTCGCCGCTGCAGCTCTCCGCCGGCCGCTACCTGGCCTACGGACTGGTGGCGGCCGCGCTGCTGGCGCCGTCCTGGCGGCGCGTGCGCCCCATGCTGGGCTGGCGCGACTGGCGCACGCTGGCCTGGCTCAGTTTTGCCGGCAACATCATCTATTACGTGTTCCTGGCGAACGCCGTGCAGTTGGGCGGCGTGGCGATGACCTCGCTGATCATCGGCCTGCTGCCGGTCACGGTCACGCTGGCGGGACGTCGCGACGCCGACGCCGCGCCGCTGCTGCGCCTGCTGCCTTCGCTGGCGCTGGGCATCGCCGGGCTGGTCTGCATCAGCTGGCAGTCGCTCTCCGCGCCGCGCCATGGAAGCGTGCAGGATGCGCTCATCGGCCTGCTGTGCGCGACCGGCTCGCTGGTGTCGTGGACCCTGTACGCGGTCGGCAACAGCCGCGCACTGGCCCGGCTGAAAGGCGTCTCGGCCCACGACTGGAGCCTGCTGGTCGGCGTCGTCACCGGCGCGCAGGCGCTGCTGCTGGCGGTGCCGGCCTTCGTGTCGAATCCGGCTGTGCATCCGTCATCGTCCTGGCTGTGGTTTGCAGGCGTGGTGACGACCGTTGCGATCCTGTGCTCGGTGGTCGGCAACGCGCTGTGGAACCACGCCAGCCGCCTGCTGCCGCTGACCATGACGGGGCAGATGATCGTGTTCGAGACCCTGTTCGCGCTGCTCTACGGCTTCATCTGGGAGCAGCGCCTGCCGACCGGGCTGGAATGGCTGGCGATGGCGCTGCTGATCGCCGGCGTCCTGAGCTGCGCGTCGGCGCACCGCGAACGCGAGCCTGCGCCGGTGGCCGTGACCGGCTGAGCCTCAGAGCTGGCGCAGCACCCACAGCCAGGCCGGCATGGTCGCCGCGCACAACAGGCTGGACAGCAGAATCGCCGAGTTGACCAACTGCGCGCCGCCACCCGCCGGCCTGACGACGAAGGCTGCGTTGATGCCGACCGGGCAGGACGCGAGCACGATCAGCACCATCGCCGCCGCCATCGGCAGGTGGAACACGAGCACCGACAGCAGCGCCACGCCCAGCGGCAGGAGCAGCAGTTTGGCCAGCACGATGGCGCCGGTGACGGTCCAGCGGCCGGGCTTGAGCGAGGCCACCGAGGCGCCCAGCGACAGCAGCGCGCAGGGCAGGGCGGCGGCCCCCAGCATGTCGACCACGCGCAGCAGCGGCTGCGGCAGCCGGACGCCGGCGAAATTCAGCGCCAGGCCCACCAGCAGTGCGGCAACGATGGGATTCTTCAGCGTATTCAGCACCGGGCCGAGCCAGCCGGCCGGGGCTGCGTCCTCGCTCAGATGGTAGAGCGTGAAGCAGAACAGGCTGTGGAAGGCGATGACTGGGTAGGCGAACTGCAGGCTGCCTTCGCCCAGCACCTGGACCAGCACCGGCACGCCGACGAAGACCGTGTTCGAATAGGTGGCGGCCAGCGCCGCCGCCGCACCGGCGCCGCTGCCGCGCGCGAGCAGGCGCGTTGCCACGAACAGCAGGCCGAGCGGCAGGTAGAAGGCGCACAGCACCTTCCAGGACATCGCCGGCGGGATGCCGGTACGCCAGGCGCTGACGAACAGCAGGGAAGGCACCAGGAATTTCGCGGTCAGCTCGGTGACGCCGGCATGCCAGCCCGGCTTCAGCCAGGGCAGTTTCGCCAGCAGGGCGCCGAGGGCGGCGAGCAGGAAGATGGGCAGGAGCAGGCCGAAGCTCATGCAGACCACACCATGGCCTGGACCTGAACCTGGATATGAAGACGGCTTGCGAGGCATGGTCGGATCGTCATGCCCATCAGCTTAGCAGATCTGCACTAATGTGTTGCTTTCGAGACATTCGTTACAATCCGCGTATTTTTGTTGCGCAAGCCTTGGTATGCTGGATCAAATGTTCCCTGCATAAATACACAAGGAGACCTCATCATGCGCCGTGCCCTGCCTTCCAACCGCCTGCGCCGCCTCGGCCCTCTGGTCGCACTGGCCCTGCTCGTGGCCGCCGCCAGCCTGGGTCTGGCGCACGCCGACCCGGCACCGCAGACGGCCAGCCCGTCCGCGATCGTCAAATAATCGTCAAATTTGGGCGCTTAGCCGTACGCCGGCGCACAGTCGGCGCCGCGACGCTTGCGTAAAGTCTCCGCACCGGCCATCCCGGCCATTCGGAGACGACCATGGATTCCATCAACCGCAACCAGCCCGAAAACAACCGCAAGGACCTCAGCGGCCACGAAGCCGTCAAGCGCGTCAGAAGCATGGCCGACGAGGCCGAGTCCTGCTTTTTCGTGACCGCCACGGCCACCGGCGAGACCAACGGCGTGCGCCCGATGAGCGTGCGCCAGACCGACGATGCCGGCAACCTCTGGTTCCTGAGCGCCAGCGACAGCCACAAGAACCAGGAACTGGCCGCCAACCCGGCCGTGAAGCTCTACTTCCAGGTCGGCCACCACGCCGGCTTCCTCGAACTCGAGGGCCAGGCCGAAGTCATGCAGGACAAGGCGAAGATCCACGAGCTGTGGAACAGCATGCTGAAGACATGGTTCACCGAAGGCGAGGACGACCCGCGCATCACCGCGATCCGCTTCCAGCCGCAGTCGGGCTACTACTGGGACAACAAGCACGGCAACCTGGTCGCGGGCGCCAAGGTGGCGGTCGGCGCCCTGGTCGGCAAGACCCTCGACGATTCGATCGAGGGCCGCCTGAGCTTCGACGTCTTCAGGCGCTGAGCTTCATCCTTCCAGGTTCAGCTTCCACAGCTGCGTCGGCAGGGCTGCCGGCGCATCCGGCTTGAAAAAGGCCGAATCCTGGATGTGCGAGGTGGTCACGTAGATCGTGCCGTCCGGGCCCTGGCTGAAGGTGTCCGGCCAGCGCAGGCGCTCGTCCTGCACCACGACCTGCGCCTGTGCCTGCGGGCCTTCGGCCAGGTCGCGCACCTTGATGCTGTTGTCCTGCACCGACGTCAGGTACATCTTGTCGGTGCCGCGGGCGATCAGCAGGCCGTCGTTGACGCCGTTGATGCCGTACTGCTCGACCTGGCTGGAGACGTCTTCACCCCGCAGGCCGGCACCCAGCAGGGCGCTGGTCGGGATGCGGTACAGCTCGTCGCCCTTGATCGCCTGCCAGTACAGGTATTGGCCATCGGATGACAGCTCGATGCCGTCGGCCGAGAACTCGACGCCGCGGCCGTCCGGGCGGCGCAGTTCCTTGCCGTCCACCTTGACGTTGAGGCCCTTCTTCATCTGGGTGGACGGATGGCCGTCCAGCACGCGGGCGGTCTTGCCGGCCGCGATATCGACCACCAGCAGCGCACCGACCACGCCGGAATCGGTGATGTAGGCGTACCTGCCGTCATCCGAAAAACGCACGTCGTTCAGATAGGAGCCCTGCGGCGCGGCGTCTTCGTCGAAAGCGATGACCTGCGCCACCTTGTCGGTCGCCAGGTCGATTTTCACCAGTTTCGGTCCCTTGGCCACCATGTGGGCCTGGGCCGGCGCCGCCGGGTCCAGCACCCACAGGCTGCCGCGCTGGTCGGCGACGATGCTCTGCACGCAGACCCAGTGGTCGTCCGGCGTGATCTCGTCTTTCTTGGCGTTGCGCCAGGCGTTCCATTCTTCGTCGGGATAGGGCTTGACTTCGCCGTCCTTCAGCTCCGCCACCGAGACGGCGGTATCTTCGGTCCAGCGCGGGAAGTTGACAAAGATACGGTTCGTTTCCGAGACCGAGACGCCGGTCACCTGGTGGCCGAAATCGGCGACCAGCTCGATGCTTCCCTTCGTACTTGCTGCCATTGTTCTTCCTTTCTTGTTGAGGGGAGATTCAGGCGGCCTTGCGGCGGCTCTGCACTTTCTTGGGTTCGGCGGGGACTTCGGACGCCAGGCGCTGCTGCAGCATGGCCAGCACCGCCGCTTCCTCCGGCTGCAGGTCCTGCAGGTCTTCCGCCAGTTCTTCCTCGGCGCGCGCCAGCAGGCCCTCGATCATGGTGCCGTCCATGTAGGAGTCGAGCACCGCCGGGTGGACGTAGCACTTGCGGCAGACCGAGGGCGTGTTGCCGAGCTTTTCGGCGACCGACTCGATGGCGCGCACCACGTTCTTCTTGGCCTGGGCCTCGGAGTCGAACTTCTCGAATTCGCGCAGGGCGAGCGCGGCCAGCACGGTGCCCGACCAGGTGCGGAAGTCCTTGGCGGTGTAGTCTTCGCCGGTGATTTCGCGCAGCCAGTCGTTGACGTCGGACGAGTTGACCGTGTGCGGTTCCTTGTTCTCGTCGAGGTATTCGAACAGGTCCTGGCCGGGCAGGTCGCGCGAACGCTGGATGATGCGCGCCAGGCGCCGGTCGTGCACCTTGACGTCGTGGTAGACGCCGCTCTTGCCGCGGAAGCGGAACTCGACATCGCTGCCGTCGATCTTGACGTGGCGGTTGCGCAGCGTGGTCAGGCCATACGACTTGTTTTCGCGCGCGTATTCGTCGTTACCGATCCGCATCATGGTCGCCTCCAGCAGGTAGACGATGGTCGCCAGCACCTTCTCGCGCGGCAGGCCCGGCAGGCCGAGCGCGCGGTCGACTTCCTTGCGGATCTGCGGCAGCGCCTTGCCGAACTTGATCATGCGCTCGTACTTCACCTAGTCGCGGACTTCTCGCCATTTCGGGTGGTAGCGGTACTGCTTGCGCCCGCGCGCGTCGCGGCCGGTGGCCTGCAGGTGGCCATTGGCCTGGGGGCAGATCCACACTTCCGTCCAGGCCGGCGGGATGGCCAGCGAGCGGATGCGCTTGAGCGTGGCCTCGTCGTCGACCGGCTCGCCGCGCGCGTCGAGGTAGCGAAAGCCCTCTTTGTCGGGCTCGCGGCGGATGCCGGGACGGTCGTCGTGGACGTAGCGCAGGCCGGCCGCCCTGGCGGCGGTGGGCGGATCGGCGTTCGGTATCGCGTCGGCTTCGATGGCGCGTTGTTCGGGGTCGATGTCGCTCTTCATGATGGTCCGTTCCAATAGGTAGGGTGGGCACCCCGTGCCCACGCCAGGTCATGCGAAGTCTACGCTTCCAGGACGGGCGCACCGTACGGGAGCGCACGTAGACCGCTTGCATGGCCGGGCTTTCAAATGTAAGGTATACCTTACATCATGTCCGCTGCACCTTACAAAATCGGCCCCACCTGGAGGACACCATGCCCAGAATCGCTCTCAGCCTTGCCGCCTGCGCCTTGCTCGGCGTCCTGCTCGCCCAGCGCTGGCTGCCGTTCGGCGCCGGCTTTCTCGGCGGCGCCATCCTGATCGCTGCCGCGTACCGGCTGCGCGCCCACTGGCAGCGCCAGCCCACGGCGCCAGAGATGGCCGAGCGCAGCGCGCTGCTCTCTAGCGGCGGCACCCTGGTCTGCCTGGGCTTCTTCGCGGGCAAGCTCTATCTAATCGGCCCAGACCTCGACCTCGCGGCGCGGACCACGCGTGCGATGGGCAGCCAGCTGTGGGTGCTGATCGGCGCATCCTTGCTGGCGCAATGGATCGCCAGGGCGCCGGACGCGGCGCGCGACGAGCGCGATGCGGACATCGCCGCCCGGGCCTTGATGTCGGCGGCATGGATGCTGCTGGCGCTGCAGCTGGCGCTGGTGCTGTGGTTCAGCTTCGTCAAGGATGGCAGCATGGCGGCGATGTCGGCCGGGATGCTCGTCCACCTGCTGATCGGCAGCTGGATGCTGGCCCACGTCTTCTACGACCTGTGCTGCATGCGTGCCTACGCGCTCACGCGAACGCTCACGGCGGATCCGGCATGAACAAGGAATCGCCGATCGATAACCATTTGCGGCGCCTGCGCTTCGAGCATGGCGAGATGTCGCAGGAAGCGCTGGCGCGGGCGGTCGGCATCACGCGCCAGACGGTGATCGCGCTGGAAAGCCTGCGTTACGCCCCTTCGCTGGAACTGGCGATGCGTCTGGCCGACGTGTTCGGCAAACCGGTGAACGAAGTTTTCTACTGGCGGCGTACCTGAGCGAGCAGGGCTGCAAGGACCTGGGTATCGACCGGTTTGACCAGGTGATGGTCGAACCCGGCGGCCAGCGTCCGTTTGCGGTCGGTTTCCTGGCCGTAGCCGGTCACGGCGACGAGCACGGCGCCCGCCATCTGCGGCAGGTCCCGGATGCGCTGCGCGAGTTTGTTGCCGTCCATCTCGGGCAAGCCGATGTCCAGGATGCATACCTGCGGCGGCGCGGCGCGGATATGCTCGAGCGCAGCATGTGCCCGGTGTTCGGTCGCTACCTGGTGGCCGCCGGCTTCGAGCAGCATGCTCAGGGTCAAGGCGGCGTCGACGTTGTCGTCGACCACCAGGATGCGCAGCGGCGCGGCCTTCTCGTGCGGCGATGCGCCGGGCGTACGTGCCGCGTCCGCGCCCGCCCGCAGCTCGAGGCGCGGCAGGCAGACGGTGAAGGTGCTGCCCTGGCCGGGGCCCGGGCTTGTGCACGACACGGTGCCCCCGTGCAGGCCGACCAGGCTGCGGACCAGGGCCAGGCCCAGTCCAAGCCCGCCCGAGGAACGGTCGGGGCTGCGTTCGGCCTGGGCGAACATGTCGAAAGCACGCGCCACGAGTTCGGGCGCCATGCCGATGCCGTTGTCGGCGACCTCGATCAGCACGTGCGCGCCGCGCACCTCGGTCTGCAGGGCGAGCCGGCCTCCCTCGGGCGTGTATTTGGCTGCGTTGTTGAGCAAGTTGACGATGACCTGGATCAGCCGCTTCCTGTCGCCCAGGACCAGCGGCGCTTCAGGGGGCAGTTGCAAACCGAGATGGTGATGGCGTGCGCGGACCAATGGGGTCACCTGCTCGATCGCCTCCGCCACGACCTGGCCGACGTCGACCTCGGCGCTGTCCAGCTCGACCAGGCCCCGGGTCACGCGCGACACGTCCAGCAAGTCGTCGACCAGGCTGGTCAGGTGATGCACCTGGCGCCCGATGATCTGGCTGGTCTGGCGCACGCGTACTTCGTCGATGGCCATGATCTGCAGCAGTTGGGCGGCGGCACTGATCGGCGCGAGCGGGTTGCGGAGTTCGTGCGCGAGCATCGCCAGGAATTCGTCTTTCCTGACGTCTGCTTCTTTCAGGCGCTCCTCGGCGATTTTCTGATCGTGGATGTCGGTGCAGGTGCCCATCCAGCGGATGATCTTGCCGGCGTCGTTGTAGAGCGGTAAGGCTCTTCCCAGCGTCCATCGATATTCGCCGGAACGATGGCGCAGCCGGTACTGGATTTCATACGGCTCGCCGGTGCGCAGGGACTCCCGCCACACGTCCCAGGCACGGGCCTGGTCGTCGGGGTGGAACAGGCCGTTCCAGCCTTCGCCATCCGTGCTGCCTTCAGGCATGCCGGTGAATTCGTACCAGCGCTGGTTGTAATAATCGTGGAAGCCGTCGGGCAGCGTCGACCAGACCATCTGCGGCATCGCATTCGTCATGGTACGAAATTTCGCTTCGCTTTCCTGCAGTGCCAGCTCGTTGCGCAAGCGTTCGCTGGCGGTCCTGGCGCGCGCGGCCACTTCCTTGATGAACGCAGCCTCTTCACCCGACCAGGCGCGCGCTTCGGCATTGTTGACGAAAATGAGCGCGACCAGGCGGCCCTGCTCGACAACGGGGAGGTTCACGAAGGCCCCGGCACTGCGTTCTTGCAGGATCGCCGCCGCAGAACGGGTCCGCGGGTCGGTTTCGACGTCATCGATGGCGATGAACTTTCCTGCCTTCAGGTCATCGATGAAGGAGCCGAAAACCCGCAGGTGCAGGGTGCCTGCGAACGTTTGCGCGCCAGGCGCGTTCCAGTCCCGCATCACGGTCAGGGTTTCGGCGACCGGGTCGACGATGCCATAGCCGACCCGGCTGGCGCCGAGCGTTTCTCCGAGAATTTTCGAAGCCACGAACGTGATCTCTTCGGGCGTCGTCAGCCCCGGCAGCGCGTCGGTCAGCGCCATCAGGGCATTGCTGCGCCTCTCCCGCTCCTCGCGTTCGGTGACGTTGCGAAAATAAACCGACAGGCCGCCGGCCGCCGGGTACACATTCACTTCATACCAGACGCGATGGTCGGGGTAATACGACTTGAAGGTGAGGGCGATGCGTTCCCGCGCCGCTTTGCGGTACATTTCTTCGAATTTACTGCCGACGGTGCCGGGATACACCTGCCACAGGCTTTTACCGAGCAATTCGCTTGCCTGGGCGCCGAGGGTCATCTCGGCCTGACGATTAACGTACGAAAATTCCCAGGCCTCGTTCAGGCTGAAGAAGGCGTCGCTGATGCTGTCCAGCACAGTCTGGGCGTCGCCGAGGCTCACTGGTTTTTCTGTATTACCCTGCATGCGAGACCTTCGAAAGCCGTTAGAAGCATGCAAGGGTAGGGCCTGCCGGCAGTAGCGTCAAGATTCCGGCCGGGTCGCCAGCGCGACGATCGCGGCGCCGGCGCCGACCACCAGCGCGTCCTCGATCAGGCCGCTGCGGGTCTGGCCGATGCGCGCCATGGCCTGCTTGCGGCCGGCCAGGGTCAGGTAGGCCAGCGGCACGGCGGTGGCGATCGCGGCCGCTGCGCCGGCCTGCTCGCGGCCGCGCGGGGCCAGGGCCGCGCCGGCGATGCCGGCGCTCATCACGCGCGCCAGCAGCCCCAGGAAGACGGTGCGGTCGGGCGCGGTCTTCATCTTGTCGCCTGCCAGTTCGCCTGCGCCCATCGCCAGGGCACCGTACTTGAACAGGGGCCGGTCCAGCAGCGCCAGGGTGCCGGTCGTATCGCGGCCGGCCAGGCGGGCGGCGGCAAGGGTGGCCATGGGCGTCATCGAGCGCGCGCTGGCGACGGCGCCGATGAGAATGGAAGGAAGCAGGTCGCGGATGGCCATCGTTTCTTACTCCTCGGTAGGCATGATGATAAGGGCCGGGCCAGTCTACGCGGCCGGCCGCCAGGACGACCGTACGGAAGCGCACCGAAACCGGTGCGGCAGTGGAACCCGGCTTATTCGCCGACGACGATGGACAGCTCGACCTGTCCCTGGCGCCAGGCCTGTTCGAGGTCCTGTTCGATTTCGGCCAGCGAGCCGCTGTCCAGGCGCGCGAGCCTGGCGATGCCGTAGGCGCGGTTGCGCCCGTTGCCCTTGGCCAGGTACAGCGCGAGGTCGACGATGCTGACCGCGCGTTCCCAGGAGATCGCGTCGAGGCCCTCGGCCAGCGGGAAGGGCGCAAAGCCGATCGATACCTTGACCGACAGGCGGTGTCCCTGGTACTCGACGGCATGCGCGGCGATGCCGGTCAGCAGGCGGCGCGCCACCTCGTCCAGGCGCTCGCGCGGTACCGCGGGCAGGAAGGCGAGGAATTCCTCGCCGCCCCAGCGCACGATCATGTCGGTCTCGCGCAGTATGGTGCGCAGGGACGCGGCCACTTCCTTCAGCACCGCATCGCCGGCGCCGTGGCCCCAGGTATCGTTGATGTGCTTGAAGTGGTCGACGTCCAGCAGGAAGATCGCGCCGACCATGTCGGCATCGCCGGCGGCGCCGGGCCGGGCGGCGGCCTGGTGCCCGCGCATGAAGTCCTGGAAGTGGCGCCGGTTGTACAGGGCCGTCAAGGGATCGAGCGAACTTTGCTTCTTGAGTTCCTGGTTCTTGATTTCGAGCTGGGCATTCGTGCGGCGCACCTTGCGATAGAGGATGCCGACGATGGCCGAGGCCAGCGCGAACACCAGGGCCAGCAGCCACCACACGCGCTGCTGCAGGCGCCGGTTGTCGATCTCGGTGGATTTGAGCTGGTTTTCCTGGCGCAGCAGCGCGATCTGGCGCTGCCGCTTGTCGGCTTCGTACTGTTCCTGCAATTCGACCATCGCCTTCTGGCGGCGTTTCTCGAACAGCTCGCCCAGCAGTGCCCGCTCGCGCTGGTAGGCTGCGACGGCGCCGTGCAGGTCGCCGGCATGTGCCAGCGCGTCCGCGTATTCGCCCAGCGCGATTTGCAGCTCGGGCTTGTTGCCGGCCTTTTCGTACCCGGCCATGCCGGCGTCGATGTACCTCCTGCCCTCGGCAAGACGGCCCATCGCCAGGTAGGCCTGGCCGAGGTTGAGGTGGGCCGTGGCGATCAGGCTCTCATCGTTGAGCGCGGTCGCCTGCTCCAGGGCTTGCCGTCCGTACAACAGCGCATGGGGAAAATCGCGCATCTTCAGGTAGCAGTCGGCCAGGTTGACCAGCGTGAGTCCGATCATCGGCCCGGCGTCGAGCTTGCGTTGCAGGTCGAGCGCCTGCAGCTGCGCACTCAGGGCGCGCTGGATCTGGCCGGAATCCATCGCCAGCGCGTACTCGGTGCTCTTCAACAGCGCCAGGCGGCCCTCGGAATTGATCTGCCGGGCAGCGCGGATTCCTTCGTCGAGGGCGGCGAAACCCTTGTCGAACATGCGCATCCGGTCATACAGCTGGGCCAGCGCGCGCAGTGAAATGACCGACAACAAGGGGTCGCCGCTCTTGTGCGCCAGCGTGGTCGCGGCATCGAGCTTTTCGAGTGCGCGCGCAAAACCGCCTTCTTCGGCCAGCGCCTGGCCCGACGAGATCAGGATTTGTACGCGCAACCCCAGGTTCGCGGTGGCGCCGGCGAGTTTTTCGGCCTGCCAGATCAGCTGGTGCGAGGCCGTGGTTTCATCCTGGCTGAAGAGGGCGTATGCCTTCGACAGCATGGCCTTGGCGACGATGTCATTATTCCCGGCCTTGCGGCCGATGCCGATGGCCTGGTCGGCCAGCTTCACCGCTTCCGCATGCCTGCCCAGGCCGTGCACGGCGTCGCTGTAGACGATGAGGAAGCCGCCCTGCTGGGCCGGCGTACCGCGCATGGCCTCGGCCTGCAGCTGGTCGAGCTGGCGCAAGCCGCGCTGCGGCGACACCCTGGCAACCTCTTCGATGTCGGCAAGACGCTGGTTCAGCGGCTGGTCCTGGGCGGGAGCCGCGCCTGCCGCGGCCATGAGCAATGCCGCCAGCAGCCTGCGGCCGCGACGATGCGCTATGTGGGGAAGTCCAGCGAAGAACATGGTGTTGGAGACGTTGTATCGTCCCAGACCGGACGCTTATAGCTATATTGTAATAGACATTTCCCAAAGGAAATGATGAATTTGATGGGCTTTAGGCGTAAAAGCGACAGCGCGCCCTAGGATTCCCGGTAGCGCGCTTCCACCAGATCGATCTCGCGCAGCAGCTTGCGTGCGGTTTCATCTGAAATCTCGCGCCGCCGGCCCAGCCGCAGGATGGTGTCGCGCTCGGCCTTCAGCGCCGCCAGCCGGTACTCGCGTTCGGCCCGGCGCGCCGCGTGGACGTCGGGGCCGCCGCCATCGCCCAGCTGGATGTTGCGCAGGCGGTTGCGGTAGAGATTGACCACCGTGCCGCAGGCGTTGGCGTGCAGTTCGGCGTCCGGGCCGCCGGCGCGTGCGCGGCCGGCCTGCTCCACGGCCTCGACTGCGGCGTGGACGGCGGCGGCACGGGCGCGGTCTTCTTCCTGCTCGGCGTCGGCTTCAAGCGGCACTTCCAGCCCGCGCAGCAGGCGCGGCAGGGCCACGCTGGCCAGCAGCAGGGAGACCACGATCACGGCGCTGGCCAGCAGGATCGCCAGCTGGCGGCCGGGGAAGGGCGAGCCGTCGGGCAGGGCCAGCGGCAGGGTCATCACGCCGGCCATCGTCAGGGCGCCGCGCACGCCGGCGACGGAAGTGGCCATGATCAGGCGCATGCGCGGCTTGAACACCTGCTGGCCGAGGCGGCGCTGGTTCAGGATCGTCAGGCGCAGCGACACCCAGACCCAGATGAAGCGCAGCAGCACCAGGCCGAAGCTCAGCGCCAGCGCATTGCCGGCCAGCCACCATGGATCGAAGGGATCGCCGCCATCCAGCGGGTGCAGGGCTTCGCGCGCGATGTCCGGCAGCTGTTCGCCCAGCAGCACGAACATCACGCCGTTCAGGGCGAACTGCAGGGCGTCCCAGATGACGTTGCGGCGGATGCGCGTCGAGGGCGTGGCCGAGCCGCCCAGCTCCACATAGCTCATCGTGATGCCGGCCGCCACCGCACCCAGGATGCCGGAGGCGCCGATGTGCTCGGCCACCAGATAGGCGCCGAAGGGCGTCAGCAGGTTGATCAGGATCGGCATGCCGTCGTCCTCGCCGAAGCGGCGCTGCAGGAAGGCGTGGGTGCGCGAGATCAGCCAGGTGACGCCGACGCCGGCGGCGATGCCGGCCAGCGCCACCCACAGGAAGGTCAGGCCGGCCCTGGCCGGCGAGAAGCTGCCGGTCATGGCGGCCGCCACCGCGAAGCGGAAGCACACCAGGCCGCTGGCGTCGTTGAGCAGGGATTCGCCTTCGATGATGTGCATCAGGCGCGGCGGCACCGGAATCCGGCTGGTGATGCTCGACACCGCCACCGGATCGGTGGGCGCCACGATGGCGGCCAGCGCGAAGGCGACCGGCAGCGGCAGCGAGGGGATCAGCCAGTGCATCAGGAAGCCGGCGCCGACCACGGTGAACAGCACCAGGCCGAGGGCCAGTTCGATGATCGTGCCCTTGTCGCGGAACAGGCCGACCTTGGGAATGCGCCAGCCGTCCAGGAACAGCAGCGGCGGCAGGAACAGCAGGAAGAAGATGTCCGGCTCGAGCGCCACGCCGTGGCGGAACACGCCCGAGATCACCGCGCCGAGCGCGATCTGGATGAGCGGCAGCGGTACGCCGAAGGGCAGCATGCGCCCCACCCAGCCGCTGGCGACCACCGCCAGCAGCATCGCGAGGACGACTTCGACCGACTCCATCCCTTATCTCCTTGTCAAAACCCGATGATAAGGGATGCGGGCCGGAAGTGCGGTCCGGTTCGCCGGACAGCGCTTCCCGGCGTCCGGTGTCAGCGCTTGATGTTGGCCTCGGCGGCGGCGGCCAGGATATCGGACAGCTGGGTGGTGTTGACCGGCTTGACCAGGTAGTGGTCGAAGCCGGCCGCCATCGACGTGTCGCGGTCCTGCTGGCGGCCGTAGCCGGTCATCGCGATCAGGGTCGCGCCGCTGGTCTGCGGCAGGCGGCGCAAACGGCGCGCCAGTTCGTTGCCGTCGAAGTCGGGCAGGCCGATGTCGAGCAGGCAGACGTCCGGCGGCACGGCCTTGGCCAGCTCCAGCGCGTCGCCGGCCGAATACGCGACCTCGATCTGGTGCCCGGCCGAGTGCAGGAACAGCTGCAGGGTGTGCACGGCGTCGACGTTGTCGTCCACCAGCAGGATGCGCAGCGGGACGCCGCCCTCGAGCGGCTGTTCGCCGGCCGGCTGCGAAGCCAGCACCACGTCCTGGGTGTAGCGCGGCAGGCGCACCGTGAAGGTCGAGCCCTTGCCCAGGCCCGGGCTGGCGGCCTGCACGGTGCCGCCATGCAGTTCGACCAGGCTCTTGACCAGCGCCAGGCCCAGGCCCAGGCCGCCCTGCGAGCGGTCCGGGGTGCGCTCGGCCTGGGTGAACAGGTCGAACACGCGGTCCACCAGCGCCGGCTCCATGCCGATGCCGTCGTCCATGACCGTCAGCACGAAGTCCTGGCCCTCGGCTTCGAGGCGCAGGCGCAGGGTGCCGCCTTCCGGCGTGTACTTGGTCGAGTTGTTCAGCAGGTTGGCCACCACCTGCACCAGGCGCTTGTGGTCGCCCTTGACGTGGGCCGGGGCCGGGGGCAGCTCGACCACCAGGCGGTGGCGGCGCGCGGTGATCAGGGGGCGGATCTGTTCGGCGGCGTCGTCCACCACGCGCTTCAGGTCCAGCACCTGGGTCGACAGCGACACCAGCCCGCGCGTGACGCGCGAGACGTCCAGCAGGTCGTCGACCAGGCTGGTCATGTGGTCGACCTGGCGCACGATGATCGAGCAGGTCTGGGTAATCTGGGCGTTATCCGAATGAAGCAGTTTCAACAGGTGGGCGCCGGTGCTGATCGGCGCCAGCGGGTTGCGCAGCTCGTGGGCCAGCATCGCCAGGAACTCGTCCTTGCGCTGGTCGGCGGCGCGCAGCTCGCGCTCGGCCAGCGACCGCGCCGCTTCCTTCTTCTGCAGCGAGGCCGCCATGCGGTCCAGGGCCTGGGCCAGGTTGCCGATTTCCTCGTTGGCGTAGTCGATGCCGGAGCGGGCGTCGAGGTCGCCGGCGGCGATGCGCTCGGCGGTGCCCATCAGCTTGCGCACCCGCTGCACGATCAGCACGTCGCCGACCAGCCAGGCGGCCAGCAGCGCCAGCATGGTGGTGGCGCCCAGGCCCAGCAGCGACATCAGCTGGTCGTGGCGCGCGGCCGAGGTGATGGTCTCGGTCGGGATGCCGATGGTGACGGTGTAGTCGCTCAGGGCCGGCGCGCCGACGCGGGCGAAGGTGTGCAGGCGCTCGACGCCGTCCTCGCCGCGGATCGTCACGGCGCGCTGGCCGGCGGTGGCGACGCCCTGCAGGGTCGCATCCGACAGGCGCTTGCCGAAATAGCGTTCGGGGTCCGGACGGCGCGAGATGATGGTGCCGCGCGCGTCGGCGGTCGCCAGCACCGAGCCGGGCGGCAGGTTGATGTCGTTGATGAAGGTGTCCAGGCCTTCCAGGTCCATCGCCGCGAATACCACGGCGAGAACCTTGCCGCTGCGGTCGATGACCGGGTAGGTGAGGTTGATCGTGTGCTTCTTGATCACGCGTCCGAACACGTAGTCGCCGGCGATGAAGCGGCGTTCGTTGATGGCGCGGCGGAAGTGGGTGCGGTCGCCCAGGTTGACCGGGTGCAGCAGGGGCACCGCGGAACAGGTGACGTCGCCGTTCAGCTGGATGAGGCCGAAGTTGACGAAGCCCTCGTTGCGGTCGAGGACGTCCGACAGCAGCGAGGTGCACTTCGCGGTATCGCCCATCAGGTCGGGCACGCTGGCCAGGTCGACCAGGATCTGGCGCGCGCCCTCGAGCGACTGAGCCTCGTTGGCGGCGGCCATGCCGGTCAGGCGGCGCAGGTTTTCCTCCGATGCCTTGATCGCATGTTCGCGCTCGCGGATGCCCGACAGGATCGTCATCACCGCGAGCGGCATGATCGCCAGCGCAACCAGGAGCATCAGCCGGCTGCGCAAACTGTTCAGCCGAAATCGACCTTTACTACGGCCCAACCCGAATGTCATTATTATCTTTATACCGCCGTATAGGCATCACCAAATTCTATGATCCTGCGGATGCCGTCGCGCAGCGTTGCCACGTCGTCCGAAATGTAGCCGAGACGGATGAACCCCGGTACGCCCAGCGCGTCGCCGGGCATGATGGCCACTTTCTTCTCTTCGATCAGCCGTTCGGCGAAGCCGACGGTGTCCATCGTCAGGCTGCGCACGTCTCCCCACAGGTACGGTCCGGAGGCCGGCGCGTGCATGACGATCCAGGGGACCTCGGCAAACAGCCTGACCGCCAGATCGCGCCGCTGGCGGTATTCCGCCATCATCTCGGTGGGCGCGCCGGTGGCGAAGGCGACGTCGGCCGCCACCTGCGACAGGTGGGGCGCGGCGGCCGTGATCGGACCCTGCAGCGTCTGCATCGCGTTGACCACTTCGGCGGGGGCCAGCGCGAAGCCGACCCGCCAGCCCATCATGGCGTAGCTCTGCGACGCCGAGAAGATGGTGATGACGCCGATCTTCCGCCAGTCGCACAAGGCCGCCAGGCTGGTGTGTTCGCCATCGAAGATCAGGTGTTCGTAACTTTCGTCGACGATCACCTTTGCCCCGATACGTTCCACCCAGGCACGAATGTGTTCCAGTTCGACGCGAGTGTACACCTTGCCGGTCGGATTGTGCGGGTTATTGATGATGACGACCTTCGGCGTTTCCAGGCTGTCCAGCAGCTGTGGCGTGATGGCGTCGGGCAAATCCACCAGGATCGGGCGCAGGCCCAGCAGCTGCGACGTGGCCACATAGGCCGGCCAGTGCGGCTTGAAGACCAGCACGCTGTCGCCCGGATCGGTGATGGTGTACAACGCTTCGTACAGCGCCTGCTTGGCGCCGTTGGTGACGATGATTTCGCCGGTGCCGGCGTCGATGCCGTTTTCCTTGCGCAGCTTGTCCGCGAGGCGGGCGCGCACGTCGAGGGCCCCGACCACGCTGGTGTAGGGCATGGTCCGTTCGCGTTCGACGGCATGGGCCACCGCGTCCAGGACGGGGCGCGGCGCCGGGAAGTGCGAAATCGCGATCGAGAAATCGATGACCGGCACACCCTCCGCGCGCAGGCTCTCCACCCGCCCATGCATGGCGGTGGTGGCGAGTGGGCGGGAGGAGGCGATCCTGGCTGAAGTATGCATGAAGAAGTCTCCGTAAATGTCTGATAGGCAGCGTTTCCCGCTGGGCTACGGTTGAGTGTTTCCTAAATGTACTAGTTTAACGCCAAACGTGGCGCACGAGACACATATGTAACTGTCGGGCAAGCTCGGCCGGCAACCGCGGTAGCCCTGTACGCGGTGAGCGCCGCGCCGCGGCCGTTTCTGTTACGGTGAACCTGACTGCATTTATTGTTGGAGCAAGCCATGCAAAACCCCATCGTTCGTACTTTCAAACAGCTGTCTTCGGCCGAACAGGCGCGCCAGGAACTCCTGGCGGCCGGCGTGTCGGCCGACGACGTGAAAATCGATGTCATGATTTATGAAACCGGCGCCGTGCAGGGCAATTTCACCGTCGGCGACACCCCCGAAGTGAAAGGCAAGACCGCCTACACGCATACCTACGCGCCGACCGCGCAGGATGACGTGCGCGACTGCCTGCTCGTGGTGAACGCCCTCGACGACGGCATGGCGCAGCGCGCCGAAGCCATCCTCGAGCGTCACGGCGCGCTCGATCCCGACCCGGCGCACCGTGCCGCACAGGCGAACATGAACCGGCACTGACGCATACCCATGAGCGCCATTCATCTCGAACTGAGCGACGCCCTGCTCATCATCGACATGCAGGTCGACTTCCTTCCCGGCGGTGCGCTCGGCGTCGCCAGCGGGCACGAGGTCGTCGCCCCGATCAACCACCTGATCGCGCTGTTCCGGGAACAGGGATTGCCGATCATCGCCTCGCGCGACTGGCATCCCAACGACCACTGTTCGTTCGATGCCCAGGGCGGGCCCTGGCCGCCGCATTGCGTGGCCGGCACCCCGGGCGCCGAGTTCACGACCGAGCTGGCGCTGCCCGACGACGCCATCGTCATCTCCAAGGCCGACACGGCACCGATCGACGCCTATTCCGCCTTCGCCGGCACCGGCCTGGCCGGCCAGCTGCGGGCGCGCGGCGTGGGCCGCGTCATCGTCTGCGGCCTGGCCACCGACTACTGCGTGCTGAACACCGTCACCGATGCGCTGGAAGAGGGCTTCGACGCCATCATCGTGCCGGAGGCGATGCGCGCGGTGGATGTGGAGCCGGGCGACGGCAGGCGTGCCATGGACCGCATGGTGGCGCGCGGGGCGGTGCCGGTGCGGCTGGGTGAAGTCGGAATGACGGCCTTGTCGGTCGCCTGACATCAGGGGCGGCGCAGCAGGAAAAGCATGCCGCGGACTTCGGCGCCGTGCTCCTTGCGCAGCGCCGCGTCCTGCTGCTCCACCAGCGTCAATCCGGCCGCTTCGGCGCAGGTGCCCACATAGGCCGGCGCGTGCGCGAAGCGGTTCGATGCGGTGATCGCATAGCCGGCGCCGGTATCAGGATCCTGTGCCAGCGACTCCACCGAGAACGCAAACCAGCCGCCCGGCCGCAGGGCACGCGCAACGCGCCCGAACAGCGGCGACAGTTCGCCGAAGTAGACCAGCACGTCGGCCGCCAGCACCAGGTCCCATTCTTCCTGCCGGCCTTCGAGCCAAGCATTGACGTCGGCACAGGCCAGCTCGTCGTACAGGCCGGTCTCGCGCGCCTTGTCCAGCATCTTTTCCGACAGGTCGACGCCGGCCAGGCGTCGCGCCACCGGCCGCAGCAGGGGGGCGCACAGGCCGGTGCCGCAGCCGAGGTCCAATACCGCGTCACAGGTCGTTTGCGCTCGCGCCTGCAACATCGAGATCAGCAGCTCCGGCGTCCGGTAACCGAGCACCCCGACGAGGTGGCGGTCGAAGTGGCCGGCGTACTGGTCGAACAGGCCTCTCACGTAATCGGCCGGCGCGGACGAGGGCAGCTCGCCTTCGCCCAGCGCGGCCAGGGCGAAGCCGATCCCTGCCGGGTCGGCGCCCAGTTCCTGGGCCCGGCGGTAGGCGAGGACGGCGTCCTCGCGCCGGCCCAGCGCGCGCAGCACGTTGGCGCGGTAGTGCTCGGCCATTGCGTAGTCCGGCCGTAGTTGCAGTGCCTGCTCGTAGCTGTCCAGCGCCTGTTCCAGCAGGCCGGACTTTTTGAGAGCGGCACCGCGTGCGCACCAGATTTCGGCCTGCTGCGCCGGCTGTGCAGCCGCGGCCAGCGCGCGCTCGTAGGCCGCCACGGCTTCCGTAAAACGTTCAAGCGCCTGCAGCGCATTGCCCAGGGCCTGCAGCGCATCCGCATAGCCGGCGCGCATCGCCAGGGCCTGTTCGGCGCTGGCGACGGCATCGGCATGGCGGCCCAGGTCGTTCAGCACGATGGCGCGGTGGCACCAGGCCTCCGGGTAGCCGGCCTGCAGGGCGAGGGCGCGTTCGTAGCTGTCCAGCGCCTCTTGCTGGCGGCCGAGGCGGCGCAGCGTATTGCCGCGGTTGTTCCAGGCCAGCGCGTAACGCGGGTCGAGCCGCAGCGCGGCATCGATGCTGTCCAGCGCCGCCGCCGGCTGGCCGAGGTTGTTCAGGGCCGCGCCCAGGTTGGCATGGGCGCGCGCCTGTTGCGGGTCGATCCGCAGCGCCGCCCGGATCAGGTCCGCGGCGCGGGCCGGATTGCCGCGCTGGCGTTCGATCACGCCGCTCAGGTGCAGGGCGTCGAACTGTTGCGGGTCGAGCGCCAGCACCTGCTGATAAAGCGCGTATGCCTGCTCCAGCCGGCCCTGCTGGTGCAGGGCGACCGCCTGGCCGAGCAGTGCTGCAAGCTCCACCTTCAGCTCCAGCTCAGATCCGCCTTGCTAAGCGGCAATTCGCGCACGCGCTTGCCGGTGGCGGCAAAGATCGCATTGCACACCGCCGGCGCCAGCGGCGGGAACACCGGTTCGCCCAGGCCCGTGACCGGATAATCGGTCTTCAGGAAGTGCGACTCGATCCTGGTCGGCGTGTCCGGCATGCGCAGCAGCGGATAATCGTGGAAGTTGCTCTGCACGATGCGGCCCTTCTCGATGTCTAGCTTCGGGTACATCAGCGTCGACAGGCCGTCGATCACCGAACCCTGCACCTGGTTTTCGGCACCGGACAGGTTGACGATCTGGGCGCCGATGTCGGTGACCACCACCACGCGGTCGACCCTCAGCTGTCCTTCCTTGCTTACCGTGACCTCGGCCACCTCCGCCACATAGCCGCGGTGGCTGAAGTGGAAGGCCACGCCGGCACCCTGGCCGCGCGCGAACCTGCGCTTGCCCCAGTCCGACTTCTCGGCCACGGCCTTGAGCACATTGCGCATGCGCGCCACGTTGTAGGGCACGCCGCGTTCGCCGGTGCCGGCCACCATGTCCTTGTCGCCCAGGATCTCGAGGCGGAATTCGATCGGGTCGCGGTTCGCCGCATGCGCCAGTTCGTCGATGAAGCTGTGGAAGACCCAGGCGAACACGTTCGAGCCCGGTGCGCGCCATGGTCCCATCGGGATCCTGCATTCGAGCGGGGTCTGTTCGAGCAGGCAGTTGGCGGTCCAGCGGCCGGGGAACTCGTCGCCCGACAGGCTGGCGCCGCTGCCCGGGCGCAGCACGCTGCCGGTGGTACCGTCGCTTTCCTTCTGCTCGACGCGGTTGGCGAAGGTGACGAAATGGTTGTGCCAGGCCACCAGCTTGCCCTGGGCATCGACGCCGCCGCGCAGGAAGTGGAAGCCGCCGGCGCGGAAGTGGTCGTGCTGCAGGTCGTCCTCGCGCATCCAGGTCAGCTAGACCGGGGCCTTGACCTTTTGCGCGATCGCCACCGCATCGACGATGAAGTCCGAGGACAGGCGCCGGCCGAAGCCGCCGCCGCTGCGCGTGATGTGCAGCTCGATCTTTTCTTTTGGGATGTTGAAGGTGCTGGCCACCAGGGCCTGGCCGGCGCCCGGGTTCTGGGTCGGCGCCCACAGCTCGACGCTGCCGTCCTTCGGATCGACCAGGGCGGTGCAGTTCTGCGGCTCCATGCTCGCGTGCGAGATGAAGGGGTAGGTGTAGGCGGCTTCCACCGTGCGTGCGGCCCCCGCCAGCGCGGTCTCGACGTCGCCGTCGCGGCGCATGGTGACGGCGCCCGGCTGCTTGCTCGCGGCCTGCGCCTGGGCCAGGAAGCCCGACCAGCTGTGGTTCGCGCCTTCGCCTTCGTCCCATTGCACGACCAGCTTCCTGCGCGCGCGGATCGCGTTCCAGGTCGAGTTGGCGACGATCGCCACGCCCGGGCGCAGGCCGTTCAGGTTGTCCGTGCCTTCGACGATGAAGGCGTCCTTCACGCCCGGCATGGCCTTGATCGCGGCCAGGTTGGCCGATACCGGGCGTCCGCCCAGCACCGGACACTTGACGTAGACCGCGTACAGCATGCCGGGCAGCTGCACGTCGATGCCGAACAGCGGCTTGCCGGACACGACCTTGTCGTTGTCGACGCCGCCGATGCGGGTGCCGAGCAGTTTGTATGTCGCCGGGTCCTTCAGCTGCACGCCCTTGGCCTCGGGCACCGGCAGCACGGCGGCTGCCTTCACCAGCTCGCCGTAGCCGAGCCGGCGCTTCGATGCGTCGTGCAGCACGGCGCCGCGTTCGGCGCGGCATTCCGCAGGGCTCACGCCCCAGGTCTGGGCTGCCGCCTGGACCAGCATGGTGCGCGCGGTGGCACCCAGGCGGTGGAAGTTCTCGTAATTGGTCGGGGTCGAGGTCGAGCCGCCGGCACCCTGCGAGCCATAGGCCGGGTTCAGGTCGCCCTGGACCACGCGCACGTTTTTCCAGTCGACCTCCAGCTCCTCGGCGATGATCATCGGCAGCGAGGTCTTGATGCCCTGGCCGATTTCCGGCTGCTTGGACACCAGGGTCACGATGCCGTCCTGGGCGATGCGGATGAAGACGTTGGGCGAAAATTCGGTAGCGGCCGCGGTCCTGGCCGTCGTCTGGCCCTGGGCCAGGGCGGCGATGGCGCCGTTATTGAACAGGCCGAGCGCCAGCAGCGAGCCGCCGGCGGCGGACTGGCGCAGGAAGCTGCGGCGGGAGCTGGACACCGGGGCGGATGGCAGGTCTTTGTCGCGCGCGCTCATTTCTTGCCCTTTCCGGCCGGTGCCGCGGATGCGATCTCGGCGGCGCGGTGGATGCCGGCGCGGATACGGACGTAGGTGGCGCAGCGACACAGGTTGCCGGCCATGGCGTCGTCGATCTGGGCGTCGGTCGGGCGCGGGTGTTGTTTCAGCAGGGCGCAGGCGCTCATGATCTGGCCGGACTGGCAGTAGCCGCACTGCGGCACGTCGAGTTCCTGCCAGGCCTGCTGCAGCGGATGCGCGGCTTTGGCGTCGAGGCCCTCGATGGTGGTGATCTTGTGCTTGCCGATGCTGGACACGGGCAGCTGGCAGGCGCGGGCCGGCTGGCCGTCCACGTGAACCGTGCAGGCGCCGCAGGCGCCGACGCCGCAGCCGTACTTGGTGCCGACCAGGCCCATGGTGTCGCGCAGGGCCCACAGCAGGGGCGTATCGGCTTCGACGTCGACCTGCTGCGTCTTGCCGTTGACGTTCAACGTGTATTTACTCATGTGTTGTTTAAGTTATTGCCGGAACAGAACAACACAATCGTAAACCAAAGCGGGGCGTCAAGACCAAGGTTTTTGTTGCAATTTCCCCTAACGTGGGCGCAGGGTGCCCGCCCTACAGCCCGCCCGGATAGGTCTCCGGCGGCTCTTCCGAGTGCCAGCCGCCGCCCGGATCGAGCGGCGTGACGGCCGTGGTGCGGTCGATGTGGATCACGGCGTCGAACTGCACCGCCATCTGGGCCGAGAAATAGTGGCTCTGGCGTTCGGTGCGCGGCAGGTAGATGACGCCGATCGCGCGTTCGAGCCGGCGCTGCATCAGCGCTTCGCGGGCGGGATTGTCGCCGCGCAGGGGAAGCAGGAAGCGTTCGATGCCGGTGTCGTGCAGCAGTTCCTCGTAGCTGCCGGGCATGCCGGGGCGCACGCGCTTGTGCTCGGCCGGGCCGTCCCATTCCGAGGCCGCCGTCACATAGCCTTCATAGGTCGAAAAGCCGATCAGCCGGGTCTGGCCGTCGTAGGCCTTGCGCGCCAGTTCGCCGACGTTCCATTCGCCCAGCTGGCCGACCTCGGTGGCGCGGGCGTCGCCGATGTGGGAGTTGTGTTCCCACACCACGATCTTGGCGGGCTCGCCGTCTTTCGACAGATGCTGGGCCAGGGCTTCCAGGGTCTCGGCCATGTGGCTGTCGCGCAGGTTCCAGGACGAGACGCGGCCGCGGAACATGGTCCGGTAGTATTCCTCGGCATTCTTCACCAGCCGCGCGTTCTGCTGGGCGTGGAAGAAGGCGTCGGCGCTGCCGTCCTTCTGCGAGTATTCGTGGTGGCGCCGCTGCAGCTGGTTGAGCTGTTCGATCACGCCTTCTTCGCAGGACGCGGACAGGTCGAGGCTGGCGGATAAGCCGTAATGCTGGCTGTCCTCGTAATAGTGGTCGAAGCAGGCATAACGCTCCCTCGCCACCTGGGCCGCCTTGGGATCGACCTTGTCGAGGTAGGCGAGCACTTCGCGCAGCGAGGTGAACAGGCTGTACAGGTCGAGGCCGTAGAAACCGACCTGTTTGCCGCCCGCTGCCTGTTCTTCGTTGTGCTGGCGCAGCCACTCGACGAAGGCGGATACGTCGGTATTGCGCCACATCCAGTTCGGAAAACGCTCGAAGCCGGACAGGGCGGCGTTGGCGTCCGCGTCGTCGCCCTGGCCGCGGACGTAGCGGTTGACGCGGTAGGCGTCCGGCCAGTCGGCTTCGACCGCCACGGCATGGAAGCCTTTTTCCTCGATCAGCCGCTGGGTGATCTTCGCGCGCTCCTCGTAGAACTCGTGGGTGCCGTGGGTGGCTTCACCCAGCAGCACGAAACGCGCGTCGCCGACCAGGTCGAGCAGTTCGTCGTAGTCGCGCGCGCCGCCGCTCAGCGGGATGGCGGCGGCGCGGATGGCTTCAACGGGATCGAGGTCTGCCATGATCGCTCAGCCGCGTTCAGTGCAGAAAACGGCTGGTCCAGCTGGACTGGGCAGCGCCGCGCGGCATCGACCCGCGCTCGATGAAGTCGCGCATGCGCGCCAGGTCCTCGTCCATCTTGGATTTCGGATCGGAGCCGAGCAGCAGGGCGAAGGCATGGCCCAGGGCGCCGGCCGGCGGCGAGTAGGACATGCGCACGGTGACCAGGGTGCCGCCGCGGTGGCGCTCGAACTGGATCGAGCCGCTGTTCGGGATTTCTGCGCCGGCTTCGCTGCGCCAGGCCAGGCGGTTCGGGCGGCTCTGCTCGGTCAGCACGGACTTCCATTCGAAGCGCGATCCGCCCGGGCCCTTCACGCTCCAGTGCGAGCGGCGATGGCCGAGGTCTTTGACCTCCGTCACGTGCGACATATAGCGCGGGAAGTTCTCGTAGTTGGCGAACTGTTCGTAGACCTCGTCCGGGGCGGCGTCGATGTGGATCGTCTTTTCGAAATCGATGGTCTGGTCCATGTTCATGCCGCTTGCCATGCCCTTGGCCATGCCGAGGGTGGAGGCGCCGCGGTTCGCGAGCGAGCGCAGCGGCTGGTTGGCGGCACCGCGTGCCAGCAGGGCGGCGCCGGCCAGGCCCAGCACCGCGCCCATCGGCGAGCGGCGCATCAGGCCCATCAGGGCCAGCACGGCACCGCCGGCCAGGGCGGTATTGCGCATGCCCGGCGCCCAGGCGCCTTCGCTGTCGCCACGCACCTCCTGCACCACGCGCTGGCCGAGGCGGCCGGCGCTCTTGCGGGTGTCGTCGTAGAAGTCGGCGGCGGTATCGGCAGCGCGGCTCACGGCCTTGGTCACGGTGTCGCGGGCGTTCGAATAGGTGTTGCCGTCCTTCGCATCGCTTGCCAGGTCGCTGGCGCTGCTCGAAGCGCGGTTCATCGCGTCCACGGCGACGTCCCTGGCCTTCGAGAACGCGTTCGAAATGCTCGAACCGATGCTGCCGTCCGGCCTGGCCATGTCGATGGCGTCGTCGGCGGCGGCGCCCATGCGGTCGCCGGCGCCACGCCAGACGTTGCCGAGGGCGCTGGTGGTGCGCGAGCCGGCGGTGCGCACGGCGGCGGCCGACTGGGCACGGCGTGCGCTGCCGCGGTCGGGGTCGAGCATGTACATCAACAGGGCGCCGGCGGCGGCGCCGCCCAGCCATTTGGCAAGTTCAAGCCCGGTGTCCGTCGACG
>Ga0265798_10001674_pt1 | contig 33984 bp, 28 predicted proteins | sample P3T30metagenome_FD_192430 | JGI IMG/M metagenome (GOLD analysis project Ga0265798, IMG submission 192430) | Plant litter microbial communities from East Loma Ridge, Irvine, California - P3 T30 | ecosystem: Environmental > Terrestrial > Plant litter > Unclassified | place: USA: California... | reverse complement strand
CTCTGCCCGCGAAGGCTTCATCGCATACCGTCTGACACACCGGAGCGCCCGCTCCTACAGGGTCCCGCTTCAACCTGTGGGAGCGGGCTCTGCCCGCGAAGGCTTCATCGCATACCGTCTGACACACCACAGCGCCCGCTCCCACAGATGGCTGGTCCCACGGACAGTCAGAAGCCAACCGTGGCGGAGACCAGGTAGGTTCTCGGGGTGGCCAAGGTCAACCCCGGCTCGCTATCGTCCGAAGCGCCAGCCGACGCCCAGTAGCGCTTGTCCAGCACGTTCTCGACATTGGCGCGCAGCGTGACGGCCTTGCCCTGCACCTTGAACGCGTACCGCGCCCCCACGTCGAATCGCTCCCAGCTGTCGATTTCCTTGCTGTTGGCCTGATCCAGGTACTGCGCGCTGGAGTAGATCCCGCGCCCACTGAGCGTCAACCCTGGCAACGCCGGCACATCCCACTCCGCCCCCAGGTTGACATTGAGCTCGGGCGTGGCCGGTGCCCGGTTGCCATCGAAGGCACCTGCCGTGGTACCGCTCAGCTCACTGTCGATGTACATCACCCCACCCAGCAGGCGCACGCCAGCGAGCGGCTCACCAAACACGCTCAACTCCACGCCGTTGTTTTCGCGCTTGCCATTGGGCCCGAAGGTGCGGGTGACGGTGTTGGTTTCGTACGCCGGCTGCTTGATACGAAACGAGGCCGCGGTGATAGCCAGGCTGCCCAGATCGTACTTGGCACCCACCTCCACCTGGCGGCTGATGAAAGGCGGGAAAATCTCGTCCTCGTTGATCGAGGTGGAAGGCGCGATCTTGCCCTGGCTCAGGCCTTCCAGATAGTTGGCATACAGCGACAGCTCGTCGGTGAGTTTGTAGAGCACGCCTGCCGAAGGCGAAAACTTCTCCTCGTCGTAGCCCGTATCGCCTTTCACCCCATCGCTCCAGTCATCGACCTTGACCCGCTGCCAGCGCCCGCCCAGTGTCAGCAGCAAGCGGTCGTCGAAGAAGCCGAGGGTGTCGGACAGCGCCACGCCGTCGAACCTGTTCTCGGTATAGACCTTCGCGTCCTGCCGCGTGGGATTGTTCGGAGTCGGCGTCGCTATCGGGTCGTAAAGGTTGCTGCGCCCCCTGGCGTAGCGCGCGCCGCCATTGGTGAAGTCCATGTAGAAATGACTGGCGGCCAGATTCACCTCATGGCTGACCGAGCCGGTCTGGAACCAGTTACGCACGCCTACCGTGGCCGTGCGCACGCTCTCGTCCCGGGTGAAGTCGCGGGGCAGCACCTCGAAGTCACCGGCATCGTTGGTGACCGACACGTTGTGCCGGAGGAAATCGTGGTTGCTTTCCCGTGCACCGATGCTGCCGTACAGCAGAGTCGAATCATTCAAATCGTACTCGCCGTTGAACGCCCCGAACGTATCCTCGGTACGCGCCTTGCTCCAGCGTTGCGCGTAGTTGTCGCGCACATGGTTGGCACCCGGCACGCGCGCGTTGACACCGACCTGGACGCGCTCCTGCGGCGCATCGGTATCACGTTCGGTATGCCCCAGGTCGGTGGAAAGCCGCAGGCGCTCGCCGCGAAAATCCAACCCGATCACGGCCATCTCGCGGTCCACGCTCTGCTGGTCCCACGTGGTATCACCTGCTTGCTTCACCGCATTGAGGCGGACACCAAAGCGCTGATCTTCACCAAAGCGGCGGCCGACATCCACCGCGCCGCCGGCCTGGCTGTCGGAAGCGTAGCTGGCGGTGAACTCGTTGATCGGCGTATCGGTGGCACGCTTGGGCACCACGTTGATGCCGCCACCGACACTGCCCCGCGGGGAAATGCCATTGATCAACTGACTGGGCCCACGGAGGATGTCCACTCGGTCGGCCATTTCCATGTCGATGGAATACGTGGGCAGTATTCCGTACAACCCGTTGTAGGACACATCGCTGTTGAACAGGCTGAAGCCACGAATGGTGAACTGTTCGAAACGCCCGCCTGCCGGGTTGGTGGTACGCACTGCCGGGTCGCTGGCGACCAGATCGCCCAGGGTGCGGGCCTGCTGGTTCTTGCTGGTCTCGCTGGTGTAGCTGGTCATGCTGAACGGCGTGTCCATGAAGTCTCGCGCACCCAAAAGGCCTTGCGAGCCACGCCGCGCCACCTGTCCACCGGCATACGACTCGCCTGCCAGGCTGCCTTGCGCGGCACCGGTCACCGTGGTGGGGGTGATTTCCACGACGTCTGCCCCTTGGGGCGCAGCTACCAGGATATAGGCATTCTGCCCTACCGCCTGCAGACGCAGACCGCTACCGGCCAGCAACTGGGCGAAACCGCTTTCGACGCTGTACTCACCGGCCAGCCCGGCGCTGCGCCGACCGTCGACCAACGCGGGGGCGACCGACAGGCTGACACCGGCCTGGCTGGCAAAGCGTGTCAACGAAGCGGCGAGATCGCCCTGCGGCACGCTGTAGACGCGAGCGCTGCCTTCGGCAAGGGCCATTTGCAACGGCATCGGCGCCAGGCCGAGCAGCACGCTGAGATGCAGCGCACGAGCATAGTGGGTCGGTGGCTTGCGGGTGGACCGGGGAAACGAACGAGGGGGCCGTGCGGGCATGGCTGAAGGCTCTTTGAGTGTGCTTACCTTTCCATGACAAGCGAGCGCGCAAAAGGGGACAGGCGCTACACGGATTTTTCCTGGGGCACCAGGGTGGCCCAATAGCGCGTGCGCCACTGCACGCGCAGCGGCAGGCTGACCGCCAACAGATTCAATACCTGATCAGGCTCGTCCAGGCGAAAACTGCCGGTCACGCGCAGGGCTTCCAGTTCGGGCTGCCAGCGCAGAATGCCGGGGCGATAACGGTCCAGCTCGCGCAGAAACTCCCCCAGGGGCTGGTTGAGGGCAACGATCACGCCTTCGCGCCAACCCGGTTGGCGAGGATCGAAACCGGTGATCGGACCAGGCCCTGCGTTGGATAACTGTATTTGTTGCCCTGTGCGCAAGGTAAGCGGGGCAAAGCCTGTGGGGCGAACCTCTGCCTGCCCGGCAAGCACCGACAGCCGACAGACGCCGCTGCCTTCGCGGACGTTGATCTCACCCTGGTCGAGCCTCACGTCGGTGAGCGCCGTGCGGATGTGGAACGGCGTGGCATCGGCCAGGCGCAACATGAATTCTCCGCGCCGCAGCGTGAGTTGCCGTTTTTCGGCATCGATATCGACCGCCGTCGAGGTATTGATATGCAACACGCTGCCATCGGCCAGTGTCAGTCGGCGCCGCTCGCCGGTCCCGGTGGCCTCATCGGCGCGCCAGGCGTCGAGGGGCAGCTCGCGCGCGAGCCACCAGCCGGCGGGCGCCACTACGGCTACGCCCAGCAAGCCCTTGAGCATGTCGCGACGGCCTGGCGCCGGACGATCCAGGCTGGCCATGGCCAGCGCCGGCGGCAGGATCTGGAAGCGGCCCTTGAGCGCCGATACCCGCCGCCAGGCCGACTCGTGGGCGTCGCTGGCTTCACGCCAGCGTTGCAGGCGGGCAAGATCCTGCTCGCTGACCGCGCCGGACTCGATGCACACCCACCAGCGTGCCGCCGACCGGGCAACCCGACGTGCTTCGTCGCTCGGCTCGGGGCTCAGCACAGATCGGCCAGCAGGCAGTGCTCGTAGGCCTGCGCCATGTAGCGCTTGACGCTGCGCTCGCTGACCTGCAACCGTTCGGCGATTTCCCGGTACCCCAGCCCCTCCAGCTGGCTGAGCAGAAAGGCGCGGCGAACTGCGGTGGGCAGGCCATCGAGCAGCTGATCCAGGGCGTGCAGGGTTTCCAGCACCTGCCAGCGCTGTTCCGGCGAAGGCGCGACGTCTGCAGGCAGCGTGGCGAGCGCATCCAGATAAGCTTGCTCCAGGCTGCGCCGTTTGTAGAAGTTCACCAGCAGACGTTTGCCGACGGTCTTGAGATAGGCGCGAGGCTCCTGCAGGTCAGCCACCGACTGAGGGCTGGCCAGCACCCGGACGAACGTATCCTGGCTAAGGTCCGCCGCATCCCAGGCACTGCCCAGCCGGCGGCTGAGCCACTGCTCCAGCCAGCTGCGATTGTCGCGGTAGAGCGTTTCGAACGCCCGAACGTCCGCCCCCGCAAGATCGACCATCATCGGCACCTGTCAGATGTAAATGAGATCGATTGTATTTTAAAAAGGGTTGCAAGCGGAACCGTTAGTTACGCCCTCGATGCTGCATCCGACCAGCACGCGGTCACCCAGGCAAACCGCATGCGCCGCCGACGCGGCTCGCGCCGCTGCTACAGGGACCGCGTTGCCCTGTATCGCGCCTCAACGCGTTACCCCAGAAACACCGCATTCCCCTGCATCCGGCCTTAACGCGTTCCCCCGACCCCCCGCATTCCCCTGTATCGCGCCTCAACGCGTTACCCCAGAAACACCGCATTCCCCTGTAGCAGCGGCGCGAGCCGCGTCCGGGATCGGCGCGGTATTGCAGACCGGTCAACCCGAGGCGGGGGCCGAATGACCACGCCGATACGTCGTGTGCCAGCACAGCAACAAGCCCGCCCCCGCCATCAGCGCACCGACGCTGCCGATGTTCGCCACCCCCAACTGGGTGATCACCACACTACCCAGCAGCGCCCCACCGCCAATGCCGACATTATAGATGCCCGAATGCAGCGCCATGGCCACGTCCGTGGCATCCGGCGCCAGCTCGAGCACCTTGGACTGCATCGCCAGGCTGAAGCACATGATCGATATGCCCCAGACCACGCTCACCACACTCAGGTAGGTGGCGTGGCGCGCCAGCGGCAACAGCAGCATCAGGCACAGGCCCAGCAGGGCGATCGACACCACCATGAAGCTACGCGGATAACGGCCGCTGTAGCGGCTGAATACCAGGGAGCCGATCACCCCCGCGCCGCCGAACAGCAGCAGCAAGGTCGTGGTCATCTCCCCGCTCATGCGTGCCGCCGCCTGCACGAACGGTTCGATGTAGCTGTAGGCCGTGTACTGCGCAGTGATCACCAGCGCCGTGGTTACATACAGCGCGACCAGCACCGGGCGCTTGAGCAACATGGGCAGGCTTCGCAGCGAACCCGAATTCTGACTCGGCAGCGCCGGCAGGCTTTTCGCCAGCCACAGCCCCACCGCCGTCGCCACCACACCGATTCCGACGAACGTGGTGCGCCATCCCAGCGCCTCGCCCACCACCCGCCCCAGCGGTACGCCCAGCACCATGGCCAGGCACGTCCCGGTGGCCAACAATCCCAACGCCTGGGTGTGCTTGCCCGGTGGCGCCAGCCGCACCGCCAGCGATGCCGTGATCGACCAGAACAGGGCGTGGGCAAAGGCGATACCGATGCGACTGGCCAGCAACACTGCGTAGCTCCAGGCGACACTGGACACCACATGGCTGACCACGAACAGCATGAACACCCCGATCAGCAACCGGCGACGTTCGACGTTGCGCGTCAGCAACATGATCGGCAACGACATCAGCGACACCACCCAGGCATACACCGTCAACATCAGCCCCACCTGCGCCGTTGGCATGGCGAAGCTCTGACCGATGGACGTCAGCAGCCCGACCGGCGCGAACTCCGTGGTATTGAAGATGAACGCCGCCAGTGCCAGCGCGATGACGCTGGACCAGTTGCGTGTGGACGTTTCTGTGGATCCTGTTTTCATCATGCTCGCACCTTGCTGTCACGCACGCCCAGACGGCTCAACCACACCGAGAAAAGGATCACACCGCCACCCAGGAACAGCCGTCCCAGTGGTTCGTCCTGGTTCCAGATCAGCAGGTTGAGCAGCAGACCGACCGGTACGTGGAGGTTGTTCATCACCGCCAGCGTCGCCCCCGGCACAAGGCTTGCACCCTTGTTCCACCAGTACATGCCGAGCGCCGTCGACACCAGCCCGAGAAACGCCAGCACGCCCCATTGCAAGGGCGCCTGCGGCAGGTGGTCGGGGTTGCCGAACAGCAGGAATGCCGGAAGCACCACCAGCAAGGCGCCGACATAGAAATAGCCGAAGCGGCGGTATTGCGGCTGATCGCTGGGGTGGCGCGCGAGCAGATGCTTGTACAGCACCTGACCGGCAGCATAGGTGAAGTTGGCCACCTGCAACAGCAGGAAACCGATGAAGAAGTCCGGGCTGACGCGGTCGAAGCGGATCACGGCGGCACCTGCCACCGCGACCAGGGCCGCTACCAGCGCCCAACGGTTGAAACGGCGATTCAGCGCATCCTCGATCAAGGTCACGTGCACCGGCGTCAGAATGGTAAACAGCAGCACTTCCGGCACGCTCAGCACGCGAAAACTGAGGTACAGGCACACGTAGGTAATGCCGAACTGCAGCGCGCCGATCAGCAGCATGGCGCGCAGAAAGCGCGGTTCGACCTGGCGCCAGCGGGTCAGCGGCAGGAACACCAGCCCGGCGAGCAGGACCCGCGCGAGGACGGCAAAATAGCTGTCGACATGACCGGCGAGGTATTCGCCGATCAAGCTGAAAGAGAAGGCCTGGATGAGGGTGACGATCAGAAGGTATTGCATGGTGCGCCCCGAATTTGCGAGGCGCGGACCTTAGCGCATCTGGGGCAGGTCAGGCCAGTGAAGCCAGCGTGGGATCGATGGAAGACCCCTGGATACCTGCCACGACCCATCAAATAAGTTGTCTTGTCCGATCATTCCTCTACCCTGTGGCGCATCGAGACGGATCGCTGCACCCTCGGGCGGGCGGTGCGCACAAGACACAGGAGTCGAAGATGAAAGCGCCGCGCGTCACCCTTGATCAATGGCGAACCCTGCAGGCCGTGGTCGACCATGGCGGCTTCGCCCAGGCAGCCGAAGCCCTGCACCGCTCGCAGTCTTCGATCAGCTACACCGTGGCCCGCATGCAGGACCAGCTCGGGGTACCGCTGCTGCGCATCGACGGGCGCAAGGCGGTGCTCACCGACGCCGGAGGCGTGCTGCTGCGCCGCTCCCGGCAACTGGTCAAGCAGGCCAGCCAGCTGGAAGACCTTGCGCACCACATGGAACAGGGCTGGGAAGCCGAAGTCCGCCTGGTGGTCGACGCGGCCTACCCCAACGCGCGGCTGATTCGTGCCCTGACCGCGTTCATGCCGCAGAGCCGCGGCTGCCGAGTGCGGCTGCGCGAGGAAGTGCTGTCGGGGGTCGAGGAAGTGCTGCAGGAAGGCGTCGCCGACCTGGCGATCAGCAGCTACAGCATTCCGGGCTACCTGGGCGCCGAAATGAGCGCCATCGAATTCATTGCCGTCGCGCACCCCGAACATGCCCTGCTGGCCATGGGCCGGGCGCTGAGCGTGCAGGACCTGCACGGCCACATGCAGGTGGTGATCCGTGACTCGGGCCGCCAGCAACCGCGCGACGTCGGCTGGCTGGGCGCAGAGCAGCGCTGGACCGTCGGCAGCCTGGCCACCGCCGCCAGCTTCGTTGGCAGTGGCCTGGGCTTTGCCTGGTTGCCCCGGCACATGATCGAACGCGAGCTGCGCGAGGGCACCCTCGCCGCCTTGCCTCTGGAACAGGGCGGCAGTCGGCACCCCACGTTCTATCTGTATTCGAACAAGGACAAGCCGCTGGGTCCGGCCACGCAGATTCTCGTCGAACTGCTGCGCACTTTCGATACCGCCCCGCTGGACGTGCCGATCCTGGCGCTGGAGCAGATGGTGCTGGATCAGGGCGCCTGACCCCCTCGTTCTGCGAACATTCGGTAACATTGATTTTTCCACTGCGGCTCGCCGTGACCGTCCTTTGGCGGCACGCTTGCCACACATTGCCCCGAACGCTTGCGCCGCTTTTGGCTCAAAGCATTTGCCTCCCCTTTTCAAGGACTTCACACCCATGCTGAAAAAAATCCTTCTGGCCGCCTGTTCCCTGTCCCTGGCGGGCCACCTGATGGCCGCCGACGCCCAGCACCCTCACGTGTTGCTCGACACCAGCATGGGCCCGATCGAAGTCGAGCTGGACGCAGCCAAGGCACCGATCAGCACCGCCAACTTCCTTGCCTACGTCGACAAGGGCCACTACAACAACACCGTGTTCCACCGCGTGATTCCGGGTTTCATGGTCCAGGCTGGCGGCTTCACCGCAGACATGCGTGAGAAGGCAACCCAGGGTCCGATCAAGAACGAAGCCGACAACGGTTTGCACAATGTCCGGGGAACCCTCGCGATGGCTCGCACTCAAGTAAAGGACTCGGCCACCAGCCAGTTCTTCATCAATCAGAAGGACAATGACTTCCTCGACCATGGTGGCCGTGATTTTGGCTATGCAGTCTTCGGCAAGGTGGTCAAGGGCATGGAAGTGGTCGACCAGATCGCCAACGTGCCGACCACGACCTCACGCGGCATGCAGAACGTGCCCAGTGATCCGGTGATGATCAAGTCGGCGAAACGCGTGGACTGATCCGCACGCCACGTCGGCCCCGGCCAGGACCGTCAACCCGCACAGGAGAGCACGCTTGAGCATTTATCGCCGCTTCGAACAATGGATCGATATCTTCCGCGAAGCGCCTACGGAAACGCCCCCCAACAAAGTCCTGGCCTTCTACATCTACTACCTCAAGCAGGTGTGGCCCAGCTTCGCCACCCTGTTGGTGGTGGGCTTGATCGGTGCATTGATCGAAGTCGCACTGTTCCGCTACCTCAGTCGCATCATCGACATGGCCCAAGGCACGCCCAACGTGCACTTCTTCAGCGACAACGCGCTGGAGCTGACCTGGATGGTGGTGGTGGCGCTGGTGTTCAGGCCTATTTTCATCGGCCTGCATGATCTGCTGGTGCACCAGGCGATCAGTCCCGGCATGACCAGCCTGATTCGCTGGCAGAACCACAACTATGTGCTCAAGCAGAGCATGAATTTCTTCCACAGCGACTTCGCCGGGCGCATTGCCCAACGCATCATGCAGACCGGCAACTCGTTGCGCGATTCGGCGGTCGCCGCAGTCGACGCCCTGTGGCACGTACTGATCTACGCGATCAGCGCCCTGGTGCTGTTCGCCGAGGCCGACTGGCGGCTGATGATCCCGCTGATCCTGTGGATCGTCGCCTATGTGATCGCGCTTTATTACTTCGTTCCAAGGGTCAAGGAACGCTCGGTAGTGTCTTCGGACGCGCGCTCGAAACTGATGGGCCGCATCGTCGACGGTTACTCCAACATTGCCACGCTCAAGCTGTTCGCCCATACCAGCATGGAGCAGCAGTACGCGCGTGATGCGATCAGCGAGCAGACCGAGAAAACCCAACTGGCAAGCCGCGTGATCACCGCCATGGACTTCGCCATCACCACCATAAACGGCCTGTTGATCGTCGCCACCACGGGGTTGGCGCTGTGGCTGTGGACGCAGTCGCTCATCTCGGTGGGCGCGATTGCCCTGGCCACCGGCCTGGTCATCCGTATCGTCAACATGTCCGGCTGGATCATGTGGGTGGTCAACGGTATCTTCGAAAACATCGGCATGGTGCAGGATGGCCTGCAGACCATCGCCCAGCCCGTCAGCGTGACCGACAAGAAAGGGGCTCCACGGCTCAAGGTCGACCGCGGCAACGTGCGCTTCGAAGACGTGCACTTCCATTACCCCAAGGGCGACAGCATCATCGAGGGTCTGACCCTGGATATCCGACCGGGCGAGAAGATCGGCCTGATCGGCCCCTCAGGGGCGGGTAAATCCACGTTGGTCAACCTGCTGCTGCGGCTGTACGACCTGCCCAGCGGCCGCATCCTGATCGACGGCCAGGACATTGCCGAGGTGACCCAGGAGAGCCTGCGTGAGCAGATCGGCCTGATCACTCAGGACACCTCGCTGCTGCACCGCTCGATCCTCGACAACCTGCGTTATGGCAAGCCCAATGCTACCGAGGAGCAGGTCTGGGAAGCGGTACGCAAAGCCCGCGCCGATGACTTCCTGCCGCTGCTGTCCGACAGCGAAGGCCGCCGTGGTTTCGACGCCCATGTGGGTGAACGCGGCGTGAAGCTCTCCGGCGGCCAGCGCCAGCGCATCTCGATCGCCCGTGTCCTGCTGAAGAATGCGCCGATCCTGATCATGGACGAAGCGACTTCGGCGCTCGATTCCGAAGTCGAAGCGGCGATTCAGGAAAGCCTGGAAACCTTGATGAAAGGCAAGACCGTGATTGCAATTGCTCACCGCCTGTCCACCATCGCCAAGATGGATCGCCTGGTCGTGCTGCAGAAAGGCAAGGTGGTCGAAATCGGCAGCCATACCGAGCTACTGGCGCAGCGCGGTCTGTACGCAAGGCTGTGGCATCACCAGACCGGCGGTTTCGTAGGCATGGACTGATCACCCCTGTGGGAGCGGGCTCTGCCCGCGAAGGCAGCACTGCGGTCTACCAGACACACCTCAGTGCACCCTTCGCGGCCACTGACCGCTCCCACAGTTGATCGCATGACCGCATGTCACACCCACCCCCCTGTGGGAGCGGGCTCTGCCCGCGAAGGCAGCACTGCGGTCTACCAGACACACCTCAGTGCACCCTTCGCGGCCACTGACCGCTCCCACAGTTGATCGCATGACCGCATGTCACACCCACCCCCTTGTAGGAGCGGTCATCGGCCGCGAAAGGCGCGCCGCGATGCATCAGGCATACCCATGGAATGTTCAGGCCTGGCGGTAAGGCAAGGCTTCCCGCGCCCGATCGGCGTAGGCCAGCACCCCTGCCCGCTCGGCCTGCAGAAAATTCTCCACCGCATCGCGTAGCCCTGGATGGCGCAGGTAGTGCCATGAGCGCGTGATCACCGGCTCGAACCCGCGAATCAGCTTGTGTTCGCCTTGCGCCCCCGCATCGAAACGTTTCATGCCGTGGGCGATGGCATAGTCCATGCCCTGATAGAAGCAGGTTTCGAAGTGCAAGCGGTCATACTCGGCCAGGCAGCCCCAATAACGCCCGTAGAAACTGTCACCGCTCACCAGGCTGAAGGCCATAGCCACCGGGCGCCGCTCATGAGTCGCCAGCACCAAACGTATCGCCTCGGGCATCCGTTCGGCCAAAAGGCTGAAAAAATCCCGGGTCAGGTACGGCGAACGCCCGCGTACCAAGTACGTATTGGCATAGCACGCATAGACGAAATCCCATTCGGCTTCGCTCACCTGCGCGCCTTCGCGCCACTCGAACTCGATACCCTGGGCTCGCACCTGCTCCCGCTCCTTGCGCATCTGCTTGCGCTTGCGCGAGCTCAGTGCATCGAGAAAATCATCGAAGTCCCGATAGCCTCTGTTGTGCCAGTGATACTGGCAGCCCAACCGCTCCATCCAGCCCTGCTCGGCCCTCAACAGTTCATCGAGGGCGGGGTCGGTGAAATTGACGTGGGCACCACTGAGCCCTTCCATCTCCAGATAGCCCGGCACACAGCGCAGCAGCTCGACCCCGTCCCCAGGGAGGCGCGCAAGCAGTCGCGGGCCACTCACCGGACTGAAGGGCACCGCGCCAAGCAGCTTGGGGAAATAGTCGATACCGGCGCGCTCGCAAGCGTCGGCCCAACCGTGATCGAACACGTACTCCCCGTAGGAATGCCACTTGCGGTAGCTGGGCAACGCCGCCACCAGCCGCCCGTCTTCGATCTGCACCAGGTGCTCGGGCGCCCAGCCCGAGCGCTCGCCCAGGCTGCCGCTGTCCTCCAGCGCGCTGAGAAAAGCATGCCGCAGGAACGGCTGCGGTTCAGGCAGCAGCGCGTCCCACTGCGCGGCGTCGATGGCGGACAAGCTGGCAGCTACATGCAGCGGCATCGGTAGGGCTCCAATTGACGGGACGTGCCGCCCAGTATCGCGCAGGCTCTCGTCGCGGTCACCCGCGAATACGGTGCCATCACTCGGCAAAGGCTCTGGCTCAAGCTATTCAGTCATTTCAGTGTCATCGCTAAGCCATTGTTCTGACATTATTTTGTCATCACCCCTCGCAATACTTGCGCCAGTTTTCCGGGGTCAGCCACGCCGTCTGCCAAGCGCGTCCGGAAGTACTTTCAGGCTCGGCGCTTGCCGGCCTTTTTTGCGATAGGGAGAATGTCATGCGTCGTGTTTCAACACTCACCAAGGTCAGCCTGAGCGCCACCGTCCTCATGGCCATCAGCACCCAGGCCAGTGCCGCGGTCGATGCCAAGCTGCTCGACATGCTGCGCGCCAATGGCTCGATCAACGCTGCGCAATACGCCGAATTGAAGACCGAGCTAGACGGTGAGAAACAGGCCCAGCAAGTGGCCGCCGCCGAACAATCGAAGAAGATGAGCGCGTTCGACCAGAAAGTCGCCTGGGCCGCAAAGACACAGATCAAGGGCGACGTACGCCTGCGCCACGAAAGCATCAACGTCGATGGCGAGCGCGATGGTTCCAGCGGCGACCGCAACCAGGACCGCCAGCGCATCCGCGCCCGCATCGGCGTCTACAGTGAAATCAACCCGCAGGTCGATGCCGGCATCCGCGTCGCCACCGGCAGCAGCGCCGACGCCCGCTCCACCAACCAGAGCCTGGACGGCGCCTTCAGCAAGAAATCCATCTGGCTCGACCAGGCTTACCTGGACTGGCACCCTACCGCCATCAAGGACCTGCACCTGATCGGCGGCAAGATGAGCCAACCCTGGGTCAGCATGGGCGACGTGATCTGGGACGGCGACATCAACCCCGAGGGCGTAGCCGCCACCTACAAGCTGCCTCTGGGCGGCGCTGAACTGTTCGGCAGCACGGGCTACTACGTACTGACCGACAACATCGACGGCGAAGGTCGCCAGTTCGAGCACGACCTGCGCATGTACACCGGCCAGGCCGGCGCGCGCTTTGCGCTGGGCGACAACGTCAAGATGACCCTGGGCGGCAGCGTCTATTCCTACGACAATGACAACGCCACCAACGCCGCCGCCGTGCTGGCCGTCAACGGCAACGCCTCCACCGAATTCACCCTGTACGAAGGCTTTGGTCAACTGGACATCACCGGCCTGCCGTTGCCGCTGTCGGTCTATGGTCAGTACGTGGTCAACGGTGATGCCGAAGCCACCGCTCTGGTCGGCAAGCAGGACACTGCCTGGCTGGCCGGCTTCAAGACCAAGTTTGCCGGCTTCGGCCTGGACTACAACTACCGCGACGTGCAGCGCAACGCCGTGGTGGGGGCTTTCACCGACTCCGACTTCGCCAACGGCTTCACCGGCTCGCGCGGCCACAAGGTCAAGCTGGGCTACGAAATCGACAAGAACTTCGCCGTGGGTGCCACCTACTTCCTGGCCGAATCCGACGTTGCCAGCCGGACCCGCACCGATGCCGACGTGAACACCCTGCAACTGGACCTGGAAGCCAAGTTCTAAGTCCCCATCGCCCTACTGAAAAAGGCGCAACGTGCGAGTTCATCGCAGGTTGCGCCTTTTTCATTGGTGTTGAGGCAGTCGATCAGCGCTTGCGCAGAATCACGCTGCCGATGGAGTAGCCTGCGCCGAACGAGCTCAACACCCCGAGCCAGCCTGGCGCCAGATCATCCTGATGGGTGTGCAAGGCAATCACCGATCCTGCCGAACTGGTATTGGCATACCGGTCGAGAATCACCGGCGCCTCGTCGACGCTGGCGTCGCGGCCAAGCAGCTTCTTCACGATCAAGTGATTCATGCTCAGGTTGGCCTGATGCAGCCAGAAGCGCCTGACGCTTTGCACGGCAATGTCGTTCTGCGCCAAATGGGCGCTGATCAGTTCGGCAACCATCGGGCAGACTTCCTTGAATACCTTGCGGCCTTCCTGCACGAACAGCTTGTCGTCGCCTCCTGCCCCCAACGCTTCGGCCCGATTGAGGAAACCGAAGTTGTTGCGGATATTGTTGGAGAACTGCGTCTGCAGACGGGTGCTGACGATGTCGAACTGGTTCGTCGAAGTGGCCAGGTCTGCCCGTTCCACCAGTACGGCCGTTGCTGCATCGCCAAAGATGAAGTGGCTGTCGCGGTCGCGGAAATTCAGGTGCCCGGTGCAGATCTCAGGGCTCACCACCAGTACTGCGCGCGCCTGCCCCAACTGAACGCTGTTACTGGCCTGCTGAATGCCGAAGGTGGCCGAGGAACAGGCCACGTTCATGTCGAAGCCGAAACCCTGAATACCCAGCGCCTGCTGCACCTCGATGGCCACCGCCGGATAGGGACGTTGCAGGTTGGAACAGGCAACGATCACCGCGTCGACATCGGCGGCAGTGCGACCGGCCCGTTGCAGCGCCTGCTCCGCCGCAGCGACCGCCATCTGGCACAGAATGGACTGCTCGTCATTGCTGCGCTCGGGCAGGTGCGGTTTCATCCGCTGCGGATCGAGAATCCCGGCCTTGTCCATGACGAAGCGGCTCTTGATGCCACTGGCCTTCTCGATGAAAGCCGCGCTGGACGGCGCCAGCGCCTGTGCATCGCCACGCTCGATGGCGGCGGCGTTGTCTGCATTGAACGCTTCGACGTAGTGGTTGAAAGACTCGACCAGCTCTTCGTTGGAGATGCTCTGGGCCGGCGTATACAGGCCGGTGCCGCTGATGACGACGTTATGCACGCTCGTTCCTCTATTGTTAGGGGCAACTCATTCACATGGACGCCACGCAGGCCCAGGTCAATCGACCCGGGCAGATTCAGGCGTCCACTGCGCTCCACTGCTTGCTCAAGCGCTTGTCCGATACCGGCACCTTGGTGCCCAACTGCTGCGCGAACAGCGACACTCGATACTCCTCCAGCAGCCAGCGGTAGGCCGCCAGCTGTGGATCACGCTTGCCTTCCTGGCCATGCTTGTTCAGGCGTGCCTGATACTGGCTCCAGAGATTGGACAGCTCACCGCTCCAGACCCGGTCTTTCTGCACCTGGCTGGGCAGTTTCTCCAAGCGTAGCTCGACAGCCCTGAGCAGGCGCGGCATTTCCTTCAACCACGCCGCGGGGGTGTCGCGCACAAAACCGGGATAGACCAGATTGCCCAGTTGCTGCTTGATATCGTTCAACGCCACGGCATGGGTCAGATCGATCTTGCCCTTGAAGCGCTTCTGCAGGCCGTGCCAGAGCTTGAGAATATCCAGGGTCAGGCGCGCCAGACGCTCGGCATGCTCCGCCCAGGCACCGCGCTTGCGCTCGGCCAGCGTTGCCAGTGCCACGCCATCGCGCGGCAGGCTGGCCTCGCCCTCGAGCACGCAGCTGTCGAGGCTGGCCAGCAGAATATCCTCGACCAAGGCTTCGACACGGCCCAGTTCGCGGTACAACAGGCCCAGCTCGGTCTGGCCCGGCAACTTGCCGCGCAGGAACTTGGCAGGCTCGGCCAATTGCTGCAGCAACAGGCGCTGCAGGGCGCGGCGATGCTGGTATTCGGCTTCGGCCGCTGTCGAGAAACGCCCTTCCTTGACCGTACCACCCTCTTCGACCAATGCGGGATACACCGTCATCGACAGTCCGGCGATGTTCTGCTGGGTAGTCTGCTCGACCTTGGCGAACGCCTTGGCCTGCACCGGTTGCTGGCTCTTGGCCGTGCTCGGCACGGCCAACGCGGCGCTGCTGGCCTCGGCGAAGCGCGCGGTCAACTCGGCCAGGTCACGCCCTTCACCTAGAAACTTGCCCTGGCCGTCCAGCACTTCGATGTTCATGCGCAGATGGCTGTCGACCTGCTGGGCCGCCTCGGCCCACGCCTCGTCGCTGACGCGCGCGCCGGTCATGCGCAGCAATTCGCCCCCCAGCGCCTGCGGCAGCGAGCCTGCGCCGAACGTCAGGCGTGCGAGCGCTGCGCGAACGAAGTCCGGCACCGGCACGAAGTTCTTGCGCAAGGCCTTGGGCAGGTTGCGCACCAGCGAAATGCACTTGGCTTCCAGCAACCCCGGCACCAGCCACTCCAGACGCTCACCCGGCAAAGCGGGCAGCAGCGGCGCGGGCACGCACAACGTCACGCCATCGCGCGGATGATTGGGCTCGAAGTGGTAACTCAGCTGCAGGCTCAGGTCGCCCAGCCGCAGGGTGTCCGGGTACTGCGCGGCAGTGACTTCGCTCGCCTCGCGGGCCAGTACGTCCTCTTCGCGCATGATCAGCAGATCGGGTTGTTTCTGACTGTTGACCTTGTACCAGCTGTCGAAGGTCGCGGTCTGGTGAATCTCGGCAGGAAGGCGTGCCTCATAGAAGCCGTAGAGGGTTTCTTCGTCGGCGAGAATGTCGCGGCGGCGGGCCTTGGCCTCCAGCTCGTCGAGTTGCTCGAGCAGCAGGCGATTGGCCGTCAGGCACTTGGCCCGCGACTGGATCTCGCCACGTACCAAGCCTTCGCGAATAAACAGCTCGCGTGACGTCACCGGATCAATGGGGCCGAAATGCACCGGGCGCCGGCCAACCACGATCATGCCGTAGAGCGTGATCTGCTCGAACGCCACCACCTGGCCGCGCTTCTTCTCCCAATGCGGTTCGAAATGGTTCTTCTTGATCAGATGCCCGGCCAGCGGTTCGATCCAGTCAGGTTCGATCTTGGCGACCATGCGCGCATACAGCTTGGTCGTTTCGACCAGCTCGGCGGCCATCAGCCACTGAGGCTTCTTGCGCCCCATGCCCGAGGACGGGTGGACCCAGAAGCGACGCTGGCGTGCGCCCAGGTAGTCGCCGTCTTCGGTCTTCTGGCCGATCTGACTGAGCAGGCCGGACAGCACCGCCTTGTGGAACCTGGGATAGTCCGCAGCGTCCTTGTTCACTTCCAGCTGCAGGTCACGGCAGATCAGGCTCAGTTGCCGATGCGCATCGCGCCATTCGCGCAGGCGCAGGTAATTGAGGAACTGTTTGCGGCACCAGTTGCGCAACGCGCTTGCGCCCAGCTCCTGGCGCTGGGTTTCGAAACCACGCCACAGATTGACCAGCGCGGCGAAGTCCGAATCGGCATCCTTCCATTGCGCATGCGCCTGGTCGGCAGCCTGCTGGCGCTCGGGCGGACGCTCGCGCGGGTCCTGCACCGAGAGCACGCTGGCAATGATCAAGACTTCCTGCAGGCTGCCCTGGCGCGCGCCCTCGAGCAGCATGCGGCCCAGCCGCGGGTCGATCGGCAACCGGGCCAACTGGCGGCCCATGGGCGTGAGTTGGTTCTCGCGGTTGACCGCGGACAACTCCTGCAAAAGATTGAAGCCATCGCTGATGGCCTTGCCATCGGGCGGCTCGATGAACGGGAACTGGTCGATTTCGCCCAGGCGCAGGTGCAGCATCTGCAGAATCACCGCCGCAAGGTTCGTGCGCAGGATTTCCGGATCGGTGAATTCGGGACGCGAGAGAAAATCCTCTTCGCTGTACAGGCGGATGCAGATGCCCGGTTCGACCCGGCCACAGCGACCCTTGCGCTGGTTGGCGCTGGCCTGGGACACCGCCTCGATCGGCAGGCGCTGGACCTTGGCACGGTAGCTGTAGCGACTGATGCGTGCGGTGCCGCTGTCGATCACGTAGCGAATGCCTGGCACGGTCAGCGACGTTTCCGCCACGTTGGTGGCCAGAACCACACGGCGCCCGGGATGGGACTGAAAGATGCGCTGCTGCTCGGCCGGCGACAGGCGCGCGTACAGCGGCAAAATTTCCGTGTGCCGCAGCTGCGCCTTGCGCAGCATGTCGGCGGCATCGCGAATCTCGCGCTCGCCGGGCAGGAACACCAGCACGTCGCCCGGCGTCTTGCGCTCGCTGCGCTCGAAGGCGGCGATTTCGTCGAGCGTCGCCAGGATCGCCTGGTCGACGGTCAGGTCGTTCTCGATCTGATTGCCTTCCTCGTCCTGCTCGGCAGTGAGCGGCCGATACCAAGTGTCCACCGGGAAGGTCCGCCCGGACACCTCGATGATCGGCGCGTCGTCGAAGTGCTCGGAGAAACGCTGCAGATCGATGGTGGCCGAGGTGATGATGACCTTGAGGTCGGGCCGCCGTGGCAGCAGGGTCTTCAGGTAGCCCAGCAGAAAATCGATGTTGAGGCTGCGTTCGTGCGCTTCGTCGACGATGATGGTGTCGTAGCGTTCGAGGAAGCGGTCGTGCTGGGTCTCGGCCAGCAGGATGCCATCAGTCATCAGCTTGACCAGGGTATTGGCATCGCTCTGGTCTTCGAAGCGCACCTGATAGCCAACCAACCCGCCCAATGGCGTGGCCAATTCCTCGGCGACCCGACTGGCCACGCTGCGCGCGGCGATCCGGCGCGGTTGGGTATGAGCGATCAGACCATGCTGGCCGCGGCCCATTTCCAGGCAGATCTTGGGCAACTGGGTGGTCTTGCCCGAGCCGGTTTCACCGGCAATGATCAGCACCTGGTGCTCGGCGAGGATTTTCTTGATCTCGTCGCGCTTGGCGGCAATCGGCAGGCTGTCGTCGTAGCGCACGCTTGGCACGCTCAGCCGACGCGCCTGGACGCGGGCGAACGAGGCCTGGACTTTCTCGACCCATTGGCCAAGCTTCGCCTCGTCAGGACGCTTGCGCAGTTCGTGCAACTGTCTGCGCAGGCGGTGACGGTCGCCGATCATGGCCTGGTCGAGGTTTTTCAGAAGCTGGTCAATCGAAACGGTTTGGTCGGTCATCAGGTACGCAGAGGTCTTGGTGGGGTACGTCGAAGGTTACACCCCGCGATTGTCGCAGATTTGCGGGGGTTGTGTCGGCAGCCCCCGGAGCTGGGCAGAGATCAGGCCGATTTCTTGATGCCCAGTTTCTTCAGTTCTTCGTCGCGCAGTTCACGCCGCAGGATCTTGCCCACGTTGGTGGTCGGCAGCACGTCGCGGAATTCCACCGTGCGCGGCACCTTGTAGCCGGTGACGTTGGCACGCATGTGCTCCATGACCTTCTCCTTGGTCAGGGTGACACCCGGCTTGGCCACGACGAAGATCTTGATCGACTCGCCGGACTTTTCGTCCGGTATGCCGATGGCGGCGCACTGCAGCACGCCCGGCAGGGTCGCAAGGACATCCTCCAGCTCGTTGGGGTACACGTTGAAACCCGAAACCAGGATCATGTCCTTCTTGCGATCGACGATGCGCATGTAGCCGTCGGGCTGGATCAGCGCGATGTCGCCGGTCTTCAGCCAGCCCTGGGCATCGAGGATCTCGGCCGTGGCGTCCTGGCGCTGCCAGTAGCCCTTCATGACCTGCGGGCCCTTGATGCACAACTCGCCGATTTCCCCCAGCGGCAGCTCTTCACCTGCATCGTTGATGATCTTGGCCAGGGTGGACGGCACCGGAATGCCGATGGTGCCGATCTGGATGCGCTGGTTGGGGTTGACCGTGGCCACCGGGCTGGTTTCGGTCATGCCGTAGCCTTCGCAGATGGCGCAGCCGGTCACTTCTTTCCAGCGCTCGGCGGCCGCCAGTTGCAGGGCCATGCCCCCCGACAGGGTGACTTTCAGGGCCGAAAAGTCGAGTTTGCGGAACGCATCGTTGTTGCACAGGGCCACGAACAGCGTGTTGAGCCCGACGAAGCCGCTGAACTTCCACTTGGAAAGCTCCTTGACCATCGCCTGCAGGTCGCGCGGATTGCTGATCAGCACGTTGTGGTTGCCGATCAGCATCATCGCCATGCAATGAAAGGTGAAGGCATAGATGTGGTAGAGCGGCAGCGGTGTGATAAGTACTTCGCAGCCTTCATCGAGGTTGGCGCCCATCAAGGCCTTGCACTGCAGCATGTTGGCGACCAGGTTGCGGTGGGTGAGCATCGCCCCCTTGGCCACCCCGGTAGTGCCGCCGGTGTATTGCAGCACGGCCACTTCCGAGCTGGCCGGATTGGCCTCGGTGACGGCCTGGCCGCGACCCTTGCTCAACACGTCGTTGAACTTCACCGCACGCGGCAGGTGATAGGCCGGGACCATTTTCTTCACGTACCTGATCACGCTGTTGACCAGCAGTCGCTTGAGCGGTGGCAGCAGGTCGGCGACTTCGGTGACGATGACGTGGCGCACGGCCGTTTTGGGCACGACCTTTTCTGCCAGGTGCGCCATGTTGGCCAGACAGACCAGGGCCTTGGCGCCGGAGTCCTTGAACTGGTGTTCCATTTCCCGCGCGGTGTACAGCGGGTTGGTATTGACCACCACCAGGCCTGCGCGAATGGCACCGAAGACCGCCACCGGATACTGCAGGACGTTTGGCAACTGCACCGCAATGCGGTCACCCGGCACCAGGTCGGTGTGCTGCTGCAGGTACGCGGCAAAGGCACCGGACAGCTCATAGAGCTCGCCGTAGCTGAGGGTCTTGCCCAGATTGGTGAACGCCGGCTTGTCGGCGAAGCGCTGGCAGGACTGCTTGAGCACCGCCTGGATATTGGGGTACATGTCTGGATCGATATCCGCCGCGATTCCAGCCGGATACTTATCCTTCCAGAAATTTTCGATCATGGAAGCCCACTCCTCCAGCGCCAGCGAATCTTCACCGCATTCGATGCGATTATTATTGATATGTCAGCACGACCGCTACAGGTCCGAATGCCGAAAAGCGCGCCGAGAGTAGCAGCTTTGCCATAAGGCGACTAGAGGCCGAAGGTGGCTCGCCGGTAACCATTGTGACCGGATCGTCAATTCCGGTCACACCTGATTTCACACGACGCAGGCCAGCAGGCGTCAGCGTTCGAGGGCTGTGACACCAGGGCCTGGCGCCTGCATTGCGCGTCACTCGTCGCGCAGCTCACGCCGCAGGATCTTGCCCACGGGCGTCATCGGTAAGGCATCGCGCAGGACAATTTCCCGTGGCAGCTTGTAGCCGGTGAAGTTGGCCTTGCAGTAGGCCATCAGCTCGGTCGTGGTCAGTTGCGGATCCCGAGCCACGACGAACAGCTTGACCGCCTCGCCGGAACGCGCGTCCGCCACGCCAATGGCCGCGCAGTTGGCCACTTGCGGATGGGCCATGACCACGTCCTCGATCTCGTTGGGATAGACGTTGAAACCGGACACGATGATCAGGTCTTTCTTGCGATCGACGATGCGCACGTAGCCATCGGGGTCTATGACGGCGATGTCGCCGGTCTTGAACCAGCCTTGCGCGTCCAGCGCCTCGGCGGTCGCCTCGGGCTGCTGCCAGTAGCCGCGCATCACCTGGGGCCCCTGGATGCACAGCTCGCCCCGCTTGCCCAACGGCAACTCGCAGCCCTGCTCGTCGATCACCTTCAACGCCGTGCCAACCACAGGGATACCCACGCTGCCGATGCGCGCACTCTGGCCATACGGGTTGGTGCAGGCCACCGGCGATGTCTCGGTCAGGCCATAGCCTTCGACGATGCGGCAACCGGTAAGGCTTTCCCAGCGTTCGGCAGTGGCCTTGACCAAAGCCGTGCCGCCGGAGTTGGTCACCTTGAGGCGGGAGAAGTCCAGCGAACGGAACTGCGGGTGCTCCATCAATGCCACGAACAGCGTGTTCAGGCCCAGCAGCGCGGTGAACCGCCATTTTTTCAGCTCCTTGATGAAGGCACCGATATCGCGGGGGTTGGTGATCAGCACGTTATGGTTGCCGGTGACCATCATGCACAGGCAGTTCGCGGTGAACGCATACACGTGGTACAGCGGCAGCGGCGCGATCATCACCTCGTGGCCTTGCTGCAGGATCGTCTGCCCCTGTTCGTCGAGCTGATGGAAACACGCCCGTACCTGCTGCATGTTGGCGACCAGATTGCCATGGGTGAGCATGGCGCCCTTGGCCAGGCCAGTGGTGCCGCCGGTGTACTGCAGCACCGCGAGGTCTTCGAGGGTCGGCGCTACCGGACGTGGCGCAAGCTCTGCGCCTCGCGCCAGAACCGTCTTGAACGACGCCGCCTGGGGTAGATGGTAGGCAGGCACGCGCTTCTTCACCTTGCTCACCAGCGTGTTGACCAGCCAACCCTTGGCAGTGGGCATCAGATCGCCCAGGCGGGCTTCGATCAGGTAGTGCAGCATGGTGTCCGGCAGCACCTGTTCGACCTTGTCGCCGAACAGATTGAGGTAGACCAGCGCCCGCGCGCCGGAATCGCGGAACTGATGGCGCATTTCCCGCACGGTATATAGAGGGTTGGTGTTGACCACGACCAGGCCCGCGCGCAGCGCGCCGAACACCGCGATCGGGTACTGCAGGACATTGGGCAACTGCACGGCGATGCGGTCGCCGGGGACCAGATCGGTGTGCTGCTGCAGCCAGCTGGCAAAAGCGCTGCAGAGCCGATCGAGCTCGGCGTAGGTCAGGGTAACGCCCATGTTGCTGAAGGCCGGACGATCGGCAAAGGTGCTGCAGGAGCGGTCGAACACATCGACAATGGACGTGAATTCATCGACGGGGAGCGTGTGGGGCACGCCCGGTGGGCGCTTGTCGTTCCAGAAATCAGGATGCATTATTATTGTCCTCTGATTCGAAGCCCGCCCGGCCATTGCGCCTGCGGTATGCTGCCGACGTTAGCAGCTGCCGCAACCCACGCAAATGCGCACGACCCCGCTGTTAACATCGTGAATCTATTTGACGCGGCCACGACCGTCGCCAAGCCAAGGACCCACCGCTCATGACCCAAGTCACCAATACCCCGTACGAAGCGCTCGAGGTCGGCCAGACCGCCAGCTTCAGCAAGACCGTGCAGGAACGCGACATCCAGCTGTTCGCCGCCATGTCGGGCGACCACAACCCGGTGCACCTCGACGCAGAATTCGCCGCCAGCAGCATGTTCAAGGAACGCATCGCCCATGGCATGTTCAGTGGTGCGCTGATCAGCGCCGCAGTGGCATGCGAGCTGCCAGGGCCCGGCACCATCTACCTGGGCCAGCAGATGAGCTTCCAGAAGCCGGTGAAACTGGGCGACACCCTGACCGTGCGCCTGGAAATCCTCGAGAAACTGCCCAAGTTCCGCGTCCGCATTGCCACTCGCGTGTTCAATCAGCGCGATGAACTGGTGGTCGACGGCGAGGCGGAAATTCTTGCGCCACGCAAGCAGCAGACCGTGACCCTGGTCAGCCCGCCACCCATCAGCATCGGCTGAAGGGCCTTCAGCGCTTCTTAGGCTTCTTCGCTTTTTTCCTGGACTTGGCCGGATCCAGGGGCAGCGCCTGCTCGAATGCCTGACGCATCTCGTTGAGGCGCTTGTCCTTGAGGTCATGGATACGCTTGCCGCGTTCGCTGGCGAAATCGATCAGGTTGTCGTCTTGGCTCATGGCAGTGTCGAGTCGGCTGTCAGAAAGGATCGTTCATGATGCAGCGCGCGAACAGCCCTGACTAGACCTGGATGTCGACCCACAGCCCCTGGCGCGGCGGGTCCTCGACCAAGGGCGCCACCGGGACGGTGTTGTCGGCGTTGAGCGAGTCGCCCGGCACCGGCGCGTGCTCGTCGGGGTCCTGCTGCCGGCCTTCGCGCTGGCGCCGGCGCTGCTCCTCGCGCATCAGCAGCGCCGTCTGGTCGGCATCGTGATGGCGCAGGTCGATGGCGGTTTCATTCGAACCCGGCTGGGCCGGCGCGACCGGCGCAATGCTGGGCGTGGACTTGACCGGGTCCAGTTGCGAAGTCACCGGCACGACGCTGATCGGAATCAGGGGCGGAATCATGAGGGAAGTCTCCTAATCCCAGGTTGTCGGCCGCCACTTCGGCAACTTGAGACGTTTTGTCGCAATGGCAGGAGCCGCAGCGCCACGCCTTGGTTGTCGGGCGCTACGCCCCGGCCCCTGACAACAGGTGAAAAAATCCCCTGGCCCCTTTATAGTGTTCGGTCTTCGTTTCACTTCCAGTAGCCGAGCCCCATGTCCGAGCCACGCAAGATTCTCGTCACCAGCGCCCTGCCCTATGCCAACGGTTCCATCCACCTTGGCCATATGCTGGAGTACATCCAGACCGATATGTGGGTGCGCTTCCAGAAGCATCGCGGCAATCAGTGCGTCTATGTCTGTGCAGATGACGCCCATGGCTCGGCCATCATGCTGCGCGCGGAAAAGGAAGGCATCACGCCGGAACAGCTGATCGCCAACGTCAAGGCCGAGCACAGCGCCGACTTCGCCGACTTCCTGGTGGACTTCGACAATTTCCACTCCACCCACTGCGAAGAAAACCGCGAGCTGTCGAGCGAGATCTACCTGAAACTGCGCGAAGCCGGTCATGTTGCCCAGCGTTCGGTCACCCAGTACTTCGACCCGCAGAAGCAGATGTTCCTGGCCGACCGCTTCATCAAGGGCACCTGTCCCAAGTGCGCGGCAGCCGACCAGTACGGCGACAACTGCGAAAAGTGCGGCGCCACCTACGCACCCACCGAGCTCAAGGATCCGAAATCGGCGATCTCGGGCGCCACGCCCGTACTCAAGGATTCCCAGCACTTCTTCTTCAAGTTGCCTGACTTCCAGCAGATGCTCGGAGGCTGGACTCGCAGCGGCACCTTGCAGGACGCAGTGGCCAACAAGATCGCCGAGTGGCTCGATGCCGGCCTGCAGGAGTGGGACATTTCCCGCGACGCGCCGTATTTCGGCTTCGAGATTCCCGGCGAGCCAGGCAAGTATTTCTACGTGTGGCTGGATGCGCCGATCGGCTACATGGCCAGCTTCAAGAACCTCTGCGCCCGCCGCCCCGAACTCGACTTCGATGCGTACTGGGGCAAGGATTCGACGGCAGAGCTGTACCACTTCATCGGCAAGGACATCATCAACTTCCATGCGCTGTTCTGGCCAGCCATGCTCGAAGGCGCCGGCTACCGCAAGCCGACCGCGCTGAACGTGCACGGCTTCCTCACGGTCAATGGCGAGAAGATGTCCAAGTCGCGCGGCACCTTCATCAAGGCCCGTACCTACCTGGATCACCTGGCACCCGAATACCTGCGCTACTACTTCGCATCGAAGCTGGGCCGTGGCGTGGACGACCTGGACGTCAACCTCGATGACTTCGTGCAGAAGGTCAACTCCGACCTGGTGGGCAAGGTGGTCAACATCGCCAGCCGCTGCGCCGGTTTCGTCCACAAGGGCAACGACGGCGTGCTGGTCACCGCCAATGCCGCGCCGGAGCTGACCCAGGCGTTCCTCGATGCGACGCCAAGCATCGCCGAAGCCTATGAAGTGCGTGACTTCGCCCGCGCCATGCGCGAAATCATGGCACTGGCCGACCGTGCCAACGCCTGGATTGCCGAGAAAGCGCCGTGGTCGCTGGCCAAGCAGGAAGGCCGCGGCGACGAGGTACAGGCCGTCTGTGCGGTGGGCATCAACCTGTTCCGTCAGCTGATCATCTTCCTCAAGCCGGTATTGCCCGAGCTGGCCCGCGAAGCCGAACGCTTCCTCAATGTCGAACCCCTGAGCTGGGACGACCATGCCACTTGGCTCGCCGACCATCGACTCAACCCGTTCCAGGCCTTGATGACCCGTATCGACCCGGTCAAGGTGCAGGCGATGACCGATGCCTCCAAGCAAGACCTCGCCGCTGCCCAGGATCCTGTCGCACCTGCGCCCGCCACCGGCAACGGCGAGCTGACCAAGGAACCGCTGGCCGCCGAGATCGACTTCGACGCCTTTGCCGCGGTCGACTTGCGCGTCGCGCTGATCCTCAAGGCCGAAGCAGTGGAAGGCGCGGACAAGCTGCTGCGTTTGACCCTGGACATCGGCGATGAACAGCGCAACGTCTTCTCCGGGATCAAGAGCGCCTATCCTGACCCGGCCGCGCTGGAAGGTCGATTGACCATGATGATTGCCAACCTCAAGCCTCGCAAGATGCGCTTCGGCATCTCCGAAGGCATGGTCATGGCAGCGGGCCCTGGCGGCGAAGAAATCTACCTGCTCAGCCCCGACAGCGGCGCCAAGCCCGGCCAGCGCATCAAATAGGTCCGCGGCTCGCGCACCCTGCCCGTCATCTTCAGCGCAAGACGACGGGCCAGGCTGCTGCCCACGTCACCCTTGCCATCTGCCCTCATCCGCACTCCGGCCGGCCCATGACCCTGATCCAACGCATCGACGCATTGCTGCCGCAGACTCAATGCGGCAAATGTGGCCATGCCGGCTGCAAGCCCTACGCGGCCGGTATTGCCACCGGTGAACCGATCAACCGTTGCCCGCCGGGGGGTGATGCGACCATCGTCGCCCTGGCGCAGTTGCTGCAGTTGCCGGTACTGGCACCGGACCCGGAACGCGGCACGGCACCCGCCCAGGTCGCCTACATACGCGAGGCGGAATGCATCGGCTGTACCAAATGCATTCAAGCCTGCCCGGTGGACGCCATTCTCGGCGCGGCCAAGTTGATGCACAGCGTACTGGCAGACGAATGCACGGGTTGCGACCTGTGCGTGGCGCCCTGCCCCGTCGACTGCATCGAGATGCGCCCGGCGCCGACATCGGCTTTCACGTCGCTGGCGAGCGACCCTTCGTGCGGTCCCGAACAGCAACGCGCTCGGCTGCGAAAGCGCGATCAGGCCCGACAACGCTACCAAGCCCGCAACGAGCGCTTGCAACGGGTCGAGACTGCCCGACAGGCCGAGCGAGCGCCAAGGCCCCTGCGTTCAGCGACCGTTGCGCTAGCGCAGGGCCCAGCCCTGTCGGCACTCGAACGGATCAAGGCAGCGAAGGCGGCCAAGGCCAGCGGTGGCGATAGCGCCCTGAAACAGGCGAAGATTGCCGTGGCCATGACCCGCGCACAGCTGGTGAAAACCCGGAAGGCTTTCGTGACCCCGCCAACATTCGAGCAATTCCTCGTGCTCGACACTTTGGGCCGCGAGCATGAGGCCGCCGAACGTCAGCTCGCCGCACTGCAAACACTCTAGCCCGGCCTGCCAAGGATCTATTCACCCGATGAACGCGACGAAACGCCAGGAAATCTTCCGTCGGCTGCACGAAGACAATCCAGAGCCCAAGACGGAACTGGCCTATGGGTCTGCCTTCGAGCTGCTGATCGCCGTCATTCTCTCTGCACAATCCACTGACGTGGGCGTGAACAAGGCCACCGCGAAATTATTCCCCGTCGCACCGACTCCCCAGGCGATGCATGCGCTGGGCGTCGAAGGGCTGTCGAGCTACATCAAGACCATTGGCCTGTACAACAGCAAGGCGCGCAATGTCATCGAAACCTGTCGCCTGCTCGTGGAAAGGCACGACGGCCAGGTGCCGCAAACTCGCGAAGCTCTGGAAGCTCTGCCCGGGGTTGGGCGAAAGACAGCCAACGTGGTGCTCAACACAGCGTTTCGGCAGCTGACCATGGCCGTCGACACTCACATATTTCGTGTCAGCAACCGCACCGGGATCGCGCCGGGGAAAAACGTGGTCGAGGTCGAGCAGAAACTGATGAAGTTCGTGCCCCGCGCGTACCTGCTCGACTCGCACCATTGGCTGATCCTGCACGGACGCTACGTTTGTCAGGCGCGAAAGCCCCGCTGTGGTAGCTGTCGCATCGAAGACCTGTGTGAATACAAGCACAAGACCAGCGACGATTGAGGTTGCCTGTAAGAGCTCAGCTCTCGATTGAAAAAATCTTTTTTACGCCGTCTTCGAATATCGCTATAAGGTCCGCCATTGGCAGCACATGCCTGGAGCTGACATCATGAGTACCGATAACGAAGTGCTGGAAACGGAAGACGACTTCACCACCGTAGAAAGTGAAGAAGCCGAGCCCGTCGTCGAGCCCGTCAAGAGCAATCTGAGCAAGCGCCGTACGATCGATAACCTGCTCGAGGAAAAACGTCTGCAACGGCAGTTGGCTGACTACGATTTCGATATATAGGCCACATGGCTTGCCTGCAGATCAGGCCAACCCATTGCGCTGAGCCAACTCGATCAGGTCGACGAGCGAGCGAGCATTGAGTTTCTGCAGCAGGCGCGTCTTGTAGGTACTCACGGTCTTGTTGCTGAGGAACATGCCGTCGGCGATCTGCTTGTTCGACTTGCCCTTGGCCAATTGCTGCAACACCATCATTTCTCGCCCGGACAGGCGATCCACCATATCGGCTTCCGAGGCATTGCCCAGGCTCGCTCGCACCGAGTGCAACGCCTGATTGGGGAAATAGCTGTAGCCGGACAATACGGCCTTGATCGCACTGAGCAGTTCGGTGAGGTCCTGCTGTTTGCACACGTAGCCCGCCGCACCTGCCTGCATGCAACGCATGGAGAAATGCCCCGGTGCCTGCGAAGTCAGCACCAGCACCTTGAGCTGAGGCTCGCTGACCGTGAGCCGACCGATGACTTCCAGCCCGTCGAGCTTGGGAATACCGATATCGAGAATGACGATGTCCGGGGCGTGGTCACGGGCCAGTTGCAACGCGTCGACGCCGTTGTCGGTCTCGGCCACTACCTCGTAGCCGTGGCGCTCCATCAGCAACCGCACGGCGAGGCGGATGACCGGATGGTCGTCCACGATCAGCACTTTATTCATGGGAAGATCCAATTTTCGCTGTTCGAATTCTAGAGCCCGCACATTACCCCAGACAACTGCCGCCTTGGACGATAGAGAATCTGGGCAGGCAATAACTAAGACACTTCCTACAACACCCGACGAATATTCCTACATATTAAGCCGGTGAAAATTTCTGTACAGTGTTTGGCGGCATCGAGCTCTGCTTATAAAACCAAGGAGCAGGAGCATTGCATAATTGACCAGCCGCTTCAATTGAGCCGTGCGCCTCGAACCGGCCAAGCTGTTGCAGGATAAATACCGGCAATCGATCTACACAACTTCAGCTGGAAAACATCGGGCCAGAGCCTTGGCGACCGCGTGCAGCGGCGCATACCCGTGGGCACCACGACAGCGGCAGGCAGATAACTATGCATCCTGCGCGGCCCGGCGACCCTACTACTATCGTTGGCCCAGCAACTACCGGCCGGACACGGCCCTGCGAGGCACACGTGGCTAACAAGAAGATCACCCGTCCCAATCCGCTGGGCGTCATCGCGCTGTTCACGGCCATGGTCGAGGCATCGGCCTTGGCGAGCCTGCCGTTTCTGGACGACACCAGCCAGACCATCTATATATGGTTTCTGGTAGGCTTTCCAACTTTCCTGGCCATTCTTTTCTTTGCAACGCTCAACTTCAATCGACGTGCACTTTACTCGCCCTCGGACTTCGAGAGTTCAGCGTATTTTCTTGAAAGTCTCGACAACGAAGTGGACGCTTATAAATACCGAGCCGATAACCGGGTACGCCTGGCGCACAATGATCTGCATATCATCGACACCAGCACGTTGCCCACGCGCACCCGCGTGGCAGCCCATCTGGAACGGCTGGCTGATATTCTGGAAACGCGCAAGCACGTCCGACCGTTATTGATCGTGCTGGTGGGCCAGGCTGCACCGCCACCCTTGCCCAGTGCACTGGTCACGCGCCTGACCGGACTGCATTGCCAAGTGGCGGCGCTGCAGCCCGGTCGTCTGAAGTGGACGGTACTGCTGAGCTGATCGATAAAAAAACCCCGGTCGAAACCGGGGTTGACGACACGCCTGCGCTGTATCAGAACAGCGTGCGGCCCTTGTTTGCGGCAATGCGCATGCGCAGCGCGTTGAGCTTGATGAAGCCTGCGGCATCGGCCTGGTTATAGGCGCCGCCGTCTTCCTCGAAGGTCGCAATGTTGGCGTCGAACAGCGAGTCATCGGACTTGCGACCGGTAACGATCACATTGCCCTTGTACAGCTTGAGTCGAACCACGCCGTTCACGTTGACCTGGGAGGCGTCGATCATCTGTTGCAGCATCAGACGTTCAGGACTCCACCAGTAGCCGGTGTAGATCAAGCTGGCGTACTTGGGCATCAACTCGTCCTTGAGGTGGGCCACTTCGCGATCCAGGGTGATGGATTCGATCGCACGGTGGGCGCGCAGCATGATGGTGCCGCCCGGAGTTTCGTAGCAACCACGGGACTTCATCCCCACGTAGCGGTTCTCGACGATATCCAGGCGGCCGATGCCGTGCTCGCCGCCGATGCGGTTCAGCGTCGCCAGCACGGTCGCGGGGGTCATGTCGACGCCATCCAGCGCGACGATGTCACCATTGCGGAAGGTCAGCTCCAGGTACTGTGGGGTGTCCGGGGCGTTCTCCGGCGAGACGGTCCAACGCCACATATCTTCTTCGTGCTCGGTCCAGGTGTCTTCCAGCACACCGCCCTCGTAGGAAATGTGCAGCAGGTTGGCGTCCATCGAGTACGGCGATTTCTTCTTGCCGTGGCGCTCGATCGGAATGTTGTGCTTTTCGGCGTAGTCCATCAGCTTTTCACGGGAGAGCAGATCCCATTCACGCCATGGTGCGATGACCTTGACGCCGGGCTTGAGTGCATAGGCGCCCAGTTCGAAGCGCACCTGGTCGTTGCCCTTGCCGGTGGCGCCGTGGGAAATGGCATCAGCACCGGTTTCATTGGCGATTTCGATCAGGCGCTTGGCGATCAGCGGACGAGCGATGGACGTACCTAACAGGTACTCGCCTTCGTAAACGGTGTTGGCGCGAAACATCGGGAACACGAAGTCACGCACGAATTCTTCGCGCAGATCGTCGATGTAGATTTCTTTCACGCCCATGGCCTGTGCCTTGGCGCGGGCCGGTTCGACCTCTTCGCCCTGACCCAGGTCGGCAGTGAAGGTCACCACTTCACAGTTATAAGTATCCTGCAGCCACTTGAGGATCACCGAAGTGTCCAGGCCGCCGGAATACGCCAGAACGACCTTGTTTACGTCCGCCATGCCATCACTCCACGGGTTCTACGGAAAGCCGTCGATTCTACCGCCCAAGGCCGCGAATTTACAGGGGCGCGACAGCTTTGGTTGAACAAGCGACAATCACAAAGGCTTGGCAGGGGGTTTTTCCGTGGCCAGAACGGCGGGCGAATCGGTAGCTGGGGTGACGTTCGGGGCCGCTTCGGCTCGGCTCAACTCAATGCTCACACGGCGGTTGCGCGCCCGATTGGCAGCTGTGTTGTTGGTCACCAGCGGGTAGCTTTCGCCATGGAAGCGCAAGGTGATCTGGCTGTCGCTCAAGCCATGGGCCAGCAGGTATTCCTGCACGGCCATGGCCCGACGCCTGGACAGATCGCGATTGACCAGGCGGTTGCCGCTGTTGTCCGAGTGCCCGTCGAGCTGAACGTGATTGACGCTCGGATCGGCCTTCATGAAAGCCAGCAGCTTGTCCAGGCGCGCCTTGGCCGCCCCATCGAGCTCGAGGTTGCGGGGAAAGCCTACTTCGCTCAGGCGGATCTGGTCGTAGTTCATCGGCAGCAACTTTGCTGCACAGGCCTGGTACTCGCCGAAAGCCTGGCCGAAACGCGCCGAGAGCAGGCGGATCTCCACCGGCTGACCGCCTCCGGACTGGCTGCGTACCAGGGTCATGCGACCCTCAAGCAGGCCATTGATCAAGCCGCTGGCCTGGCTTTGCGAGCTGGTGAGCAGGGCTTCGCCATGGCCCAGGCGTACGCTGCCCAGATTGATGTCGCCGCGACCGGGTTGCCACGGTGCCGCAGCCGCAATCAGCGTGGCAGAACCCGTGCCCAGCAGGCGGCTGGCGGAAGTCAGGCGAAACACGGCCTGCTCGCCGGCACGGCGGACGAATTCGGCCGAACCGAAATTGGTCACCGGCTGGCCCAGGCGGCATTCGAACTGGTCACCCGCGACCTTCCACTCGACGTTCTCCAGACGGGTCTGGAAATTCATCGCCAGGGCCGGAAGGCTGGCAAACACACTGAGCAGGGCAATATAACGCTGGCGCACGACAGGCTCCACGGGTTCGAACAGGGTACTTCCAAGGTATCGGACATGGCCTGCAAAACTTGATAGCGGATGCCGTGCACGGCGTTTTCCGGTAGCATTCGCGGCGAGTTCGAACCGCCTGGAATCCCCAATGTCCGACCGCCTGACCCTTCTGCGTCCCGACGACTGGCACATTCATCTTCGTGATGGTGCCGTGCTGCCGCATACCGTGGCCGATGTATCGCGAATCTTCGCCCGCGCCATCGTCATGCCCAACCTGGTACCGCCGGTGCGCACCGCCGCCGAAGCCGATGCCTATCGCCAGCGCATCCTTGCCGCACGCCCTGCAGGCAGCGCCTTCGAACCGCTGATGACCTTGTACCTGACCGATCGCACCAGCGCTGCCGACATCCGCGCCGCCAAGGCCAGCGGCTTCGTCAAGGCGGCCAAGATGTACCCGGCCGGCGCCACTACCAATTCCGATTCCGGGGTGACCAGCCTGGACAACATCACCGAGGCGCTCGAAGCCCTCAGCGATGCCGGCATGCCGCTGCTGATCCACGGCGAGGTCACCCGTGGTGATGTCGACGTGTTCGACCGCGAAAAGATCTTCATCGACGAGCACATGCGCCGGCTGGTAGAGCGCTTTCCCGCGCTCAAGGTGGTGTTCGAGCACATCACCACGGCCGAGGCCGCCGAATTCGTCAAGGCCGCGCCGGCCAATGTCGCGGCGACCATCACCCCGCAGCACCTGCTGTACAACCGCAACCACATGCTGGTGGGCGGCATCCGCCCGCACTTCTATTGCCTGCCGATTCTCAAGCGCAATACGCACCAGGTTGCCTTGCTCGACGCCGCCACCAGCGGCAGCACCAAGTTCTTCCTGGGCACCGATTCGGCGCCCCACGCGCAGCATGCCAAGGAGGCGGCCTGTGGCTGCGCCGGCTGCTACAGCGCCTTCGCCGGTATCGAGCTGTACGCCGAGGCGTTCGAGCAGCGTGATGCGCTGGACAAGCTGGAAGGCTTCGCCAGCCTGCATGGCCCGGACTTCTACGGCCTGCCGCGCAACACCGACACCATTACCCTGGTCCGCGACGAGTGGACCGCCCCAACCAGCCTGCCATTCGGTGAGCAGGTAGTCATCCCGCTGCGCGCCGGTGAACAACTGCGCTGGCGCCTGCTGGAGAAAGATGCGTGAGTGAAGACAACTACGACGACGAAGACACGGGCGGTTCGGGCACTGGCTCGCGCCATCCCATGGCCGCACGTTTTCGCGGCTACCTGCCGGTAGTCGTGGACGTGGAGACGGGCGGCTTCAACTGCGCCACCGACGCCCTGCTGGAAATCGCCGCAACGACCATCGGCATGGACGAGAAAGGCTTCGTCTTTGCCGACCATACCTACTTCTTCCGCGTCGAGCCGTTCGAGGGGGCCAACGTCGAGGCCGCTGCGCTGGAGTTCACCGGTATCAAGCTGGACCACCCCCTGCGCATGGCCGTCAGCGAAGAGACAGCGCTGACCGACATCTTCCGCGGCATCCGCAAGGCGCTGAAGGCCAACGGTTGCAAGCGCGCGATCCTGGTGGGCCACAACAGCAGTTTCGACCTCGGCTTTCTCAATGCCGCGGTTGCGCGTACCGAAATGAAACGCAACCCGTTCCATCCCTTTTCCAGCTTCGACACCGCTACCCTGGCAGGGCTTGCCTACGGCCAGACCGTCCTGGCCAAGGCGTGCCAGGCCGCCGATATCGATTTCGACGGGCGCGAGGCTCACTCGGCTCGCTACGACACGGAGAAGACCGCCGAGCTGTTCTGCGGCATCGTCAATCGCTGGAAGCAGATGGGCGGCTGGCAGGATTTCAACGATTGAACCGGTGCAGCAGGGAACGTCGAGAACGATCGACGGCCCCTGCTGCAACCGTTCATCGCTTGTGCCAAACGTAGTCGCGAGTTGCTTTGACAAGCATTCTCATTAACATTAGGATCGTCCGCATTGAAACCAACACAGCGGCGGTTCTTACGTATGTATGTCTGTCTTTGCCAGGGTGTCACCGATGGTCAGATTCGCGATGCGATCTACGAAGGCTGCTGCAGCTTTCGTGACGTGCGTGAAACCCTCGGCGTGGCCACGCAGTGCGGTAAATGTGCCTGCCTAGCCAAGGAAGTGGTACGCGATACCCTGACTCAAATCCAGACCGCTCAAGCCTCTGCACTGCCCTACCCAGCAGAATTTACACCCGCGTAAAACCACCGTCTTTGAAGAAACCGGGCCCCGCCCGGTTTTTTTATGTCTGGAATACAACGACTTAGCAACAAACGCGGAACTCAGTCATTCTTATTCCGATTAATTTTAATATAGTATTCAATAACTTAGGTTTGACATGCTTAGTTCCTGAGGCCAAACTTCACGCCATTACTCCTATACCCGCGCAGGCTCTCTGATCATGAAAGGCGATATCAGCGTCATCCAGCATCTCAAC
>Ga0265798_10001673_pt1 | contig 33995 bp, 29 predicted proteins | sample P3T30metagenome_FD_192430 | JGI IMG/M metagenome (GOLD analysis project Ga0265798, IMG submission 192430) | Plant litter microbial communities from East Loma Ridge, Irvine, California - P3 T30 | ecosystem: Environmental > Terrestrial > Plant litter > Unclassified | place: USA: California... | reverse complement strand
TATTAGGGCCGGTGCCATCGGCATGCCACGGCTGGCCAGCAGGCCGTGTCAGCGGTAGCGCCGTTAGATGAATGGCCTTTATCAGGCGCCGGCCAATGCGCAGGGGGTGGGTGACGCGCGTCACCCGTTCCTGGCTGTTAGAGGCGAGCAGCGTCACTTGATACGTACCCGGTAGGTTGCCCGCGGTAAACGTTGGATTCGGGGCGGTCTGGGCGGAATCAACAGCCCCCGGATTGCGCCAGCGGTAGCTCACCGCGTATTGACTGGTAGTGGTTGCCTGCACCTGCTCGCCCACTTCAATGACGCTTCTACTGAGCGTAAAATCGGCTGTCGCCGCCGGTCCTTGGTCGGCTTTCGAGCAGCTGACCAGCCCAACGATGCAGCTGAGCACGGGATAAAAGCGCTTATACATAGCTCTGACTGAGGAGTTCTCCCGAAGGTAGCTCGGCGGAAGGCTACCGGCACTAGGTTACCGGATACGCCGGCTGCGGTGGTAAGCTACTAGCAGGTAGCGGCGGCAGGTGTTGCCCTGCTGCAGGAATGCCCCATGGGAAAGGGGGCCTGCAGCAAAACCCACGAAGGGGCGATTAGCGGGCAAGCGCGCAAGCGGTTCTGGCCGCCGACAACCGCCCCGAACGAGATGGCTACTTCCGGGGGCGCCTGCGCTACGAAGCGCGGCAGAACGCTGGGCAGAAGCAAGACAGTAGCGTGTTTCCGGCCAGAGAGGGGCGAAGCCAAGCGGCAACAGCAAGTCGTAGCCAAGAAGCAAGAAGGCCAGGCGTGCGCGTCGTCTGCTAGTCGACCGTCTCCGGCAATTAGGACAGCCGCCAGCCACTCCAATTTCACAGGCGTTAAACGAACCTTCAACCACTGTGAAAAACCTAGCTTAAACAGAGGTGCTGAGATGTGACAGTACCGTGTCATAACGTTTAGTAAACGGAGGACTGTTTAATGTTATGAAAAGCCCTGTCATATCCTGGATATCTACTATAGCTGAAGCCGCTGCTGCTCTGTTTGAATAACCTGCTGCAACTCTGCCTCCGTAGGTAGATTGACTTGATACTTACTCACAAATAACTGTTCACTCAGGCCCGAGGTAGCATAGCGGACTAGCGTGTCGTTCTTCTGGGCACACAGAATGAGCCCTACCGGTGGATTATCGCCCGGGGTCATTTCCTGCTCTTTGTAGTAATTCAGGTACACGTTCATTTGCCCGGCGTCGGCGTGCGAGAAGGCTCCCAGCTTGAGGTCCACCAGCACGTGGCACTTCAGAATGCGGTGGTAGAAGACCAGGTCGATGAAATAGTGCTCGTTGTCAAAGGTGATGCGCTTCTGCCGGGCCTCGAAGCAAAAACCGCGGCCCAGCTCTACCAGAAAGGTCTGCAAGTGGTCGATAATCGCCTGCTCCAGGTCACTCTCCCGATAGCCGGACCGCTCCTCCAAGCCCAGAAACTCCAGCACATAGGGGTTTTTGACCACGTCGGCCACCGTGAGCGGCTGCGTGCCCGCGTGCGCCGCCAGCACTGTGGCTTTATCAGTGGATAGCCCGGTGCGCTCGTAGAGCAGCGAGTCCAGGGCGCGCTTCAATTCGCGCACGGACCAGTTGTTCTTGATGGCCTGCACTTCGTAAAAGGCCCGGTGCAGGGGCGTATCGAGTTTGAGCAACTCAATGAAGTGCGAAAAGCTGAGCCGGCTCAGCAGCAGGGTTGGCGCTAAGCTAGGCAGGGCATCGGGCGGGGGCAATTGGTCAGACACTGTCTGACCAATTGCCCCCGCCGGTAACGATACGCCGAGCTGTTGCCAGGTGGCCACTTCCTGCGCCAGCAAGGCGGGATAGGTCTGGTAGAACTGCCGGCAGAGTTTTAGATTGGTCAACGCCAGCCCCTGCACCCCGCGTGCCCGCAACGAGCGCGCCAGTTCCCCCAGTAAGCGGTCGCCATAGGTCGCGCGGTCGCTGCCTTGTTGTTCGTATTCCACCAGGTACCAGCCAACCATCCAGTTACGCGCCGTCAGCCAGTAATTGACCTGCTGCACAGCAGCTACCTGCGCACGGTCGTGAACATGGGCAATCCGATCGGTCAGCGTGGCGAGGGTGGAATCCATAGAAGGAGTAGAAGCTAAGCGTGGGGTACAGCAGGCAATAGGCGCTGCACGGTGGTGGCGTGAAACGCCTTTCCCCGCCGGGTGCGGTAGCCCGCCTCGTTAAGTTTAGCGGCGATTTGCCACAAGGTCTGTCCCTTGGCCCGCAACAGTTCGGCCAGTTGCGCCGCCTGCCGATTAGCTTGGTGCTCGCGAGCGTTGTGCTGCATGGCCGCTTGCCCCTGGGCAATAACAGCCCCCGTAAAATTCTGCGGGCTGCCCAGCTGCGCGCCGCGGGCTTTCTTGGCGGCGAGCGCATCCTTGGTGCGTTTAGAAATCGTCTCGCGCTCATGCTGGGCGATGACGGCAAAGAGCCCCACGGTAAGCGTATTGGCATCGGGCATATCGCAGCAGACGAAATCCACCCCCGAATCGCGCAAGGCGAAGATGAAGCCGGCGTTCCGGCTCAACCTATCCAACTTCGCAATGAGCAAGGTCGCCCCCACCCGTCGAGCCTCCGCAATGGCGGCGAGCAGTTGTGGCCGGTAATTCTTCTTGCCACTCTCAATTTCGACGTACTCCGTCAAGAGTTGGGCCGAGTCGGCCACGAAGGCGTGCACGGCGGCCCGTTGCGCCTCGAGGCCCAGACCGGAAGTTCCTTGCTTCTGCGTGGAGACTCTATAATAGGGCGTGTAGAATTTGGCAGCAGGAAGGGCCGACATGGTACAAAGCGGGCAGGTTAGCACAAAACCTCCCGCAAGTTAGTCATTTTACATATTGTAAACGTTCCTTTACAATATGTAAAAAAGCGCTACTGTTACGGAAAAAGGGCTGCCACGCTGGCAGGCTGGGAGCCGGTAGCTCCTTCCAGATGCCCATTTAGAAAATGGTGGCCCATACTGAGACGCCTTACAGAGTGATGTTCTTGAAATAACTATAGCCCAGCTTTTACTGACTACTCCTTTTTAGTGTGTGTATTCCGTTCACCTGCTACATTTTCTATTGCCGTGTGAGCACTGCTAGTATAAGATCTGGTAGTTGGACATTACCACTATAGCGGGCCTGCACAATCATTCGCTACTAGACTTCATCGACGCTTTAGTTAATTCAGGGATGAATAAGCACCTACTTATTTACTAAATAAGTAGGGTGAAATTGCCATCAATATTAGCCTAATTGACTGTTTCATAATATAACTTTCATTATGATTAAAAATTTATTTTATTGTTTATAAGCAGTTTATGTTAGCTAGCTGGGCTGTGATTTTGACTGTTATATTTTTCGTGATACTTTTGAGAATCATGAAAACGAAAGCCCTATGAACGCAGTTTTACGCCCCGTCATCAACCTCACCGATTTTAAAAGCCAAATTCCAGGAACGGAGTTACAGGTCATCATCAGAGCCGTTGAGGACGCTATGCAGATGACAATGGAAATTGAAGGCGTGGACCCGTTCATTCCCCACTTCCGAGCAATTTACTCGGCTTGCTTATTTCCTCGCATTTGGGGTATGCTAGAAAAGGTTTTCGCTGGTCAGGAGACGTGGGAGGTAAAAAAGAGCCCCATGACGTTTACCCTCATTAAGAAAGACGTTTGTCAATTTCATTTCTATAAAGGCAACTCTAAGTCAGCGTTTAAAGCAACATCCAAACGACAGAAAGCCATCATTCAAGGCGAGCTATACGGCGATTTGGAGGAACTGCCCAGTGTAATTCTACAGCACTCCTCTGACCGCATGAACTCCGAACTGGTCGGCTTTCACGCCTTGTTCTTTGTACGAGGCCAACTAGTAGAGGACTTTGATATTCTGCATCAGAACTCCATTACGCAATCCGAATTATCTACTGTTTTCAAACCCGAAACTGTAGAGGAGCTTGTTCCAGGGCTGACAGTTCGATTCAAGCGCAAAGACAAAACCAAGGCTACTCCAGCCAAAACCCAAACCAGCAAAACGAAAGGATAAATAACCATGGAGACTCGGTTCAATTACCAAATGCTGGAATTAGCCCGGTCATCACGCGGAATCACCCAGAAAGAGTTGGCAGCGCTTATTAACCGCACACAAGCAGCTGTCTCTCAGTGGGAACACAATTTGCGCGAGCCTAATGAAGAAGATATCTCAACCCTTTCAACAGTGTTGAATTATCCCATTAGCTTTTTCTACCAAGAAGATATAGATGCTTACCTGCCGCCAGTGCAGGGCCATTACCGCAAAAAAGCTGCCCTCAAGGCAGTATCCCGTACGCAGTTGGAGGCGCACTTTCGCTTGTTAGGCGGATGGGTGAATAAACTGCAGGATGTGATTGAGCCCGAGGATGGCATTGCAAAACCAGATTTTTTGGATGACGCCCTTACAGACACTTCTCCTGAAGACTTAGCCAGACAACTTCGAGCTAAATGGCGCATACCAAACGGGCCGATACGAAGCCTTACCACGCTGCTTGAAAATCACAAAATTGTGGTAGCTAAGACGTGGATGGCCAACGAAAATGTAGACGGGTACAGCTTTTTTACCCGTTCGGGTATGCCCGTCATTTACGTGAATAAAGACGTGGCTATGGACCGGCTTCGATTCAACATTGCCCACGAGCTAGGCCATTTGGTGATGCATTCCGATTGTTTACCCGATGCGGAAAGAGAAAATGAGGCGCACCGGTTTGCTGCCGAGTTCCTGATGCCACGCTTTGACATTGAAGACCGACTGAGAGGATTGCGATTCGAGAGCCTATTACCTCTAAAGGCTAAATGGGGCTGCTCGATGGCTTCGCTGTTGTATCGGGCTAAACAGTTGAAGTTAGTAAACGATGACCGCTACCGCAGCTTAGTTATCGAGTTATCACCATACCGTAAGAAAGAGCCCGTGGACGTAGCCAAGCATGGTTTTGTCGAACACCCCCAATTATTAGGCGAGATGGTACGGTATCACATGGAGGAAATGGAGATGACTACCACCCAATTAAAGGGCATGCTGCACCTCAATGATCTCGACTTCAGTCAGTTGATGCTATCAATTGGTCGGGGAAACGGGGGTATGTATGTTTCTCACCGCTAATGCAGCTTGTAATCAACCACTTTTTAAATTAATGAACAGACTATAAGCCGCATAAAATCAAACTGGCTACCATAGGTCTGGTTGAAATGCACTCACTCTACTCACTTAAGTAACAAAGTAAAGTATATGGCACAATGTACAGCACCATCAAGAGGACATCGCACAGCGAGCGCAGCTGCGGACTGCCCCGCATGTGGCAGCCGCTCTCGCGGCTACGGTTCTTCGTACTCATCTCCGTCCTATTCCCCCCCTTCCTACTCGTCGGGGTATAGCTCGGGCAGCCGTAGAAGTGGGGGTGGGTCCGGTAGAAGTCAAAAGGCGAGTTGGTCGCGACCGGGTTCGGTTGTTCTGTATACCCCTACCGAGGTGCGGGCGCTCACGCCTATCCGCGAAAATATTGAGAATCGCTCGTCCATACCTGACCTTCGAGACGTTTTTCTTTGCCACGCATGGGACGACCGGCAAGGGGCTGCCAAGGACCTACATGATTTGCTCGTGTCGCGCGGAATCACGGTTTGGTTTAGTGAGAAAGACGTCCTTCTCGGTTCACCCTTGCTCCGCGAAATTGACAAAGGGCTCGCCAAGTCACGAGTCGGAATTGTACTAGTGACCCCTGCGCTGCTACGCCGCCTCAAAAACGAGGGTATCGCCGACAAAGAACTTTCGGTACTTCTGGCGCGTGAGTTGCTTGTCCCTATCGTGCACAACACGACATATGAAGACCTGCGTGAAGTCAGTCCTTTGCTCGGCTCGCGGACTGGCCTAAACACTGCAGATGATTCGATGACAGCCGTCGCAGCTAGGCTGGCCGACCTGGTCGTCCTCTAGTACTATTGCCCGCATATGTTTGTCATTCAGGGCTGCTTTAGCACCCTGACGTTTGTGGGTTACTTACAGGCTCACAATAGTTAACGATTTCTGCAAAAACTCGTGCGCAGGTTATATTCCTTGCTTAATATTGCGCGCTAGCCAGATTTCTCCCAACCAAAAGAGAACAGCACCTACTAACAAAACGCAACTTCATTTTTCTCAGCACGCATGGATACTACGTTTGCCGGGGCTACGCCCCAACAGGCCATTACCCCCACCAACCAAGAGCTGATGCCCTCTCTGCGGCAGTATGCCCCGGAACATCCCGCGCTTAGCCGCATGCGAGCGAAGCTGATGCAAGCCTCAGGCACGCAGGTTATATCGGCTTATGACCGGATGTATCACCGGCATAACCGGTCGTAGCCGCCCGGCCCTTTAAGCAAAGGTGTGCAGTCGACGATTGACTGCGCACCTTTTTTATATAGGCTTATTTTCATCCTCTTCGCTGTGTCTGACTTCTCTGAAGCGCCCGTTATCCGTTGTTTCCTACTGAAGGTAGCTTCGCGCTGTAACATCAATTGCGACTACTGTTACATGTACAACCATTTGGACCAAAGCTGGAAGTCGCAGCCCAAGCTGATGTCTGAAGCTACCTTGCAGGCGGCAGCAGCGCGCATTCAGGAGTACGTGCAGCAACAGCAACTCGACCACATTGTCGTGGTATACCATGGGGGCGAGCCCTTACTGCTGGGCACCGACCGGTTGGTGGCACATGCTGCCTTGCTCAAAGAGCTGCTGCCAGAGGTGCAGGTAGATTTTTCACTGCAAACCAACGGCGTATTGCTGCGGGAAGCCGATGTGCTGGCGTTTCAGAAACAGGGTATTCAGGTATCGCTGAGCTTAGATGGGCCGGCTGTCGCGCACGACCGCCACCGACTGGATCACAAAGGCCGCTCAAGCTTTGCTGCCACTGAACAGGCTTTGCACCTGCTGGAACGCTACCCGGATGTGTTCTCCGGCGTGATAGCCGTTGTCGATGTGGCTAATGACCCCGCCGAACTGTTGGCGTACTTTGCAGGCCACGCTATTCCGCAGTTGGATTTTCTGCTGCCCGATGCCAACTACCTCACGCTTCCACCCGGTCGCGACACCGACCCTGACCGTTACAGTCGTTGGCTGACAACATGCTTTGACGTGTGGTTTGACCAATATCCGCACCTCAAGCTTCGAACCTTCGATACGATATTGGCATCGCTGATGGGTATACCCAGCGAAACGGATGGCCTTGGCTTGGGCGATGTTAGTTTACTCATCGTTGAAACCGATGGTAGTTACCACGACTTAGATGTGCTGAAAATCACAGGCCAAGGCACAGGCTTAGCGGGCCAGAACGTTTACTCCGCTTCACTTCAGATGGCAGCAGCTTCCGAGCCAGTGCTAGCACACCGGCAGCGGTTGCGCAAGGAGGGCCTAAGCGCGCAGTGCCAGCGCTGTGCGATCGTGGACGTGTGCGGCGGCGGCGCGGTGGCCCACCGCTACAGCGCCGAGGGCTACGCTAATCCTAGTATCTACTGCGCCGAGCTGCAGCAACTGATAACCCACGCCGATGCCCGGGTGACGGAGCAGCTACGGGCCGAGCTTGACCAGCACCAGCCCAAGCCTCCTGGGCTAGCACCGGCGCTCATCGACCAATTCGAACAGGTGCCGGGTGTCACCAGCGCCTTCCTAGCCGTTATGGCCGCCTTCGAGGCACAGCAAGTCAATAGCTTGGTAAGGGCCCTGAACATCGCGGCGCAGGAGCCGTCGGCCCGTGAGTTCGTCGCTTCACTGCAGGCATTGCCGCCGGAGCGGTTGCAACGCCTGGCCATTCAACCATCGCTTGTTGCCTGGGCCGACGTGCTACAAAAGAGCGCAGCCGGCATCGCGGTGCATGCCATTGATGGCGAACCGATTGCACCCGCCCCACAGTATGCTCGCCAAGCCGCCGTGCTGGCTGAACAGGGAATGACCTGGCCCCGAATTCAGCGCGAGGATGCCTGGCTGCGACTACCCTTTGGGGACAAGATTCTGTTTGAAAACGCGGCAACGGTGGCAGCGGGGGAAACAGTAATGGCCGATGCTCTTACTTTAATTGCGCGCTGGAAGACTCCATTTTTAGAGGAGATGCAGCTTATATCACCCGAGGTGCAGTTTATCCGCGACCCAAGTGCCGACCCCGGCAAAACAGTTTCTTTCAGTGATAACAGTGTTCCAGGGGCGCTCTACGTGCAGCTCACCTATGGCACGGGCTTCGTAGAAGCCTGCGACTTGGCTGATTCGCTCATACACGAGCACCGGCACCAAAAGCTCTATTTGCTACAGCGGGTCTGCGACATTGTACACGCCGATTTTCCGTTAGTGGTTTCGCCTTGGCGCGAAGAACTACGGCCACCGACGGGCCTGTTCCACGCCCTGTTTGTTTTTGTGGAACTACTCGATTTTTGGTCCTTTTTGAAGAACGACTCGGCCACCAACTGGCAGCAACGCGCCCACCAAGAATGCCATCGTATCAGCGGGCAGTTGCAAACTGGCTTCACGGCGGTGGCCGACTGCAACCTTACTGAGGCGGGCCGGCAGCTGCTGGGCTTGTTACACCGGCGTTATCAACTGCTGTTGGCATGAAAATATTCATTCCTCATCACCAATTACCCTTAAACACCGGAACGAACTATGCTACTGTCGAGCAGTACTTTGCGGGACAACTGGTAGATATTGAGCCGGGGCCGGAGGGCCTGCAACTGCACTTAAGCTGGCCTGACTACGCTGCTTGCTACGTCGACCCAGATTTGGAGCACGGACTGGCTTGGTGGCGCTATGAGATGCCTGTCCGCCAGCTTCCTTTGGAGTGGGTGCAGCGTAGCAACTACCAGCTTTCCCTAAATGACAGTTGGACGCTGTATGCTTGGAGCCAATGGCTAACGCGCCGCCTACAAGAGTTTGGCCTGCCCGAAGAAGTAGTTATTCTGCACGTTGACGACCATCGGGACTGCATGTCACCCTTGCTGTTTCGAAAGCAGGGGAACCAGTATACTGATGCGTTAAGTAACCGCCTAGTTAATTTGTTGGAACCCGCAACCGTGCAGCAGGCTATCGAGTCGGGAGCCATTGCGGTGGGCAGCTTTATACCGCCGTTCCTGCACCAACTGCCCCAGGTACAGCTGCGTCACCTATTGCCACCGCACCGCTTGGCCACCGCGTTTCCCGCCGGCTACCTGGCGGCGGTCGACGAAACCGACGCGCTGCTATGCCCTACCGGCCAGCGGCCGGCAGTCGAATTTAACTCGACGCATCCATCGGGCCGACGATACCTTCCCACTGCCGAGTTGGATGAGTTTCTGGCCGAGATACCGCCTCATGCGGCCGTGTTGCTCCACGTAGACATGGACTACTTCAATAACCGCTACGATGGCGACTCTGAGTGGCACCATCAGCCAGCCGTGCACAACCCGCCCGCACAGGTCGTGTACGAGCACATCAGCGAAGTATTCTCGCGGATTGTATCTGCCATACCAGGTGCTCAACTGGAAGATATTACGGTGGCCTTGTCGCCCGGCTTTTTTCCCGCCGAGTTTTGGGGACAGGGAATTGAGTTAGTAGACAGAATATTATCCCCCACCCATGACTAACTATTGGACATGGAACTCATCGTTGCATCTGAATTACTGGCCGAGGACGAATTGACCCGCGCTCAGGACCTCGCCCGCTATTTTGGTCAACTTGCAGTGCAAAGCCGCCAAAGTCCGGACGGGTGGCAGCTCACCCTGAGCCGCCCCGTTACTACCTCCGCTTTTCTTGACCCCGAGTTGTCGGAAGGCCTGGATTGGTGGACAAAGACTTTCACTGCCATTGAGGTAGAGGATATTTTTGCCGCCGTTTACCGAGACAGTACCCTACAAATTGCCCTAGAAGATTCGTGGACGCTCTACGCATGGAGCAGTTGGCTTACCCGTGTATCGTCGGACGGCCAGATGCCCACATGCGTAACGCTCCTACATCTCGATGAACACGACGACTTAATGACGCCTCGGCTAGTTGTCGTCGACGAGAAATGGCAAGATGTCATTACGGGCGCGGCTGTAGACATGCGGCAGCCTGATTCCATCGCAGCCGCTATTAGGAGCGGGGCTATCAGTATCGGAAACTTCATCGCTCCACTTGGGCACTGGCTGCCTGAGCTGCATATTCGCCACCTACGCCAGAGTCCAGGGGCTACAAACGATGTAGTCCCACGCGCACTACACGCTACCTGGCATCAGGACACGTTGCTTGCCCCAGGATGTGCCCGTCCGGCCTTGGAGCTAGGGGATACAGGTCTTGATATTATTTTACCTGAACAGCACACTTATAAGTGTGCTACTAATACTGCTGATTGGTTGGCCGATTTGCCCCCGGGCCCCATTCTGCTGCATATTGACTTAGATTACTTCAATAATCGTTACGAGGGTAATCCTGATTGGAAGCTTACAACACCGGATTTTAATCCCCAGCTCTCCTCAGTACTCGTTCGCATTGATGAGGTATTTGAAAATCTTGAAGCGGCGAACATTGAGCAGCGCATTGTAGACTACACGGTAGCTGTTTCGCCGGGCTTCTTTCCAGCCAGTATGTGGGCCGCTGCCGCCCAACGTGTGCTGGCTCACATTTACCGACTACGTGGTACCACATTTCGGCCAGTAAATACCGATGCTATATCATCTTCTAGGTCATGATGAGCAAGAGGAAGCCATCACAAGGGCCGAAGTCCGTTGGAAGTCGGACAGGAATCTTAAAGAAGCAGACACCTGTATCTCCTGCTGACGTCTCGCTACGGGCGGCTCGCGGCAACGCTGAGCGGGGAGGAGGACCAGGCGGGCATTACTGGCACATTGAAGTGAAAGGGAAGCGCGCCGGTTACATTTTTATTAATGTGATTCGGGATGCGCATTTTGGCGAGCATCCATCTATCCAGATTCACCTTAATGTTGTAGAGCGTGGAAAGCAAATCGGCCGGACTGCCTATCGATTAGCCTGTGAGCATTGTTCTCATCCGGTAGTATATGCGCACATGAGCAGGAAAAACATTGCTTCACAGCGAGCTGCTGAAGAAGCCGGTTTCCGGCCAATTGATGAGGGCCTTATACAGTTCGCAATGATATGGCATCGTTGAATTCCCCCTTGGCTCAACAGCGCCTATTAACTAGGATACGCACCTTACCCGTGTCAGTGCTTCGGGCCAGCGCCACCGTAGATTTTTTGCAACTTTTCGCCGGCACGAAGCCGGCTATTCGCTCTGTATTGGACACACCGGCCGGGGTAACTAGTATGCGTACTTGGTGCCGGGAAGCAGAATTCGATTTTGCCGTTGATAATGACCGCTATTTCTGTGTAACATCATCACAGGGTCAGGCTCAAGTTATTCTAAATCTAGATCGTCAATTCGAGCAACATGAATTGGATTTCGGACAAGTGCTAGGGTATCCGCTCTGTTGCTGTCATCAAATAGCTCAAATAACCGAGGCAGGCATTGATGCTTATGCGGCTGTGGTCGCACATTGGCGATTTACCGGCGATTATCAACTTATTAATCCTAGCGGCTACCTGGTAGGTGATTCCTTGATTAGCCACTTACCGTGTTCCCCTTATTGTAAAGCGTCCTTAGCACTAGCAAAACAGACGCTCTTATTTTCAAGAACTTACACTACCGAATTAAGGGAACTACTCTCCACTAATCACTATCTCCTATCGGTCTGAAGGTGGGATAGTTGCTGCCTACATCAGTGGAACACATAAAGGAGAGCGCCTTGCCCAACTCGGTCGCTAACTAGAAAGCTGCAGCCACCGTACGGGAGACGAGCTTACGCGAAGAATTAGACGACTGGAAAGCGAATCACCGGACGTTATTCAACGAGCTATTGGACGGCGTCAATTTACTAATGCGTTTCAAAAAGAGTATTGAATTAGCTCAGACTGTCTTATTTGCCACCCTCTCTGATAGTGTCGCGTCAGTAGAATGATGTGCAGCCGGTAAGGGTAAGATTAAACGACCTAATTCAAAGGAAAACCGCGCAACCCGAGGCAACCATTCTTGATAGGTGGCTGAATTTTGCGGAAAATGCGGCATCGCCATCAAAGAGTCCACACACGCTATTATTCGCTGGAGCCCATTTGGTTTTATTACTGTTTGGTTTATCTCTATCCAGACCTCGTTCATCGTGCTTTGCGCCCTTGCACATTCCTGTAGCTGCAAAAAAACAGCAGCAGCCTCGCTGGGGCAGCCGATTAGAATGGCTAGTAACAGCATTGCCACCTGAAAGTCACCTGGCTGAGCCGCACTTCCCTCAAATTGAAGAAGCTGGGCTGGACGCACCTGTGCTTTCAACAGCCGGTAGATGTTAGTAAAGCGCTTGGCGGCGCGTGGGGTAGGAATTAACTCAAATAATTCACCGGCAAACTGGGTTTCCCACGAACGAATAGTCAAAGCGATACTGGGAATACGCATCGATGACGCAGTCGCCGCTGGCTGGGGCTCAATCGGGGTCTCGCGCGCTGGCATTAGGGGGAGCGAAGGGGCTTCAGCAGCAACTGATGCCGTCGACATCGTTGGCTGCGCGGTGCTCCCCGACGTTATATCGACAGCTGGCGGTATGCTAGCGGCCGGGCTAACCGGGCTTGTGAGGGTTTCAGTTACGGGCTCCCATCCGGAAGGCTCAAACAAGCTGCTCATCAGTTGGCGGTATCCGCCTTGGGCCATCGGCCGCAGGCTGAAGGGAATCTGAAATATTTTTTCCAGATAATTCTGCGGTGTCGTCTGCCAATCATCAAGAGGAGAGGTTGGATATTCTTCCTCGGATTGGAAGGGGGTGAAATTCCGGTGCAGCGAATGAAGCAGCCAGCGGGGATCTACCCCTACGACCACCACAAACAATTCGTGCGCCAGCAGCAAGTGGATGGCCTGTAGTACTTCAATGACTTTGTGCGTGGGGCACCGGTCAAGGTCATCTATATATAACACAATGCGGTCAACGCTTCCAGCTGAGTGCTCGGAGCGGCTACCCTTTTTCAGCCGGTCCGCGAGGTGCTCAAAGTCCCGCCGGATGGTGGAGATAAGCCCTAGGTGTTTGCGGTAATCGTCGGAATGAGACCGTTCGGTTAAGAAGTGTGCCAAGCTCTGGCGTTCCTGCAGCGCCCGGATTCGCTCTTCCAAGGCAACAACACGCGCTTCAGCCGCTGACAACCCGGCAGCCGCCGTTTGTTCCTGCGTGACCAGTACCTCGATTTCCTGTTGCAAAGCCAACGCCTCCGGGTTGGGTACCTGATTTCTATTTGTCAGAAACCACTCGACGCGCTCTTTCGCGCCCACAACTGTTTGCACATACGCTCCTACCTTTTTGACTGCGCTTTGTAAGATGCCGGTCAAGCTCGCCACGAATACAATCCCGTTCGCGATTCGGGCGGCGCCCCAATCTAACAGGCTGCCGACTGGCAGATGTTCCTGTATTTTATGAAGTAGCATGGGAATCACGACCAGCACCACCACCAGCAGTCCAAGGAGCCACCACATGCTACGAAAGCTAACAATTGCGCGTAATAAGGCCTGTATCCGTGCCCAAAGCGTCGCCGATTCCGCCACGGCTTGGGTCAGCTTATCCAAGCTAGTGAGCGCACCAGGGATACCCAATCGCTCCGAGGCGCTTTCGATGGTTTGTTGGTCTTCCGCTGACAAAACTTTTTTAAAATCCTGCCAGCGTAGTTCACTTAATGCTATCTGCTTGCTTTCCCGGTCCTGCTGCAGCTGAATAAGTTGGTGCCGACGTTTCGTAATCTGCTGCTCTACCCGTACCTTTTCGCCTTCTGCCTTGGTGACCGCCCCTTTCGCTAATTCTAATTCCAGGCTGGTCACCGCCATTTCCTCTCCGGCAGATGGCACTGGTGAGACATGGGCGTCGAGTTTTTCCAGAATGAAACTGACCAAGCTCGCCCATAAATTTGTGTCGACGTAATGCCAAGCATTGAATTCTATCGAGACCACCTCGGTGCAGAAGGGCGAGGTCGGGTCTAGGGCTGCCTGCTGGGTCAGTTGCTGAGTCACCTGCCGCATCGACTTCATGAAGAAGCTCTTACCCGAGCCCCAGTCGCCAAACAGCCCAATGGCCAGCGGGGGCTGAATATCCCGGGCCAACATTACTGCGGTCAGGGTGTGAACATCTTCCTGAATATTGAGCTGGTCATTAGCGGCATCGTTGGTATCGGCTTGGTAGCCGGGCAAGTACGAGGACGTTGACGTCACTAACACGGGGCTATGGTCGCGTAAAAAGCGTTGTAATTCACGCGCCGCGAGGCCGGTATTGGGGTCGCGCTGGATTTGAGCCAGTAGGCGTTCCACCCCGGCCCGGTCAAAAACGGCCAGGAATCCGGCAAAATTTTCAATCGCCGTGGCATTCGCACTGCGCGTGTGCGAGACCACGCGCTGCACGACCTGCTCTAGGGTCAGCTTAAATTGCCCCAACAACAAAGCGGCCGCGGCCTGGGCCATCGACGGGGATGCCAGCGCATAGAGCGCATCATAGCCGTACGCTGAGCCAGCTTCCATCCGGACAAACTGCTGACAGACGGCGGTGGCTAGCGCGGGCACGGGTACCACCCGCAAGGCCCGCAGAACTGGCCAGGCCTTGGCGGCATCGGGTGATTCAAGCCGATGCAGGAGTTGGGAAAAGGCTTCCGTATTTTCGGCGTCGGGTGGCAGTTGGATGACTTGAGCCAGTATTGCAACCTGAGCTTCCGGGTCCTGGAGGCACTGGGCCGCAGCTTCTACTAAGTAGCTCGCCCCCCGTTCGTGCAGTCCGCCTAAGGTCCAGAACCGGGCATTCGAATACCCTTCCACCAGCACATCTAGGTGCTTCATCAACAGCGCCCGGCTCTCGGCCCCTTCCGCATCGCACCACACCAGGGCACTCAGTAGCCAAGAACGGATAAGGGGGATTTCATTGGGTGCCCGGATGGCCGAACTGAGTTCTGCTTCGCGGTTCGGACTGAAGCGACCTTCGATTTCTTCTCGCAAACGACTAGCCAATGCCTGTCGGTTTAGGGATGGAGAAGTGCGAATTACTTCCAGTTCCCGGAATTGTGCGGGTTGGTCGCCGTTGACGAACACGTCAATAATATGGTCGAATCGTCCATCCGCCGCTGAATTCAGCGATGACGATGCGTTGGGCGGACTACTCGATGAATCAGCGGAAAGCGCTGTCTCGACCGATGAAATCGAAATTTCGGATACTTGGGGAGTAACCAAAATACTATCTGTTTCCTCATCAGCATCTAAGATGGCCCGCGCTAGGAGGCCAATCGTTTCAGCATTCCGGGTCCGCAGGTCGAAGTAGAGGAGGCGGTTGAATAACCCGTCGGTATCCGTTTTTGCTCCCGGGGGCAACTCAGCCAGCAGGACCGGTATGATACGTTTACCCAGTCGTTCCGCCTCCCGTGTCAGCCGCATATGGGTGGGGCCCCAACCCGCCTTGCCCAGAAAAAGCACCACCACACGTGCGGCACTTAAGTATTGGGCCTCCACATCTTGCCACGGTTTGCCGAAAGGAATGTCGCGCCGCCAGAAGAAGGTTCGCACACCTTGCGCTTCCAAGGCCTTAACCACCTGTTCGACCTCCTTTTCCTTTTCATTGAACAGGATAAAGGCATCCAGTGAATTTATGGAGGCAAGGGATTTTGCGGGCTGTGAAGAGTCAGTCATGGTAATGGGCTGATAATACCATTGGCAAGTAAGAGAGCTTTCAGCCAACTCCCGCGTTTTCAAGCAACCGCTCGGTTATTCTCTGCCTTCCCCAATGTCACTAGCAGCGCTTCCTGATATAAATCTTACCTTCGCAGACTGCCTCAATAGAGCACGTCTTCTTGACTGATTATCACTGAGAAATACCTCTTTTGTTTCTGATTGTCCCATGCCTCCACGGAAAGTACGTTCTGATATAAAAATTGGCACTTTGGAAAAGCGACTCGGCCTCGACAAAGGAGCCATTCGCAACCCAGATGGGACAGACGCGCGCAGTGACAAGCGGTTGGGGAAGCTCCGGGCGGAATATCAGTCCATGTACGGGGCCCCCGTACGCAAGAATTCCGCCATCATCGCCGCCGCCCTATCCCCTAAAAAAACCAGTTCTCCTAAGACCAAGGCACCCGCCAAACCAAAGGCTAAGAAGGTAACTCCTGTGGTACCCAAAGCAAAAGCGCCGACGAAAAAGGCGACTGCTACCAAATCCATTGCCACAAAGAAGGTTAAGAAGGTAACTCCTGCGACACCTAAAGCCAAAGCGCCGACGAAAAAGGCGACTGCTACCAAATCCACCGCCACAAAGGCGGCACCTAAAAAAAGCCGAACGTAGCTCATGAAAGCTATTCGCCCGCCCCGTCCCGAGCGCATAAAGCATGTGGACTACGATTTCAACGTTTTCATCAACTGCCCTTTCGATGCCACGTTCCAGCCATTGCTGCACGCGGCTATTTTTACCATCCACACCTGCGGACTCATTGCGCGGTGTGCGCTGGAGGATAGCGACCAGAACCTGCGGTTTTCCCGGATTCTAGACATTATCGGCGAGTGCCGCTACGGCATCCACGACCTCTCTCGCATTGAGCCTGGCAAGATGCCCCGCAACAACATGCCCCTGGAGTTGGGAGTGTTCATTGGCTGCCGCCATTTCGGGACAGAGTACGACTACGAAAAAGACTATTTGGTGCTGGATAGCAAGCCGCATCGCTACAAAAAACACATAACCGACCTCGGCGGCGAAGACCCCAGTATCCACGGCAACACGGAAAAGGGAATGATAAAAGCCGTGCGGGATTGGTTACGTTCCCGGCTATATGGTCGCCTCACGCCCCTACCCAGCGCGGGCGTCTTCTATGAGCATTACCGGCACTTCCTTACCAAAGCTCCCGATTTATGCGCTCGTAGAACATGGGTATTGGAGGAACTGGACTTCGAGGAATACGTGGTTATCGTGACCGATTACTTGGAGGAAGCGCACCAATATCGGTCTGAATTGGAGGCAATCTATGAGCAAGCTGTCGCAAAAGGATTGCTGAAATAATATCCTATTTATCCTTCCCATATATATGCTTCCCCAAATCGAGCGCCAGTTGTAAATATAGAAAAGTGTATTTTCACTATCTGCCACCCACGAGATGAAAAAAGACTACTCAGTGAGGCTCAAATTGTAGCTATTCTGAACCAGTAAGCCTACGGTAGGCACAGAACAGGTAGGTATAATGAACCAGCGTATCTTAGCCCTCATGGCAGAAACTACGCTCTCGATGCTGGCAGACCAAATTGGGCAGCTACATGCGCAAACGCAGCGGGCGGCGGCGCAGCAGATAAACTACTGGCTGACGGTGCGCAATTGGTTTATCGGGTGGCGCATTGCCGAGTATGAGCAAGGCGGCAGCGACCGGGCAGCATATGGTGAACGGTTGCTACCGGAGTTGGCGCGGCAGCTGCGCGGTGTTAAAGGACTGGCTGTACAGCGCCTGTATGACTGTCGGACGTTTTATCGGGAGTACCCAGTAATTCTCCAGACAGTGTCTGGAGAATTACAACGCGCTGGTTTGCTGGATGCAGCTAGCTACCTGGCACTGCCGACAGTTGAGCAGCTAGCAGCGCAAGACGACTTGCCAGGTATTACTCCTATCCTGCTACTGATACGGCTTAGCTTCTCGCATTTTCTGGAACTGCTGGCCCTAGATCGACCGCTGCAGCGTGCTTTTTATGAGGTGCAGGCAGTGAAAAATAGCTGGTCGGTGCGGGAGTTGAAGAGGGCTATTAACTCGGCTCTGTACGAGCGCACGGGGCTTTCGACCGATAAGGCCACAGTGTTGGCAGGCCACGCTGGGGCGCAGCCGCTAGTGGTGGCCGACGTAGTAAAAAACCCCTACGTGCTGGAATTTCTAGGGCTGGACGAGCGGACTAACTACAGCGAAAGCGATTTGGAAACGGCCATCATCGCGCACTTGCAAACGTTTCTCGTGGAGATGGGTCGGGGCTTCTGCTTCGAGGCGCGGCAGAAGCGCATTACGTTCGACAACGAGCACTACTTCATTGACTTGGTATTTTACCACCGCATTCTAAAATGCCACATATTAGTGGATTTGAAGATTGGGGCATTCAGCCACGCCGACGCTGGGCAGATGAACGTTTACCTGAACTATTACCGAGAACAAGAGATGACCGAGGGCGATAATCCGCCAGTCGGACTCATCTTGTGCGCGCAGAAGAATGACACCTTGGTACGCTACGCTACTACAGGCATGGCTGAGCAACTATTTGTGAGCAAATATCAGATGAACTTGCCTTCGGAAGAGGAATTACGTCAGTTAGTGCAGGAGGAACAAGAGCGTTTAAGCAATAAATAGAATATACTCTCTACTTATTCAAGAGAAGAGACTAGGTCGGCCGTACTCCAATAAGGGTCATTAAAATACGGTCAAAAAAATGTGCCTACACAGGCTTGAAAGGCTCTCTGTAAAAGCATCCAATAAGGGCCCGTAGCTGGTGCAGAGCCAGGTAGGTCGTTTAAAAATAGGTTGCTGCTAGCCTAAAAGCAGCTTTTTGAGCGGTTTGCTGCGCTGAGTTAGCTGATGCAAGTCTCCCTTTCGGTTTGCTATTGAGTTCTGCAGCAGCCACGTCCACTTACTTCTGACTGCCCCTTGTGGGGACGCCCAAGTAGAGGAGGTGGGGAAAGGAGATTTTCCTGCCTGCTCTCCTAGTATGCTTTACGCTACCTGAAGGGTCCTTTTTTGGAGGGCTATGCTAGAGGCTGAGGGCAAAAAATAAGCTGCCTACAAAGGCCCCTACTAGATGTAAAGTCGAAGCAATCCTCAATACTCGTAGCGGACCTGCCCAAGTTGGGGCGTGGGTCCAGTAGTTGAAGAGCACGCTTCCTAGTACTAGGCCCAGTATGGGGATGCCGCCAAGCAGAGAGAAGCCTATAAAGCGCAGCAGGAAGATGCCCAGTCGCCCATAGCTATGGAGTAGTTCTTGCCCGTCCTCTTGGGTGTCTATATAGAAGACACTAGCCCAGAAGAGGAGTACGAGGCTGCTGAGGCTGGCGAGTACCCAACAGCTGGCCAGTAGCCAGCGGGGAGCAGCGGGGGGCAGCGGAGAGGAAGACATTAGCAGGGCTAGACTACAGAGGCCTGCCACGGCTCGACCGGCTGCTCAGCAATACAGGCGACGGAAAACGCAGGGGCAGTTTGGTAGGGTGAATACGATTAGCGTTCGTAAATCTACCCTATAATGTGGGGTAGCGAGGCACGCGAAGAACCTATGCCAAACGGCCCTAAGAACGTATTTTTTTAGGGCCGTGTTTTGGAGAGGGAAGTCGTTCGAAAACCAGTGCTATTTTGAACAAGACCAATAGTTGCTGCTGTCAGCGCTATAGGGGTCGCGGCTATGAGCGTTTCTAGTGCCCCCTATTCAGGTCAGGAAGGCCATCACGCCGAGTTCTGCAACAGGCACGAGCGTTGCTAAACAGGAGAAGCGCCCTTTGCTAGACCACTATCTTAGCGCGTGCTAGGTATCGCCACTTTCTCTCTAGCAAGCATTAGTTAGCTACGGCGCTTTTAATGGCGGCGGCTACCGCTTCCATATGGCTGCCACCCTCTTTATCTAACACCACTTTCCCATCTTTGCCAATCACCACATAGTGAGGGAAACTAGTTACGTGATACGCCTTCCCCTCCGCCGGGGTCCCCACCACTTGGAGATACGTGGCCTGCTTGCGACGCAAAATGCCACTGGCCCGGGCAGTGGCTCCCTTGGACTGGTCTAGCAGCACGCCCAGCACGACCACCTGGCCGGGGTAAGCGTCCTGCAACTGCTGCAATTTGGGCATGGATGCAATGCAAGGCGCGCAGAACGTTTCCCAAAAGTCCAGGACCACTACTTTGCCGCGGTAAGCTTGTAGCTTGATGGGGGTCTTGGTCGAACTCAGCAACTGAAAAGGGGGGGCCGGCCGCCCGAGTAGCGAAGGGGCTGCCACCGGCGCGGGGGCTGGTACCACCGGACTGTACTCGGCTAGAAAAGCAGGGGTCTCTAGCTCGTGCGTTTGGGCAGCCGCGTTAAGCTGAACTTTCGAGAGCAGGTAGCGCGTAATCCAGAGGCGGCCGCCGCGCACCATGGACGTGCGCACGACGCGGACCAGCCCGGTGGTACCATCGAGGAACAAGTCGGTCGAACGATTCAAGACGTCAACCGTGGGCAGATCAGGATAACGTAAGTGCAGCACCCCACCCTGTGGGCTCGGGCTGTAGGTAACGCTCTGGTAGGTAGAATCAATGGCTAAGAATTCTTCGACCAATAGTTGCCCGGCTGGGCTACCGAGTACGGACGGGGCATACGGCTCCTTGACAACTTGGAAGGTCTGGGCCTTATCATCTAAATCGAAGCCCACATTACTATTGTAATAGTAAGACACGCCCAAATCTGGACGGTGTGCGCTAAAGCTCACGCCTAGCAACTTGCTTTTTGCATTACGTTGAAGCACTACGTGGCCGGTACGATTCCAAACGGTGGTAGGGCCGATGGAGTCAATGCGTTGCACCTCGTAGGTAGCAGCGGTGAGTGCCGCAATCGTCGTCCGATAGGTGCGGAGTCTATCAGTCCCTGTTTGCGCGAAACTGGGTTGCCCCGCGCCGAGTAGCAGCAAGGCAAAGAGTACGTTGTATTTCATAGGACAAGGGCAATAATTTGAGAATTAGGCTACGGCTTTACGGTGATGGAGTCGAAGAAGCGGCGACGCTGGGTGGTGGCAAGGCTGGTGTCAGTTTCGGCGTATGGGACAGCGGTTAGCGCAAAGCTCTGGTGGCCGACCAGTAGTAAGCGGACACCCGTCAGCACATGCTTTCCAACTTTGGGTACCACCGCATCTAGTAGAACTTCTACCCCATTGCCAGCCGGGGTACTGAAAGAAGTGCGCTTGCGCAAGTTGCCCTGATAAGTCAGTAGCATCTGGTGGATGCCGTCATTATAGAGCGAATCCCTTGGTAGCAACCCTAAGGTAGCCGAATCAGCTGGATTGATGACGATGGAGTATACGCCGTAATCGTCAGAGCTGGTAAACGCTTGCATTTGGTGCAGGGTGGCAGGGTCAACATTCGGTAAGCCCCTCTGTTTCTGCAAGTCGACCTTTTCCGGTGCGGTGGGAAGTTGCACGTTAAGGTGCTCGTTTATGGGATACGACTTCCATTCCGAGCTTGAACAGGCAGCCAGCAGAAGCAAGAGCAAAAGATAGGTGTATCTCATTGTAGGGAAAGCAACTCAGCTTACTTTACCCTTAGGCGGCGGGCTTCATCGAGCGTTATCCAACTGGGTTTGCGCCACTGTATTCCCTCTTTGCAAGCCGCCACGGCCTCGCCCTAGTAAAAGCTGAACAGCAACTGCGTGAAGAACGGCACCAAGTCAACTATGCGAACTCATCCAGCCCACAATACCCAGCAGCAATACCCCACATAACCCTGCCCCCACCTTTAACACCAGCCCTAGCCTTTTAGTAGCGAGCGATTCATTTCCCCAGCCATTGGTCTTTCGCTCCTGGGCTAGCCTGGCTTGGTACATGCTATTCAAGTACGCACACGCCATTACCCCTAATCCTAACGCGAAGAAGGGTTTACTACTCATTACGTGCTGCGTCACAGCTAATAAAAATAGAAGCATAGCCCAAAACTAATCAAGCACCCCAACTAACCACATGCAGCCCAACCCCGATATCCATTGCACCAACTGCGGTGAAGTGCTGAGCATCTACTATCACTGCTGGGAATGCCAGTACCCGCCGATGGACCCCAAGGATGCCACACCCCAACTACAAGCCGCATAGGGCCTATGATTGCTTAAACCATATGTAGAACAAGAGGCTCCACCCGACCAGCCAGACTAGATAGCAAGCCCAGAAAAAGTCTAGTACCAAGGCGACAAACCCTATCCCAGCGAGCAACAGATTGGACTGGCGAAATAGCCGCCAACTAAGCCAGCCTATAACAGCTGCGCTGCCAAGTACGCATAGGACTACGCCCGCCAACAGGAACCACACATGGACTCCAGTACCAGATAGTAATTCGTCTCCAATCGCCTGTAGCATAGCCTAAAACTACACCACTTATCACCAAAGCCACAATATGAATCCGTAGCGCTAAGCATGAGCCCCTGCGATGACCCAGCTGTGTCAGCGGGCGAAATCGCTGACTACCTCGACCAGCTACAGAAGTGCGTCCAGACCAATACCGATAGCACCAACTGTAGTACCCGACACCATCAACCAGAACATGAACCTTATCCAGTTGCCCAAGAAGACCCGATGAAGTAGCCAGTTGAGGAACGCAACAAAGCCTACTGCCGCTACTGCCACGATGGCGAGCGCCCAGTACAAGGGAATAGCGATTGCATTAAATGCAGAAAGCAGAAGCGTCAAGGGCACAGCCCAAAAGTACATCGACTACTGCTGCGCACTGCCTCTCCAGAACTGCTAGCCCTTCTTTTTAACAAACTTGTAAATCAGAACTATAGCCAATATGAGTAAAAAAACCGGCATCAAGGCCACTGCAAAAACCTTGAAGAGAATCACAAAAGTCCCGCCTATGTCAAGCGCGTAGGCCACGGTGGGGAACCCAACTAACAGCACTAATATGAGCCACGCACTTACACAGTCTTTCATTCCGCTAAACTACTGCTTCGCACCGTCGCTTGAGTCGGTGCTACCCCTATTCCCTCAACCCCCATTCTACAAGCCTAAACATGAGAAGTGAACAAGAAATCGCCGCCCTGCTGGCCCGCCACGAACAGGACATGGCCCACGCCCTCGAGCAGGAGGAGTACTTCAGCCACGGTCCCCATGCAGACCCCATAAAGGCCAGCAACGCCGCGTCCGAGCACGGAGAAATCGAAACCGCTGCGCAGACGCTACGCTGGGTGCTTGGACTGGAAACAGACGCGGATTTCAGGTACTTATTTTCCGAGCCTAGCTAATGGCCCTACGCACCGCTTCCCGAGTCGATGCCAACCGCACTACTGCCCCTTCACAAAAACTGGGGTGGTCCAGTAAAAACGGACGGTGAGCTAAGATAGGTTGATTCGGAAGTCGCGTTCGAATTGGTGCGGGGAACGGTAGCCCAGGGCAGCGTGGCGCCGGTCGAGGTTGAAGTAGGTGTCGAGGTAGTAGGCGACTTCCAGGCGGACTTCTTCGAGACTGGCAAAGGCGCCGCTGCGGGGCAGCAATTCGGTTTTGAGCGTGCTCCAGCCCGCCTCAGCCTGGGCATTATCATAGGGGTTGCCCGGCCGGCTGTAGCTGGCAAGGCCTGCGCTTTTCCGATGCGTGCCCGGCACGCCGCGCTCGTGTATTGGCTGCCGCGGTCGGCGTGGATAATCAGACCGGGAGCTGGCTGGCGCAGCGTTAGGGCCTTCTCCAGGGCTGTGAGCACCAGTTCAGTGGGCATCTGCTGGTCGAGGTGCCAGCCGACTACCCGCCGCGAGTAGGTGTCGCGCCAGGTGGCCAGATAGCACCAGCGCCCGCCGACCAGGGGCAGATAGGTGATATCTCCGACCCACACCTGGTTGAGGCGCGTGGGCGCGGGCTGATTAAGCAGCAAGTTTTCGGCCACGACCGCTGCCGGGTCGGCGACGGTGGTGCGCGGGCGTTGCGGCCGGGTGCTCAGCGCCCGCCAGCCACGGCGATATAGCCAACTGCGCAGGGCATAGCGACCAACAGCGTGCCCTTCCGCGCGTACTTCTGCCCGCAGGCGACGGGTGCCATAGCGCTGGGCATGGCGGCAAAAGGCGGCGGTGGCCGCCGGCTCCCAAGCGGGTACTGGGCGCGCTGGTCGGCTCCGCCACTGATAATAGCCCGCCACACTGACCTGTAGCACGCGGCAGAGCACCTGCACCGACGCAGTGGCAACACCCTGCTCGATAAACTGATAACGGCTCATGACTGAGGCGGTCGGGAGAGCCTGCGTCAAAAGCAGGCACTAATCACGACTTTTTTAACATATCGCGCTCCTGCTCCAAGCGTTTGAGTTCGGCGCGCAAGCGCTTAATCTCCTCGCGCTCGGCGCTACTCGGCACGGCCTCAGCTAACGCCTCGCGCTGCCAGCGGCCCAGCAAAGCGGGCGAGAGGCCCTGGGCACGGGCCACATCGGTTTGCCGGGCCCCAGCGGCCACCTAGCACACGCACTCGGCTTTAAAAGCCGGCGTGTATTTCTTGCGGGTCAGCGGCGAGCCGCTCGGATTACGGTTGTCAGGCATGAGCAGTGGAAGGTAAGACTTGCCACTGTCTGTTTTCACTCGACCACCTCACACACATCCTGGCGGCTGTGGCCCAGAAGGAAGCCTTAGCTATCTCTAGCCGGACGCGGGAAGCACTGGCGGCTAAGAAGGCTAGGGAATTTACGCTGGGCACCCCTGCTAACCTCACCGACGAGGCCAAGCAAAAAGGCCTAGCGGCACGCCAAGCCAACGCACAGGCTAACACCAACAACCGCTAGGCCGCGCAGCTGGCCACGCTGCTGCGGGCGGCGGGAGCTAATCTGCGAGCCATTGCCCCACCAACTCAACCAGTCGGGTACACGACCCGGCGCGGGAAGGCCCTTCACCCGATGGGCGTGCAGCGCTTAATGGCCTACTACCAATGAAAAAGGGTATTTTAAAAGTTAGAATCAGGCGAAACGGGCTGGCCAAACTTGCTGGCCCCTGTTACCTAGATGAAGACGCTAGTCTAGTGAACCAGCTAAATAGCCGGAAGAAAGACGCGCTCGTCGGTATCCAGCGAGCAGATGGCGTGTACACAGTCCTCGGCGCGGAAAGAATCTATTATCTAACTCCTTCGGGTGTGGAAGGGGAAATAACTATCGAAGATTTCCTGGCCATTTTACAGAAAAATGCTTTATCGCTTGGTAAAACTGCACCTTATGAATTCGCTGCACTAAATGAACGAACGTTGATTTGGGTAATGAATGGTCAAGTAATGAATGCACTCTGGAACACGCTGCTTTTACTTCACAGTCATCTAGGGCAGTGACTCACGAAACCCGGGTCCTAATGATGTTCCTGGTCTTAAAATATTGTTAAACTACCCTTAGGCTAGGCAAGCGAGCCATCAAGTAGTAGACTGTTTTTGGCTGGCCGCGGGAGCCGATTGCAGCAGGTCGCGCAGCGTCTCAACAAATGAGGTTGCCCCAGAATCATAGGCCGGGAAGTGCGGGCCGGACTTAGTTGGGGCTATGTGCCCGGCCAAGTGAGTAAACTGGGCCGGTGAGCGCGTTTGAAAAGCCAGGGGCCACTCGGCAAACCGACGGGCCGCAATGGGGTAGTGAGCGACCCGATACAGATGCTGATGCCGCGGGTCCTAGCTGATGCACGCGTAGGCTGCCTCGAGGGTGGTCTGTTTCCCATCTAGCAGGTGGATAAAGCGCTTGTTGCTATAAAATAAGGCCCCCGTGAGGTGCTGCCGGGCGTTTGCGTGCCAAGCCTGTTCAAATAAGCACGTCAACGCCCTAGCCGGAAGGGGCCGTGTTACTTGACTCAAGTAGATAAGCTGGTGCCTGTAATACTTCTGGCCGCTTCGAACTAGGGCGCTAAGATACTTGTCCGCGTCACGCTCCGTTTAGATGGACTTGCCCGATAACCGTTGTACAAAGCACACAGTAACCTTTATGCCCAACGGGACGACTGTGGTAGCCGTGCGGAGCGCTCCTGCGTCGAGCGCTAGCTCTTACCCTCGCAGTTGGTGCGCAAAAAAAGGCAGGTCGATATACAAAGCGATTTCAGTTAGCCCATCAGAAAGCTCAGGCGGAGAGCAGCTTTAGGGGGCAGGCTAAAAACGCTCGTTCGGATAGGCCACCTGCGTGTCGCGAGGGGGGCGCCTTTCAGGAGTGACAAGGTAACCAGACACTGGGTTGAACTGGCCTTCTTTTAAGGTAAGCTGACATTAACGCCGTTGGCAAGACTGGTGAGGGGTCGAAAGTAGGGGGCATGGCAAAAAGACCGCGAGTGCCCATTAACGTTGGGGACAGTGAAGGCGCATCCCGGCGGAATCAGCCAGTGCCAGTAGACAGTAGGAGTATTAACTCAAGCTATTCTGCTCTGGGAGCGAACAAGTAGGTCGCCCGGTAAATGTCTCGAAAGAGTGCTAAGTAAGGAAAAAGTCCACTTCTGCAGACATCTGAGCGGTAGTTGCTTAACAATAGCGCATCCTCAGGCAGTGGTATTCATGAAAGATTCACGGTGAGATTATCCAAGCTGATTTGAGGCCCCTGTGGTGTCTGAGAAAGAGGCAGATTGTCCTTTTTTTCTTCAGCTAATCCACACAGCTTTGTCAGTTAATTCTGCAAAAAGCTTTTTGCTGCCTGCTGCTTACTGCCTGTTCTATTCTAGTTACTGGCGCCAATTCCCCACGAACAAAAACGAGCCCCTACTCGCTGGTGGTTCGTGCTGACTGCCTTACGAGCGTCGCCTTGCCTGGGTTGGCCTATAACTAGCTGATTCCTTCTTTCTGCCGCTTGCCCCCGCGTATGAAACAACAGCTACTGCATTTACCTACTTTACTTCTCCTGACCCTCGCCGCCCCCGCAGCGTGGGCGCAGTCTACTAGTCCCCCTCCCAACCTGCCGAATGAGAACCGAGAGCAGAACTGGACGCAGGAGCGCACCTTCGACGGGGAGGGGCGTGAGGTATCCGCCAGCAAGCAATTTGTGGATGGCTTAGGCCGGCCCACGCAGGCGCAGGCGCGCAATGCCGCGACCAAGCAGGTCTTTGCCACCCAGACGGTGTACAATACCGGGGGCCAGCCCGTGCTACAAACGCTGGCGGCCCCCATTAATAACCAAAGCTTCAGCTACAAAGAAGGCTTCATTACGGCGGGACAGGCGCCCTACGGTCCGGTACACTTCGAAGGACCGAAGGCTAACGCACCCGTGCCGGTAGATGCGCGGAGCCCCGGCACGCTGGGTTACTATTTCAGCGAACTCAATGCCCAGGAGCCGCTAACGCCCATCACCAGCTATCCCTATAGCCTAGTGGAACCCGACGAAGGACCGCTCGGGGGCACGAGGCGCGCAGCCGGGCCGGGCGACGAGTTACGCATGGGCAAGGGCCGCGAGGCCAAAGGTCGCGACTTTCCCTTACGTCAGGAGTTCGACGACTACCTGCGCCTGCGGCCGCAGTTTGTGCCGGGTAGTCCGCTCACGAGCCTGGAGTACCAGGGCCTGAAGTCGGTCAGCCTCAACGCCGACGGGCGCGAGAGCATTGTGGTGACCAACAAGGAGGGACAAGTCCTTATCAGATGCCTGAGCGGCCCGCAGTACGCAGCCTTGACGGTGGCGGGCGCCATCAGCGCCGATGGGACGGACCCTAGCGCTCCCGTTTACCAGGACATTCACATCCCCGCCGCCGGGGTGCAGGACGTCACGCTCACCATGAGCGCTTCCTACGTAAAGGGCGGGCGCGTGCGCATTGTAAATCTGCTCACCAGTGATACGATCAGCTACGCCTTGAAGCCGGCCAGTAGTGGGGCCGGGTCGGAGCGGCACGTGTCGCTTGCGCCGGGTTTTTACCGCTTAGTATCCGTGACGGGTACCCAGCGGGCCTCCTACGCCGCCCGCTACGGCAATTTTAGCTATACCTACTATAATGACGCGGGGCAGGTTGTAGCCACGGTCGCGCCCAATAGTCTGCCAGGCAGTAACCTGCTGCGTAATCCGGGCTTTGAGCAGGAAGTCCCGGGAAATCCAACCATCAATGCCTGGGAGAGCAGCACCCAAGGAGTAGCTTATACCCAAGGGGGAGCGAGCGTCCCTGCCCACGGTGGTCTATACTACGGGGTGCACTGGGCAGCTAGGGGCCACGACGTGTATACCTCCCAAAAGGTCACCGGCCTACCTAACGGGCTGTACACGGCCCGCGCCTGGGTCAAGAATACGGGCGTGCAGGTCGGTACCCTCCGGGTGCAGGAGTACGACGCGACGGGCACCCAACGCCAGGCAACGATTCCCGTGACCGGCGTCACGGGGGCCTGGCAGCCGGTAGAGATACTTAACATCAGCGTGCAGAATGGGCAGTGCAGAGTGGGCTTCGCCTCCCTATCGCCCAAGGACAACTGGATTCTGTTTGACGACGTGGAACTGGTACGCCAGGTGGAGGGCAGTGCGCCGGCCTTCGTAACGCGCAATACGTACGACACGAGGGGACGCCTGCTGGCCACGGAAAGCAACGACGAGGGACGTTCGGAGTACGTGTATGCCCAGGACGGGCGCATTCGCTTCTCGCAGAGCGCGCTCCAACGCCCAACCGGCCGCTACTCATATTCCAATTACGATGACGCCGGGCGGGTAGTAGAATCGGGGGAGTTCACGCCGGCGGCCACGGGCACGGCGGGAGCCGAGTTCGAGGGCTACGGCAGCTACGCTGCTAAACGAGTCGGGGAGTCGCTCCTGCTGGAAGCTGAATCCGCCGCTTTTGCCGATAACCTCGCCAATCAGGCCTATAAGTTGGGGGTAGCCAGCAACGGCTACGAGGTAGCGTTTCTGCAGGCCGTCAATAATTTTGTGGAGTTTAGTGCCCCACTGGCCAGCGACCAGGGAGGCCGCGCAGAGCTGCAGCTCCGCTATTCCAACGGCCTGGGGAATGCGCGCACCATGACCTTGTCGGTGAACGGCGGCGCTGGCCAGACGCTCACCTTTCCGCCCACCGCGGGCTGGGACGTGTTTGCGACGCTGCGCTTGTCGGTGGTGCTGCGGGGAGGCACTACCAACAAGATACTGCTCAAGTACGGGCCCACCGATAACGGTAACGTCAACGTTGACTACCTGCGCGTCACCCCGTTCCTTGTTCAGGAGGCGGAGGAGGCGGCGTTCGTCAACGCGTACGATAGCAAGCCAACCGATGTGGCGAATGCTAGTGGGGGACGCGAAGTAGCGTACCTGTCGGCGGTGGGCAACTACGTGGAATTCAATTTGACCCCGGAGGTCGGTCAGAACGGGGTTTATGAGTTGCAGCTGGGTTATGCCAACGGCTCGGGGGAAGCCCGTAAGATGACGCTCAGCGTGAATGGCCAGCGCATTCGGCAGCTGTCTTTTCTGCCGACCGGCGGCTGGGAAACCTTTTCGACCTTGTATACGACGGCTACCTTACAGGCCGGCGTCGCCAATAAGGTTCGCCTGACGTACACGAGCTCCGACAATGGGTCCGTCAATCTGGACTACCTGCGGGCGGTGGCGCCGTTTCGACAAGAGGCGGAAAACGCCAGCTTTACCAATAATTACGCAAACCAGCCCAATGACATACCCACCGCCAGCGGCGGTCAGGATGTCGGTAACCTGACCTCGATTGGCACGAATGTTCGCTTCACGCTACCTGCCTCGCGGGCGGGCACTTACCCCCTAACGCTACGCTACGCCACGGGCTCGGCCACGACCAAAACCATGAGCCTAGTGGTCAACGACGCACTGGTTCGGCAACTAGCCCTACCGGGTACTGGCGGCTGGACCCAGTTTGCCACCTACACCTTCACGGCGGAATTACGGGCGGGCAGCAATAGCGTCCAGCTGCTGTATGGCCCCAATGACACGGGCTACGTCGACCCGGACTATCTGCAAGCAGATGGCCTGCTTGTGCCGCTGGCTCACGACCAAAGCGTCCATGACCTGGTGGAGGACCGTACCCGCACCGGCGGCCTCGTCGCTGGGAAGTGCACCCAGCGGAACCAGGTATGGTACGACCTGCCTTGGGATGGGACGACCCTGAAAGTCGATGGCACGGCTGACCCGGCCTACAAGGACCAGCAACTCACCGGCCGCACCCAGGAGTTCGTGCTCGGCGCCGTGACCAAGACCCAGAACGACAACGTGACCACCTGGTACAGTTACGACGAGCTGGGTCGCGTGACGTGGGTCGTGCAAGACATCAAAGGCGTAGGCGTGAAGACGCTCGACTATACGTACGACTTCAGCGGCAACGTGCTGGAAGTAGCCTACCAGAAGGGCCAGCCCGATAGCTTCTACCACACCTACGGCTACGATGCTGCCCAGCGCCTGACGACGGTCTACACCAGCCCCGACGGCACCGCCCAGACCCTGCAAGCGGAATATAGCTACTACCTACACGGCCCGCTCAAGCGGGTGCAGGTGGCCGGTGACCTGCAAGGCGTGGACTATACCTACACTCTGCAAGGGGCGCTCAAGGCTATCAACCACGTCAATCAAACCCTAGAACCGGGCCACGACTCGCCCGAGCGCAACGGGGTGCAGAAGGACCTGTTTGCCCTCACGCTCGACTACTTCAGCGGCGACTACCGCAGCAAAGCCATTGATGTGCCATCGCTGCTTACGGGCGGCCCCACCGCCCCGACGCGCTACGACGGCACTATTCAGGGGGCTACCTGGCGCACGGCGGCTAGTACCGACCTGCACCGAGTGGCCTACACTTACGATGAGAAGAGCCAGCTGCAAGATTCGCAGTACGGGCAGTGGCAGCGGCCCAAGAACAGCAGTAACTACCTACTCAACAGCGCTTCGACCTCGGCCCTGCGCGAGGGGGGCATGAGCTACGACGCCAACGGCAACATCCAGTCGCTACAACGCACCGACCAGACGGGAGCTACCACCGACAACTTCAGCTACAGCTACAAGCCCAATACCAACCAACTGGCGTCCGTGCATACGGGTAGCCAAAGTGGCGCTACCGTGCTCGACTACGACTACGACGAACTGGGCCAGATGATACGTCAGCGCGACGGACAGGACCAGCGCTACTTCACCTACGATATAACGGGCAAAACTACCGGTGTGTATTTGAATGTTGACCTCACCCATCCTCTGGTAGAGTACGCCTACGACGACCGCGGCTTCCGCGTGCGCCAAACGGTGTACCCAGCCACGGGTGGCCCAGCCCACGTCACGACCTACGTGCGGGACGTAGCCGGTAACCTGATGGCCCTCTATGAGCAGGAGAACTCTACAAGCCCGGCCGTGCGTAGCGAGGTACCGCTCTACGGCTCGGGCCGCTTGGGTACGCTCGCGCACCTGAGCAACAGTACGGACGACTACCGTTATGAGCTCACCGACCATCTAGGAGCTGCACGGGTAGTATTTCACCGGCCAACTACGGAAACTCTGGTCGAAACGATGGAAATGACGAAGGATGTGCCGACCAAAGCCAGGTTTCAGAATGATGACCTCTACCGCGTGCCCATTAAGCCGGGAGTGAATGGAGAATTTGCGGCTAAGCTCGACGATTCGCAACTGCCAGGCCAGGAGTTGAAGCGGGTGCTTAAAGTCACCAAGGGCGACACGATTACCTTTTCAGCCCTAGGGCTCTGGCAGCCGAATGCGCCTAGGGGCACCGATGCCGGAATGCCTTACCTCCTACTTGGCCTAGGAGCCGGGGCCAACACCTTCTCGCAGCGTGGCGTAGACGGGCAGCTACAGGCGCCTACGACCGGGCCGCGAGCATGGCTGACGGGCCTAGCAGCTGGCTTAGGCTTTGCATTAGGCCAGCAAAGTACTCCGCGTACGCTGGGCTCTACCTCACTGCAGGGGTGGATAAGATACCGGGTGTTCGATGCTCAAGGTAATGAGATAATTAATAATGATAAAGTGAGTGTCGACTATCTGTTCGGCTCGGGTAAGTGGGAATACCTGCAAACTGGGGTGCGGGTAGAGCAGGATGGCACCGTGGAAGTCATCGCGGGCACCTCTGGGACGGGTGAAGGCATTTACTTTGACAACCTGCGGGTGGAACAGATGGGTGGGCTCATCGTTCAGGAGCAGCACCAGTATGCCTACGGGGCCCCGTTACCAGGTTTGAGCTACACGGTGGGTAACCGCCGTTATCGCTACGGCTACCAAGGCAAATTTGCAGAGTATGACAGCTTGACTGGATTTGAAAGTTTTGAAGCGAGATTATATAATAGCCGTGTTGGTCGCTGGAATAGCCCTGATGCGGTGAAATCATATTCAACCCCTTATTTTGGCATGGGAAATAATCCCATCTCCTACTCAGATCCGGATGGGAGGGATATATTTATATTAGATATTGCCAAAACAAGCAACGCGCAAATAAAAATTGATTATGCGCTTAAAGTATTTTATAATACTAGTAGAGGGAAAAAAGCATTAAGCGAATTTATGAATAATCCTAATAAAAACCTTTACATAACATTAGCGACTACTTCACCCGAATCAGATGCAGAAGCTCGAACATATCATCTTCCTTCTGCACGTGCAAATAGTAATTATATGTTCTATTCTAAAGGTAGAAATTTCAACATGAGTGATCCGGAAAAAAAGATGTTTGAACCATTCGACGGCCTCATGTTACAAAATTCTGGAGCTGAAAATTCATTTATATCAGTTTCAAATAGTCAGTCTTATGATAAGTTCTCTCTCACGATGAGCTTAGCTCATGAAATAATAGCCCACGTTGCAAATGGTGAAAATAAACGGGGGGATTCTAGAAAGCAACACACAGATCCAATGATTTGGGGTGCTTATGATGTTGGGCTAATAGGAGCTGCACCTAATAGTGTTGCCAGAAGCGTTTCTAATGAAATAGCGAAGGTTCTTGCACTTAAAAATCTAGGTGCACTCTTGAAAAATACTCCTAATATTGGGAGGTTAATCCCTCCTACTCCTTTACCAGCATTGAGGGATCCTAAATGGATTGAAGATTCTTTGCGTTAATAGTTTATTTATATGAATTTCTGCAAGCAATTTACTCCCATGATAAAATATATATCTATTCTCATTGCCTTTTTAATTTCATTTGATGTGTATGCGCAGGGGCACTGGACTTACGATTCAACAAGCAGAATAAAAATTCAAGGCACTTTATTATGGCCAAAAAAAGACAGCACACTTAGTCAGCGTAAAGCATTATTAAGAGAGTGGGCTTTAAGTAAACTTACAGATGCCAGAGGCTCTGAAATAGCAACTTGGGCAAACGATGGGCAGCTTGTAACTACTTACAATGGTCTGCCGGGAATCGCTTATCTAGATTATCGAAAAAAAGAACAATTCTTTCGATTGACTTATGACGTAAAACTAATTTACAATGCAATAGGAATAAAATATATATTATCTAATTTTGAATATGTTATAAGTGAAGAAGATGTGACAACACCTTTTCTTCTAGAGGAAGCGCTACAGTCTAGTACAATAAGTAAGGAAGCAAAGGAAGCAATAGGAATACTCGGGGAAAAATTGTTCTATGCATTGCACAAATGGTAGTATAATATCATATTTGATGCAATACAATCAATATTTATTAAAAAGCATTTTTATGTAATCGCAATGTTTCATGAATAAATTGACCTCATATTTATACTTGTTTAGTATATCCCTTTACTTTTCTGCATGTAAAAGCAATATTTATTATATTGATTCAAATAAAATATTGCAAGACTATCATGGAGTAAAATCTCAACATGAACTATTTCAGTCTAAATCTCAGGCATGGCAGCAGCGTGTTGATTCGCTCGGCACCGAGTTACAAGTCTTGAGCCAAGCGCCTATCGCGATACGCGCCGAGAAGGAGTAACAATTGCTACACCATCGCGAAGCCATTCGACAGCAAGCCCAGCAGGAAAACCAACGTAACTAAAACTGTGCTAGAGCAGATAAATGCCTACTTCAAGCAATCCGGAAAGGATCAAGGCTACACCTTCATTCTCGGGGCTACCGAGAGCGGTAACATTGTGTACGCTGCTGACGGTACCGACATCACGAAGGATGTGCTCAATAGTTTAAAAACCCAGTATAACCGTTAGCATTCAACTAGTGCCCAATAGCACGCGCATTATTATGCCTTGTTTATCGGTGCGTGCCAGATGGGTTACTATCTTGTTATTAGGGCTATGCTTATTCGTAAGCAACTGCACACCTGTCCCCCTAACAGCCGCCGCACACTAGGCCTACCTAGCTGAACCAGCCCACGGCCTCATCCAAACCGCCGAGGCTAATGTGGCTACTGTCACCTGTACTTACCGGC
>Ga0265798_10001671_pt1 | contig 34024 bp, 27 predicted proteins | sample P3T30metagenome_FD_192430 | JGI IMG/M metagenome (GOLD analysis project Ga0265798, IMG submission 192430) | Plant litter microbial communities from East Loma Ridge, Irvine, California - P3 T30 | ecosystem: Environmental > Terrestrial > Plant litter > Unclassified | place: USA: California... | reverse complement strand
ATCGTTGGCGATACGGGTTCGACCGGGATTGCGCTCAACAGTTCAATGCTGATCCATAGTTAACGGTAACAGCGCCTTGCCAAAGGCATGGCAAAACCTGCCGTCCCGCTGCACACCCCGCACATCGTTGCTAAAATCCCACCCCTGACCACGCGCCTCCCAACGCGTCCATTCCGGGGAAAACAATGACAACGCAAACCGAGATGTCCCCCCGCGCCGCCTGGGCGCTGATCCTGGCCGCCAGCGCCATCCTGATGATCACCATGGGGGCGCGCCTGACCACCGGCCTGTTCCTGTCGCCGATCAACACCTCCACCGGCCTCGGCATCGCCAGCATCAGCTTCGCGATGGCCATCGGCCAGTTCATGTGGGGCGCCTCGCAGCCCGTGTTCGGCGCCGTGGCCGACAAATACGGCCCCGCACGCGTGATCGTCCTCGGCGCCGTGCTGCTGGCCGCCGGCCTGGCCGCCACGCCTTTCGTCAGCTCCGAATGGGGCCTGATGCTGACCCTCGGCATCCTCTCGGCCGCGGGCGCCGGGGCCGGCAGCTTCTCGATCCTGATCGGCGCCACCGCCCAGCGCCTGCCCGCCGCGCGCCGTCCCTTCGCCTCCGGTTTCATCAACGCCGGCGGCTCCTTCGGCCAGTTTGTGTTCGCGCCGCTGATGCAGGTACTGATCGCCGGCCCCGGCTGGATCCTGGCCATGCTCACCATGGCCGCCACCAGCTTGCTCACCATCCCGCTGGCCTGGTTCCTGCGCGGCAAGCGCGCCGCCTCTGCCACCGTTGCGCCCAGCGCGGCCGCCGCCGCGGGTGCGGCACATTCGGCCCCGGTCGTCGCCATCACCCTCACCGAGCAATTACGCCAAGCAATGCGCGACCGCAGCTACCTGTACCTGCACGCCGGCTTCTTTACCTGCGGCTTCCACATCGCCTTCCTGGTCACTCACTTGCCGGGCGAGGTGGCGCTGTGCGGCCTGCCGGTGGGTGTGGCGGGCACGGCGCTCGGGCTGATCGGCCTGTTCAACATCGCCGGCAGCCTGACGGCCGGCGCGCTGTCGACGCGCTACCGCATGAAGAGCCTGCTCGCCCTGATGTACGTCAGCCGCGCCGTCATCATCGGCATCTATTTGCTGGCGCCGAAGACCGCGCTGACCTTCTATATCTTCGCCGCCGCGCTCGGCTTCACCTGGCTGGCCACGGTGCCGCCGACGGCCGGCCTGGTCGGCAAGCTGTTCGGCACGCGCTACCTGGCCACGCTGTTCGGCCTGACGCTGCTGTCGCACCAGATCGGCGGCTTCTTCGGCGCCTGGCTGGGCGGACTGGCGTTCGTGCGCTTCGGCGACTTCAGCCCGATGTGGTACGCGGACATCGCCCTGGCGCTGGCCGCGGCCCTGATCAATTTGCCGATCCGCGAAGCCCCGGTGGCGCGCACCGGCGCACTGGCGAAAGCATAAGCATGGCGCGCGATACCTGGGCCTACCGCGACGTGGCCGTCCATTCCGTGCGCGATCCGCGCAGCGGCAAGCTGCGCATCCGGCCGATGCCGGGGCAAGCCTTTGCGCCCTCGATGCGGGTGCAGTGCGCCAGCGCCTTGAGCGACCCCGAGCAGTATCCGCCGGGCACGCGCTTCCTGCTGCAGGCCAAGCTCACCGACCGCCTCGGCGGCGAACCTTTCCTGTATGCCTGGCATGGCGATCCGGTGCAGGTGCTGAGCGCAGCCAAGGCCAGGAAGTTCCTGGCGGCATTCCGACGCGGCCGTATTTAGTCCTCAATGCGTTGCTGCGCACGCCGCGATTCGAAAATGTTTACTATCGGGACTTTGCAACCAACGAAGAAGGGACAAACCATGGCAACCAAGAAAATCGCCATCGTGGTGGGCAGCCTGCGCAAGGACTCGTTCAGCCGCAAGATCGCCAAGACGATGACCGAACTGGCGCAGGGCAAGCTCGACATGGAGATCGTCGAGATCCGCGACCTGCCGATCTACAACGAGGACGACGACACCGCGACGCCGCCAGCGGCCTTCACGGCGTTCCGCGACGCCATCCGCGCCGCCGACGGCGTGCTCTTCGTCACGCCCGAGTACAACCGCTCGGTGCCGGGCGCCCTGAAGAACGCCATCGACGTCGGCTCGCGTCCCTACGGCAAGGCGGCCTGGTCGGACAAGCCTTGCGCCATCGTCAGCCAGTCGCCAGGCGCGCTGGGCGGCTTCGGCGCCAACCACCACCTGCGCCAGATGCTGCCTTTCCTGAACATGCCGGCCATGCCGGCGCCGGAAGCCTACCTCGGCGGCATCGCCACGAAGTTCGACGGCGACCAGCTGACCGACGCTTCGCTGCGCGACTTCCTGCAGACCTTCGTCGACGCCTTTGCCGCCTGGGTCGGCCAGCACGGCGCCTGATCCAATCACGCGGCAAGCATGGAAATTCGCCGCCGCCAGCGCGCGTCGGCGGCCCTATCAATCTTCGCCTTGACGGCGCACTTTTGATTTTTCGCAAACTCGTAGGTCGAGCCTGCCCTAGCCTTGTAGCTCGTGTGAAGGGCGGCGCCCCGGGATGACCGGCGGCGCCTGCGCTCCTCGCACGGCATCGTCGCGCCTGTCTTATTCGTGTTTTGCTCGCAGGCGCGCACACCAACCTACAACCATTACGAGGCGAAGAATGTACTTATTTTCCCAATCGGTCCATCCTGCAGTGCGTACCCACCTGGATGCGCAAACCGCGTTCATGAACGACGTGTCGAAGTCCTTCTTCCAGTCCTTCCAGCAGATGTGCGACCTGAACATCCAGCTGGTGCAAACCATGCTCGAAGAAAGCGCCATCGCCGGCCAGCAGCTGATCACGGCCGACCGCCACAGCGAAGTGATCAGCGCCGCCGCATCGCGCGCCCAGCCGACCAGCGAAAAACTGCGCGCCTACCAGCAGCACATCTCGCGCCTGGCGGCCGATGCGCAGGTCGAACTGGCGCGCGTTACCGAGCAGCACGTGCAAACCACATCGCGCACGGCACGCGCGCTGGCCGACGAAGTAGCGCGCACGGCCTCCGAAGAAACCGAACGCGGCCTGCGCAAGTCGCAGGAAACGGTGGAGCGCTTCACCGATCCGTTCGCGCGCCCGGGCTACGCCGGGAATGGCCAGGCCGATCCGCGCAGCCAGTCGCAAGCGCCATCCTCGCAGGGCAATGGCGGCGCCTCCCTGCAGGCTGGACAGGGCGGCATCGGCCGGAGCGACGGCAGCCCGGCGGGCTCGCAGGCAGGCCGCGGCGCGCACGGCGCCTGATGCATGAACGGGGCCGGCTCATCCGGTCCTGCCGCCTGCCTGGCCGGGGCCGGATGTCGCGGCTGCCTGGGCTGGCGGCTTTTGCAAGGGCAGGGCGGCGCGCATGCCGCGGGGTAGTCCGCGGGGCATGCCGAACAAGGGCCGCAGCAGCGCAGAGCGGCGTACGCATTCGAATACGGCAAAGCTCAGCGTCAAGGTCAGTACCACCAGCACCGTCGCCTCGACGCCCGGGCCGAGTTTCAGCGGCTTGAATGTGTGGGCCAGCGTCACGATCAGCGTCTGGTGCACGATGTACACCGGGAACACCGCAGCGGTCAGGTAACGCCGCGCCGGACCGTCGCGGTCGAGGTGGCGCGCGGCAAAGCCGCAGGCGGCAACGATGGCGCACCAGGCGGTGGTGGCATGGACGGCCGCCATCAGCGGAAACCAGGCCATCGGATCCACGCCGGGCAATGGGCGCGCGAACAATGCGCGCCAGAGCACGATGGCAGCCCAGCCGGTGGCGGCAATGCCGAGCGCCTGCCAGCGCAGCGCGGTGAAGCGCGGCCAGCACTCCGGCGCGTACGCGCACAGGGCGCCGAGCAGGAACAGGAACAGATAGGTCGCGTGGTTGAACGCGTCGTTGTAGAACATATGGGTTTCGCCGAAGCGCAGCAGCAAGGTGGCGCGCGCCAGCGCCAGGCAGGCGGCAGGCAGCACCAGCAGCTTCCAGCCCTGCAGGCATCCGGCCAGCGCGCGCGCCAGGGCAGCGGGGCGCGGCCCGGCGAATGCGGCAAGGCCGGCGCCAGTTGCGATGGCGGCCAGGACCAGCGAATACGCCCACAGGTAGGGCAGGAACCACAAATGGTTCCAGGTCGGCATGGACAGGCAGCCGTCCTGGTCGCAAAAGCCGCCGTAGCCGCTCAGGAACAGGCCGAGGAAGCGCAGGTAGCCGCCCTCGTAGCCGACATCCTCGAGCACTTCAAACCAGGACTGGGGCGGCACCACGACCAGCACGCCGAATGCGAGCGGCAGCAGCAGGCGCAGGCTGCGCCGGCGCACGAAGGCGCCCGCGCCGAGGCGCGCCAGGGCCATGCTGCCCGCGGCCCCCGCGACCAGGAACAGCAGGCCCAGGCGCCAGGGCGCCGACAGCAGCATGAAGGCATCGAGGCCGGGGACGATGGCATCGCTTTTCACGTGCCAGTCCCAGCTGACGTAGTACATGCCCACGTGGTAGAGCACGAGAATGAAAAAGGCGAGGATGCGCAGCCAGTCGAGAAAGAGCAGGCGCTGTGGAGCGGGAGCGTGCATGGTGGACCCGGGCAGTGGAAAACCGCCAGACTAGCTGCGGCCGCCACCATGGCGCGAGCCTTATGTGGCCAGCCGCGCCCAGGCTGGGGCGAACAGGATGCGCCCGATGGCGCCAACGGTCGAACATGCAGCGCCGCTCACCGAGCCAGCGCCGCCATCACCGTGGCGCGGTATTGCCGGCTGCACGGCACGCGCATGCCATTGTCGAGCAGCAGTTCGCAGTCGCCGTGCGGGCGCGCCAGCACGCGTGCGATGCGCGCCGTCTGCACCGCCGCGCGCCGGTGGCAGCGCACGAAGCCCGGCCCCAGCTCGGCCAGCAGCGCGCCCATCGTCTTGCGCAGCAGCGGCTGGCCCACGGCGGCATGCAGGATCACATAGTTGTCGGCGGTTTCGATCCAGCCGATCTCGCGGACCGGCACCACGGCCGTGCCGCCGCGTTCCGGCACCAGCAGCTGGGCTGGATGCTGCGCCGGCTGCCGTGCCGGCGGCTGTACCGGACGACCTGCCTGATGCTCTGCAAAATCCTGCGTCGGGCACCGTACCTGCGCCAGGCGCAGGCGCACGCGCTCGATCGCCCGCGCCAGGCGCGCCGCATCGAACGGCTTCAGCAAATAGTCGGCGGCGCCGGTATCGAACGCCGGCAAGGCGTAGCTGTCGTGGGCAGTGGTGAAGACCACCGGCGGCGGCTGCGGCAGGCTGGCGGCCAGTTCCATGCCCGACATGCCTGGCATGCAGATGTCGAGGAACAGCACGTCCGGCGCATGAACCGCGAGCTGGCGCCGGGCCTCGTCGGCGTCGCCGGCCTCGCCGGCCACGGCCAGGCCGGCGCCTTCGAGCAGGCGCCGCAGGCGGGCGCGCGCCGGCGCCTCGTCGTCGACGATCAGGGCGCGCATGGCACCCGCATTTCCGCGCGCACGCCGGCCGGCAGCAGCTGCGACAGCGTCAGCGTGGCGCCGGCTCCATGCAGGTTCGCCAGGCGCGCCCGCAGGTTGGCCAGGCCGAGGCCTCCCGGCACGCCCGCCGCCGCCGCCGATGGCGCGGCCAGCACGCCGGCATCGTCGTCCACGCGCAGCACCAGCACGCCGCCTTCGCGCATCGCCGACACGGCAATGGCGGTGCGCGCCTGGCGCCGCTCGACGGTATGCTTGAACACGTTTTCCAGCAGCGGCTGCACGCTCACGGCGGGCAGCTGCACGGGCAGCAGCTCGGCGCCGACCCGCCAGTCGAGCGCAACGCGCCCGCCGAAGCGCGCCGCCATCACGCCGGCATAGCTGCGCGCCAGGTCCAGCTCGGCGGCCAGCGATGCCTGCTCGGCCTGCCCGGCCAGCAAGGTCGCGCGCAGCAGGGCGGCCAGCTGCACCAGGGTGGCGTCGGCCTGCTCGACATCGGTATGCATCAGCGACGAGATCGTGTTGAGCGCATTGAACAGGAAGTGCGGCTGCACCTGCTGGGCCAGGCGCTGCAGTTCGGCCTGGCGCAGCAGGGCATTCGCCCGTTCCGAGCGCAGGCTTTCCTCGACCATGCGGCGCCAGGACAGCAGGCCGAAATGGATCACCGTGAACAGGCAGACGAACAGCGACACCTTCGAGGCTTCGAACAGGAACAGCCGCGGCCAGGCGTCGTGCGGATAGGGGACGCCGGCCAGCGCATACGCGCCGTGGCGGATGCCGAAGGCAAGCGGCACGAAGGCGATCCAGTACATCGGCAGCCAGGCCGCCTGGCGCGCGAACCAGCGCCAGGGACGGTCGACCAGCGCGGCATGGCGCGCGGTGGCGCGCCGCTGCACCAGCCACAGCCCGCTCAGCACCAGCGCCGACGACAGTTCCCACAGCAGCGGCTGCCAGAGCGCGGTACCGCCGCCGCGGCGGTATTCCTGCATGGCGATGAGTACCATCAGCGCCCAGAACAGGCACCAGGCGCCGAGGACGACCCGGGTAGAGCGGTTGGCAGGCATGACGACTCCGGTAAATGTCTCCGGGATCATCATTGAATTTCGGCAAGCTGTCAAAAAATCACTTGCGCGCACCGTCGTGCGGACCCGTTTGCGCATCCTCCTGCGCATCCTCATCCTCGGCCCGCTCCCGGTCCAGCCCCGCCTTCATCGCCGCCACGTCGTCCATGAAGTCGTCCACCGAGGCATCCGGCGTGGCGCGCATGGCGGGCGGCAGCAGCACCGACATGTACAGCTCGTCGGCCAGGCGCCCGTTGCGCCCCTCGTTGCTGATCAAGACCAGCCCGGAACCGAGCAGGGCCAGCAATGCGCAGATGGCCGTGAAGCGCCTGCGCGGCCGCGGCGCCACCGTCGTCAGGTGGAAGTACACCATGCCCGCCACCAGCACGATCGCCACGTGCGAGCCGTAGCGCGTGAACACCTCGATCGACCAGGCATAGCCGACCGCGCTCGACAGTAGCCGGAAGGCCATCAGCACCGCCACTCCGCAGCCGAAGATGAACAGGTGGCGCCCCAGGCGCGCATGGCGCCCGAACAGGCGGTTGCCGAGCGCCCACAAACCCGCCCAGACCAGCCCGGCGCCGATGCCGTAGGCCAGCGCCGCCAGGTAGCGGAACAGGCGGAAGGGCTGGGTGTCCGCCAGCCACATCGTGAACAGGGCCACCAGCGCGATCAGCGCCGTGCCGGCCAGCCCGGGCAGGATGCCTTCCCAGCCGTGCCGGGTGCGGTCCAGGGTTTCCGGCGCGACCGCGCAATCGGCCGCGCGCACGCGCAGGTTCGTGTGCCCGAGGCGGACCACGGTGTCGCCGTCCAGGGGCAGGATGGCGGCGCGCTTGCCTCCGGCCACGATGCCGTTGCGGGTGCCGAGGTCGCGCAGCAGCAGCCCGCCGCTGGCGTCGGCTTCGACCTGCGCATGGCGCGGCGCCACGTAGGCGTCGTCGAGGATGCAGTCGTTGTCGTAACCGCGCCCGATGCGGATCGGCAGCGACGCGACGCGCTGGCGCTGCAGCACGTCGCCGTTGCGCGCCAGGGTCTCGATGAACCACGGGCCCGTCATAGGTCCTTGTTGCGCCCGAGCGCAAGCAGGAAGGCGCGCGTGACGCGCATGCCGTTTTCGTAGGACACGCCGGTGACGTCGAGCCGGCTCTGCAGGCTGGCTTGCGGATTGTCGGTGCTGGCCGTCAGCAGCGTGAAGTTGTACAGGCCGGGAAACTTGCGGTAGGCGCGCACGCAGGTCACGGCGCGCAGCGGCAGGGTGTTCGAATGCACGAAGCGCTCGCTGCACAGCGGCCCGGTGAGGCGGATGTCGCGCGTGCTGCCGAGGCGGTCGATGCGGAACTGGCTGCTGGCCAGGGCCGCGAAGCGCAGCGGGTGCAGGCTGGCCGAGCGCAGGTACTGGTGGGTCATCGACACGTGCCCGGTCTGCTGGGTGTCGGACACGTAGATGGCCGATTCCATCGCGCAGCTGAGGGTGTCGGCGCTGTACGAGGTCTCGGCCTTCGCGTTCGAGCGGCCCCAGCAGCGCACCTGGCCGGATTCGCGCACCGGCACCCGGTAGGGCCCCATGTTCTTGATCGACAGCGGCGTGTCGAGCAGGCGCGCCACCATCGCACGCTGGTGCGCCAGCAGCTGGGCCGCGATCAGGGGATTGAAGTTCTTCGGCGGCGCGCCTTGCAGCGCCACCGTCTCCAGCAAATCCTGCGCATGGCGCACCGGCACCAGGAAGCTGACCGCCTCGCCGTCGCGCCGCTTCGATACATTGATGCCGGCCACGGTGCCGCCCGCCGTCACGCTGGGCCCGCCGCTCATGCCCGAGTTGATCGGCCCGCTGAACATCAGCTGGTCGTAGAAGCTGCGGCTGACCACGCCGTTGTAGGCGCCCTCGGAGATGGCAAAGCCGAGGTCGAGCGGGTTGCCGAGCGAGTACAGCGGCTGGCCGTGGACCAGCTTCACCGGCTGCTCGGGCACGATGAAAAAGCCGCTGCCCTGGCGATTCACGCGCAGCACGGCCAGGTCGTGCAGGACATCCACCGCCAGCAGCTCGATCGGTCCGCGCCGGCCGTCGGTGTCGACGTATTCGCCGGTGTAGACGGCCGGGTCGAGCGCCATTTGCGAGACCACGTGGTAATTCGTCAGCACCAGGTTCGACTCGCCCACCAGGAAGCCGGAGCCGACCGTGGACTGGGTGCGGCCGTTCTTGAGCAGCATGCGGATCTGCAGCAGGTCGGCCTGGGCCGAGGAATACAGTTCCTGGGCCGCCGAGGAGGGCGGCGGCAAGGTGGTGGTGGTGTCGGTTTCGCCGGGGCCGGGGGCGGGCGGGGTGGCGGCGGGCGGCGTGGCCGGCGGCGTGACCAGCGCCGGCGCACCGGGTTTGGCTGCCGGCTGGGCGGCGGTTTTCTTCAGGGGCGCAGCGGGGCGGTCGCCGGGGGCGGCAAGGGAGGTGCTCAGGCACAACAGCAGGAACAGGCTGGCGGCGCGTCGCATGGCTGTCGGCGCCGGCAACAGCGCCGGAGGCTGCCGCCCGCGCACTCCGTATCGGTGGCTAGGTTGCCCCTATTTTGCCACCGGATCGGCCGTGCCGCCGTCTCTTACAATTCGCCGTCTTCGGCCACGGTTTCGGCGGGCGACATCATGTGGCCGAGCTTGGCCTGCTTGGTGTTCAGGTAGCTGTTGTTGAAGGCGTTGCGGTTCACCAGCAGCGGCACGCGCTCGGTGACGTCGATGCCGAGGCGGGTCAGGGCGTCGATCTTGCGCGGGTTGTTGGTCATCAGCTTGACTTGCCGGATGCCGAACTGTTCCAGCATTGGACGGCACAGCTCGTAGTTGCGGGCGTCGGCGTGGAAGCCCAGCTGCAAATTCGCCTCGACCGTGTCGGCGCCGGCTTCCTGCAGGCGGTAGGCGCGGATCTTGTTCACCAGGCCGATGCCGCGGCCTTCCTGGCGCAGGTAGAGGAGGACGCCGCGGCCTTCGGCGGCGATGCGTTTCAGCGCGCCTTCGAGCTGGGCGCCGCAGTCGCAGCGCTGCGAGAACAGCACGTCGCCGGTCAGGCACTCCGAATGCACGCGCGCCAGCACCGGCTCGCCGTTGCCGATGTCGCCGAGCGCCATCACCAGGTGCTCCTTGCCCGTGCTGTGCTCGACAAAGGCGTGCAGCGTGAACTGGGCCCAGGGCGTGGGCAGGGCGCAGGACGTGACGTAGTCGAGCAGCGCGTCCGGACTGGCGGCGCTGGCGGCGGCGCTTGGTTCGGCGTTGACGGAGTTGGCGGGCGTGGCTTGGTTGGACATTGCTGGGTCTTGGTGCGAATGGCTGTAACCGGCAAGTATAGAAGATTTCCCGCCTCCCTGTGCGGCCCGCCTGCGCCTGCGCCGTGTTACGCTTGCGATACAGTCAACATCAAACCACTATGGACCGAGCAACGAACGAATTTCCGGCAGTGCGCGCGCCCCAAAGCCGGCGCCGCTCGCTCGGCACCTGGCTGGCCCTGGCCTTTTCCCTGCTGTCGATCGTCCTGACCCTGCTGCTGGTGGAAGTGGTCGACATCGCCGCCACCGGGCAAGTGGAAACCAGCATCGGCCACGGCCTGCGCGAACTGGCGCTGCAAACCGCCGACAAGCTCGACCGCGGCATGTTCGAACGCTACCGCGAGGTCCGCCTGCTGGCCCAGCGCCGCGACCTGGCGCCAGGCAATGCGTCGCCGGCCGAGCGCCGCGCCGTCCTCGACGCCATCCAGGACACCTATGGCTACTACGACTGGATCGGCATGGCCGGCGTCGATGGCCGCGTGCAGGTGGCGGGCCGCGGCCTGCTGGAAGGCGCGAACGTGGCCCAGCGGCCCTGGTTCCGCAACGCCCTGCGCGGCGTGAACGTGGGCGACGTGCACGAAGCGGTGCTGCTGGCGCGCCTGCTGCCGCAGCAGGAGGGCGAGCCGCGCCGCTTCGTCGATGTCGCCTTCCCCTATCGCGACGCGGAGGGCAAGACAATCGGCGTGCTCGGCGCCCACCTGTCCTGGCAATGGGCGCGCGCGGTCGAGCGTTCGGTGATGGCGCCGATCGCCGCGCGCGGCGGCCGGGTCGAGGCCCTGATCGTCAGCAACGCCGGCGTGGTCTTGCTGGGGCCGAAGGAATTACAAGGCCAGGCGCTCGACCTGGCCAGTTTCCACGCGGCGCAAAAGCAGGACAGCGGCTTCCGGGTCGAGCGCTGGGCCGACGGCCAGTCGTATCTGGTGGGCTATGCGCGCAGCAAGGGTGTTGAAAGTTATCCCGGCCTGGGCTGGACCGTGCTGGTGCGCCAGACCGTGAGCGACGCCTACGCCCCGGCGCTGCGCCTGCGCGAGCGCGCGCTGTGGAGCGGCATCGCGCTGGCGGTGCTGGTGTCGGCGGTCGGCGTGCTGGTGGCGCGCTACATCACCCGGCCGCTCGGCCAGCTGGTGCGCGACGCCGGCCGCATCCGGCAAGGCGCCAGCGTCCAGCTCGACAGCACCAGCAGCACCTACCTCGAGGTCGAGCGCCTGTCCGACACGCTGAACATGCTGGTGGGCGATCTGGTGCGCGGACGCGGCGAGCTGCAGGGGCTGAATGCGAGCCTGGAAGCGCGCGTCGAAGCGCGCACGGCCGAACTCGAACGGGCGCTGGTAGCGGTGCAGGCCAGCGAGCAGCGTGTCAGCGCCATCGTCGAGGCGGCGCAGGACGCCTTCCTCGGCGTCGATTTGCGCGGCCTGGTCACCGACTGGAACAGCGCGGCCGAGCGCATGTTCGGCTGGAAGCGCAGCGAAGTGCTGGGCTGGCCGATGGCCGAACTGATCGTGCCGCAGCGCTTCCGCCACAGCACCGTGCGCGCCATCGAACAGTACCGCGCCACCGGCCACAGCGTGCTGCTGGAACGGCGCGCCGAGCGCATCGTCATCAACCGCCACGGCGTCGAATTCCCGATCGAGATGACGGCCGCACTGGCCGGCGGCAGCGACGGCGTGTTCTTCGCTGTCTTCCTGCACGATATTTCCGGGCGCAAGAAAGTCGAGCGCATGAAGAGCGAGTTCGTCTCCACCGTCTCGCACGAGCTGCGCACTCCGCTGACCTCGATCCGCGCCTCGCTGGCGATGCTGGACGAAGGCATGGCCGGCGAGCTGCCGCCCGACGTGGCGCAGCTGGTGTCGGTGGCCAACGAGAGCAGCGAGCGCCTGGTGCGCATGGTGAACGACGTGCTCGACCTGCAGAAGATCGAGGCCGGCGGCATGCAGTTCGAACGGCGCCCGCAACTGCTGCTGCCGGTGGCCGAGCACGCCCTCGATTCGATGCAGGGCTACGCCGCCCAGCTCGGCGTGCAGCTGCGCCTGGACTGCAGCGAACCCGCGCGCGACCTGGCCGCCGCCATCGACCGCGACCGCCTGGTGCAGGTGCTGACCAACCTGCTGTCGAACGCGGTGAAATTCTCCCCGCGCGACGGCATGGTGACGCTGGCGCTGGCCGAGCACGGTCAGTGGGCCAGGCTGTCCGTGCGCGACCAGGGCCCGGGCATCCCGCCCGAATTCCAGGCCCGCGTCTTCCAGCGCTTCGCGCAGGCCGATGGCGCCGATACACGGCAAAAAGGCGGCACCGGGCTCGGCCTGAGCATCACCAAGAGCCTGGTCGAAGAGCATGGCGGGCGAATCGGCTTCGAGACCGCCGCGCGGAAGGGCACCACCTTCACCGTCGACCTGCCCCTGGTCGACAACTAAGGAAGCACTGATGAATTCATAGGGCGTGCTTGGCCGTAAAAAAAGACGCCCTGCAGCGTTACAAATCTCGCAATAGCTCGCTATTGTTGCGATTTTGCGCCTTGCCGGACGCCTTTTTCACCGGCCAATCCCATCCCCCAGAATAAATCAGTACTTCCCTAACAGCCGAGGTCTGACATTCGGACACGAGCTCGGCCATAAGGGCGAAATCGCCTCAGGCGCCGAAGGCACCGTCGATCGTGTGCATCGCCCCGGTCACGAAGCCCGCTTCCGGCCCGGCCAGCCAGGCCACCATTGCGGCGACCTCGTCGGCACGGCCATGGCGCTTGATCGCCATGAAGCTGTGCATCAGGTCCTTCATCGGCCCATCCGCCGGATTGGCGTCGGTATCGATCGGTCCAGGCTGCACGACGTTGATGGTAATGCCGCGCGGGCCGAAGTCCCGTGCCAGGCCGCGCGCCAGGCCTTGCAGTGCAGACTTGCTCACCGCATAGGACGCCATGCCGGGCAATGGCATGCGATCGCCGTTCACCGAACCGATGACGATGATCCGCCCGCCTTCGGGCATCTGCCGCGCTGCTTCCACCGAGGCGTGGTACGGCGCGTGGACATTGATGCGGAACAGGCGATCGACCATGTCCGGATCCTGCTCCAGCGCGTCACCGAAGATGGCGATCCCGGAATTGACCACCAGCACATCCAGTGGACCGCTTGCGCGGACCCGTTCGATGACGGCATCGCGGTCGGCGCTGTCCGCCAGGAAGGCGGTGCCGCCCGTTTCGCTTGCCAAGCGCTGCGCCGCGTCGGGCGAGCCTGCGTAGGTGAATGCGACCTGTGCGCCGTCTGCCGCGAAGCGGCGCACGATCGCCGCGCCAATGCCGCGGCTGCCCCCCAGTACCAATACCGATTTATTCGTAAAATCCGTCATGACGACTCCTTTCGATTAATGTAGCGGATGATACAATAATCACTCTCTCCGCTGTCAAGACATTTCTGTAATCATGACTACAAAAAGTATTCCGGCCCGTGGCCGCCCTCGGCAATTTGACCTCGACAAGGCACTGGCCACCGCCCAGCGCCTGTTTCATACCAAGGGCTACGATGCGCTGAGCGTCGCCGATTTGACCCGTGAGCTCGGCATCAAGCCGCCGAGCTTTTATGCGGCCTTTGGCAGCAAGAACGGGTTGTACGCGCAGGTGCTCGATCGTTACGCCAGCGCCGGGGCCGTGCCATTGCAGGAGATATTGCTGGCTGAGCGGCCACTGGCGGCGTCGCTCGGCGAAGTGCTGGTGCAGGCGGCCAGGTACTACGCGGCCGACGCCGCCGCCACCGGCTGCATGGTATTGGAAGGCACGCACTGTAACGACCCGGAGGCACGCGCAGCCGCAGGCCGCTTCCATGCCGCGGCGCAGGAGGTGCTGCGGCGTGCGATTGCCGAGCGCTATCCGACCGAGGCCGACCGGCTCGCCGATTTCGTCAGCACCACCATGGCCGGACTCTCTGCCAGCGCGCGCCACGGGCAAAGCCTGGAGCGCCTGGTCGCCACCGCGCGGCTTGCCGGCGTGGCGCTGGCGCAGGCGCTTCCGGACGGCAGATGAGCTCATGCGTCAGGATCGCGTTCAGTTTTCACCAATCAAGACGAGAGGCGATACTGGTTTCGTATTCGCTCAGGGCGATGTGTACGCGCTTGCCGTGCCGCGCGGACCAGTCGAGGAAAGGAGCGGCGAAGCCGTGGATCTGGCCGGGACCGGTGCGGTACTCCATCACCGCCAGGCCATCGGCCACCCGGGCCAGGCCGTCGGCCGCGTCAGGCGGCCGGCCGCAGGAAGCGGCGCACGCGGGCCAGCAGTTCCTGGGGCTGGAAAGGCTTGATGACGAAATCGTTGGCGCCGGCGTCGAGCGCGCGCACGGTGTCGCGTTCGGTGTTCTTGGCCGTCAGCATCAGCACCGGCACTTCGCGCCAGGCGGCCTGGGCCCGGATCAGGGCCACGATCTCGAAGCCGTCGACATACGGCAGCATCACGTCGAGCAGCACCAGGCCCGGCGGGCCGTTGGCGGCGATGTAATCGCTGGCGGCGCGGCCATCGGCCATGAGCGTGACCTGGTAACCCTGGTGTTCCAGCATGAAGCGCAGGACCTGGGAGATGTGTTCGTCGTCCTCGACGACGAGGATGCGGGCGCTGGAAGTGTCGGTCTGCATGGAAAAAAAATAAATATTAATCAAGAGAAATTATAGCGAAGCACGCCCGGTGCTGGATCCTTCGCGGTAAATACGCATGCCCGGATGACGCTGGAAAACAACTATAGGCTAGGTGCGCGCGCGCTGGCGCAGCGGATCGAGCAGGGCGCGCAAGTCGTTGTGGTCGAGCTCGTACATCAGGGCCAGCAGTTCGCCGAGCTCGCCGCGCGGAAAACCTTCGCGCGCGAACCAGCCCAGGTAATGGCCGGGCAGGTCGGCGATCTTGCGGCCTTCGTATTTACCATAGGGCATTTCACGGGTGAGCAGCAGGGACAGTTGTTCTGGTTTCATCGTGGCGGCACTTTAGCAAATCCGGGTAACGATGTAGCATTAAACATACTGGGAGACCCGACATGGATACCGATTTCAAGCTCGACCGCTTCGTCGCCGCGCAAGACCCGGTGTATTCCACCGTGCTGGCCGAACTGCGCACCGGCCGCAAGCACACGCACTGGATGTGGTTCGTCTTCCCGCAAATCGCGGGGCTGGGCAGCAGCGAAATGGCGCGCCGCTATGCGATCGGCTCTGGAGACGAAGCCGCCGCCTACCTCGCGCACCCGGTGCTCGGCCCGCGCCTGCGCGAATGCGCGCGCCTGGTCGCTACCCACGCCGACCGCGCAATCGGCGACATCTTCGGCAGCCCGGACGACCTGAAGTTCCACTCCTCGATGACCTTGTTCGCCGACGTCGCGCCCGATGAAGCCATCTTCCAGACCTGCCTCGACACCTTTTTCGATGGCGAGGCGGACGTGGCGACGATGGCGCGGGTGTGAAATCCATTGTGCTCGGGAATCGTGGCCGCTTTGACAAGCTTGGGAGCGGCGGGCTCGTTGTGCGTATAATCCGCGCAGCTATTCATTCCTTTTTAGAAAATCAACTAATTCATGGGTTCATCCTCCGACAACATCAGCATGGCCGTGTTCTGCGACTTCGAGAACGTCGCCCTCGGCGTGCGCGATGCGAACTACGAGAAATTCGACATCAAGCCGGTCCTCGAACGCCTGCTGCTCAAGGGCAGTATCGTGGTCAAGAAAGCGTACTGCGACTGGGAACGCTACAAGGGCTTCAAGTCGACCATGCACGAAGCGAACTTCGAACTGATCGAAATCCCGCACGTGCGCCAGTCCGGCAAGAACTCGGCCGACATCCGCCTGGTCGTCGACGCGCTCGACCTCTGCTACACCAAGTCGCACGTGAACACTTTTGTCATCATCAGCGGCGACTCCGACTTTTCGCCGCTGGTGTCGAAACTGCGCGAGAACAACAAGCAGGTGATCGGCGTCGGCGTCAAGCAATCGACCTCCGACCTGCTGGTGGCCAACTGCGACGAATTCATCTTCTATGACGACCTGGTGCGCGAAGTGCGCCGCGCCGCCGCCAAGCGCGACGAACGCAAGGCCCAGCCGCAAGCCAGGCGCCCGAGCGACGACAAGCGCAAGGAAGAACTCGACGCGCGCAAGACGCAGGCCCTGGAAATGGTGGCCGAGACCTTCGACGCCCTGGTGTCGGAACGCGGCGACACCGGCAAGATCTGGGCCTCGCTGCTGAAGGACACCCTGAAGCGCCGCCGTCCGGAGTTCTCCGAGGTGTATTACGGTTTCCGTACTTTCGGCAACCTGCTGGAAGAAGCGCAGGTGCGCGGCCTCTTCGAATTCGGCCGCGACGAGAAGTCGGGCACCTATGTCTACCGCAGCAGCGCCGCGGCGCCGGCGGAGAACGCCGTCGCGGCCGAGACGCCGCTGGTGGACACCGATGGCACGGCGGGCGACGCCGTCCAGGCGCCGGCAGCCGATGAGACTCGTGGCGAAGGCCGCCGCCGTGGCGGCCGTGGCCGCAAGGGTCCGGCGCGCAATGCAGCCGCAGCGGAAACCCCGGTGATCGCCGTGACGCCGGACGAAGTGGCCGGGCTGGAAGCGGTCGCGCAGGCCTGGCCGGAGGCTGAGCCGCTGGCCGCGGCCGTGGCCGAACCTGCCGCCGAGCCTGTGGTCGAACCTGCCGCAGTAATGGCCGAGGAAGCCCCTGCCAAGGCGCCGAAGGAACGCCGCCGCACCCCGCGCAAGCCGGCCGCGAAGAAGGCCGCTGCCGGCGCCGAGGGCGATGCCGCCGCCGCCGAGCTGGCGCCGGTTGGCGTGGCGCAGGAAACCGCTGCCGCCCCGTCTGCTCCTGCTGCCTTGCCGCCGGCCGAAGGCGCCGCCGCCGCAGCGCTCGGCGCACTCTTGCCGGAAGCAGGGAATGGCGCGATCGGCGAGAATGGGGACGATGCTGTGGACGCGGACGTTGCCGAAGGCGACAAGCCCGCACGCAAGAAGACCGTCAAGCCGGCGCACAAGGCCCCGGCCCGCAAGCCGGCCACGCGCAGCCGCCGTCCGGCCAAGCCCAAGGCCGAGGGCGCGTAAGCGCAGGGCAGGGAGGCGCCGCCACAGCAAGTTCCACGCCGCGCCCGGACAACCGGCGCGGCGTGCTGCGTGTTAACGTCGTTCGCACGAGGTGAAATGCCATGCGTGTTCCTGCCGGTTTGCCGACCTTCCTTCTCGCTTCCTTCCTGGCCGCACCCCTGGCCTCGGCGGCGCCACCCGCGCCGGCGCCGGCGCACCCCATCCTCGGTATCTGGACGCTGGCGTTGCCATCGCTGCGCTGCTCCGAAACCTACCGCTTCCGCGGCGACGGCACCACCCTCGTCACCAGCGCGGAAGAAGTGTCGGAAAGCGAATACCGGATTCCCGACCAGCCCAGCGAAAAAGGCTTCTACAAGCTGGAAGACCGCATCGTGAAAGACAACGGCAAGAAGGACTGCTCCGGCGAGATCATGAAGGTCGGCACGCAAGCGACCAATTTCGTGCGCTTCCACCCGTCCGGCGGCCTGTTCCTGATGTGCAGCGACGAAACGATGCAGGCATGCATCGGCCCCTTCGAGCGGGTCGAGGGCGAAGAAGCGTGACAGGGCGCGCCGTCGCAGGGTGGGCTCTCGAGCCCACGCGGTACAACGCCCGATCAATCGAACAATGTGCATAAGGTGATGCCGCGTGTACGCAAGCGGTGATACCGCGTGGGCACAGGTGCCGCCTACGAAACCCAAAACCCAAGGTGACCGGCCGATGCATCTGGGTGTATATTGCTGGGCGAAACGACAACACCTCGGATTTTCATGTCACCGGCTCTACTGTTCTGCATCCTGATCGGCTACTTCGCGCTCCTGCTCGGCGTGGCGTGGGCGACCTCCCGCCATGCCAACAACGACAGCTTCTTCATCGGTAACAAGAACAGCAACTGGATGCTGGTCGCCTTCGGCATGGTCGGCACCACGCTCTCGGGCGCGACCTTCATCAGCGTGCCGGGCGCGGTCGGCAAGGATGCCTTCGGCTATGCCCAGATCCTGATCGGCTACGTGATCGGCTACATCGCCGTCGCCTACATCCTGCTGCCCCTGTACTACCGCCTGAAGCTCACCTCGATCTACCATTACCTCGACGTGCGCCTGGGCCGCCGCGCCTACCAGAGCGGGGCCGGCTTCTTCATCATCTCGCGCCTGCTGGGCTCGACCGCGCGGCTCTACCTGGTCGTCAATATCCTGCAAGCCATCATCCTCGACAGCCTGGGCATCCCGTTCTGGCTGACCACGCTGGTGATCCTGGGCATGATCCTGATGTACACCTACCAGGGCGGCGTGAAGACCATCGTCTGGACCGACACCCTGCAAACCACCTGCATGCTGTTCGGCCTGTTCGCCTGCGTCTGGTTCCTGCTCGACCAGTTGGGCATGTCGGTGCCGCAAAGCCTGGACGCGATGCAGTCGCAGGGCCTGGCGCGCATCTTCACCCATGACGCCGACAGCCCCAACTTCTGGCTCAAGCAGATCGTCGCCGGCATCTTCATCGTGCTGACCATGACCGGCATGGACCAGGAAATGATGCAGAAAACGATATCCGTCAAAACCCTCGAGGATTCGCAAAAGAACCTGCTGAGCCTGACCGCCGTGCTGGTGGTCGTGCTGTCGAGCTTCCTGTTCCTGGGCGGCCTGCTCTACCTGTACGCGCCCACGGTCGGCGTGCTGGCGAGCGGCGACAAGATCTTCCCGGCCGTGGTGATGGGCCACCTGCCGGCCGCGGTGCAGATCATCTTCTTGATTGCCCTGGTCTCGGCCCTGTTCCCGAGCGCCGACGGTGCGATCACGGCGCTGACCTCGACCTTCTGCATCGACATCCTCGGCATCAAGCGCCGCGCCGACCTGAGCGTCGAGCGCCAGGAACAACTGCGCCGCCATGTCCACCTCGGCTTCGCCGCGCTGTTCCTGGTGCTGGTGATGGGCTTCAAGTGGATCGACGAGCCGAGCATGATCGTGATCATCCTGAAGCTCGCCGCCTATACCTATGGCCCGCTGCTCGGCCTGTTCGCCTTTGGCATGCTGACGCGGCGCACGCTCACCGACCGCCTGGTGCCCTGGGTGACGATCGGCGCGCCGCTTCTTTGTGCGCTGCTTGAGCACTATCAACAATATCTGCTGGGCAATTATCGCCTCGGCCTTGAACTGTTGATATTGAATGGCATACTCGTATTCGCCGGTCTGTTCGCGATCTCCCAGCGGGAAGACGCGAACAAGGCGGCGCTGGTTGTCTAGACCACCCTGGACCAACACCTTTTAGCGGAGCTCCGATGTCTTTCAAGCCCTTGTCTTTCCTGCGCCGCGGTTTCGGCATGCTCTGGCGCGGTCTCGACGCCACGCGCCGCTTCGTGCTGAACATGTTCTTCCTGCTGATCGTGATCGTGCTGCTGACGGCGATCTTCAGCGGCGGCGCCAAGCCGCTGGCCGCCAAGACGGCGCTGGTGCTGGAACTGCGCGGCGACCTGGCCGAGCAGAGCAGCGGCAGCTTCGGCGATGCGGTGGTCGACAGCCTGGGCGGCGAAACCCGCCGCACGATCCAGCTGCGCGACCTGCTGACCGTGCTGAACGCGGCGGCGAAAGACGACAACGTCAGCAGCGTCGTGCTGCTGCTCGACGAACTCGATGGCGGCGGCCTGGCCCAGCTGCATGAAATCGGCGCCGCCATCGACCGCGTGAAAGCGGCCGGCAAGCGCGTGGTGGCCTGGGGCGGTTCCTACGACCAGAAGCGCTACCTGCTGGCCTCGCACGCCAACGAGGTGTACGTGCACCCGATGGGCATGGTGATGATCGAAGGTTTCGGCCGCCGCCGAAACTACTACCGCGACGCCCTCGACAAGCTGGGCGTGACGGTGAACCTGATCAAGGTCGGCACCTACAAGAGCGCGGCCGAACCCTACATCGCCAACGCGCCGTCGCAGGCGGCGCTGGAAGCCGACACCTACCTGTACGGCGACCTGTGGAACAACTACACCGCCGCCGTCGAGAAGAACCGCAAGCTGCCCGCCGGTTCGGTTGCGCGCGGCATCGAGAACCTGCCGCAGCTGATGGAAGCGGCCGGCGGCAGCGCCGCCCAGGTGGCGCTGAACCAGAAGCTGGTCGACGGCATCAAGACCAAGGACGAAGTGCGCGCCATGATGGTCAAGCGCGGCGCCTGGGACAGCAAGATCGACTCCTTCCGCCAGGTCTCGTTCAACGACTACCTGGGCCGCAACCCGCAGCCGGTGCTGGGCGACGCGGTCGGCGTGATCGTGGCCGAAGGCGAAATCACCGACGGCCAGGGCGGCCCGGGCGTGATCGGCGGCGTCTCCACCGCCAGCCAGATCCGCCGCGCGCGCGAGGACGACGGGATCAAGGCCCTGGTGCTGCGCGTCGATTCGCCCGGCGGCAGTGCCTACGGCTCGGAACTGATCCGGCGCGAATTGGAGCTCACGCGCGCCGCCGGCAAGCCGGTGGTGGTCTCGATGGGCAACGTGGCGGCCTCCGGCGGCTACTGGATCTCGATGGCGTCCGACGAAGTCATCGCCGACCCGGCCACCATCACCGGTTCGATCGGCGTGTTCGCCATCCTGCCGACCGCCGACAAGGTGGCCGACAAGCTGGGCGTGCGCACTGGCGGCTACACCACCACCTGGCTGGCCGACGCCTACAATCCGCTGCGTCCGATGGACCCGCGCTTCGCCCAGGTGATCCAGTCCAGCATCAACAACGTGTACGCCCAGTTCACCACCAAGGCCGCCGTGGCGCGCAAGACCAGCGCCGCGAAGATCGACGCGGTGGGGCAGGGCCGGGTCTGGACCGGCGCCCAGGCCAAGGAGCGCGGCCTGGTCGACACCCTGGGCAGTTACGGCGACGCGCTGCGTTCGGCCGCGCGCCGCGCCAAGCTGGGCGACGACTTCCGCGTGGCCTACGTCGAGCGTCCGGGGTCGAAGCTGGAACGCTTCCTGCAAATGATGGGCGCCTCGGCCCAGACCGCCGTCAGCATCCAGGTCAAGCTGGGCATGCTGCCGGACGCGTTGCCGGGCGGCGCCGTGGCCGGCGTGGCAAAAGACCTGGGCTGGCTGAACGAGCTGGCCGACGGCAAGAAACCCTTCGCCGCGGTCACGCACTGCCTGTGCGAATTGCCTTGAGCTTGAGGGTCGTGTGAATTTGTAACTGTTGTTACAAATGGAGGAGGCGGGCGCCGGCGATCCGGCGCCCGTTTTCGTTTACGGCAGGCGCCATCTTCGGGCTTTTTCGTGCCTATGGTGTCAAACGGTGTAAATCGGCGTGACACACGCGTGTTTCGCTCTGTTTCTGAACATCCGTCTATGTACGTTACGAAACATTCACTTGCAGCGCTCCATGCTACATTCCAAGCTGATTCATTGTGCATTTGTCAGCAGTTCGGATAACAAGGAAAAGCATGGATTCGCCCGTCTCGCCCAACAAGCCTGCCCTGACCCAACCCCAGCCTCGTGCGCGGCGCGGCCGCCTCGTCGGCAGCATCGTCGCCATCCTGGCCATGGTCGCCCTGGGCGCCCTGGCCTGGTACCTGACCCACCGCACGCCGGAAGGCGCGGGCGGTCCCGGCGGCGCCGGTGCGCGGCAGGGGGCGCCGGGCGGCGCTGGTGGTGCGGGTGGCGGCGGTGGTGGAGCGCGCGGTCCGGGCGGCGGCCGCGGTGGCCCGGCCACCACGGTCGGCGTGGCCACGGCCGAGCAAACGAACCTGCCGGTCACGCTCGAGGCGCTCGGCACCGTGGTCCCGGCGGCGGTGGCGACGGTGCGCCCACAAGTGTCGGGGGTGCTGCAAAAGATCAACTTCACCGAAGGCCAGCTGGTGCGCGCGGGCGAGGTGCTGGCGACGATCGACCCGCGCAGCTTCGAGATCGCCCTGCTGCAGGCCACCGGCCAGCGCCAGCGCGACGAAGCCCAGCTCGAAAGCGCGCGCCTGACCCTGTCGCGCTACCGCACCCTGCTCGAACAGGACTCCATCGCGCGCCAGGAAGTCGATACCCAGGCCGCGCTGGTCAAGCAGCTCGAAGGCACGATCACCACCGACCGCGCCGCCGAGAACCAGGCGCGCCTGAACCTCAGCTATACGCAGGTCAAGGCGCCGATCGCCGGGCGCGTCGGCCTGCGCACCGTGGACATCGGTAACCTGGTCGGCAGCGGCGACGCCAATGGCATCGCCGTGATCACCCAGTTCTCGCCGATCGACGTCGAATTCGCGGTGCCGCAGGACGGCGTGCCCGAACTGCAAGGCCGCATCGTCGCCAAGGCCACGCTGCCGGCGGTGGCGCTCGACCGCACCCGCACCAATGAACTGGCCCAGGGCCGCTTCGCCGCGCTCGACAACCAGGTCGACGTCCAGACCGGCACCGTGCGCGCCAAGGCCCGCTTCGAGAACAAGGACAGCAAGCTGTTCCCGAGCCAGTTCGTGAACCTGCGCCTGCGGGTGCGCACGATCGAGAACGCGGTGGTGGTGCCGGTGAACGCCCTGCGCCACGGCGCCAACGGCGACTTCGTGTTTGTGCTGAACGAGCAGGCCAAGACCGTCTCGATGCGCACCGTGAAGCGCGGCCAGGCCACGGTCGACAAGATCCAGGTGCTCGAAGGCTTGACCCCGGGCGAGCGCGTGATCACCGAAGGCGCCGACCGCCTGAAGGACGGCGCGAAAGTGACGCTGCCGGGTGAACGTCCGCAAGGCGCCCAGGGCCAGCGCGGCCAGCAGGGCGCACAGGGCGAACGACCACGCCGTCAGCGTGAAGGAAACGCGCAATGATGATTTTTGTAGGGTGGACGGCTACGCCGTCCACGCGTTCAACTGCGTATGATTTGCACGGTTCGGCATTCCAGCGCGATGGCGCTTCGGATGGCTGGACGCGTGGACGGCAAAGCCGTCCACCCTGCGGGTATGTCGCATATGCCGGGGTAGCAGCATGAGTCCATCCGGCCCCTTCATCCGCCGCCCGGTCGCCACGGCCCTCCTGATGCTGGCGATCGTGCTGGCCGGCCTGGTCGGCTACAAGTTCCTGCCCCTGTCGGCGCTGCCGCAGGTCGACTTCCCGACCATCCAGGTGCAGACCCTGTACCCGGGCGCCAGCCCCGAGGTCATGTCGCGCACCGTCACCGCGCCGCTGGAACGCCAGTTCGGCCAGATGTCGGGCCTGTCGCGCATGAGTTCCACCAGCGCCGCCGGCGTCTCGATCGTCACCCTGCAGTTCGGCCTGGGCCAGACCCTGGACGTGGCCGAGCAGGAAGTGCAGGCCGCGATCAATGCCGGCGGCTCGCTGCTGCCGGCCGACCTGCCGGCGCCGCCGGTCTACGCCAAGGTAAACCCGGCCGACGCCCCGGTGCTGACCCTCGCCATCACCTCCGACACCATCCCCCTCACCGAGGTGCAAAACCTGGTCAACACGCGCCTGGCGCTGAAGATCAGCCAGGTCTCGGGCGTGGGGCTGGTGTCGCTGTCGGGCGGCCAGCGTCCGGCCGTGCGCATCCAGGCCGATACCGAAGCCCTGGCGTCCTACGGCCTGGGCCTGGATTCGCTGCGCACCGCCATCACGGCGGCGAACGCGAACAGCGCCAAGGGCAGCTTCGACGGCCCCTCGCGCGCCTACGCCATCAACGCCAACGACCAGCTGGTGACCGTCCCCGACTACAAGAATCTGATCGTCGCCTACCGGAATGGCGCCCCCGTGCGCCTGGAAAACGTGGCAAAGGTGGTCGACAGCGCCGAGAACGTGCGCCTCGGCGCCTGGGCCAACCTGAAGCCGGCCATCATCCTGAACGTGCAGCGCCAGCCCGGCGCCAACGTGATCGCCACCGTCGACGCCATCAAGGAACGCCTGCCCGAGCTGCAGGCCGGCTTGCCGGCATCCCTGCGCCTGGACGTGCTGAGCGACCGCACCACCGGCATCCGCGCCTCGGTCGAGCACGTGCAGATCGAGCTGCTGCTGGCCGTGGTGCTGGTGGTGCTGGTGATCTTCGCCTTCCTGCACAGCATCCGCGCCACGGTGATCGCCAGCCTGGCGGTGCCGATCTCGCTGATCGGCTCCTTCGGCGTGATGTACCTGCTCGGGTACAGCCTGAACAACCTGTCGCTGATGGCGCTGACGATCGCCACCGGCTTCGTCGTCGACGATGCGATCGTCATGATCGAGAATATCGCGCGCTACATCGAAGAGGGCGAAAAGCCGATGGCCGCGGCGATCAAGGGCGCGGCGCAGATCGGCTTCACCATCATCTCGCTGACGGTGTCGCTGATCGCCGTGCTGATTCCGCTGCTGTTCATGGGCGACGTGGTCGGCCGCCTGTTCCGAGAATTCGCGGTCACGCTGGCGATCACCATCCTGATTTCCGGCGTGGTGTCGCTGACCCTGGTGCCGATGATGTCGGCGCGCTGGCTGCGCAGCCACGAGGAAGAAAAGCCGAGCCGGTTCGCCGTCAAGACCCAGGCCTTCTTCGACCGGGTGATCGCCAAGTACGACCGCGGCCTGGAATGGGTGCTGGCGCGCCAGGGCCTGACCCTGATCGTCGCCCTGGCCACGCTGGCGCTGACCGCGCTGCTGTGGGTGGTGATTCCGAAAGGCCTGTTCCCGATCCAGGACACGGGGCAATTGCAGGCGCGCGTGGAAGCGCGCCAGGCGATCTCGTATGCGCGCATGGCCGAGATGCAGCAGGAAGCGGCCAAGCAGATCCTGGCCGATCCGGCGGTCGAATCGCTGGCCTCGAACGTGGGCGTGGACGCTGCCAACAACACTTTGCTCCACGCCGGCACCATGCTGATCAACCTGAAGCGCGACCGCGACGGCGGCATCGACGAGATCATGACGCGCCTGAAGAACCGCGTCGCCAACGTGGCCGGGCTGACCCTGTACCTGCAGCCGACCCAGGATTTGACCATCGACGCCGAGAGCGGCCCGACCCAGTACCGCGTGTCGCTCGAAGGCGCCGACAACGCCACCGTCAGCGCGTGGGCGCACAGGCTGGTGGACAGGATGGCCGGGCAGAAGCAGCTGCGCAACGTGACCACCGACGCCGGCGCGGTGGGAGCCGCGGCCGTGGTCCACATCGACCGCGATACCGCCTCGCGCCTGAACATCACCGCGTCCGCCATCGACGACGCCCTGTACAGCGCCTATGGCCAGCGCATCGTGTCGACCATCTTCACCGAAACCAACCAGTACCGCGTGATCCTGGAAGCCCAGCAGGACGAGGCGATGTCGCTGGCCAGCCTGGGGCGCCTGCAACTGCGCACCGGTTCCGGCGAGCCGACCCCGCTGTCGGCGGTGGCCACCATCCGCGAGGAAGAAGCGCCGCTGCAGGTGACCCACGTGGCGCAGTACCCGGCCACCACCATCGGCTTCGACACCGCGAACGGCGCCTCGCTGGGCCAGGCGGTGGACGCGATCCGCGCCGCGGCCGAGGACATCAAGCTGCCGCCGGCCGTGACCCTGACCTTCCTCGGGGCATCCGGCGCCTACGAAAAATCGCTGTCGAACCAGCTGTGGCTGATCCTGGCGGCGGTGGTCTGCGTGTACATCGTGCTGGGCGTGCTGTACGAGAGCTACATCCACCCGCTGACGATTCTCTCCACGCTGCCGTCGGCCGGCGTCGGCGCGCTGCTGGCGCTGTGGGTGACGGGCCAGGGCCTGGGCGTGATCGGCATCATCGGCATCATCCTCCTGATCGGCATCGTGAAAAAGAATGCGATCATGATGATCGACTTCGCCATCGAGGCCGAGCGCGACGGGGGCAAGTCGCCGCATGACGCGATCCGCCAGGCCGCGCTGCTGCGCTTCCGCCCGATCCTGATGACGACCCTGGCCGCGCTGTTCGCCGCCGTGCCGCTGATGTTCGGCTGGGGCGAGGGCGCCGAGCTGCGCCGGCCGCTGGGCCTGGCCATCTTCGGCGGCCTGATCGTCAGCCAGCTGCTCACGCTGTTCACCACGCCGGTGATCTACCTGGCGTTCGACCGCACCGCGCGCCGCTGGTCCGGTAAAGCCCCGGCCAAGCCGAAAGAGGTTGGCGCATGAATTTGTCGAAGCCCTTCGTCCAGCGCCCGATCGCCACCGTCCTCCTGACGCTGGGCCTGGCGCTGGCGGGGATCGCCGCCTTCTTCGTGCTGCCGGTCTCGCCGCTGCCGCAAGTGGATTTCCCGGCGATCTCGGTGTCGGCATCCTTGCCCGGCGCCAGCCCGGAGACCATGGCCAGCAGCGTCGCCACGCCGCTCGAACGGCGCCTCGGCGTGATCGCCGGCGTCAACGAGATGACCTCGAACTCGGGCAACGGCTCGACCCGCATCAACCTGCAGTTCGAGTTGAACCGCAAGATCGATTCGGCCGCGCGCGAAGTGCAGGCCGCGATCAGCGCCTCGCGCGCCGACTTGCCGTCTACCCTGCGCAGCAACCCGACCTACCGCAAGGTCAACCCGTCGGACGCGCCGGTGATCATCCTGGCGCTCACTTCCAGGACGCGCAGTCCTGGCCAGATCTATGACGCGGTCTCGAACATCATCCAGCAGCGCCTGGCCCAGGTGCCGGGCGTGGGCGAAGTCGAGATCGGCGGCGGCTCGCTGCCTGCGGTGCGCGTGGAGCTCAACCCCTATGCGCTGAACCGGCTCGGCGTCTCGGCCGAGGACGTGCGCGCCGCGATCCAGGCCAGCAACCCGAACCGCCCGAAAGGCGCGATCGAGGGCAGCGGCAACCGCCTGCAGATCTATTCGCAGGCCGATACGCCGACGAATGGCCGCACGGCGGCCGACTACCACGACCTGGTGGTGGCCTGGCGCAACGAAGCGGCGGTGCGTCTCTCGGACGTGGCAGACGTCGTCGACGGCCCGGAAAACATCAACACCCTCGGCTTGTTCAACGGCGAGCCGGCGGTGATCGTTCTGATCACGCGCCAGCCGGCGGCGAACGTGATCGAGACCGTGGATGGGGTGCGCGATCTGCTGCCGACCCTGCAGTCGCAGCTGCCCGGCGACATCACGCTGCAGGTGGCCTCGGACCGCACCAATTCCATCCGCTCGTCCTTGCATGAGATCGAGTTCACGCTGCTCATTTCCATCCTGCTGGTGGTGCTGGTGGTGAGCGTGTTCCTGCGCAGCGTGCGCGCCACCGTCATCCCGGCGGTGGCGACTGTCGTCTCGCTGCTCGGCACCTTCGGCGTCATGTGGATGCTGGGCTTTTCGCTGAACAACCTGTCGCTGATGGCGCTGACGGTGGCCACCGGCTTCGTCGTCGACGACGCCATCGTGGTGCTGGAAAATACCGCGCGCCACATCGAGAAGGGCATGGACCGCATGCAGGCGGCATTGGTCGGCGCGCGCGAAGTGGGCTTCACCGTGCTGTCGATCAGTTTGTCGCTGGTGGCGGTCTTCATTCCGCTGCTGTTCATGGGCGGGCAGGTGGGCCGGCTGTTCCGTGAGTTCGCGGTGACCCTGTCGGCGGCCGTGATGATCTCGCTGGTGATCTCGCTGACCACCACGCCGATGATGTGCGCCTGGCTACTCAAGAAGGGCCACACCATCGAGCGTCCGCCGGGCCGTTTGGCGCGCTGGTCCGAGGGCGGGTTCAACCGCTTGTTGAAGTCCTACGAGCACGCGCTCGACTGGGCCCTGGCCAGCCGCGGCCTGGTGATGCTGATCCTGGCTTTCGTGGTGGCGCTGAACGTGTACCTGTTCTCGGCGGCGCCGAAGGGTTTCTTTCCGCAGCAGGACACGGGCCAGATCAACGGCGGCATCCGCGCCGACCAGAGCATTTCCTTCCAGGCGATGCAGGCCAAGATGCGCCAGCTGGTCAACATCATCAAGCGCGACCCGGCGGTGGACACCGTGGTCGGCTTCACCGGCGGCGGGCGCGCCGGCGGCGGCTTCATGTTCATCAATTTGAAGCCGGCTTCCGAGCGCGACGTGAAAGGGCAGGCCGTGATCGCGCGCCTGCGGCCGCAACTGGCGAAGGTGACCGGCGTGTCGCTGTTCCTGAACCCGGTGCAGGACTTGCGCATGGGCGGACGCTCGTCGAATTCGACCTACCAGTACACGCTGAAAAGCGACAGCAGCACCGACCTGAAGGTATGGGCGGCGAAGCTGGCCGACGCCATGAAAGCGCAAAAGGCATTGGTGGATGTGGACACCGACCAGGCCGAGAACGGCGTCGAGATGTTCGTCAGCATCGACAAGGAAAGCGCCGCGCGCCTGGGCATCAGTACGCGCGACGTCGACAACGCCCTGTACAACAACTTCGGCCAGCGCCAGGTGGCGAACATCTACGATGAGCTGAACCAGTACCACGTGATCATGGGCGTGGCGCAGAAGTATGCGCAGTCGCCGGAAGCGCTGAAGGATGTGTATGTGCCGGCGCGGGCCAGCGGCAATGGCGCGACGTCCACCGCGTCGGCGGCGTCGAGCGCTACCGGCTCCGGCGTCTCGGCCACCGGCGCCATCAGCGCCAACGGCACGCCGACCCCGGCGTCGTCGCTCACCGCCACGCGCGACGCGTCCAGCGGCTCGGCCCTGTCCAGCACCGCCGCCAACATGGTGCCGCTGTCGGCGATTGCCAGCTTCGCCGAAAGCTCGACGCCGACCTCGGTGAACCACCAGGACGGCGAACTGGCGACCACGGTCTCCTTCAACCTGGCCGAAGGTTTTAATCTGGCCGATGGCCAGGCCGCGGTGCGCCAGGCCGAAGCCGACATCGCCATGCCGGCGAACGTGCGCGGCAGCTTCGAGGGCACGGCGCGCGCGGCCCAGGATGCGAACAAGGAGCAGCCGCTGCTGATCCTGGCGGCCATCGTGGTCATCTACATCGTGCTCGGCATCCTGTACGAAAGCCTGGTGCACCCGGTGACGGTGCTCTCCACTTTGCCGTCGGCCGGCGTCGGCGCGGTGCTGGCGCTGCTGATGTTCAACATGGAGTTTTCCATCATCGCCCTGATCGGCGTGTTCCTCCTGATCGGCATCGTGAAGAAGAACGCGATCCTGATCATCGACTTCGCGCTGGAAGCCGAGCGCGCGCGCGGGCTGGACGCGGTGGAAGCGGTGCGCGAAGCCTGCCTGCTGCGCTTCCGTCCGATCCTGATGACGACCCTGGCCGCGGCCCTCGGTGCGCTGCCGCTGGCGATCGGCTTCGGCGAAGGGTCTGAATTGCGCCAGCCGCTGGGCATCGCCATCATCGGCGGCCTGGTCGCCAGCCAGCTGCTGACGCTCCTGACCACGCCGGTGGTGTACGTCCTGATGGACAAGCTGCGCCGCCGCACCCCCGAAGAACGCGAGCTGACCCGCCATCCGCTCGAAGAAGAAGACGCTGTCCCGACCCCATCGAAATGAGTAACTTTATGCGTGAACCGAAGCTCCTCCGCCTTTGCCAGTTGATGCTTGCCGCCAGCCTGGCCGGCTGCAGCGTCGGCCCCGCTTATCAAGTGCCGGATACGCCCGCGCCGGCGGCCTTCAAGGAACTGGCAGGCTGGGTGCCGGCGGCGCCGGCCGACACGCTGGAACGGGGACCATGGTGGCAGCTGTTCGACGACCCGGTCCTGAACGAGCTGGCGGCCGGCATCGAGGTCTCGAACCAGAACGTGGCGCTGGCCGTGGCCAACTACGCGCAGGCGCGCGCCCTGGTGGCGCAGCAGCGCGCGGCGCTGTTCCCGTCGCTGAACCTGAGCCTGAGCGGCGACCGTTCCGGCGTGCGCGGGCAGGGCGCCGACAACGCCTACCGCCTGAACCTGGGCGGCAGCTGGGAGCCCGATGTCTGGGGCCGCCTGCGCGCCGGCGTCACCGGGGCCGAAGCCAGCGCCGCGGCCACCGCGGCCGACCTGGCCAGCGCGCGCCTGTCGGCCCAGGGCGAACTGGCCGCCAACTACTTCACGGTGCGCCAGCTCGACGCCACGCGCGCGCTGCTGCTTGACACCGTGGCCGGCTACGAGCGCGTGCTGCAGATTACCCAGAACCGCTTCAACGTCGGCATTGTCGCCCGCACCGACGTGCTGCAGGCCCAGACCCAGCTGGCCAGCGCGCGCAGCGATGAACTGGGCGTGGTGCGCCAGCGCGCCCAGGCCGAACACGCGATCGCGATCCTGCTCGGCCGGGCCCCGGCCGAGTTCACGCTGGCGCCGCTGCCGGACTGGCGGGTGAAGGTACCCGAGGTGCCGGTCGGCGTGCCGTCGACGCTGCTGCAGCGCCGTCCCGACATCGCCGCCGCCGAGCGCGACGTCGCCGCCGCGAACGCCGACATCGGCATCGCACGCGCCGCCTACTTCCCGAACATCGGCTTGTCGGCGTCGGGCGGCACGGGCGGCAGCCGCGTGTCCGATTTGTTCTCGGCCTCGAACGCGGCCTGGTCGTTCGGTCTGTCGGCGGCGCAGAGCATCTTCAATGCCGGCGCCACGCGCGCCGCCGTGGCCGGCGCCGAGGCGCGCCAGCAGGCGGCGGCCGCGCGCTACCGCCAGACCGTGCTCACCGCCTTCGGCGACGTCGAGGACCAGCTGACTGCCACCCGCGTGCTGGCCGAGCAGCAGGACCTGCGCAGGCAAGCCGCCGAAGCGGCCAGCCTGGTCGAGCAGCAGATCTTGAACCAGTACAAGGCGGGGCAGGTGAGCTACACGGAAGTGGTGCAGGCCCAGGTCACGGCGCTGAACGCGCGCCGCTCGCTGCTGCAGGTGCAGGCCGACCGCCAGGCCGTGGCGGTGTCGCTGATCCAGTCGCTGGGTGGGGGCTGGCAGGCAGGCAGCCAGCCGTAAGGGCTTCGGTCGAAACCTTGAAAAGCCGAACCTCATGACCACCTTGCGTTGACATTCACTCAACCCAGGCCTGCCATGTTCAACTTCCGCCACCCCAAGCCGGTCATCGACGGCCGCGCCGTCGCGGTGCAGGTCGTGCAGCAGAAACAAGCGATCACGCCGCAGACCGGCGTGCTTGTCGTCGACAGCAAGGAACCAGCAGCTGCGGTGCCGCCGCCGGCGCCAAGCACCGGCACCATAACCCAGGACTAGGGAAGTACTGATTTATTCTGGGGATGGGATTGGCCAGTGAAAAAGGCGTCCGGCAAGGCGCAAAATCGCAGCCATAGCGCGCTATGCGAGATTTTGTCACGCTGCAGGGCGTCTTTTTTTACGGCCAAGCACGCCCTCATGAATTAATGCGTGCTTCCCTAAATTACGGCCGCCGGCGCGCCAGCTGCACCCCCACCACCGCCGCCACCAGCGCCGCGCCGAGCGCCAGCTTCGCATGCCCCTGCGATTGCGGCCGCAGCCCATGGCTATGTACCCCGTCCGCGCTGCGCGGCGGCGTGTACATGCTGCCGGTGGTGTCGGCGGTGCGGTCGGCGCGCCGGCTCCAGGTGTCCAGGAAGCGGCCCATCAGCGAGGTGGTCGCCGGCGCCGCCAGTTCGCCCAGCTTCAGCATCGATGCCGGTGCGCCGATCACGGTGGTGGCGCGCGGCCGCGCGGCCAGCTTGACGATGGCGTCGGCCACCGTTTCCGGATCCAGCACGCCCGGCGGATACGACAGCCGCGCGCCCGTGTAATTGCCCGCATGCTCGAAGCCCGGCGTATCGACGAAGGTCGGATAGACGTCGCAGACGTGGATGCGCGGCTGGTCGCGCAGCTCGCCGCGCAGGGCCTCGCTGAAGCCACGCAGGCCGAACTTGCTGGCGGAATAGGCCGCCGCGTAGGGCGAGGCGATGAAGCCGCCGGCCGAGATCATGTTGATCCAGGTCCCGTGGCCCTGGCGCCGGAACAGCGGCAGCACGGCGTGCGCATCGTGCATGTGGCTGAGCAGGTTGGTCTCGATGACGCGCCGGTGGTCTTCCAGCGGCACGTCGTGGTACTTGCCGACCACGCCGATGCCGACCGCGCTGAACCAGAGGTCGATCCCGCCCAGCACGTCGCGCGCGTGGCCGGCGAAGCGGGCGACCGCAGCGGCGTCGGTGGCGTCGACGATCTTCGTGTCGGCCATGCCGCCGGCCTCGCGGCAGCGCCAGGCGATGTCTTCGAGGCCGGCCTTGCCGCGCGCGCCGAGCAGCAGGTGCGCACCCTGGCGGGCGAAAGCGATCGCGGTGGCGGCGCCGATGCCGCTCGATGCGCCGGTGATAACGACGCGCAGGTTCTTGTGTTTCATCGTATTCGCCTTTCCATGCATGGGGTGAACTGCGATGGTGCCCGCTCGCGCCGATGCCGGGCGCACGTATCAACCTCAACAGCCGTGGTCATCGCTGAAGTCTGACATTCGGACACGAACTCCGGCGTAAACCGGTCTACTGACCACCCAGTCAGCAATCGTGCGCATTGTTTTTATGGCATTGGCGATAATAAGCTACTGCCACGTCAAGACATGGTCTGGCGGGCAACCTGAACCACACTTTATCCCTCGGAGAACCTATGTCCCGCCTTGCCACGCCTGCCACCCGTCCATCCCTGACCATCCTGAAAGCCGCCATCCTGTTCGGCGCTGCCGCGGCCGGCATGGCGCAGGCACAGCAATCGCCCGCGCTCGACCGCATGAGCCTGTCGGCCGGCGCCTTCTATGCCGATCCGAAGATCCAGCTCGGCGGCGACACCCGCTACGGCCGCCTCGACACGCCGAATGAAAAAATCGGCCACGAGACGCTGCCGCGCGTAAAGGCCGAGATGCTGTTCGGCGACAGCCACGGCCTGTCGTTCGACTACTTCCGCTTCAGCGAAAACTACGGCGCCACGGTCGACGGCGACACCGAGTACGAGGGCCGTCCGGTCAGCGGCACCATCACCGCGAACGCGAACCTGCGCGTGGAGATGGCGCGCCTGGCCTACAAATACTGGTTCGGCAAAGAGAAGAGCGCCTTCGGCGTGGGCCTCGGCGCCGCCTACCTGCGCGCCAAGATCTCGGGCTCGGGCGAAGCCAACGTCAGCGCCGCGGCGCCGGTGGAAAACTACAGCTGGAGCGGCTCGGGTTCGGCCAGCGACAACGTCTGGGCCCCGACCGTCGAACTGTCGTGGCGCTACGCCATGAACGACAAGGTACGCGTGTTCGCCGAAGCCGGCGGCATCAAGAAGAACGGCGGCCGCGTCGAGGGCAAGGTCTACAACGGCTCCGCCGGCGTCGAATGGGCCTTCGCGAAGAACGTCAGCCTGGTCGCCGACTATGGCATCCAGAAAATCGACCTGCACCGCAACGGCGAACGCACCGCCGACCTCGACCTGAAACTGACCGGCCCCTCCGCCTTCGTCAAAGTCCGCTTCTGATCGCTTAAAACAAGGCGCTGTTACCGTTAACTATGGACGAGCATTGAACTGTTGAGCGCAATCCCGGTCGAACCCGTATCGCCAACGATCCGGAACGACCATGAAAGCGCCGCGCTTCACGAAGTGGTTCGCAGCACTGCCCGCATTAAACCAGCCCCAGCGGCTCAAAGTGCTCGACGCCCTGCGTCCCGCGGCTGGGCTGCACGAGCTGCTCGCCTTGATCGAGCGCACCACCTGCGCCACGCGCCGCTGCCCGCATTGCCAATGCGAACATTGGCACCGGCATGGCCATGCAAACGACCTGCAGCGCTACCGCTGCCGCGCATGCCGGCGCAGCTTCAACGACCTCACCGGCACGCCCCTGGCGCGGCTGCGGTTGCGCGGGAAATGGCTGGCCTACCTCGACGCCCTGCGCGCCTCGCGCCCGGTGCGCGCGGCGGCGGACGAGGTGCAAGTGCACCGCAATACGGCTTTTCGCTGGCGCCACCGTTTCGTGGACCGGGTCAAGCACGACCTGCCGGAGCAGTTGAACGGCATTGCCGAGGCCGACGAAATGTTCATCCTGGAATCGCAAAAAGGATCGCGCACGCTCGACCGGCCTGCGCGCAAGCGGGGCGGCTCGGCAAAACGGCGCGGGATTTCACGCGAGCTCGACTGCATCCTGGTCGCGCGCGACCGCGGCGGGCAGACGCTCGACGCCGTTACCGGGCGCGGCGCCCTGAGCAAGGCGCAGTTGAAGCGCCACCTGCTGCCCTACCTCGATCCGCAAGTACTGCTGGTCACCGATGCCAACGCCGCCTACCGCGCGTTTGCGCGCGACCACCGTATTGCGCACCAGGCCGTCAACCTCAGCGCCGGCGTGCGCATGCGCCGTGCCGGGCAGAGCGCCATTCACGTGCAAAACGTGAACGCCTACCACCGCCGCCTGCGCGACTGGCTGGCGCCCTTCCACGGCGTGGCATCGCGCTACCTG
>Ga0265798_10001668_pt1 | contig 34065 bp, 34 predicted proteins | sample P3T30metagenome_FD_192430 | JGI IMG/M metagenome (GOLD analysis project Ga0265798, IMG submission 192430) | Plant litter microbial communities from East Loma Ridge, Irvine, California - P3 T30 | ecosystem: Environmental > Terrestrial > Plant litter > Unclassified | place: USA: California... | reverse complement strand
TCGGCCACTTGCAAAGAAGGCAGCCAAAACACCATATCGGTGAGTAGGGCAGCTTGCCCGGCCTGGGTGGCGGGGTAACCACCCGCAATAGCGCGCGCCAACTCGGGCGCCATATATGGCTCAAGCAGACGCTCTAGGTGCTGGCCTGTGGCATCGGGAGGCACAAAGAGGTTACCCTCGTCGTGGTTGGTGCCGATGAGCAGCGGCAGGCCGCGCCGCGCGCCGGCGGCTAGCGCCTCGATTGGGTTGAGGGGCAGGGTAGCGGCATCGAGCACCGGCTGAAAAGGCAAGCCCCCCGCAAACGTGCGCAACAGGCGCTGAGCCGCTTGCAGCAGCGCCTCCACGGGCAGCGTGCGCAGGGCAGCGGGGTCGCTGACACCTAGCTCGCGCAACATGCCCTGCGCTACAGCCTTGGCCCGCTCGGGCGGCTGCACGCGCACCACGCCGCTTTGCAGAATGGCCGCCTGAAACAAGCCCTCGGCCGTGGGCATCCCTAACAGCGCTGCGATGCTCATGGCCCCGGCCGACTCACCGAAGATGGTGACGCGGCCGGGGTCTCCGCCGAATGCCGCGATGTTTTGCTGCACCCACCCTAGGGCGGCAATTTGGTCAAGCAGGCCCAGGTTGTTGTCGAAGCCCGGCCCTAGGTCGGCTAGGTGCAGAAAGCCCAGCGCACCCAGGCGGTAGTTGAGCGTCACAACTACCACCTCGCCCTGGGCCGCAAACCGTGCGCCATCGTAGAGGGGCATGCTGCCGCTGCCCGTCACGAAGGAGCCGCCGTGTATCCAGACCATCACCGGGTACTTGCCGGGGGCAGCTGGTGCCCATACGTTTAGAAACAAACAGTCTTCGGACTGCGGGGGTAGCTGGGCGGCGCCAGGGCGTACGTTGAAGCGCGATTCAAGGCCGACTAACAGCTGCGGCGCCACTGCCCCGAAGGCCGTAGCCTCGCGCACCTCGGCCCAGGGCTGTGTCGGCTGTGGGGCCTGAAACCGCCCCTCACCCACTGGGGGCTGTGCGTAGGGAATGCCTCGCCACACGTGCACAGCGCCTTCTTGGAGGCCGCGCACGGGGCCCGACTGCGTTTCAATAATAAGACTCATTGCTAGCAATTAGAAAACCTATCTTACTGCGTGGTAGCTGGCAGGGTTCCTGCTGAGCTTTCGACTGATGCCTACCGAGCGCAAGCCTTATATCCGGCAAGCCCTACCCGCGCCGCACTTCGTACGGCACGGCCAGGCCCAACAGTGCCTGCGCAATAACTGCCTCCTCTACCTTCCCAGCTACTGAAATCTCGGCCACCAGTCCGCGCTGCTTGTCGTCGCGCACGGTCACGGCCTGCACCGTGAGGCCGGCCACGTTGGCTAGCTCGCGAGCGTACACGCGGCTGATTTCCTGCTTCACCAGCGTCGGCTTCAGGATTTTGCCGATGGCCGTGAGGGGCAATTCGGCCGCGATGTACACGTTTTTGGGCACAGCGGCACGCTCGGGAATATTAGCCTCGGCAAAGGCCAGTAGCTCGGCTTCGGTGGCGTGCTGGCCAGTGGCCAGGGTCACGTAAGCCACGGGCAACTCGCCAGCGTGGGCATCGGGGCGGCCGATGGCGGCGGCCAGCGCCACGGCTGGGTGGGCGGCCAGTGCCTCCTCTATCAGCTTGGGGTCGATGTTGTGGCCACCCCTGATTATCAACTCCTTCTGCCGGCCGGTGATGTAGAAACCGCCCTGTGCATCTTGCCGCCCTAGGTCGCCAGTGTTGTAAAACGGACCTAGGTTGTCGCCGGTGTCGACCCAGATACCTTTATTGTGCTCGGGCTGCAAGTAGCCGCCAAAGATGTTGCTGCCGCGCACCACGAGGGTTCCGCTTTCGTCGGGCGCGGCGGCGCGCAGATAGGCGCCTTGCTCGTCGAGCACCACCACGCGCACCTCCTGGTAAGGCACGCGCAGGCCAATGCTGCCCGGCATAGGCAGCCCCGCCAGCGGCCCCACCATGCTGATGCAGCTGCCCTCCGTGAAGCCGTAGCCCTCTACCAGCCGCAGCTTGGTGCGCTGCTCGAAGGCCCGAATTAGATTGACGGGCAGCGGCGCGGCTCCGCAAATGGCGTAGCGCAGCGAGCTGAGGTCGTGCCCCGCCACCGGCAAATCGAGCAGGCGGCTGAAAATAGTGGGCACGCCGCTGAACAGCGAAATGCGATAGTGTGCCACCAGTTGCCAAAAATTATCCAGAATGCCCGGTCCCCGGTAGCCGGCCGGGCTACCCAGCACCACCGTGTGGCCCAGCAGCCACGGCACGCTGCCCGTCACCACCACGCCGTTGACGTGAAACAGCGGCAGCCCGCAGAAAAACACCAGCCGCTCGGTCGGCGCGGCTTCGTGGTCATCATCCAGCAGATACGCCGCCGAGTAGCTCACGCTGGTGAGGTTGTGGTGGGTCAGGGGCGCGATTTTGGGCGTGCCCGTGGTGCCGCCAGTGTGGAAGTAGCAGGCCACATCGGCAGGCGCGATGCGGCGGCCCGATACAAGGCGGTCGGTGGGCTGGCGCTTGAGCGCGGCGGCGAAATCGACCACCTGCACGCCCGGCAAGCTAGGCCGGCGCTGACCTAGGCGCATGGCCCCCACTACTAGCCGCTGCACCGGGGCCAGGTAGGGTAGCATATCCACCACTACCACCGTGCGCAGCGTGGGCACCAGCGGCGCCACCGCCTCGGCCTTCTGCCAGATATCAGTTTTGGGGAAGGCGCGCAGCGTCACGAGCACCTTGGTACCGGCCGCGTTTAGGATGTCGGCAATGGCGCTGGGCTCCAGCAGCGGGTTGATGGGATTGACAATGCCCGCCGCCTGCCCACCCCACAGGGTAAAGTGCGTTTCGGGCAGGTTGGGCAGCAGGTACGAGACCACATCCGTTGGCCCTACCCCTAGCTCGTGCAGCATGTTGGCCGCTTGGTAGCAGCGCTGTACTAGCTCAGCATAGGTGTAGTCCACCGACTCGGTGGGCCGCTCGCCGCTGAAGACAAAGCGTAGCGCCTGGGCCTGCGGGTTGCGCGCCGCCCCGCGTTCGAGCAATGCCATCGTGTGGGGCGGCACCGGCCGGTCGGCCAGCGGGGTTTGCTCAAGAGCGAGAATATCGGCGAGGTCGCGGTAGCCGGACATGAATTGCGAAATATGAATTATTCCGCAAAGCTGCTCCACAAAACCATGATTGGTATGAAGTGCGATGTAATTGGCCTGGCAATCGCAGTTTTTCTGGCCCCCTACTTCACGTCACCTCAATGCATCCCGCCCATATTCGACAGCATCAGCGCGCAAACGCCAAATCCAATCAACCCAATTAGCAGCGCCGACAAAATAAACGCCACTACATAGTGTATCCGGCCCGAAAAGCTCACTATGGCGGCCGCAATGCTGTTAACAACGACCAGCGCTAGCACCAAAATACCCAGCACGCCCGGCTCGGCCCCAGTGCTAATGGCAGCCAAGACGAGCAGACCCAAATTGAGCGCGATGGGCCAAAAAAGCGGTTTTTTCCCGTTGGGTGGAGTTGGTTCCATCACTTGGACATTCCGTGGTTAGTAGCAAGCTCGAACCATTGGATGTTAAAATACTTGCCTATTGCCAATCGCAACTATTTCATTTAATGCGGCGGGCCACCATTAATATTCAAGTAAGCGAGAATGCCAGCGCACGAGCCAAAGCCAATAATCAAAACTAAAAGCACGCTTAAAAAGTACGGTACTGGCCCAGTCTTACTGTCCTTTCTGCCCCATTGTCGCAGCCCTAGTATAAGATTCGTTGTCACCTGCCCTAGGTAGAGAAAGCTGAATAAGAATAAGCTTGATTCAACAACGTAACTACTAATAAATCCAACAACTACAGCTAAAGCTACTATAATCAACAAATTATTGCGAACTATACGTTGAGCGGGCTTATTCATACGCTGCGTACTCGACTAAATAATACCTAGGCGTTCGCCGCGCAGTTTCTCCAGCCGCGCCAGCTTTTCCTGGTCGCGGTAGAAGATGTTCATGGTTTCGAAGGGGATGATTTTCAAATCCTTGCTTACGATGTGGACGCAGGACTTCTTGACGGCGCGCACGTCAAAATTCCAGGGGTCCATGAATTGCAGGATGATGACTCGGAACAGGTTGTCGTAGCCTAGGTTAGGGGCCGACACCTGGGGTAGGCAACAGAGCAATTGGTTGATTTCGGGCACCACCGTGTCGACGGTGTTGGCGGTGCTGAAGAGCTTGAGCAGGTGCTGGCGCAGGCGCGGGTCGCGCTCATACACGATGGTGTTGCCGCCGCTTTGCAGCAGGTCGGCGGGGTCAATGTACCGCGTGAGCGGAAACACCTCGCCGTCGAGCTTGAGGGCGTAGGCCATGGCCAGCGCGTCGGGGTTGCAGGGCACGGGCAGCAGGTCGGCGGCCGTGAACACCGGGCTTTGGGCGATGATGCCCTGGCGCACTTCGGTAAGCGAGAATGAGTCAGTTTCGGGGTTGAAATGCTCGATGCGCCCGGCCGCCTGGGTGGGCTGAAACGTGACACCGCGAATACACTTCTGCTGGAGCGCGTAGTCGATGATGGCGCCCATCTCGTCGTCGTTGAGGCCTTTTTGCAGGGTCACGACAAGGGTGGTGCTCAGGTTGTACTTATTGAGGTGCTCGATAGCCTGACGGCGCACCTCGCGCAGGTCGCGCCCGCGCATGGTCAGCAACACGTCTTCGCGGAAGGAATCGAACTGCAAGTACACCTCAAATGCACCCGCGTAGGTGGCCAGCCGCGCCACGAAGGCTTCGTCTTTGGCCAGCCGGATGCCGTTGGTATTCACCATCAAGTGCTTGATGGGCTTGCGCTTGCACATGTCCAGGATTTCCCAGAACTGCGGGTGCAACGTGGGCTCGCCACCCGAGAGCTGCACCACGTCGGGCTCGCCCTCGTTGGCCACTACTAGGTCCACCATGGCCTCAATTTCTTCGAGGGTGCGGTGGCGGCCGTGGGTGGGGCTACTTTCGGCGTAGCAGGTGGGGCAGGTGAGGTTGCAGCGGTCGGTGACCTCAATCACGGTGAGGCAGGAGTGCTGCTCATGGTCGGTGCAGAGGCCGCAGTCGTAGGGGCAGCCATAGTGGGTAGCTATGTTGAAGCGCCTAGGCGTCTCACTAGGCTTCACATAGTTGCGAATGCTTTTGTAGTACTCGATGTCGGTAGCAATGCGCACCTTTTGCCGCCCGTGTTCGGGGCAGCGCTTAAGCATATACACACCCCCGTCCTCAAAGACGATTTTGGCCTCGATGCGCCGCAGGCAGTGCGGGCACAGGCTCAGGGTGAAGTCGTAGTAGGTGTAGGGGCGTTCGGGCATGGGGAAGCGGAAACGGGAATTGTTCGGTCAGTTAATACACGCTACTTGTCCAAGTCCAACATTTTTAGCGGCAATGATTCTCCAGCAAAATGATAATTACTTTGTTGAATTTGGACCATTTTCACAAAAGACGAAAACCCTACTAAATGCTGGTGTGCCTTTACGATATTACCATGTTTGTCAACTACCTCTAATACTCCCGTAAATGGACGAAAGCGGACTAGATTGATTTCGCTCCAACTTATCTGCTGGCTCTTACCATAAGCATTTTTAGAAAGTAGCCCTGCTTCGTTGAATGATAAATGGTGGTTCTTATACCATAGGAAACAAGGTATTGAAAACCCCATAAAGAGCAGAAACATAACACAGGAGACAATGAATATCTCTACAGAGTACTCATTCGCAAGAATTGGAAGTAGAAGGGATATAATCCCTGCCATGGCGCCAAGTATTCCAATTATCAAATAAGCTATATTCATACGCAAACTATAGCCACCACTATCTAAAGCTGCTACATTTTGTTTGCTTGCCTTATTCAAGAAATATAGCAACAACGAAATGACAATCGGAACTATAATCTGCACCATATTATGATTATGTATTTAATAATTTATACTTTTGCTTATGCCGCTTTTAGTGGTCTGCGACTCCACAGCCAAACATAATACCCTATCCCTGCTACGCACGCCCACTGTATTGCCGTGAGGCCCAGCCCTGGCAACGCCACCGTAGGCTTGAGAAACTCGACCAACAAGCGAAACAGCAGGTAGCTGGTCAAAAACAGTTCGAACCGCCGGCCATTGGGCAACGGCCGGCCGCGCTCTAAGACGTAGAGCAGCAGCGCTAGCGCACCTAGGAACCCAATTTCGTAGAGATTGGTGGGGTGGCGCACGATACCGTCACCAAAGTCGATGCCCCAGGGCAGGCGGGTGGGCGTGCCGAAGGTGCCATCGGTGAGGCCGCTGAGGTGGCAGCCGAGCCGGCCGATACTCAGGCCCAGCAGCAGCGGAAACACCATGAGGTCGCCGCTACTGGTTTTGATACCTAGGCGCTTCTTGGTCAGCTCCACCCCTATCAGGCCACCTAGGAAGCCACCCACAATAGTTTTGTTGGTAGTGTAGTAGAGCCAGCCACCGGGCGGGTGCAGCAGTAGCGTGGGGTGCTCGAGTAGCCCCAGCACCCGCGAGCCCAGCAGCGCCCCGGCCGCCGCGCCCACGAATATCCATTGCCGGCCCTGGTCGCTGATGCGGTCGGGGATGCGGGCGCGCAGGGCCGTGTAGAGGCGGTAGCCCAGCGAGTAGGCCAATACCTCGCAGAGCAAATGAATGGGTAGGCGAAAGCTACCTAGGGTGAGTTCGACGGGGTAGGTCAAGCGGATAGCGGTTCTTCGGGAAAGCGCGGTAAATTAGCCCCGATGTCTCACTCGGCTAGTGCTATGGTTCGCAGCGTGCCCGTACTGCTCTTGTTGGGTTTGCTGGCGCTATTGCTGTGGGGGCAGTGCGCCTTCAGCCTCAACGAGCACGGGCGCTATGTGCCCACTGTGCGCGTGCGGGTAGTGCGCGACAGCTTGGCCCCCGCGGCCCAAGGGCAACCAGCACAGTTGCATCTCACGCTAGCCTTGACCAACTACCTGACGCAGCCCTGCCGCCTCGATACCCTTTTTGGCAACGTCAGTTTTAGAAAGCAATACTGGAATTTTGGGGTGGCTCAGGCGCGTGGCTTGGTGCTGCCGGCCACAGACAACCGGCAGCAGCCCGTATTGCTACCCGTGGTCCTATCGCTGGTGCCGCCCGTCGATTCGCTGGCCGCGTTTCGGGCGGCACTGCGCACGGGCAGCCGCCAGGACAACTCGCTGCGGGTGTTCGTACGCGCCACCTATGGCACCAGCAGCGAGCCCGACCGCCAGTGGCCCGCCGAAGCCTCTAGCTACCTACCGGCGCAACCACCGCGCTAGGTGTGGTGCTAGCCAGCAGCACCCGTTTTGCCCAGCGCACTCACCAAAAACGCCCGTCGGCCGGGCGGCTGACGGGCGTTTGCACAGATAACATACTGGTCCTGCGCTTTTCTATCGGTTTACGGCCGCCATCATGGCTTCGGGGTAGCGGGTGCCCGCGGCGGCACCTAGGGGCAGCAGCTCATCGAGGTGGCGCAGCTCGTCAGTGCTCAGCTTAATATCTACGGCGGCCACGTTTTCTTCGAGGTACTTCACGCGCTTGGTGCCCGGAATCGGGGTCAGGTCGTCGCCCTGGACCAGCACCCAGGCTAGGGCTAGCTGGCCAGCCGTTACGCCTTTCGACTTGGCTAGGTCGCGCAGGTGGTTTACCAGCTTGAGGTTTTTGTCGAAGTTCTCGCCCTGGAAGCGGGGCGAAAAGCGGCGGTAGTCGTCTGGCGCAAAGTCTTCGAACTTCTGGATTTCGCCGGTCAGAAAACCCCGACCCAGGGGCGAGTACGGCGCCAGCCCGATGCCCAGCTCGCGCAGCGTAGGCAGCACTTCTACCTCCACATCGCGGCTCCAGAGGCTGTATTCGGTTTGCACGGCCGTGATGGGATGCGTGGCATGGGCGCGCCGGATGGTTTCGGCGCCAGCCTCGCTCAGGCCCAGAAAGCGTACTTTACCTTCTTCTACTAAGCGACTCATTTCGCCCACCGTCTCCTCAATGGGTACAGTGGGGTCCACGCGGTGCTGGTAGTAAAGGTCGATGTGGTCAACCCCTAGGCGCTTGAGCGAGCCTTCACAGGCTTGGCGCAGGTAGTCGGGGCGGCCGCTGATGCCGCGCTTGGTGGGGTCGTTGGGGTCGCGCACAATGCCGAACTTAGTAGCTAGCTGCACCTTGTCGCGGCGGGCTTTATTTTCCTTGAAGAAGCGGCCCAACAGCTCCTCATTGGTGTAGGGGCCATACATGTCGGCGGTGTCCAGGAACGTAACGCCCAGTTCGAGGGCGCGGGCCAGGGTGCGTAGGCTTTCAGCGTCGTCGCGCTGGCCATAAAAATCGGACATGCCCATGCAGCCGAGGCCGAGGGCAGAAACAGTGAGGCCAGTGCGGCCGAGTTGGCGGGTTTGCATATAACTAATTGTGGGAATGAAAGCTAGCGGGCAGTTTCCGGTGCCACCGGAGCGCGCTACCCCTAGCTTATACGCCCTGGTGGCACCTAGGGCGTCCTTCTTAACCGGCCCAGCCCCAAATTGTGTAGCCCGGCACGGGCCGGCCCTACCTTTGCAGCATGATAAAACTATCGTTGCCGCTTCGGGCGGCCTGCTCGCTAGTCGCCTTTGCCGTGCTGCCCAGCTGCGGCGGGGCGGGCACCTCCTCTGCCCCCACCACCGCCGCGCCCGCCGACCAGGCGCGGGCCCTCGAAGATACCCTGATGGCGCACCACGACCGCGCTATGGCCCAAACCGAGCAGCTGTTTGAGCTGAAGACCAAGCTCACGGCCGCCCAGGCGCCCACCACTACGGCCCCGGTTATTGCCAAAATGCAGGCCGCCGACCAGGCCATGATGAACTGGATGCACCACTACCAGGCCCCCGACAGTGCCGCCCCCATCAGCCAGCGCCTCACCTACCTGCAAGACCAGCAGCGCCAGCTGGCCGGCGTAGAGCGCCGCCTGCGCGGAGCCCTCGACTCGGCCAATGCGGCATTGCACCAACTGCCGGCCGCTGGTGTTACGGCTCCGACCACCCCAGCCACTAAGTAGCCGGCGGCTGGCACTTTGCTTGTTATCTCTGATGCAAATTTCTGTTTTGCGCCGCGGCTTGCTGCCGCTGCTTGCGGGGGCGCTGCTACTGGCCAGCTGCCAGGAAGAACCCCGCCGCCTGCCCATCCTAGGTGAGCGCGAAGTGCGCGAAAACCCGAAGGGTGGCCCCGCCGATACCATCTTTGCCAAGGTGCCCGCCTTCCGGGCGCACGACCAGAACGGGCAGCTCGTGACTAACCAAAACTTCGCGGGCCAGGTCTACCTCACCGATTTCTTTTTCGCTACTTGCCCCGGCATTTGCCCCAAAATGAACGGCGAGCTGCTGAAAGTATATAAGCAGTACGGCCAAACACCAGGCCTAAGCTTTGTTTCTTTCACCATCGACCCCGAGCACGACAGCCTGGCCGTGCTGCGCGACTATGCCCAGCGCCTAGGTGCCCCCACCAATGCCAACTGGCGCTTTGTGCGCACCAGCAAGGACAGCGTGTTTACGCTGGCGCACGGCTTGTACACGGCCGCCATGCCCGACAAAGCCGCGCCCGGCGGCTTTGCGCACAACGGTACGTTTGCCCTCGTCGACGACCAGGGCCACGTGCGCGGTCTCTACGACAGCCTCAACCCCACGCAGGTGCAGGCGCTGCTCACTGACCTGCCCGTGCTGCTAGCCGAGGTAAAGGAGCGCCAGAAAAAAAGCTAGCGCACTATCCGCCATGTCTTTCACCGCCCCTATTGCCCTGCGCTGGCTGGTACCCGCTATTGCGGTGGGCCTCACGCTTTTGCCCGGCTGCTTTACTACTAAGCAGCACCAGGGCGAGCGCCTTTACGTGCAGCACTGTTCTGGCTGCCACGGCGAGCAGGGCGAGGGCCTGGGGCACCTGATTCCGCCGCTAGCCGGCTCCGACTACCTTGCGCAGCACCGAGACCAACTGGCGTGCATTGTGCGCCAGGGGCTGCGCGGGCCTATTGTGGTCAATGGGGTGAGCTACAACCAGGTAATGCTGGGCGTGCAGGACACGACCACTCATCGGCACCTCTCACCTGCCCAGATTACCAACTTGCTCAACTATATTGAGGGCCACTGGGGCAACCGCCCCGGCCCGGCCGGCTCGCGCACCATTGCCGGCACCGAAACCGAACTACACGCCTGCGGCGAACGCTAGCGTAGCGCAGCCGTGGGCAGCCCGGCTTACATTTGCCTTCTCTCTTCTTCTATTCCTACCTACATGGGACTCCTCGACATTTTCAAAAACAAGCCCCAGTCTACCCCGCCTGCTGCTACACCCTCGACGCCAGCCGAAGGCGCCCCCGCCGCCCCTAAAGCTGGCCCGCGCTACCAGGGTTCTAACTATGTAGCGCCCGCAGCCCCCACCCCAGTGCCGGCTCCCAACCAGCAGTTTGTGCCGCCCATGCCCGAGCCGCAAGACCTGCCCGAGCTCCCCTTCCAGCCCGAAAATATTCTGGAAGAGCTGCTGCTGATTGCCTCCGTAAACGAGGCCGCTCGCCCCGACTTCTACCGTGCCCTGCTCGGCGAGGAGGTGCTGCTCGTGCTGGCCCCGCAAGAAGGCCAGGAGCCCGGCGAAGCTCAACTCGAAGAAGGCCAGCAGATTCAGCTGCAAGTGCTGCAAGACAACAAGATACCCATCTTCTCGTCGGTAGCTCGCATGAGCGATGGCGGTGTCGATAATGGCCCCGTGACCTACGTGCGCCTGCCCGGCCATGCCTTCTTCCAGATGACCCAGGGCCAAGACGTGGTGCTAAACCCCTTCTCGCCGGCCGGCAAGCTGCTGCCCGCCGATGAAATTGGGGCCATGCTCAGCGGCCAGCTCACGCAAGCCGGCGGCCTGCCGCCCGATGCCCAGGTAACCCTCAGCCAGCCCGAGACGATGCCCGAGGGCCTCGAAGACAGCCTGCGCGCCTTCGGCGCTACTGTGCCCAGCGTGCGTGCCATCTACCTGGCCCAGATGACGCTAGCCAACGACCCCAGCCAGCCCGCGCGCCTGCTGCTAGCCTTTGACACTACCGACCAGAACCCCGAGTTTTTGCCCCAGCTGGGCCCGGCTCTCGAAGGCCGCACCGGCGAGTTCCAGCACGTTGACCTCATGTTGCTGGACCTAAACTCGGAGGAGGGCGTGAATCCCTACTTCAAGATGGACGACGTGCAGCCTGTGTACATCGTGGCCTAGGTTCCTCGGCACTAGCCCAGCCCTAGGGTGACCCACCAGTGCGTGCGCTACCCTAGGGCTAAAAAAAGCTACGGCGCCCCCGCTAAAACCGGGGGCGCCGTAGCTTTTTTTCTTTTAAGCGGTTACCTAGGTAGCAGCATTGGCGACCTAGGCGGGCACAGCTTCGGCTTCTTCCTGGCGCTGCACCACTTTGCGGAAGAGTGGCTGCAGCCCCACGTACAGCGCTGCCACTACCGGCACGGCCGCCAGCGCCCACAGCATGAGGGCGCCGAGTTCGGCCCGCCACAGCAGGTGCAGCACGCTGCCCCAGCCTTCGGCGCTGCCCATCTCCTTGATTTGCTCAAATGTGAGGTTTGCTACTTGCTCGCCATGCCCCAGGATAGTAGCCCCCCAGCGCAGGAAAGGCAGCAGCAAAATGAGCTGTACCGGGCTCAGCAGGTGGCACACCAATTGGATGGCGGCTACGTTGAGGCGCAGCCGCAGGGCCACCGCCGTACTTACAATCGTAGTGATACCAAACGTGGGGGCCAACCCAAAGGCGACACCCAGCCCTACCGTGAGGGCCAGGCTGCTGGGCGAAAGGCCGGCCTTGAGCAGGCTCATAAAGGGGTCGAGCAGGCGGCGCTGCACCCAGGTGCGGGGGGGCACTGGCACGGCCCGGACCCCGGTAGCCGATATGGAAGTAATGGTCATGTGCGTAACTAGCGGGCCTGATAACTGTTGGCAGCAAGCGCGGCTGAGGTGCCGGGCCCGGCTGCGGTCAGCGGGACCGTTTCTTTTTTACCCGCTTTGGAATAAAATGTTGTCTGCCCGGCGTTAAGTTTAGTATGCCCAGTCCCGTACCCGTAGCTACCCACCCGCCCCTGCACCACCGCTCTTGGTGGGTAGAACAGTACCTGCTGCTGCGCCGCGCGGCCCGCGAGCTTGCCGCCAACGACCCTTTGCGGCTGGGCGCGGCCACGGCGTTTTTCACGTCGTTTGCGCTGCCGCCTATCGTTATCATTTTGGTGCAGCTGCTAGGCTCGGTGTACTCGGCACGCGGCGCCCGCCTGATGCTGCTCACCAAGCTCAGCCAGCTCATTGGCTCGTCGGCGGCGGGCCTGGTGGCCCAAACGGTACACAACGTGGCGAATGCTGGCACCAACCGGCTTATTACCTGGCTAGGGTTTGCGTTTCTGGTTTTTGTGGCCACTACGCTATTCACCGTTATCCAACATTCGCTCAACCAGTTGTGGCACGTGCGCCCTCGGCGGCAGATAAGCCAAGTGTCGGTGGCCTTGCGCGAGCGGCTACGCTCGGCCGGCGTGCTGCTGGCCACGGCCGGGCTGTCGGTGCTGGCTTTTTCGGCCGATGCGGCGCTGGCTTTCTTTAGCCAAGCCATTGCGGGCTTCGACGCCACCTTTGCCTATTACTTGGTGCAAGGACTAAATGCGCTGGTGAGCCTGCTGATTTTGGCGGTGTGGTGCGGCTATGTGTTTCGTACCCTCAGCGCGGCCAAAGTGCCGTGGCGGGCCGTGCGGCGCGGGGCCTTGCTCACGGCCTTGCTTATTGAGGCGGGCGAGCGGGTGCTGGGCCTGCTGCTGGTATCGCGCGACCTAGGCCCTATTTATGGCCCGGCGGCCAGCTTGGTATTGGTGCTGCTGTTCGTGTTTTATTCGGCCATGATTTTTTACTTCGGCGCCTCCTTCACGCAAGTGTATGCCCACCACGTGGGGCTCGACATTCGACCTAAAAAAGCGGCCGTGCGCTACAAGCTGGTGAACGTGGCAGAGCAGCACGAGGAAGCAAGGAGGTAAGCATAAATAGGCTTGCCTAAGTAATCCCACATCCGTTGTGGCCTTCTACCTCCTCACCTAGGCCTACCTTTGCCGGATGCAAGCTGACTCCGCCACTCCGGCCACATTTCTCGATTTCAACCTTCCGGCCCCGCTCACGCAGGCGCTGACCGAGCTCAATTTTACCCAGCCCACGCCGGTGCAGGCGCTGGTGCTACCACCCGTGCTGGCAGGCCAGGACGTAGCCGGCCAGGCGCCCACCGGCTCGGGCAAAACGGCCGCTTACGGCCTCGGCATCCTGGCCCAAATCGACCCGGCTGCCAAGGCTGTGCAGGCCATCGTGATAGTGCCCGCCCGCGAGCTAGCCTTGCAAGTGCGTGAGGCCCTCAAGAGCCTGGGCAAGTACCTGCCTGCCCCCGGCCTGCGGGTGGCGGCCCTCTACGGCGGCCACGCCATGCGCGACGAAGTGAAGACCCTGCAGCAGACGCCGCACGTGGTAGTAGCCACGCCCGGCCGCCTGCTCGACCACCTCGAAAAGCGCAACATCATCCCCAACCAGCTTAAAGTAATGGTGCTGGATGAAGCTGATAAGCTCTTGGAATTGAAGTTTCAGCAGGAGATGGCTACCATCGTGAGCCGCCTACCTAGGCGGCGGCAAACGCTGCTGTTTTCGGCCACCATGCCCGACAAGGTAATGGCCCTGGTGCGCGAGTACCTGACCCGCCCACGCATGCTAACTGCCGAGGGCGGCTTGGTGCCCGGCGCCGCGGCCGAGGGTGGCGCGGCCACCATGCCGGCCTCGCTCACCTTGCGCGGCCACGTGCTGAATGCCGTGGAGCAGAAGCCCGCCGCGCTCTACCACTTGCTGCAGCAGCCCGAAACAGGCCAGACGCTCATCTTCGCCAATACCCGCGAGAAGGTGCAGGAGCTAGCTCAGTTTCTGCGCGGCCGGGGGGTGGCGGCCGAAGTACTGCATGGCAAGCTGCCCCAGCCCGAGCGCGATAAAGCGCTGATGAAGCTGCGTAATAATTCGGCTCAGGCCTTGGTTGCCACCGATGTGGCCGCCCGTGGCCTCGACGTGCCCGCTCTCGACACGGTTGTTCAGTACGACCTGCCGCACGATGCCGAAACCTTCCAGCACCGGGCCGGGCGCACGGCGCGGGCCGGTGCTGCTGGCACCGCCCACCTGCTCGCCACCCCGCCCGAGCAAACCCGCGTGCAAGGCTGGCCCGCCGCCAATGCCGCCCGCCCGCCGCGCCCCACCACCGTCACGCTGCACATTACGGCCGGTAAGAAGCACAAGGTCAGCGCCCACGACCTGGTTGGCGCCATCGTCAACGTGGGTGGACTGGCCCGCGAGGACGTGGGTCGCATCGAAGTATTTGACTTCTATTCCTACGTGGCCGTGCCGCGCAAGCAAGCCGCCGACGTGCTAGAGCGCTTGAATGGCGCCAAGGTCAAGGGTGTGAAAGTGCGCGTGACGGATGTGCCGTAGCCGCAAGCGCGGTGCCCAGCGCCCCCTAGGTGCTAGTTTGCGTATATCATAAGCGCACGTCACTTCACCTCACTTTTGCTTTTCCAATGCTGCTCGCCATCCTGCTTCCGCCGCTGTCGATGATACTCAACGGCCATATCCTCAAGGGCATCCTGTGCTTTATTTTGCAGGTCACGCTCATTGGCTGGATTCCGGCCGCCATTTGGGCGGTGGTGTCGCGCAGCCAAGACCTAGCCGAGAAGCGCCACCAGGAAACCCTGCGCGTACTGGCCGAGCAGGGCCGCGCCTAGGTCCATTCTCCTGCCATTTTACTACTTGCGTGCCCGCCGCCTTACCCAGTCAACTCCTCTTCATTTGCAGCCAGAACCGCTGGCGCAGCCTCACCGCCGAGTGGCTCTTCGACGGGCATGCCGAGGTGCAGGCGCGCTCGGCGGGCACCGAGCCGGGCGCCCGGGTGCGGGTGGCGGCGGGGCACCTAGGGTGGGCCGACGTCATTTTTGTGATGGAGAAGAAGCACGCCGACCGCCTACGCGCCAAATTCCGGGACGAACTGCGGGGTAAAGCATTGGTTAACCTGCGCATTCCTGACGACTATCAGTTTCAGGATGCTGCGCTCGTGGCGCTGCTGCGCGAGCGGCTACACGCCTACTTCGGGACCGACCTTCTGCACGCGCCATAGCGGGCGCGCCTTGTACTTTTGCCTCCCTATGGAATTTACCGTTGGTCAGATTGCCCAGGTGGTGGGTGGTACCGTGGAGGGCGATGCCGCCGCCACCGTATCGAGCCTGGCAAAAATTGAAGAAGCCGGCCCCGGCGCCCTGGCATTTTTGGCAAATGCCAAATACGAGCAGTTTCTCTATACTACCGCCGCTACGGCCGTCATTATCAGTCCCGAGCTGCCGCTACGCCAGCCAGTAGCTGCCGCGCTCATCCGGGTGGCCGACCCCTACTCGGCATTCACCAAGCTGCTAGAATTTTATCAGCAAGCCACGCGCTTTAGCCGGCGCGGCGTAGAAGAGCCTAGCTTTCTGGGCGCCAGCTCTACCATTGGCGGCGGGCACTACCGCGGGGCTTTTTCCTACGTGGGTGAGGGCTGCGTGCTGGGCGAGAACGTGCTAATCTTCCCCCACGCCTACATCGGCGACCGAGTGCGCGTGGGCGACAACACCATTATCCACGCCGGCGCTAAGATTTACGCCGACACTGTTATCGGGCAGCGCTGCGTCATCAAGGCTGGCGCGGTGGTAGGCTCCGACGGCTTTGGCTTTGCCCCCCAAACCGATGGCTCCTATAAGGCCATTCCGCAGATTGGCCAGGTAATCTTGGAAGACGATGTAAGCATCGGGGCCAATGCCACCATCGATTGCGCCACGATGGGTTCAACACTTATTCGCCAAGGCGTTAAAATCGACAACCTAGTACAGATTGCGCACAATGTCGAGATTGGCCGCCACACCGTTATCGCGGCCCAAACCGGCATTTCGGGCTCTACCAAGGTGGGAAGCTATTGCGTGCTGGCGGGGCAGGTAGGCCTGGTGGGCCACATCACCCTAGCCAACCGCACCACCATCACGGCGCAAAGCGGCGTGCAAAAGTCTACTAAAACCGAAGGCCAGATTTTACAAGGCTACCCAGCTATCGGCCTCAAAGAAAACCAACGTGCCACGGCCGTCTACCGCCGCCTGCCCGAACTGGAGCGCCGCCTCCTTGCCCTCGAAAAAAGTCAGCTAGCGCCGGAAAAGGGTTAGCTTTGCAGTTGAGTTGAGCTGCTAGCCACTAGCTGTTAGCCAATAGCCTCTTCCAATAGTACAGTAATTTCTAAAAGCTAACAGCTAAGAGCCAGCAGCTAAGAGCCACTTACAGGCTCCCGCCAGATAATGAACGACAAGCAACACACCATTAAGGCCCCCGTTACCGTGCGGGGCATCGGGCTGCACACCGGCGTGGAAGCCACCATGACCTTTTGCCCCGCGCCAGTGGGCCACGGCTACAAGTTTCAGCGCACCGACCTGCCCGGCCAGCCCATCGTGGATGCCGACGTCGACAACGTGGTAGACCTTTCGCGCGGCACCACCATCGAGCAAAACGGCGCCCGCATCAACACTGTGGAGCACACCCTAGCGGCCCTAGTGGGCTTGCAGCTCGACAACGTGCTCATTCAGCTCTCCGGCCCCGAGCCGCCCATCATGGATGGCTCGTCGGCCGAGTTTATCAAGGCGCTGCACACCGTGGGTTTTGAGGAGCAAAACGCGTTGCGCAATTACTACGAGATACCCGACACCATCCGTTATGTCGACAATGCCCGCGGCGTTGAGATAGCGGCCCTGCCGCTAGCCGACTACCGCCTCACGGTCATGGTCGATTACAACTCGCCGGTCCTAGGTTCGCAGCACGCCACGCTCACCGACATCAACCAGTTTGAGAGCGAAATCTCGTCGTCGCGCACCTTCTGCTTTCTGCACGAGCTGGAATACCTCTACAAGTCGAACCTCATCAAGGGCGGCGACCTAAGCAATGCCATCGTGGTAGTAGACCGCGCTGTGGGCGAGCACGAGCTCGACGAGCTGGCCGCTATGCTGGGCAAGCCCAAAGTGTCGGTGAAGAAAGAGGGCATCCTGAACAACGTGGACCTGCGCCACAAAAACGAGCCCGCCCGCCATAAGCTGCTCGACATCGTGGGCGACCTCGCCCTGGTAGGCCGCCCGTTGAAGGGCCAAATCCTGGCTGCCCGGCCCGGCCACGCGGCCAACGTGGCGTTTGCCAAGAAAATCAAGAAGAAGATGCTGGAAGACAAAACCAGCCCGGTGCCGGTGTACGACCCCGCCCGCGAGCCGGTGATGGACATTAACCGCATCATGCAGGTACTGCCGCACCGCTACCCTTTCCTGCTGCTCGACAAAGTCATTCATCTGGATAGCCAAATGGTGACGGCCGTGAAAAATATTACGATGAACGAGCCGTTCTTCCAGGGTCACTTTCCCGGCAACCCCGTGATGCCGGGCGTGCTGCAGATTGAGGCCATGGCCCAGACCGGTGGCATCTTGGTGATGAACACCGTACCCGACCCCGAAAACTACTGGCAGTATTTCCTAGGTATCGAAAATGCGCGCTTCCGCAAGAAAGTGCTGCCCGGCGATACTGTTATTTTTCACTGCCAGCTTACGGCACCCATCAAGCGCGGCATTGCCAAGATGAAGGGCCAGGCCTTTGTGAACGGCAAAGTAGTGTGCGACGCCGAAATGAGCGCCGCCATCGTGCGCAAAGACAACGTCTAGTTTTAAATTATGAATTATGAATTATGAATTATGAGTTGATTAAGGGTTTCGCAGCCTGCTTTCATTCATAATTACCTAATTCATAACTCATAATTCATAATTCATAATTACCAACAATGATTTCTCCCCTCGCCCATATCCACCCCGCTGCCCGGCTTGCGCCGGGGGTTACCGTTGAGCCGTTTACTACTATATATGGCGACGTGGAGATAGGCGAAAACACTTGGATTGGCCCTAATGCGACCATCATGGACGGTGCCCGCATTGGGGCCAACTGCCAGGTCTTTCCGGGGGCCGTGGTAGCGGGCATTCCGCAGGATTTAAAGTTTGCGGGCGAAGTGACTACTGCGGAGATAGGCGACTACACCGTGCTGCGCGAGTGCGTGACCGTGAACCGCGGCACCGTGGAGCAGGGCCGCACGGTGGTAGGCAGCCACTGCCTGCTGCAGGCTTACGTGCACATTGCCCACGATTGCCTGGTGGGCAGCCACTGCGTGATTTCGAACGCTACCCAAATGGCGGGCCACGTGCAGGTCGGCGACTGGGCCATTATCGGTGGCACCTCGGCCATTCATCAGTTCACCAACATTGGGGCGCACGCCTTTATTGCAGGCGGCTCGCTGGTACGGTCCGATGTACCGCCCTTTGTGAAGGCCGCCCGCGAGCCGCTGACGTATGCGGGCGTCAACTCGGTGGGCATGAGCCGCCGGGGCTTTAGCGAGGCGCAGATGCACCAGATACACGAGCTCTACCGCATCCTGTACCTGACCGGCCTAGGTATGCAAGATGCCCTCACCCGCATTGAATCTGAGATAGCGCCGTCGGCCGAGCGCGACTTGGTAGTGAGCTTTGTGCGCGCGGCTGAGCGCGGCATTATCAAAGGCCCCGGCCGCCGCAAGAGCGAAGAAGGTGGAGATTGAGGCCCAAGGGCTGGGCCGGCGCTACGGCCGCCAATGGATTTTTAAGGAGTTGAGCCTCGTCTTTCGGCCCGGCACGGCTACGGCTGTGCTCGGGCCCAACGGCGCGGGCAAGAGTACGTTGCTTAGCATTTTAGCGGGGCAGCTGCTGCCCACTACCGGGCAGGTGCACTATACCCTAGGTGGCCGAGCGCTACCTGTGGCGGCAGTGCCACGCCAGCTGGCTTACTGCGCCCCCTACCTCGACCTGCCCGAAGACTTCACGCTGCTGGAGCTGCTAGCTTTCCATACCCGCCTCAAGCCCCTGCAACCGGGCCTAACGGCGGCTGGGCTGGTTGAGCTGATGTATCTGGAAAAAGCGCGGCACCAGCCGGTGCGCGAGTTTTCGTCGGGTATGAAGCAGCGGCTCAAGCTGGGGCTGGCGCTGTACGCGGCCACGCCGCTGCTGCTGCTCGACGAGCCCACCACCAACCTAGATACCACTGGCACGGCTTGGTACCTGGAGCACGTAGCGCGGGTGCGCACAGCCGAGCGCCTAGTCATTGTTTCGTCTAATGTGCCGGCCGAGTACGCTTTTTGCGAAGAGCAAGTCCGCATTACCGACTATCAAACCTGATGCGGAACTTGCGCTAAGCAGTCTTTCAATTAGGCCAATCTATTAGCGCACTCTGGCTAATAGTCTTTCTTTAGATACGTTAGCCTATAAATCTGCTAGGGAGCGCTTTATACTAACGACTGTTTTTACCGGCTACCAAGCCGCAGCCGGTAGTACGTGGCTACCCAACTGGCGGCATCACGGCTGGCAACGGGCAACGGCCGCACATGCACGGCCGGGCTAAGCTGCCGCTGGTCGTGGGGGCCTGCATACACTCGCAGGCCCAGGCCGCCGGTAGCAGGCGCCGGCTGCACAAACCGGTTAGTTCCCGCACCCCCATCTAGCCACACCGCAAAGCCTGGCGCCAGGTGCCCGCGCAGTTCAAACTGGTCGTTACCTCCCAGACCATAGACGCGCAGCCGGCGCGTGTGGGCTACGTCGTAGTGCTGCTCGCCGAGGAGGCTGTCGGGGCGCGCTGAGCGCCGGGCCCACACCTGCAGGCGCAGGCGGCCCGGGCCCGCGCCCTGCACCACAAACCGCTCGGCAGCATCGGTACCCATCACGGCGGCATCGACCTGGAGGGCGCGGTAGTAGCGGGCCGCGGCTACGGCCAGTAGCCCCCGCCGCACCCGCAGGGCAGGCAGTAGCTCGCGCGTCATGAGCGGGCGCACCTCGGGCGGCACGGTTCGCAGGGCCTGGGCATAGACCGAGTCGGTCAGCCGCCGGGCCAGCGAGTCGGCTTCGGCCCGAAAAACTGCTTCGGGCAGCAGGGCCAGCACTGTTTCGTCGAGCGGGCGGGCCGTGACAGTGAGCGGGTCGACCTGCGCCAGCGTAGGGGTCGCATCAAAGGTCTGGTAGCGGGGCCGCACCCACGACAAGGCCCGCGTGAGCCAACCATCATCGAAGCGGAAAAAGGCCTGGTCGCGGTCGCGCGGAATAGGCCGAAACTCTAGGTCGCCTCTCTCTGCAAAGGCGGCCCAGCGCCATTGGTCGGCGCGGCGGCTCCAGTCGCCCAGCAAGAGGTCGAGCAGCCGAGCGCGTAGGTAGGCGCGGGCTGCTACGTGGGCGGTGGGCCGGGCCAACACGGTGCGCAGCATCTGCTCCGAGCCCATTACCAAGCGTGCGCCCCCGAAGCTTGGAGCGTGGGCTTGGTTGCGGTCGGGGCGCTCTTCCAGCAAGTACAGCGCGGGCCGAAACTGCGCTCGGAAATCACCCAGCACTGTGTCGGGCAGCAGGTACACCAAGCGGGGGTTGGTGTGGTACACGCCCGCCGCCTCGGCCAGCACCGCCGCGATGTACGCTCCGTAGGGCGGCGCGGCGCAAGTCTGGTCGCGTAGCACGGGCGCCGCCAAGCGGCTTAGGCCGGTGTTCAGGTTACGGCTCAAGTCTTTATCAACCGAGCGCAGCACGAAGGTGCGGCCATCAGCGGTGTGCAGACGCAGGGTGTTAGTTTGGAAACTACCGCCTACTTGCACCGGCAGCAGCTCGGCGGCACCTAGGCGGAGGACGGGGGCCGTTACGGGCGTGGCCCACAGCTGGCGGTAGTGCTGGCCCCATAGCCGCTGCCACCACCAGCCGCGCTGGGCATAGTGCGCCCCCGCCGCCACCCGCACCCAGGCCGAATCGGGCCCAAATACCGGGCGGTCGGCAGTGTTTACTGAAGCAGTTGGCTCGCTGCACGCTGCCAGAAATCCTCCGCTTAGCAACGCGCCTAGCAGCGCAAGTAGGCCCTTCCTTACGTAATAAACTTTGCTATCAAACACTGACTTCACCTGAACACTGGCTTATTAACGCGCTTGGCCCAGGCAAAGCGGTCGGCGGGTGGCTCTGGGCCCGCTTTATAGCGCAGCCAGCGGGCCGGGGTTGCCGGTAGCAGATTAGCTTATCTTTTCCGGCTGGCCTGCGTTGAAGTAGCAAAATGCCCTGCGGCTTATTTCACCGCTACTATTGCTTCGACTTTGCGCTCTTTTACTTTTTCTTTTTTTTATTGTAGTCTGGCGCTAAGCATTGCTACAGGTTGTGCGCGCAAGGATTTTTTTCAGGCCGATGCGCGGGTGCATCCACAGTCGGTAGCACCTGCCCGACAAGCCTCGGCCGACAGCGTGTGGGCCACGGCGGGCCGCCATTACAACCAGCACGGCTGGCTTTTCAGGCGCTTTATGGGGCCACACCACCGGGCGCTGTGGGCAGCGCCCGTGCGGGTACCGGTATTTCGGCTCGCCTCGGCCGATAAGGACGCGGGCCCCCTAAAGCCCACGAAGCTGGGCGGCGGCTTTCAAAGCACTAGCCTGACGCTGACGGCGGCCGATGGCCGCACCTACGCGCTGCGCTCGCTCGATAAAGACCCCGCACGCATTCTGCCCAAGTTTTATCAGAAAACCTTTGTGACCAATGCTTTGCGCGATGGCACCTCGGCTGGCAACCCATACGGGGCCCTGGTAGTGCCACCATTGGCCCAGGCGCTAGGGGTGCCCCACACGCACCCGCGCATTTTCTATGTAGATTCCTCCGAAACGGGATTTACGATAGAGGACGCTAACCAGCGGCTGCGCGGCAAAATGGTGCTGCTCGAAGAGAAGTACAACGGCAAGCAGGTCAGCTCGCCGCTGCTTCCCCAGGCGCAGGAGTTTATCAGCGACGAGGATATGCGCAAGCGCATTTATGCTAGCCCTGCCGACCGCCCCGACCAGCAGGCCCTGCTGCGGGCGCGCCTGCTCGATATACTCATTGGCGACTGGGACCGTCACTCTGGGCAATGGCAGTGGGCCGTGCTGCCCGACCCGGCCCACCCTAACCGCCGCCGCTACGCGCCTGTGCCCAAAGACCGTGACCAGACGTTTTACCGTGTTTCGGACGGGCTAGTGGGCTGGCTGGGTACGCGCAAGTTTACGATACGCCATTTGGTTACCTTTAAGAAGCGGATTAATGACGTAGAGGCCCTCACCGGCCAGGGGCGCTTTGTAGACCAGCGCGGCATGCCTGAGCTCACGCGCCGCGACTTCGACCAGGCGGCGCGCTACGTGCAACAGCACCTGCCCGACTCAACCTTGGCCCGCGCCGTGCGCCGCCTGCCCCCGCCCGTGTATGCCCATGCGGGCAAGCGCCTGCTCCGCGACCTGAAGCATCGCCGCGACCAGTTGCCCGCCGTGGCCCGCAAGTACTACCTGCTGAAAGCTCGCCAGCCCATAGTGGCGGGCACTGACCAGCCTGATTTTTTTCGGGTGCAGCGCACCCCCGACTCCACTACTGTGCGCATCTACAGCCGGGTCCTAGGGACTGATTCTCTTTACTTCCAGCGCACTTACTTCAGCAAAGAAACCCGCCGGCTGACGCTGGAGGGCCTGGGCGGCAACGATATTTTTGAAATAACCGGCCGCGGCCTGCCGCTGGTGCTGCACGGCGGCGCTGACCAAGACGTGGTACGTCCCGCCAATGCGCCTAGGGTTGAATTTAGTCAGGAAGCTAATGGTAACCTCGACGTGCCCCGGCCCCGCACCGAGAAGGAAGCCCTCAAGAACTACGACCGGCTGGAAGACGAGTAGTTTACAATGAGTAATTAATAAGGAGCAAGGAGCAGGCTGAATACTGGCTCTGCTCCTTGCTCCTTATTAATTACTCATTGACTTATACTTCCGACAGCATTTCCAGCACAAGGTGCTCGACGGGTGATAGTTCGTCCTGGTCGGCGGGGTCGGCGTCGTGGCGGCGCAGGTATTCGATGAGCTTACCTGACTTGAATAGCTCGACTACTTGCGGGTGGATATAGTATTTGGAGCACACGGTAGGCGTGTTGCCTAGGTTAGTGGCGACTTCCTTTACGGCTTTGCGTATCACTTTTTCGGGTCCTAGGTCGGGCTCGGCATGCAGCACGGCTTCGAGGCAGCTCACCATCTTGACAGTGCCGCCCCAGGTGCGGAAGTCCTTGGCTGACAGCGCCAGTCCGGTGTGCCGGTGCAAGTACTCATTTACGTGTCCCGACTCCAGCGGGTGGCGGTGCCCATCAGCGCCGTAGAACTGGAATAAGTGCTGGCCGGGAATCTCCTTGCACTTGCGCACCAGGCGGGCCAGCTTCTGGTCGTGCAGGGTCACATCGTGGGGCACGCCTTTTTTGCCGACGAAGGAAAAGCGCAGGTCGGCTCCGTCGATTTTCACGTGCTTGTCGAGCAGCGTACTCAGCCCGTAGCTCTTGTTTTTCTTGGCATATTCCTCATTGCCAATGCGGATAAACGACTGGTCCATGAGTGTGAGCACCAGGGCTACTACCTTATCGCGGTCGAGGCCGGGGCGGTCAAGGTCCTTCTTGAGCTGTTGGCGCAGGGCGCCGAGCTTCTGCCCGAAGGCTAGCAAGCGCGAAAACTTGGTGAGCGAGCGGGCGGCATCCCAGGCCGGGTGGTAGCGGTACTGCTTGCGGCCAGCCGCATCGTGGCCCGTCACCTGCAAGTGCAGCATGGGGTCGGGTGCAATCCACACCTCCGTCCAGGCCGGCGGAATCACAAAGCTGTGAATGCGGTCCAGCGTCTTGGCATCCTTGATTACGTGGCCCTTGGCATCAAAGTATTGAAACTCGCCCTTATCCGCGGCGGCCTCCCGGCGCAGGCCGGGGCCGGTATCGGTGCCGTAGTGCAGGCCAGCCAGCTCGGCCTGCCGCGCGGGGTCTTTGTAGAGCTCGTGCGCGGCGAGGTCAGGCAGCGGAGCCAAGTGCTTTTTGCGGGTTTTGGGGCGGGGAGCGGCGTGGGTGGCGGTGGGCATAGACGCGGAGCAGAAGAAATTAAGTAAAGAGGCTTACGTAATTCTGTCTTTAAAGGAGAGTAAGCACAGCAAGAAAACCCCGCCATGAGGCCAGAAAACCCTTGTCGGGCGTAGGTTTGCCAGATGGAGTTAGGCCTTTGGTTTTCGGATGCCCTCGACTGGGCCGATGCGCTGGTCACGCGCACGGCGGCCCGCCTAGGTCGCCTGCGCCCCCTGCACCTCGATGCGTACCGCAGTTACGGCACGCCGCACCGCTTTTACTTGAAAGGGCGCTTGCTGGCCGACCGTGGCCTCACGCCCCAAACCGAGGCCGACTCGCCCTGGCGCAATTTCCAGGCGATGTACCGGCGCTTCAACAGCCGCGAGATAGCCGGCGCCCGCATTCTGGTGGCCATGCCGGGCGGGCTTGATACCTACGTCACCACCGACAAGGGCGGCTACTTCACGCTGGCCCTCGACCCGCCCGAGCTGCCCGCCGCCCGCGACTATCTCTGGCACCCGGTGCCGGTGCAGCTGAGCCAGCTGCCGTACCGCTTTCGGGGGCTGCACGGGGCGGTGCGGGCCACGGCACAGGTGCTCATCCCGCCCGCCACGGCCGAGTTTGGGGTTATTTCGGACCTCGACGATACCGTGATTGTGACGCGCGCCACGCACCTGCTGCGTATGCTGCGCACGGTGCTTTTCCGCAATGCCCACTCGCACGAGCCGCTGGCGGGCGTAGCAGCCTTTTACCAAGCCTTGCAGCGCGGGCAGAGCGGGCGACCCGACAATCCGTTTTTCTACGTCAGCTCCTCGCCCTGGAATTTGTACGACGTGCTGGAAGACTTTCTGCGGCTGCGTGGCATTCCGCTGGGCCCCATGCTGCTGCGCGACTCGCTGCTGCGCGCCCCGGCCCTGCGGCCCGGCGAAGTGGCATCCAGCAACGACTCGCTGCACCACGGCCACAAGCTGCGCGAAATCAAGCAGTTGCTAGACACCTACCCCGACCTGCCTTTTATCTTGCTGGGCGACAGCGGGCAGCACGACGCCGACATCTATGCCGAGGTGGCGCGCCAATATCCGGGCCGCATCCTGGTCATCTACATCCGCGATGTGGGTGTGCCCGCCCGCACCGCGCTGGTGACGCCGGTGGCCGACGCCCTGCGCGCCGAGGGCAAGGTAGAGCTAGTGGTAGTGCCCGACTACACAGCAGCCGCCAAGCATGCGGCCGGCCTAGGGCTCATCACAGCAGAGGGGCTGACGCAGGTAGAGGCAGCTAGCCAAGAGTAGCCCTAGGGCCCGATTTGGCCGCCGCCGGGCCTTGCCCGACCTTTGCCGCTCGCTTTCTCTACCTTTTGCTCCGCAGTTTTGGCCCAGGCTATCCATACTCTTCTTCCCTCTTGGCGCACCGTGGTGCGCGTGAGTCTGCAAACGGCGGCGGCCTTGTTTCTGGTTTCGGTGGCCTGGGTGCTGGTGTACCGCTGGGTGCCGCCGCCCGCTACTTGGCTCATGCTCGACCGCCGCGCCCACGCGCCGGTGGGCCTAGGCTACTACGGCATTCAGCCCGACCCGCGCCACGTGGGCTACCGCTTCAGCACCCTCGACGAGGTGGCGCCCAGCGTGCCCTTGGCGGTGGTGGCCTCCGAAGACCAGCGCTTTTTGCTGCACCACGGTTTTGACCTCGATGGCATGTGGAGCGCGGCCAAATACAACTGGAACCGCGCCGAGGGCAAGCCCGTACGCGGTGGCTCCACCATCTCGCAGCAGGTAGCCAAAAATGTCTTTCTCTGGCACGGCCGCTCCTACGTGCGTAAGGCAGCCGAGGCATACTTCACCATCCTCATCGAAACGCTCTGGAGCAAGCGCCGCATCATGGAGATGTACCTGAGCGTGGCCGAAATGGGCGACTGCACTTTTGGTGTGGAGGCAGCCAGCCAGCGCTATTTCCACAAGCCGGCCCGTAGCCTCAGCCCCCCCGAAGCCGCCTTGCTGGCCGGCGTGCTGCCCAATCCGCTACGCTTCCGGGCCGGCCAGCCGGGGCCACAGGCCCGGGCCAAGCAGTTGCGTGTGCTGCGCAAAATGCGCTCGCTGGGTGGGTCGGCCTACGTGGCTACCTTGCTGAACAACTAAGTATAAGTCGGCCCGTGCTTGCTGTGGGACCCTAGGTAGCCAAAAGCCGACAACATGAAGCATTGCCTAAACTACACCCGTTCCATTTGGACCACTACGTTAGCTTCGCCTTTTCATAAACATTCCATGAACAGATTGTTGCCTACCCTCGCTTTAAGCTTTTTCTTGGGCGTAGCTTCCTATGCGGCGCCCCCGGCACCCACGCCAGCCGCCACTCGCCAAGCCATTGCCAAGGTGCTGGCAACGCAGGTCGCGGCTTGGAACAAGGGCGACCTCACCACCTTCATGGCGGGCTACTGGCGTTCCGATTCTGTAGTTTTTATCGGGAAGAATGGCCCTACCTACGGCTGGCAGCCTACCCTCGATAACTACCGTAAGAGCTACCCTGACCTTACCCAGATGGGCAAGCTCGACTTCAGCAACCTGCACATCACGCCGCTCTCGGCCGACGTCGCGCAGGTCGTCGGCCACTGGCACCTGGCGCGGCCCGGTGCTGCCGCGGGCGACTTGCAAGGCCAGTTTTTACTGATTTTTCGGCGCATAGGGGGCCAGTGGGTTATCGCGGCCGACCACTCTAGCTAGTACTGCGCGCCTCCTGCCCACTATCATGGATATCGCCAGCCTACTCGCCGAGCTTAAAAGCTACCTGACCGAAACTTTCGCTTTGGTTGATGCCTGGTTCGACCAGCCGGCGGCGCTGCGGGCGTACCGGCCAGTCGACCTAGGCTGGACTATTGATGAGGTATTGGCCCACATCGACCTTACCAATCATTACCTACTCATTCTTATCGAGAAAGGCACTGCGAAAGCCTTAGCCAACACCCAAGGCCGCGACTTGGCCGCGGAGCTGGCCACCTATCAGTTTCCAAGCCAGAAGCTAGCGGCTATTGGGGTACTGCATGGTTTTGCCTGGGCGCGGCCCGACCACATGCAGCCGCACCTCAACCAGCGGCCGCTGCCCGCCATTCGCCAGCAGCTACGCGACCAGCTAGGCCAAGCCCTAGGGTGCCTCGACCAGCTCCCCCACGGCGAAGGCCTGCTGTACCAGACTACCATGAGCGTGAATGACCTAGGCAAGCTCAACGTGTATGAATATGCTTACTTTCTGGCCCAGCACGCCCGCCGCCACCTGACCCAGATGCAAGAGAACGCAGCCGAAGCGGCTAGTGCCAGCCAGGCTTGAGCGGGCACGCGAATTTAGTCGGCTTGCCTACTACTTTTGATTGTAGTTTTCGTATATTTGCTAGCTCATTAGCCACTCAGTCACCACGAGTATGAAAAAGACAACTGCCTTCTCTTCGCTACTGCTCCTGGGCGGCCTAGGCTCGCTCAGCTACCTCACGGCCCGGCTGGCCACGCTCAATCTGACCTTTTCGCTTCAGGGCGAAGAAGACCACCACTACTTGTAAGCCTGCACTTTGCATTTATTTTTACGCGTGAAGCCTCGCCCTTGGCGGGGCTTTTTGCGTAGGCATTGAGCGCTGGCACCGACATTTGCCCACTCATTTTTCCCCATCAGCACACCGGGCTATCGGGCCCGCTGCTACATTCGACTTCCTCCGTGACGCTCGACACCAATCAACAACAAGTAAGCTACATCATCGGCCGCGACCTGGCCCGCAACTTTGCGCAGCAGGGCCTGGAGCTTGACATCGACACCCTGGCCGCTGCCCTCAAGGAAGGCCTCGCCGGCGAGCCCAGCCGCCTGAGCCAGGAGCAAATGCAAGCCGCCATGCAACAGCTGCAGGAGCAGCTCGGCGGGGGCATGGATGACGAAGATGACGACACCCAATCCAACTCTATGAACAACAACAAAGCAGAAGGCGAAGCCTTCCTGGCTGAGAATGCCAAAAAGCCCGGCATCACGACGCTGCCCAGCGGCCTGCAGTACGAAGTAATCACCGAAGGCAGCGGCAAGAAGCCTACGCTGCGCTCGTCGGTAACCACGCACTACCACGGTACCCTGCCCAATGGCAAGGTATTCGACAGTAGCTACCAGCGCGGCCAGCCCGCCACCTTCCCCGTAAACGGCGTAATCGCGGGCTGGACCGAAGCTCTGCAACTGATGCCCGAAGGCTCGAAGTGGCGCCTGTACATCCCCTCGGACCTGGCCTACGGCAAGCGTGGTGCCGGCCGCGACATCGGCCCCGACTCGGCGTTGGTGTTCGACGTAGAGCTTCTCAAAGTAAATAACTGAGCCGCCGTGGTGCCTGAGCCGTCGCCTACCCAGCCCGACCCGCCCGCTGCGGGACCTAGGGTATCGGCCCCGGCCTGGGTGCTGAGTAGCACCGCTACTGCCAGCGACCGCTCGCCGGCACCTTCTACCCCTGCTACAAGTTCGCTACCGGAGGCCATTGTGCCTCCGGTAGTTGAGCTACCTACTCCGCCCCCACCGCTACCGCCGCTACCCACCGTGCAAAGCCCCGATGGCCGCCTGGTACTAACCGATACGCACCTGACGGTGCTCGGCCAAACCTTTGGGCTGCGAGAGCTGGAGCGGGCCGAGGTGCACCATGTGCGCTGGGTGCTGTGGGTGCTACTGGGGGGCCTAGGGTTGGCGGTGGTGCTCATCGCCTTTTTGCAAAACTGGCTGCACACCGGGCCTGCCATGCTAGGCATGGCTACTACGGCGCTGCTGCTGGCGTATGGGCAGCGCGGCACCAACCGATTGCGGCTGTGGCGGCTTAGCAGCCCAGCTGCGCATTTTGCGCTGCCCGGCGACGTATCGCTCTGGCAGCGCTTAGTGGGTGAGCTAAATCGCCGCATCATGCGCACCCACGACCGTGCGGCAGCCGAAGCGGCTTACCTGCTGGCCCTGGCTGCGGCCGAAGCCGCTCGCCAAGCTCCTACCGCCTCTACCTTTCCCCCTCCAATCGCGTACTAGCTGGCTGTAATGAACGGGGCGCTGCGGGCGATATACTACCGCTGGCAGCGCACTGGGCTTCGCCTGCTCGCTTATTGCCCAACTTGCCGCATTTCTACTACCCGAACCGTTTTTTATGAGTTCTAAATCCTCCCACACCGCCATATCAGGGGCCGGGCTGCTCATCGCGCTCGGTATTATCTATGGCGACATCGGCACCTCGCCGCTGTACGTGATGAAGGCCATTGTGCCGGCCCTTATCGACCCGAAGCTCGTGCTGGGCGGCATTTCCTGCGTTATCTGGACCCTGACACTGCAAACGACTATCAAGTACGTGCTGCTGACGCTTAATGCGGACAACAACGGCGAAGGCGGCATTTTCTCGCTTTACGCCCTGGTGCGGCGGCGGGGCGCCTGGCTATCGGCTGTGGCCATTATCGGGGGCGCAGCCCTCCTGGCAGACGGCGTCATTACACCGCCCATCTCAGTGGCGTCGGCCATTGAGGGCTTGCAGGCCAAATACCCCAGCATTCCGACGGTGCCCATTGTCATCGGCATCATTGCGGCGCTGTTCCTGTTGCAAAGCTTCGGCACTCAGATAGTAGGCAAGGCTTTTGGACCCATCATGTTCTTGTGGTTCAGCATGCTCGGCATTCTGGGCGCCACTTGGATTGCCAAGGACCCCACCGTACTCAAGGCGCTCAACCCCTACTACGCCTACGATTTGCTGGTCAACTATCCCGGTGGGTTCTGGCTGCTCGGGGCCGTTTTCCTGTGCACTACTGGGGCCGAGGCCCTGTACTCTGACCTAGGGCACTGTGGCAAAGGCAACATCCGGATTAGCTGGACGTTTGTAAAGTCGACGCTGCTGCTCAACTACCTAGGGCAGGGCGCGTGGCTGCTGGCGCACCAAAACCAGCAGCTAGACGGCCGCAACCCGTTTTATGAGCTGATGCCGTCGTGGTTCCTACTGCCCGGCATTGCGCTTGCTACGGTAGCAGCTATTATTGCCTCGCAGGCACTCATTACGGGTTCCTTTACGCTGGTGGCCGAGGCTATCCGCCTGAATATGTGGCCCAAAGTGCGCCTCAACTACCCTACCGACGTAAAAGGCCAACTCTACGTGCCCAGCATGAACCGGCTGCTGCTGCTTGGCTGCATTGGTGTGGTATTATTCTTCCGCGAAAGCTCTAACATGGAAGCGGCCTACGGCCTAGCCATTACGCTTACCATGCTGATGACCACCATCTTGCTCACAGTGTGGCTCTGGCGCATCAAGCGGGTAGCGACGCCGCTCATCTTCTTGTTTGTGCTCGTGTATGGGCTTATTGAGGGTTCCTTCCTGGTAGCCAACCTCGTTAAGTTTCCGCACGGCGGCTGGGTATCGCTAGCCATCGGCGCCACGCTGATGAGCGTGATGTACGTGTGGCTGAAAGCCTTCTACATCAAGCGTCGCCTCACCGACTTCGTGAAGATGGACCCCTACATCGAGCCGCTCAAGCAGCTCAGCAACGACGAGTCGGTGCCGAAATATGCTACGCACTTGGTGTTCCTGACCTCGGCCGAGCGGGCCAGTGAAATTGAGCAAAAAATCATTTACTCCATCTTCCAGAAACGCCCCAAGCGGGCTGACATCTACTGGTTTATCCACGTTGATACTACCGACGAGCCGTATACCATGGAGTACAAGGTAACCGAGCTAGCCTCCGACGACGTGTTCCGCATCAACTTCCGGCTGGGCTTCCGGGTGCAGCAGCGCATCAACCTGTTCTTCCGCAAGGTAGTAGAAGACCTGGTGCGCAACAAGGAAGTGGATATTACCTCGCGCTACGCCTCGCTGAGCAAGCAGCACGTGGTGGGCGACTTCCGCTTTGTGGTGCTAGAGAAGTACTTGTCTATCGAAAACGACTTCCCCACCATGGAGAAGCTCGTGATGCAAGCCTACTTCTATATCCGGCAGTTCATTTCGTCCGAGCCGCAGTACTTCGGCCTCGATACCTCGTCGGTGAAAGTAGAGAAAGTACCGCTGGTAATTGCCCCCGTGCGGGAGGTAGCGCTAACGCGCATTGCCTAGGTGGCATTAGCCATTCTCTTTCATTAAAAAAGCCCCGACCTGGTTTCCTAGGTCGGGGCTTTTGGTTGGTAGCAGCCTAAACGGCTACCTAGGCTATTTGCTCAGCCACTTGGCCAGCAGGCGCTGCTGGTCGGGCGTGGCGGTGGCCAGGGGCTGAATCTGGTACTTGCGGTCGGGGTCGGGCGCCAGCGTCAGGCTGAGGTCGTGGGTTTGGGCACCGTGCTTCACTTGCAGCTTGAGGGTGGTGCCGGGTGCGCTGGCCAGTATGGCCTGCTTGAGAGCGTCTTCGGTGGGCGCGGCACCGTTGAGCTGCAGTATCTCATCGTTCACGTTGAGGCCGCCGTTCCAGGCCACGCCATCGCGCTTCACAAACGTGACCACGAAGCGGCCACCACGGCTGGCGATAGTAGCGCCTAGGCTGCCATTGGGGCTGGCTGGCGCACTCGTGATGCCCAGGCCTACGTAGCCGAGGGCCGTGGCGTAGTCGAGGGTGCGGGTGCCGTACACGCAGTTCTGGAAGAAATCGTCGTAGCGGCGGCCAGCCACCTCGGCCACGGCATCCTGATACTCCTGGTCGGTGAAGCCGCGCTTCAGGCCCTTGTAGTACTTGTCGTAGAGTAGGCGAAACACGTCGTCGATGTGCTTCTGGCCGTTAGTGGCCTGTACTATCATCAGGTCGAGCACCATGCCCACCAGTTCGCCCTTGTCGTAGTAGCTGATTTCGGAGTTGCGCGAGTTTTCGTCGGGCCGGTAACCCCGAATCCAGGCGTCGAAGCTCGACATGGCCACCGGCTGAAACTTATTGCCAGGCTGGTTTTCAACGCCGCTAATCACCCCCGCCAGAATATCGAAATACTCCTGCGGCGAGTAAAAACCCGCCCGCTGGGTTATCTGGTTGGCCATGTACTCGGTCTGGCCTTCGCTCACCCATAGCATGTGCGTGTAGTTCTCGCGGTCGTAGTCAAACGGCCCAAGGGCGATGGGCCGGATGCGCTTCACGTTCCAGAGGTGGAAGTATTCGTGGGCCACCAGGCGCATAAAATTCTTGTAGCCCACTTCTGAGCTATACGTGCCCGGCCGGGCACCTAGGGTAGTCGAGTAGAGGTGCTCGAGGCCCCCGCCACCGGCTTCGGTGTGGTGCACGATGAAGAGGTAATGGTCGAGCGGGTTCTGGCCTACTACGCGCTGGGCCGCTTCCGTCACGCGCTTCATATCGGCCAGCAGGCGGGGTTCATCGGCGGTAAACGGACCAAACATTGCCATCTGGTGCGGCGTGTTATTGGCCGTGAAGTTCAATACTTTCTGGCTGCCCACTTCAATCGGTGAATCAGCTAGCTCGTCGTAGTTGGCCGACTGGTACGTGAACTTCTGCATGCCCGTAGCCGGGCGCAATGCGGTGCTCACCGTGTTCCAGCCCGCGGCGGGCTGCACCGTTACCTGGCTGCTGAGGTCTTTGTAGCCCGCCGGGTACATAAAGATGCTGCTGCCGAGCGCGAAGCCGTGGTCGGCGTCGATGTAGCTCGTGCGCACGCTCAGTTCGTAGGCATACACGCCGTAGCTCACCTGAAAGCTGCTTTGCTTGGGGTGGCGCACCCGCCAGGTGTTTTTATCAAGCTTCTCTACGGTCAGCGGCTGGCTGCCCGCCGTGGCTTGCAGGCGCTCGACGTGCCGCGCAAACTCGCGCACCAGGTACGAGCCCGGCGCCCACACCGGCATTTTGATGTCGGTGTACTCGCGGTCGAAGCCCCGCAACTCCATTTTCACCTCGAAGTAGTGGGTTTGGGGCGCGGGCATAGCCAGGGTGTAGCGCAGGCTGGCGTTGCCTTTGTCGGCGGGCGCCACCGTGGCCGTGGTAGTTCCCTTTTTTACTTTGGTTTTAACCTTGGTTTGCGCGGCCACGGGAACGGCCGCCAGCAGGCCTAGCACCAACGTGGCGCGGCCTAAAGCAGAAGCGGTTTTTAGCATACCCACAAAGAAACGACCCGCACCGGGCTACGCCAACCCAAAGGGACCGCGAACCTCAACCATGACCTAGGCGTTAGGCTGAGCACTATTCATCCGTTTAGCTTGCTTATGCGCTTTATCTGGCTACTTTTTGGCACGCTGCTAGCGGCAGTGCTTGCCCTGGGCTGGCACTACCAGCACCCGGCAGCAGCGCCTACCGCTACTTCCCAGCGAGCGGCACTGCCCATCCTGGCGGTAGTTGAGCGGCGGCCAGCACCGGCGCCCCGGCCGCCGCGCCCCGATAGCGTGGTGCGGTTTGCGCTGGCGCAGCTCGGCACCAACTACTGCTACGCCGGCAGCAGCCCCATTACGGGTTTCGACTGCTCGGGCTTCGTGCGGTTTGTATTTAGCCGATTCGCTGTAGATATGCCCCACTCTACCAGCTTGCTTATTGGGGTGGGCCGGCCGGTGCCCCGCGCCCAGGCCCGGCCCGGCGATATTGTCGTCTTCACGGGCACGGCGCCGGGCAGCACCACGCCTGGCCACGCTGGCATCGTTATTTCGGACCTAGGCGAAACGCCCTTGCGCTTTGTGCATTCCTCTTCGGCGCGGCGCGAATCGGGCGTTAAAATCAGCCAGGTAGAGGGCAGTGGCTACGAGCAGCGCTTTATGCAGGTGCGGCGCGTGCTTTAAGCCAAGGGGCAGTCGAAATAAACAGGCTGCTTATTACTCATTATAAAAGAGCGATGCCCGGTCGGCCCCGGCGTTCTTGCGAACGCCATCGGGCTAACCGGGCATCTAATCCTTCAAATCTTACCGAGCGGCTTCGCTGGGGTACAGCGCCGACGTCTCACAGTAAGACCTGTCCAACGAAAGGGAGCCGCGATACCGCAGTGCCCTCCGCCGAGCTGTGTATTAGGCGAGTACGGCGGTGACGCGTACTACATTGGACAGGCTCGGCAGGATTTGGTTGGGACTACTAGACATTTTGTACCTCCTTTCTTTACGTTCGACATAACCCCCATCGCGCCTCCCAGCAC
>Ga0265798_10001667_pt1 | contig 34115 bp, 34 predicted proteins | sample P3T30metagenome_FD_192430 | JGI IMG/M metagenome (GOLD analysis project Ga0265798, IMG submission 192430) | Plant litter microbial communities from East Loma Ridge, Irvine, California - P3 T30 | ecosystem: Environmental > Terrestrial > Plant litter > Unclassified | place: USA: California... | reverse complement strand
ATCACCAAAGAGCAGTACGAAGAGTTCTACAAGCACGTCTCGCACGACTTCCAGGCGCCGCTGGCCTACACCCACAACCGCGTGGAAGGCCGCAGCGAATACACCCAGCTGCTGTACGTGCCGAGCGCCGCCCCCTTCGACCTGTGGGACCGCAACAAGCGCGGCGGGATCAAGCTGTACGTCAAGCGCGTCTTCATCATGGACGACGCCGAGCAGCTGATGCCGGTCTACCTGCGCTTCGTGAAGGGCGTGATCGATTCCGCCGATTTGCCGTTGAATGTCTCGCGCGAGATCCTGCAGGAGTCGCGCGACGTGCGCGTGATCCGCGAAGGCTCGACCAAGCGCGTGCTGGGCATGCTGGAAGAGATGGCCAACAGCGAGGAGCAGGAAGGCAAGGACAAGTACGCCACCTTCTGGAAGGAGTTCGGCCAGGTGCTGAAGGAAGGCATCGGCGAGGACGCGACCAACAAGGAACGCATCGCCAAGCTGCTGCGCTTCGCCTCGACCCACGTCGATTCGGATGAGCAGACCGTCGCCTTTGCGGACTACGTGTCGCGCATGAAGGAAGGCCAGGACAAGATCTATTACGTCACCGCCGACAGCTACACCGCGGCCAAGAACAGCCCGCACCTCGAAATCTTCCGCAAGAAGGGCGTCGAAGTGCTGCTGCTGACCGACCGCGTCGACGAGTGGATGCTGTCCTTCCTGAACGACTTCGACGGCAAGGAACTGGTGTCCGTCGCCAAGGGCGGCCTGGACCTGGGCAAGCTCGAGGACGAAGCCGAAAAGAAGGAACACGAAGAGACCGAGACCCAGTACAAGGACCTGGTCGAGAAGATGAAGGGCGCGCTGGCGGACAAGGCCAAGGACGTGCGCGTGACCTTCCGCCTGACCGATTCGCCGGCCTGCCTGGTGGCGGACGAGCACGAATTGTCGGCCAACCTGGTGCGCATGCTGAAGGCCGCCGGCCAGAACGCGCCGGATTCGAAGCCCATCCTCGAGATCAACCCAAACCACCCGCTGGTGACGCGCCTGAAATACGAAGATGCGGCCAGCCCGCGCTTCGGCGACTGGGCGCACATCCTGTTCGACCAGGCGATGCTGGCCGAAGGCGGCAGCCTGGTGGATCCGGCTTCGTTCGTGAAGCGTTTGAATGAGATGCTGTTGGCTGGTTCTACGAAATAAGTAGCGCCATATGAACGTCGCCCCTGCGGAGGCAGGGGCGACGTTTTAAGGCTAATGGTTTATATCAAATAGCGTATTCCCGCCTACACCGGCCAAGCCTTCCCCGAATCAAACCCCTCCGACCGCGCCGCCCCGCGCACCATGCTGAACGGCGAACTATCCCGCCCGCCACCCCGCGAATTCAGCAGCATCCCATCGAACGCACCAAAGCCGTCGCTGAAGCGCCCCGGCCGCGGCAGCGCCGGCACCGCGTCCTCTTCCAGCATCTGCACCCGCGCGCTCAGGGCCGCCACCGTGCGCCGCAGCTCGGCCAGCTCGCGCTCCTTCTCGCGCAGCTGCTGGTCGCGCTCCTCCAACAGCGCGCGCATGCGCCGCTCGGCGTCGAGGTGCAGCTGGTCCGCCAGCTGTTCCACCACGGTGAGCAGCGTGCGGCCGGTAGCCTCGCGTCCGCCGGCGGGATCCGCGTCTTCCTCGGCCAGCTCCTTCAGGTACTTGTGGATGGTCGACTTGGACCCGGTGTCGCCCAGCGCGTGGCGCACCGCGTCGACCGACGGGTAGCGCCCCTCGGCCTGCAATTGCTTGCGGATGGTCCTGACCTGCGATTTCGTGAGCCCGCTGCGTCCCATGATGGTGTCCTTTTGCCTGTCAGGAGCTGGCCTGCTCGAGCAGGCCGCTGTGCTGCGCCCGGCTCAGTTTCGGGTGCACCGCCGGGATGGTCAGCATGGTGCTGCCCGCCGCCATCAAGAGCAGGGCGGTGAAGGTTTCCGGCGTGATGATCGCCTTGTCGAGCAGGATGTTGGCGAAGATGATCTCGATCAGGCCCTTGGTCTGCAGCAGCCAGCCGATGATGCTCGCTTCGCCCGGCTTCCAGCCGAGCATGCGTCCGGCGATGTGGGCGCCGGCCAGCTTGCCGCCGACCGAGGCGAACAGCAGCAGCCCGGCGGCGAAGAAGACGGAATAGCCACCCAGGTCCCACTTGGTGCGCAGGCCGGTGCTGAGGAAGAACACCGGCATCAGGACCAGCAGCACGTTCTTGAACAGGCCGTCGAGCTGCTCCTGCTCGAACCAGTCGGCATCCATCACCACGCCGGCCAGGAAGGCGCCGACCATGAAATGCAGCCCGGCCCAGTCGGCACCGAAGGCGCAGGCGATCAGCCAGATCAGGGCCACGTACCAGCGATCGGCTTTGGGCAGGCGCGCCATCAGGCGGCGGTAGCCGAAGGTCAGGACGGCAAAGGCGAGCAGGAAGCTGGCCTGGCGGCCGACGCGTTCCCAGTCCAGCATGATCAGCGCCAGCACGCCCCAGATGGCCACGTCGTCCAGGCTGGCGTAGCGCAGGATGCGCTGGCCCATCGGCTGGCGCAGGATGTCCAGTTTTTCCATCAGCAGCACCAGCACCGGCAGCGCGGTCACGGCGCAGGCCATGCCGGTGCCGAGCATGAACTGCCAGGCCGCGCCCTTCGGGCCGATCCAGCCCGGATAGTTCAGCAGCAGCAGGGCGGCGCCGCAGCCGAACACCAGCGGTATGCCCAGTGACAGGCCGGCCGTGGTGGCGCTCTCGCGGCGGTAGCGCCACACCTTCTTGAGATCGAGTTCGATCCCGGCCAGCATCACGAACAGCATCACACCCCATTGCGCGACGCCGTTCAGGGTCTTCACCACGTCCGGGTTGAACACGAACTTGTGATACTCGGGGAAGAAGGCGCCGATCACGCCCGGGCCGAGCACGATGCCCATGATGATCTGGACGATGGCCAGCGGGGCGAAATAATCGGTCCGGAAGATGCGCCAGACGAGATAGGGGGCGACGAAGATCAACAGCATCGCCAGCAGGAAGATTTCTGTGGTGCTCATGGGTCTCCTTGGTATTGTTATGGCGTTACATCATTACGTAACGCTGCTCATGATATTGGACAATTTATAAAAGGAAAACCTATTTGTTTTGAGGGTGGGAGCGTTTCCATTTTTCGCGACCGGCTGTGAGATTGCGTGAGCTTTTTGTTAATCCAAACTGGTAGGCTGTGGCGGCTGTTATCAAACGAGGATTTGACCATGTACCACGCAATCGTCCGGCGCAAGATCATCGCGGCATTTGCAGGACTCAGTGCAGGACGAATCGACGCCATTACCGATGAGCTTGCGCCGAATGCGGTGCATTATTTCGTCGGCACACATGCCTTGTCCGGTACGCGCAGGACGCCAGACGCCATCCAGGCATGGTATGAGCGTCTGCTGCGCCTCCTGCAGGACATTCGTTTCATCGTCCATGAGGTCAGGGTGTCGGGATGGCCATGGCACACGCAGATCGAGGCGATCTGGACCGAAACGAACAATGGCACGGACGGGGTGACGACATCCGCAGAGGGCGTCAACCTGATCGAGATCCGCTGGGGCAAGGTTACCAGCGTGCGCATTTATCCCGATACGGCGGCATTGGAAAGGACGCTGCAGCGGATTGCCGCCAAAGGCACAGCCGAGGCATTGGCGAGTCCGATAAGGTCTTGAGGTGAACCATGCAGGAGCGCCATCAGATGTATGAGTCATGCCCAAGTCTTGCCCAACTGACGATGCGGCTTCGGACGCTGACGGGTGTGCCGGTCGATGCCTGCAGAGATTTTCTGCAAGGTCTTCGGGAAGATCAACGACTGCCCTACGTCGAACACATGGAGGCGAACAAGCTGAAGTTGTTCGTCGACCCGGTCGAGCTGGACCGGTCAGTATGGATACAGCCTGACGCGCTGCGGCGCGAGGCGCGCGAACGCCAAGAGCGAGGCGAGTTCGGCCATGGTAGGGGCAGTGCGGGCAGGCTATACGGCTGGATCAAGCACGAGATGCTTGCGCGTCATGGCATTCCCTGGAGATCGCCTCACGACATGAATCCGTTTTGTACGTTCGATTGATTAACGCATCGATGAGCAGGCCATGGAAACAAGATGATCTTTTCCTTTGCAGGGCGTAGTGAAACCGCGATGAGCGAAATTAACGCGTTTCCGAAGGCGATGGCCGAGCGTGTGAAAAGCCTGGTCGAGACATTGGCTTGCGGCCAGATCCACCCGCCATCGGGTACGATCATGGCCGTTCGCGTGGCGGAAGAGCACCTGCATATACCGTATCGCGTCTATTACGACACGCAGCAGCTGTCGAAAGCGATCGATAGCCCGGGCGACGCCAAGCTCATTGCGCTCTGCCTGGGCACACGGCATCACGATGGCTTCTTGCGTGAACAGTGTCTGCGCCGCTTGCTGGAATCCGATGCGCATTGGGTGGCGCCTTTTGTCGTCCAGCTTCTGGGCGAGTACGTGATCGAAATCGTTAGGCCTGTCCATGAACGCTTCCTGGAAGGCGTGGAAGAGAAGTATCTTGTCTTCTACAGGCAGAATGTCGGCTATTGCCAGTCGCTTGAGCGGCGTGCCATCAGTTATTGGAGCGAATACTACCGGAGCCGATTCACCCGGTATGAAGATTATCCGGCTGTGAGGGCGTTGCGACTGTTAAGAGAGGCTGCCACATCCGTCTTGCTCACCTGACCACCCGCGCCGCCCACCCCATCGTTCCGGCCAGCGCCGCCAGCCGTACGCGCAGCCGCCGCTGCAGCACCTCGGTCACCGGCTGCAGCGCCGCCGCCGTCACCACGATCGCCAGCGCCAAACCACCGATATCGACCCAGTTCCCGCGCCGGAACGGCACCAACGCCTCCCACGCGCCGATCACCACCGCATGCGACAGGTAGAGCGTGAAGGTATGTGCGGACAAACGCCGGATCGCGGGCGCCACGCGCAAGAGGAAGCCGAAGCCCGCATGGCGCGCGCAGGCAAAGTTCAGCAGCACCATCGCGCACACCGCATAATCGGCCAGCACGCGGTCGGCGCTGCCGAGGCGGATGGCGGGGAAGGGCCAGGCGTGATTCGCCACCGCGCGCAGCGCCGGTTCCGGGTCGAACCACCCCCAAGCCGCGACCAGCAGAACGCTGAGCAGCCAGCCGGCGCGCGCCAGCCCGCGCGGCAGGACCGCGGTCTTCTGCCAGCGGTAGAGCAGGACGCCGCTCAGCCAGATCGGCAGCAGCAGCCACAGGCGCGGCCCGACGATGGCCAGCACCAGCGCCACCGCCACCAGCCGGCGCCGGCCTTTCAAATACCAGGCCGCGCCGAACAGCACGTAGTACCAGGCTTCGTAGTCGAGCGACCAGTAGGGAACCAGCCAGGGCGGGCGTTCTGCGAAGCTCCAGGCGTCGCCGAGGAAGGCCAGGTGGAAGGGGATGTAGGCCCAGGGCTTGTGCAGCTGGTAGGCGTCCTCGATCGGGGCATGGGCCAGGCCCTCCACCAGGGAGGCCAGTACGAAGGCGAGCAGCAGCACCGGCAGCACCACCGAGTACAGGCGGGCGGCGCGGGCGACAGCATAGTCGGTCAGCGTGCTGTTCTTGTGTTCGGCGCTGTAGGCGATCACGAAGCCGGACAGCACGAAGAAGGCGATCACCGCTTCGCGCCCGAAGTCGGGCATGGCCGCGGTCTGCTGCGCGCTCAGGATGTGGAAGAAGCCGAAGTGGGCCGCGACCACCGCGCACGCGGCGAGCGTGCGCACCAGGTCGAGGTAGAGGGAGAATGGCCGGTCGAGTGGGCTCGGCTGCATGGCCATCCTCCAGTCAGGGGGTCAGGTCTTGGCAGAATTCGTCGAGCATGGCCTCGCCCTCGGGCCAGGGGCCGTAGCCGCTGTCCGCATTGACGTGGCCGGCCTTGCCGATCTCCACCAGCCGGCTGCCCCAGGCGTCGGCAAAGGCGTGGGCGCGCGCCAGCGTCACGTAGGGGTCGTCGCTGCTGGTGATGACCATCGAAGGGAAGGGCAGCGGCGCCATCGGGATCGGCGCAAAGCCATTGCTGCCGATCGGGTAGGACGGCGCTTCGGTGTCGCTGGGGGCGACCAGGAAGGCGCCGGCCACCTTCAGCTTCGATCCGGCCTGCGCCCATTGCGCCACCAGCATGCAGCCCAGGCTGTGCGCGACCAGGATCGGCCGGCCCTGGCACTGGGCGATGGCGGCATCGAGTTCCGCGACCCACTCGTCGCGCTCCGGGTTGTTCCAGTCGCGGTGCGCGGCCTTGGTCCAGGCCGGGTATTTTTTCTGCCAGTGCGTCTGCCAGTGTTCCGGGCCCGAGTTCCACAGGCCGGACAGGATCAGGATGTCGCACTTCATCGTTCACACCTCCACGTTGATATTGCCAGGATTGTACGTGGTCTCGAATTTCCCCGGCGCGTCGTTACAGCCGGGTGCGCAGCGCGAACAATTCGGGGAACAGCACCACGTCCAGCATCTTGCGCAGGTAGCTCACGCCCGCGGTGCCGCCGGTGCCGGTCTTGAAGCCGATGATGCGCTCCACCGTGGACACGTGGCGGAAGCGCCAGAAGCGGAAGGCGGTCTCGAGGTCGACCAGCTTCTCGGCCAGTTCGTACAGGGCCCAGTGGTGGTCCGGGTCGCGGTAGACCTCGAGCCAGGCGGTCATCACGGAATCGTCGTGGGCGGTGGGCTGCGCAGGGTCGGCGCCCAGGCGCTCCTTCGAGACCGGCAAGCCCGAACGTGCCAGCAGTTGAATGGCTTCGTCGTAGATGGAGGGCGCATGCAGCTCGTGTTCGAGCGCCGCGTGGTGCTCGGGCGATACCTGATGCACTGTCAGCAGGTTCGCGTTCTTGTTCCCGAGGATGAATTCGAGTTCGCGGTACTGGAAGGACTGGAAGCCGGACGAGGCGCCCAGGTAGGGCCGGATCGCGCTGTATTCGGGCGGGGTCATGGTGGCCAGCACGTCCCAGGCGTGCACCAGCTGGTCCATGATGCGCGCGACCCGGGCCAGCATCTTGAAGGCGGGCGGCAGCTCGCCGGCGCGGATCTGGCGCCGCACCGCCTGCAGTTCGTGCAGCATCAGCTTGATCCACAGTTCGCTGGTCTGGTGCTGGACGATGAACAGCATCTCGTTGTGGTCGGGCGAGAGCGGGTGCTGGGCCGACAGGATGCGGTCCAGGCCGAGATAGTCGCCGTAGCTCATGCTCTTGCTGAAGTCCATCTGGGCGCCGTGCCACTGCGCGTCCTTTTTCGTCTCCTCCATCGCCATCTCCTCAGGTCACGGCGCTGCGCGCGGCATGGATGTCATAGCCTTCGTTGTCGAGGATGTCGCGCAGGACCTCGACCGCGTCCCAGACGTCGCTGTAGCGTGTGTACAGCGGCGTGAAGCCGAAGCGCATGATCTCGGGCTCGCGGTAGTCGCCGATCACGCCGCGCTCGATCAGCGCCGCCATCACCGCGTAGCCGTGCGGGTGGGTGAAGCTGACCTGGCTGCCGCGCCGGGCGTGCTCGCGCGGCGTGACGAGTTGTAGCGGATGGCGCGCGCAGCGTTCTTCGACCAGCGCGATGAACAGGTCGGTCAACGCCAGCGACTTCGCGCGGATGGCGGCCATGTCGGTCTGCTCGAACACCTCCAGCCCGCATTCGACCAGCGCCAGCGACACCACCGGCTGGGTGCCGCACAGCGCGCGGCCGATGCCGTCGGCGGCCGCGAAGCCATGCGACATCGCGAACGGCTTGGCGTGGCTCCACCAGCCGGTGAGCGGGTGGGAAAAGGCCGCCTGGTGCTTCTCGGGCACCCAGATGAAGGCCGGGGCGCCCGGGCCGCCGTTCAGGTATTTATAGGTGCAGCCGACGGCAAAATCGGCGCCGTCCGCGTTCAGGTCGAGCGGCACCGCGCCGGCCGAGTGGGCCAGGTCCCACAGCGCCAGGGCACCCTGCGCACGGGCATGCTTCGACAGGGCGGCCATGTCGTGCTGCCAGCCGGTGCGGTAGTTCACGTGGGTCAGCATCAAGACGGCGCAATCGGCGTCGACGGCGCTTTCCAGTTCCTCGGGCGCGTCGACCAGGCGGATCGAATAGCCGCGGTCCAGCCAGCGCGCCAGGCCGTCCGCCATGTAGATATCGGTGGGGAAGTTGGCGCGCTCCGTCACGATGACCTTGCGCTCGGGCGCGCGTTGCTGCTGGATCGCCAGCGCCGCCGCCAGCGCCTTGAACAGGTTGAGCGAGGTGGTGTCGGTGACCACGACCTCGCCGGCGCGCGCGCCGATGAGCGGCGCCAGGCGGTCGCCCAGGCGCTTCGGCATCTCGAACCAGCCGGCGCTGTTCCAGCTGCGGATCAGGTCCCGGCCCCATTCGCGCGCCACCACCTCCTGGGCGCGGGCCAGCGCGGCGCGCGGGCGGGCGCCGAGCGAGTTCCCATCGAGGTAGATGAGGCCGTCGGGCAGGTCAAACTGGCCGCGCAGCGGCGCCAGCGGGTCGCGCGCATCCATGGCCAGGCAGGCATCGCGAGAATTGAGGTGGGTCATGCGGCTTCCTTCGGGTTTGGACTGTGCGGCAATGCGCGTAGGATGGCACGTACTGGACTGGCATCCAGGCCAGCGAGTTTCAGGGGCAGGGCGATCAGTTCGTAGTCGCCGGGCGCGACGGCGTCGAGCACGATGCCTTCCAGGATGGCGATGCGATGGCGGTGCACGGCGTGGTGGGCATCGAGCGTTTTCGAGTCCTGCGGATCGAGCGAGGCGGTATCAACGCCGATCAGCTTGACGCCTTTCGCTGCCAGCAGGGCGATCGTGTCGGGCGCGATGCCGGGGAAGTGCGGATCCCAGGCGGCTTGCGGCGCGCTGGCGTAGGTGCGCAGCAGGACGCGCGGCGGGAGGCCTTGCAGGTGCTGCTCGACGTGTTCGGGTTCGACCCGCGCCACGCCGATGCAGTGGATCACCCGGCAGGGGCCGATGTAGGGATCGAGGGCGACGGCGTCGATGGCGGCGCCTTCGGGATCGAAGTGGGAAGGGGCGTCGGTGTGGGCGCCGAGATGGGTGGTCATGGTCATGCGGCTGACGTGGACCGGGCAGCCATCCTTGATTTCCCAGGTGGGGCCGGCCGCGAACGGGGTGTCGCCGGGCCAGACCGGGATGCCAGCCGAGATCGTCGGGCTGATGTCCCAGAGCGTTGGAGCGTGCATGCGGGCCTTCGTGGAAGTTGAAGCGGGGAGTGTAACAAGCAATATGCTTGACACGCCATCGGCGCCGGCAAGCCTTGATTTTTTGGCAAGGAAAATATTTTTAAAAATTTTTGCGGTTAGCCCTAAAGTTCCTTGAAAGGCTTCCGATAACGAACCCAGATGACCGGGATTGCGCATGCAAAAAATGTTTGCTGGAACCCTAAAGTTCCCGAAACGGGTGCCGATAACGAGTCAGAAAGGCAGCTTGGGGCCTGAAAAATATTTTCAAATAACCCTAAAGTTCCCGATTTCGTTGACGTTAACCAACACATGATGCCGGCCAGTACGGTGTCGGCGGACCCCGAGTCCGCACGAAATCGATCATCCCATTCCGCTCCGTTTCATAGGAGCGCGACACAAATCCGCAAGAGTTTGTAAGATAAACTCCTACGGATGATTTCGCCTTTGGCGGACGAAAAATACAGACGGCCACCGATAGCAGAAAAGTTTCCCCAGAGTCAGAATCTATCCCGTCGGCAACATAAACGCCCTGCAAGACAAGACCACGGAGAGATAAAAATGACTGCGAACGACATGATGGCTGAAATTCGTGATGCGAACCTGAGCTACCTGATGCTGGCTCAGCAGATGATCCGCGCCGATAAGGTCACCGCGATCTTCCGACTGGGCATCTCGGCCGACATCGCCGACCTGATCGAAGGCATGAGCAACGCCCAGATCCTGAAGCTCGCCGGCGGCAACATGATGCTGGCCCGCTTCCGCTTCGACGATGCCGCCATCCTGGGCATGCTGACCAGCCACAGCAAGGACCGCGCCCTGGCGCAATCGCATGCCGCCATCCTGATGGCCGGCCAGCCTGCTGAAGAAATCGCCTAAAGACAAAGCGTCGTCCGTGCGAAGGCAGGGACCCAAGTTTCGCGCGTTCCGTTAGTGCTTAACTTGGACCCCTGCCTGCGCAGGGGCGACGTTCAAAGGTCAACAAAGCCAGTAGCACCCGGGGTCAGAGCGCGAATTTCGCTTTTGTGCTCTGACCCCGAATGTGAGCAGAGTTGGCTGAATCGAAGTCAGGAAGACATCATGAGCAAAAAAAGCGTCGTTTCAGAAGCCCAGGAAATCCAGCTGGCCATCGCCCTGATCCAGCTGGGCGCCCGCCTGCAACTGCTCGAGAGCGAAGTCTCGCTGTCGCGCGAACGCCTGATCAAGCTGTACAAGGAACTGAAGGGCGTGTCGCCGCCGAAGGGCATGCTGCCGTTCTCGACCGACTGGTTCCTGACCTGGCAGCCGAACATCCACTCTTCGCTGTACATCAATATCTACAGGTTCCTGGTCGATAACGCCGGCGCCACCGGCATCCAGGCCATCATGAAGGCCTACCAGCTCTACCTGGAGCAGATGCCGCCGGAACCGGGCGAGGAGCCGCTGCTGTCCTTGACGCGCGCCTGGACCCTGGTCCGTTTCTTCCAGGGCAACATGCTGCAACTGGCGCCCTGCTGCAAGTGCCAGGGCAAGTTCGTGGTGAACACCCTGGACCTGAACGACAGCTACAACTGCGGCCTGTGCAACATGCCTTCGCGCGCCGGCAAGACCCGCAAGGCCAAGGACGCCGCGCTCGCCGCCAGCTGAGCGCGCCACTGAGCGTGACCGACATCGCATTCATCTCCCCGAGGGGCAGGCCGTGATCGCGCCTGCCCCTCGCCGTTTGTTCGACGCCCCGGCGGTGCGCGCGCTGCTGCTGCAGTGCCTGGCGTTTCCGCTGACCCTGGCCACGGTCTGGCTGCTGGCGCGCGCCGGCCTGCCGATGTCCTACCTCACCGTGGCGCTGCTGCAGGGCGCCTGGGCTGCGGGCTTGTCCTGGCGCGCGCGCCTGGCGCCCTGGTGGCGCGCGATCCAGTTCGTGTTCGCGCCGGCGCTGGTGCTGGCCCAGGCGCTGCAACTGCCCCCTGCGCTGTTCCTCGGCGCTTTTCTGATCTTTCTTCTTATATATTGGTCGACCTTCCGGACCCAGGTGCCTTATTACCCGTCCGGCCGCGCGGTCTGGGATACGGTGGCCGGCCTGCTGCCGCCCGAGCGGCCGGCGGCGGCCATCGATATCGGCAGCGGCCTGGGCGGGCTGGTGCTGGAACTGGCGCGACGGCGGCCGGATTGCCAGGTCGACGGTATCGAACTGGCGCCGTTGCCCTGGCTGGCCAGCCGCCTGCGCGCCAGGTTGTCCGGCAGCCGCGCCCGTTTCCTGCGCGGCGACTATGACGACCTCGACTTCGGCCAGTATGACCTGGTGTTCGCCTACCTGTCGCCGGCCGCGATGACGGCGCTGTGGCGCAAGGCCGAGCGCGAAATGAAACCGGGATCTGTACTTGTTAGTTACGAATTCGTCATTGCCGAGAGAGAAGCAGATCGTCGTTTTGTAACTACCGATAGCAAGAAAATTCTCTATCTCTGGCACTTTTGAACCACAAAGGGGCAGTTTTACTTGCCCGGCGGCCATTCTCCCGCTAATCTAGTTCCCTACGTAAATATTTCCACCTGGATTCATCTGATGAAGTCCAGGACCGGGCGCGACGCGCTCCGGTTTTCACGCATCGGGAGTCCCGTGTTTGTCATTATCGGTTACATCGTCGTCGTCGCGTCCGTGATCGGCGGCTTCGTCCTGAGCGGCGGCCACGTGGCCGCGCTCATGCAGCCCCTGGAAGTGCTGATGATCGGCGGCGCCGCCGTCGGCGCTTTCTTCGTCGGCAATACGCCGAAGGCCGTCAAGGCGACCATGAAGGCGCTGCCGTCGCTGTTCAAGGGGTCCAAGTACACGCGCGAGATGTACATGGAACTGATGTCGCTCATGTTCGATGTGCTGTCGAAGGTCCGCAAGGAAGGTTTGATGTCGATCGAAGGCGACATCGAGAGCCCGGAGCAGAGCCCGGTGTTCTCGAAGTACCCGATGGTGCTGGCCGACCACCACATCGTCGAGTTCATCACCGACTACCTGCGTCTGATGGTTTCCGGCAACATGGATGCCTTCCAGATCGAAAACCTCATGGACAACGAGATCGAGACCCACCATCATGAGGGCCATGTTCCCGCGCAATGCATCGCCAAGCTGGGCGACGGCCTGCCGGCCTTCGGTATCGTCGCCGCGGTGATGGGCGTGGTGCACACCATGGAATCCGTGGGCGCGCCGCCGGCCGAGCTGGGCATGCTGATCGCGCACGCGCTGGTCGGTACCTTCCTGGGCATCCTGCTGGCCTACGGCTTCGTCGGCCCGCTGGCCAGCCTGCTGGAACAGAAGCTGGAGGAATCGACCAAGATGTTCCAGACCGTGAAGGTGACGCTGCTGGCCAGCCTGAACGGCTATGCCCCGGCGCTGGCCGTCGAATTCGGCCGCAAGGTGCTGTACTCGACCGAGCGCCCGACCTTCTCGGAACTCGAAGACCATATCAAGAAGGCAAAGACCAAGTGATGAGCCAAATGCGAAGCCTGGCGCACGAGATCATGGGAGCCGTGCATGGCTGACGAAGGCCAGCGGCCGATCATCGTCAAGCGCATCAAGAAGGGCGGCCATGGCCATCATGGCGGCGCCTGGAAGATCGCGTACGCCGACTTCGTGACGGCGATGATGGCCTTCTTCCTGCTCATGTGGCTGCTCGGCTCGACCACCAAGGGCGACATGGAAGGCATCGCCAACTTCTTCAAGACGCCGCTCAAGGTCGCCATGCAGGGCGGTTCCGGCAGCGGCGACAGCTCGTCGATCCTGCAGGGCGGCGGCCAGGACCTGACGCGCCGCAACGGCCAGGTCAAGAAGGGCGACACCCCGGCCGACAAGAAGACCTATGACCTGAAGGCGGCCAAGGCGGCCCTCGAGCACGAGGAAGCCGAGCGCCTGTCGAAGCTCAAGCAGAAGATCGAGTCGACCATCGAGGCCAATCCGCAGCTGAAGAAGTACAAGAACCAGCTGCTGCTGGACGTGACCAGCGAAGGCCTGCGCATCCAGATCGTGGACGAGAAGAACCGCCCGATGTTCGAGAGCGCCAAGGCCGAATTGCAGCCCTACACGCGCGACATCCTCGACGTGCTGGCGCTGGTGCTGAACGACGTGCCGAACAAACTGAGCCTGTCCGGCCACACCGATTCGACGCCCTACATGAGCGAGTCCGGCTACAGCAACTGGGAACTCTCGGCCGACCGCGCCAACGCCTCGCGCCGCGAACTGGTGCGCGGCGGCCTGTCCGACGCCAAGGTGCTGCGCGTGGTGGGCCTGGCCGGGGTCAACCACCTGGACCGCAAGGACCCGTTCAGCCCCGTCAACCGCCGCATCAGCATCCTGGTGATGAACAAGCGCACCGAGGAAGCCCTGCTGCGCGACGGCGCCTCGCTCGAGGTGCCGGGCGACGATGCCGACGCCGCGGTCAAGGCGGTGGCCAATGCGACGGGCGGTGGCACGGGAGCACCTGCCGAAGAGGCGAAGAAGTAGGGCGGAACGACAGGAGGATCGAATGACAAGAAAAAAGATACTCGGCTCGCACGTGAAACGCCTGCTCTCGGGCGTGTCCGACCACGGCCGGCGCCACCTGTCCGAGGTCGAGACCGACCTGGTGCAGACCAACCTGCTGCTCGAGGAAGCGATCGACAAGCTGACCGCCAGCTTCATGGCGATCCACCGGACCGTCGACGCGCGCCAGGAGGCGATCAACCGCCTGCTGGCCGGCGAGGCGCCCAGCGTCGAAGACAGCGAGCGCCTGTCCGCCATGTCCGGCGAAATCGGCGCGCACGTGAACACCGCCATCACCAGCATGCAGTTCCAGGACATGACCAGCCAGCTCCTGAACCGCACGCTGCGCCGCGTGAACGGGCTGCGCGAGTTCCTGATCACGCTGGGCGAACACGGCGCCGACATCGTGCCGGACAGCGACGGCGAGGAGATCGTCGAGGGCCTCGGCAAGGTCAGCATGGCGCTGGCGATCCAGTCGCTGGCATTGCGCAGCATGCTGCGCAAGTCGGTGGAGCAGCGGCACCTGGAAAGCGGCGATGTTGAGCTTTTCTGACGTTACCTAATTAGAAATGCGGCTCTGTCCTCGGCTGAACACCGGGGTCAGAGCCCTTAAAAGAAAAACCGGGCTCTGACCCCTAGACCGGGCTCTGACCCCTCGATAGAAAAAAATCGGGAGTACGAAATGGCTAAGACAATTCTCGCAGTCGACGATTCGAGCTCGCTGCGCCAGATGGTGGCGTTCAGCCTGAAGGCGGCCGGCTACCAGGTGGTGGAAGCGGTCGACGGGCAGGATGGCCTGGACAAGGCCAGGCTGCAGACCGTCGACCTGGTGCTGACCGACCAGAACATGCCGAAGATGGACGGCCTGACCCTGATCAAGTCGCTGCGCGGCTTGCCGGAATATGCCAAGGTGCCGATCCTGATGCTGACCACGGAATCCTCGGACGAGATGAAATCGAAGGGCCGCGCCGCCGGCGCCAATGGCTGGCTGGTCAAGCCCTTCGATCCGCAGCGCCTGATCGAGGTGGTCAAGAAAGTCATCGGTTGAGCCAGAGTACGACATGACCATCGACATCAGCCAGTTCTACAAGGTCTTTTTCGACGAGGCCGAAGAGCTCCTCGCCGAGAAGGAGCGTCTGCTGCTGGCCGTCGATATCGCAGCGCCGGACCCGGAAGACCTGAACGCGATCTTCCGCACCGCCCACTCGATCAAGGGCGGCGCCTCGACCTTCGGCCTGAACGACATGAGCGAAGTGACCCACGTGCTGGAGTCGCTGCTGGACCGCATCCGCAAGGGTGAGATGGTCCTCTCCGCCCAGCACGTGGACGCCTTCCTCGCGGCCAAGGACATCCTCAAGATGCAGCTCGACGGGCACCGCAACGGTGCCTTCGTCGACGGGGAAGCGGTCGCCAACGTGCGCATGATGCTGCACGATTTGTCCGAGGGCGCGATCGTGCCCGCGCACCAGCCGACCGTGCCCTCCTTCCTGCACGCGGAGCAGAAGCACGAGGTGCGCGAAGGCGCGCGCCGCTACAAGATCGAATTACCGGAGCTGGTCAAGCGCGACGTCGATGCGCTGGTCGACGAACTGGGCCTGCTGGGCCGGGTCTCGGTCACGCCGCTCGACGGCGGGCGCACTGCGCTGGTGATCATGACCCACGAGAGCCTGGACGACATCGTCGCCATCTGCTCCTTCGTGCTCGACCCCGAAGACCTGAGGATTTTCGAAGCGCCGCCGCTCACGCCGCAGCAGCGCGCCATCGAAGCGCTTGAACGCGCCCGCATCGAGGATGCCCAGGGCTACGGCTTCTTCGACCCGGCCGAAGCGGGCGATGTGCAATCGGGCGAAGCGTCCGACGACGAGCGCGGCTACGGCTTCTTCCAGCCGATCGAGCAGATCCGGCGCGAAGCCGGCATCGTGACGGAGCCGGCGCCGATACCGGTCCCGGCCCAGGTCAAGGCGGAGGCGCAGGAAGCGATCGACGCCGCGGCCGAGAAAAAGGCGGCGAAAAAGGCGGCCGATGCGGCCCACGCCCAGGCCGAATCGACCTCGATCCGCGTCTCGATCGAGAAGGTCGACCAGCTGATCAACCTGGTCGGCGAACTGGTGATTACCCAGGCCATGATCGAGCAGCGGAGCAGCGGCCTGGATCCGATGCTGCACCAGAAGCTGATGCAGTCGGTGTCCCAGCTGACCCGCAACACGCGCGACCTGCAGGAAGCCGTGATGTCGATCCGCATGATGCCGATGGACTTCGTGTTCTCGCGCTTCCCGCGCATGGTGCGCGACCTCGCCAGTAAACTCGGCAAGAAGGTCGACTTCATCACCAATGGCGCCGCCACGGAACTGGACAAGGGCCTGATCGAGCGCATCGTCGATCCGCTGACGCACCTGGTCAGGAATTCGATCGACCACGGCATCGAGATGCCTGCCGCGCGCGTCGCCGGCGGCAAGTCGGAATCGGGGCGCCTGTTCCTGTCCGCGGCCCACCAGGGCGGCAACATCGTGATCGAAGTCGCCGACGACGGCGGCGGCCTGAATCGCGAGAAGATCCTGGCCAAGGCGGCCGCCAACGGCCTGCCCGTATCTGAGAACATGACGGACGCCGAGGTCTGGCAGCTGATCTTCGCGCCGGGCTTCTCGACCGCGGAGATCGTCACCGACGTGTCGGGCCGCGGCGTCGGCATGGATGTCGTCAAGCGCAACATCACCGCGCTGGGCGGCAGCATCGACATCCGTTCGGCCAAAGGCTTCGGCACCACGATCCTGATTTCGTTGCCGCTGACGCTGGCGATCCTGGACGGCATGTCGATCCGCTGCGGCGAGGAGATCTACATCCTGCCGCTCGGCTTCGTGGTCGAGTCGCTGCAGCCTGCGGCGGCCGACGTCAAGGAGATCGCCGGCCAGGGCCGCGTGGTCAAGGTGCGCGGCGAATACCTGCCGCTGATCCCGCTGTACCAGATGTTCGGCATCACCCCGCAGATCACGGAACCCGCGGAAGGCATCCTGGTGATCCTCGAGACCGAAGGGCGCAAGGCCGCGCTGTTCATCGACGAACTGGTCGGCCAGCAGCAGGTGGTGGTCAAGAACCTCGAATCGAACTACCGCAAGGTAGCCGGGATCTCCGGCGCCACCATCCTCGGCGATGGCGGCGTGGCGCTGATCCTGGACGTGGCCGCGCTGCTGCGCTCGTCGCGTCAACTGACCGACGATACGGTCGTCCTATAAAACATCAACACGAACTGGAAACTTCATGTCCACCCAAGCGACCAAATCGAACGACGCCCACGACGGCAGCGGCAGCGAATACCTGGCCTTCACCCTCGGCTCCGAGGAATACGGCATCGACATCCTGAAGGTGCAGGAAATCCGCGGCTACGAAGCCGTGACCCGCATCGCCAACGCCCCCGAATTCATCAAGGGCGTGATCAACCTGCGTGGCATCATCATCCCGGTGGTCGACATGCGCATCAAGTTCAAGCTCGGCACCCCGACCTACGACCAGTTCACGGTCGTGATCATCCTGAACATCGGCGGCCGCATCATGGGCATGGTGGTGGACAGCGTGTCCGACGTGACCACGCTCACGCCGGACCAGATCAAGCCGGCGCCGGAAATGGGCAGCGCCTTCAACGGCGAATACCTGATGGGTCTGGGCACCGTCGACGAACGCATGCTGATCCTGATCGACATCGACCGCCTGATGTCGTCCAGCGAGATGGGCCTGATCGACCGGATGGCGGCATAACACAAGCAGCGGGCGGCGCAAGGATCCACTGGGGTTCATCGCCCCGCAGAATCACAAATCCAAGGGTTATATAAAAGTGCCGCTCACGACCAAGCAGGAAACCGGCAAGGAATTCGAATTCACGCGCCACGACTTCGAGCGTGTGCGCGGCCTGATCTACCAGAAGGCCGGCATCTCGCTGGCCGACAGCAAGCAGGAAATGGTGTACAGCCGGCTCGCGCGCCGCCTGCGCGCCACCGGCATCGCCTCGTTCGCGACCTACCTCGATGCGCTCGAAGCCGGGCGCATGGACAGCGAGTGGGAGTCGTTCACCAACGCCCTCACCACCAACCTGACTTCGTTCTTCCGCGAAGCGCACCACTTCCCGCTGCTGGCCGAGCACGCGCTCAAGGCGCGCCGCCTGCACGGCGGGAACCTGAACGTCTGGTGCTCCGCCAGCTCCACCGGCGAGGAACCGTATTCGATCGCGATGACGCTGTGCGAAGCCTTCAACACGCTCACGCCGCCGGTGTCCATCATCGCCACCGACATCGACACCAACGTGCTGGCCACCGCCGGGGCCGGCGTGTATCCGATCGAGCGCGTCGAGAAGCTCGAGCAGGAACGCCTGCGCCGCTTCTTCCTGAAGGGGAAGGGCGCCCAGGAGGGCATGGTGCGGGTGCGCCAGGAGCTGCGCAACCTGGTCACGTTCAAGCAGCTCAACCTGCTGTCGGACAGCTGGCCCGTGCAGGGACCGTTCGACGCGATCTTCTGCCGCAACGTGATGATCTACTTCGACAAGGCCACCCAGCGCCGCATCCTGTCGCGCTTCGTGCCGCTGATGAAGCCCGACGCGCTGCTGTTCGCCGGCCACTCCGAGAACTTCCTGTACGTGTCCGACGCGCTGCGCCTGCGCGGCAAGACGGTGTACGAACTGGGCTGACCCCATGACCACCAACAGCCATTTCGCCACCAACGTCTACTACGACCGCACCTTCGACTGCGAAGCCGCGAAGATCCTGCCCGGCGAGTACTACTACACCGCCAAGGACATGCTGATCGTGACGGTGCTCGGCTCCTGTGTCTCGGCCTGCATCCGCGACCGCGTCAGGGGGCTGGGCGGCATGAACCACTTCATGCTGCCGGACAGCGGCGGCGGCGATGCCGGCAGCCCGGTCTCGGCCTCGATGCGCTACGGGACCAATGCGATGGAAGTCTTGATCAACGACTTGCTGAAGGCCGGCGCCCGGCGCGAAAACCTGGAGGCCAAGGTGTTCGGCGGCGGCGCGGTGCTGCGCGGCTTCTCGGCGATGAACGTGGGCGAGCGCAACGCCGCCTTCGTCACGCGCTTCCTGAAGACCGAGCGCATCCCGGTGCTGGCCGAGGACCTGAACGACATCTACCCGCGCAAGGTGTATTTCTTCCCGCGCAGCGGCAAGGTGCTGGTCAAGAAACTGATGCAGACCCAAAACGATACGCTGGCGAAGCGCGAGCTCGACTACGCCAGCCGCCTGAAGGTCGCGCCGGTCGTCGGCGACATCGATTTGTTCTGAAAGAAAGGCCCCGAATGATCCCGAATACGGCGAACAAGATCAAGGTCGTCATCGTCGACGACTCCGCCCTGATCCGCAGCGTGATGAGCGAGATCGTCAACTCGCAGCCCGACATGGAAGTCGCCGGCACCGCGCCGGATCCGCTGGTCGCGCGCGAACTGATCAAGCGCGTGAACCCGGACGTGCTGACGCTGGACGTCGAGATGCCGAAGATGGACGGCCTCGACTTCCTGGAAAAGCTGATGCGCCTGCGCCCGATGCCGGTGCTGATGGTGTCCTCGCTGACCGAACGCGGTTCCGAGATCACCATGCGCGCGCTGGAACTGGGCGCGGTCGATTTCGTTACCAAGCCGAAGATCTCGATCCAGGCCGGCATGCGCGAGTACACCGAACTCATCACCGATAAAATCCGCGCCGCCGCGCGCGCCCGCATCAAGCCGCGCACCCTGCACGCCCCCGTGCCGGGCGCCCCCTTGCCGCAGTTGCGCAGCCCGCTGACCTCGTCCGAGAAACTGATCATCATCGGCGCCTCCACCGGCGGCACCGAGGCGATCCGCGAATTCCTGATGCAGATGCCGTCCGATTGCCCGGGCATCCTGATCGCCCAGCACATGCCGGAGGGTTTCACGACTTCGTTCGCGCGCCGCCTCGATGCGCTGTGCCGTATCAGCGTGACCGAAGCGCAAGGCAACGAACGCGTGCTGCCCGGCCACGCCTACATCGCGCCCGGCCACTCGCACCTGCTGCTCACCCGTTCCGGCGCCAACTACATGACGAAGATCGAGCAGACCGACCCGGTCAACCGCCACCGCCCTTCCGTCGACGTGCTGTTCCGCTCGGCGGCCCAGGCGGCCGGCAAGAATGCGATCGGCGTGATCCTGACCGGCATGGGCAAGGACGGCGCACAAGGCATGCTGGACATGAAGGCCGCGGGGGCGTACAACTTCGCCCAGGACGAAGCGTCATGCGTCGTGTTCGGCATGCCGCGCGAAGCGATCGCGATCGGCGCCGCCCACGAAGTGGCGCCTTTGAACGCCTTGCCCGGCCTCGCGCTTGGTCATTTGGCAACACAAGGCGGCAGGGCGTTGCGCGTTTGATCCGAACACGTCGTCTTGTGCCCGGTTTTATCGCCGTACGGCAACAAAAATGCTATGCTTTGGTTTGCTCATTGCTCGCTGATGCAGTGCCAAAGTCCAACCAACATACCTAGACACAGAAACAACGGAGTATTTCTCATGGCTGATCCTAAGATGCGTTTTTTAGTTGTTGACGATTTCTCGACGATGCGCCGCATCGTCCGGAATCTGTTGAAAGAACTGGGTTACGCCAACGTCGACGAAGCCGAAGACGGCGTGATGGCCCTGGCCAAGCTGCGCAGCGAACAATTCGACTTCGTGGTCTCGGACTGGAACATGCCGAACATGGACGGCCTGACCATGCTGCAGAACATCCGTGCCGACCCCGCGCTGGCCAAGCTGCCGGTGCTGATGGTGACCGCCGAAGCCAAGAAGGAAAACATCATTGCGGCGGCCCAGGCCGGCGCGAATGGCTACGTCGTCAAGCCGTTCACCGCGGCCACCCTCGACGAGAAGCTCAACAAGATCTTCGAAAAGATGGAAAAGGCAGCCTAAATGGCCGAGTACACCGCGGATGTGGCAAGTGCGACCTCGCATGACGAGGTCCTGAGCCGGATCGGGCACATGACGCGCGCGCTGCACGAGAACCTGCGCGGTCTCGGCCTGGACAAGCTGATCGAGAAGGCCGCCAGCGATATTCCCGATGCGCGCGACCGTCTGGACTACGTGGCGCGCCTGTCGGAACAGGCGGCCAAGCGCGTGCTGGATGCCACCGACGCGGCCAACCCGCTGCAGGACGGCATCGACGACTCGGCGGCGCAATTGACCCAGGCCTGGCAAGCGCTGCTGGCCTCGAGCCCGCCGGACGCCGCGTGGCGCGGGCTGGCCGAGCGCACCATCGCCAGCCTGGACAGCTCGCGCAGCGCCGCCAGCGCCACCAAGGGCCACCTGATGGACATCATGATGGCCCAGGACTTCCAGGACCTGACCGGCCAGGTGATCAAGCGCATCACCGGTATCGCCCAGAACCTGGAAAAGCAGCTGGTGCAGGTGCTGGTCGATTTCGCCCCGGCCGAAGTGCGGCGCGAGTTCGACAATGGCTTGATGAACGGTCCGCAGATCAAGCCCGAAGGCAACAGCGACATCGTTGCCGACCAGGGCCAGGTCGACGACCTGCTCGACAGCCTGGGTTTCTGACCGGGCTCCAGTCTCATCCGTGCCGCCGCCATGGCGGCACGCGTTTCAAAGTTTCAGTTTCCAACGATAGCGGCGCCTAGAAAATGCACCAGACTAACTTTATCGTCCGGGAACCCTTGCTCGACCCGAAGCAGCGCGTGATCGGTTACGAGCTGTGCTGGCAGCAGAACGGCACCGACCTCACCGGCGCCGACCTCGAATCCCTGGTCGCCTTCGTGGCCGAGCAACTGGTGGACGCCGACGGCGCCTGGCTGCTGCGCGACAAGGTGCTGTTCCTGGACGCCGTGCCGGCCATGCTGTCGCTCGACGCGCTGCATGCGCTGCCGGCGGAGCGCACCGTGCTGTCGGTGCGCGTGCGCGACCTGGCCAACGCCGACATCCGCGCCGCCGTGCAGGGCTTGCGCGCCGGCGGCGTCGGCATCTCGATCCGCGGCGCCAATCTCGACCTGTTGGGGCGCAACCTGGCGCCGCTGGCGTCCTACGCCGAAGTGAAATTCAGCGGCGCCGACGTCGCCTCCCAGGCCCGCACCTATGCCGCCGCCAAGCAGTCCGCGCTGCGCCTGGTGGGCCGTCCGGTCGCGACCTGGCAGGACTTCGACGCCTGCGCCGCCCTCGGCCTGGATTCCATCGTCGGCAAGCTGCACCTGACCCCGCGTCCGGGCAACCCGGTCAAGGGCATGAACCCGGCCCAGGCCATCATCCTCCAGCTGATGCAGATGGTGCAGAACAACGAGGACGTGCCGCGCATCGAGGCCGTGCTCAAGCGCGACCCGGCCCTCATCTACAAGCTGCTGCGCTTCATCAACTCGGCCGGCTTCGGCGCCGGCCGCCAGATCGAATCGCTGCGCCAGGCCATCGCCATGCTGGGCTACGCGCCGATGTACCGCTGGCTGGTCCTGCTGCTGGCCACCGCCAGCACCAGCGGCTATTCGCCGGTGCTGATGGAAACCGCGGTGGTGCGCGCCCGCCTGTGCGAACTGCTGGGGCAGAAGCACTTGCCGCGCGCGGATGCGGAATACCTGTTCGTGGCCGGCATGTTCTCGCTGCTGGACCGCCTGCTGGGCCTGCCGATGCAGGAAGTGCTGGACACCATCCAGCTGCCCGAGCAGGTGGTGCGCGCCTTGTTGTCGCGTGACGGCACCTATGGGCCTTATCTGGCGCTGGCCGAGGCTTGCGAGCTGAATTCGAACCTGGTGGCGTCGCTGTCGGCGTCGCTGGATATTTCGCCGCTGGATGTGAACAAGGCGCATTTGTCGGCGCTGGCCTGGGCGCAGAACCTGGCGGCGTAAAGCGAGGGCCGGTGGCCCAAGCACGTCGTCCCCGCGGAGGCGGGGACCCAAGTTTGCCGGTATATCGTTAGCGCGTGATTGTTGTGGCACGCTACGAACTTGGGTTCCTGCCTCCGCAGGAACGACGTGCTGAGGTACTAAAAACAAAACGGCCCATCGGGCCGTTTCTCATTTGAGCAATCCTATTTGCGCCTTTGAGCAGTATTCACCGCCCGGTCCAGGCTCTGGCGCATCTGCATCGAAATATTCGAGATCCTGCAGCCCACCTGCACCTGCTGCCCCAGCAGGAAGGTGCGGAAGGGCCTGAGCAGGCGCACCTCGAGGTCGGCGCTCACGGCCAGCGCGTGGCCGAGTTCCAGGTGCACGCCTTCCAGCTTCTTCCCGACGTACAGTTCATAGGCCTGGTCCGGCGTCGCGCGCAGACCCACGCCGCCGCGCGAGAAATCGTACAGCGGCATCTCGAAGGTCTTGCCCAGCATCGAGAAGCTGGCGCTGTAGTTGACCCCGACCGGGGTATCGAGACGCTGTTCGGCGCGCCGGTTCAGCACCAGGCAGGCCACCGGCAGCGGCAGCTCGACCAGGTGGCCGTCGCCGGGCACGATACGCCAGTTGGCGTCCAGTTCGAACTGGATCTTGGCGTTGCCGCCGAGCGAAGCGACGAAGCAGGCGCGGCCTTCCGGCAGCACCTGGTCTTCGGCCAGGTCGAGCCGGAACGAGCGCCGTTCGGCGTCGATGCTGTCGATGCGCGCCATGACCAGGTCCTGGCCGGGCGGGTAGACCGTCACCGGTTCGCCGGTCTGGGACAGGATCGACAGGGCATCGCCGATGTCGTAGGGATCGCGCATGTCGTGCGCGACCGTGTTCAGCGTTATCCGGTCGACCGCATCGGACAGCTTGGGCTGGCCCTTGCGCATGAGCTTGAAAGCGAGATCGGTCAAGACTTGACTCCTTTTTACGGGGCTTGGGTAAAAAGTCGGAAACCCCGAGTCTAGCAAGGACTATTAATAATTTCTACAAGTAAATTACTCAAGAGAAATTATCAGATCTCCAGATTGTCGATCAAGCGGGTGTTGCCCAGTTTGGCCGCGGTCAGCACCACCAGCGGCGCAGCGTCGGCATGTTCGGCGGCGCTTGGCGCCCGCAGGTCCATGCGCTTGCGGATCGACACGTAGTCGGGCTTCCAGCCGCGCTCGGCCAGGCGCGCCATCGCGTCACGCTCCAGCGCGACCAGGTTCGGGTGGCCGGCGCGGGTCTGTTCGGCGACCCAGTTCAGGGTCTGGAACAGGAAGGGGGCTTCGGCGCGCTCCTCCACCGACAGGTAGCCGTTGCGCGAGGACAGCGCCAGGCCGTCTTCCGCACGGAAGGTCTCGGCGCCGATGATCTCGGTCGGCATGGCGAACTGGCGCGCCATGTTACGGATGATCATCAGCTGCTGGTAATCCTTCTTGCCGAACACCGCCACGCGCGGCTGCACGCAGGAGAACAGCTTGGTCACCACGGTGCACACGCCGTTGAAGAAGCCGGGGCGGAATTCGCCTTCCAGGATATTGCCGAGGTTATCCGGCGGCTGCACGCGGTATTCCTGCGGTTCCGGGTACAGGTCCTTCTCGGTCGGCGCGAACAGCACGTAGACGCCTTCCTTCTCCAGTTTCTCGACGTCGGCCTGGAAGGTGCGCGGGTATTTGTCGAAGTCTTCGTTCGGGCCGAACTGCAGGCGGTTGACGAAGATCGATGCGACCACCGGGTCGCCATGCCTGCGGGCCAGGCGCATCAGCGACAGATGGCCCTCGTGCAGGTTGCCCATGGTGGGAACGAAGGCGGTGCGCAGTTGGCCGCGCAGCTGGTCGCGCAATTCGTCGATGGTGGAGATGATTTTCATGATGTGCTTCTTGGGTTGTTCGTGCGGATTCAGGCTGGGGAATAGGCCAGCCGCACATAGATCGGCGCGAAAGCTTCGGCCTGGGTAATTTCGATCAGCGTTTCCTTGGCCAGCTCGAGCATGGCCACGAAATGGACGACCACCACCGGCACGCTGGCATGGCCGTCAAACAATTCTGCGAACTCGACGAAGCGCCGCGACTGCAGTGTACGCAGGATCGCCGTCATGTGCTCGCGCACGGAGAGTTCCTCGCGCCCGATGCGGTGGTGCTGGGTCAGCTTGGCGCGGCGCAGCACGTCCATCCAGGCGCGCTGCAGGTCGTGCGGATCGACGTGCGGCCACACCGGGGCGAGACCCTGTTCGATCGGCAGCGCCGGGCGCAGGAAATCGCGGCCCTCCTGGGGTAGGGCGCCCAGCTGCTGGGCCGCCAGCTTGATCTGCTCGTAGTCCAGCAGGCGCCGCACCAGTTCCGCGCGCGGGTCGCCGACGTCTTCGACGAGCTCGTCCTGGCGCTTGGGCAGCAGCATGCGCGACTTGATCTCGATCAGCATCGCCGCCATCAACAGGTACTCGGCGGCCAGTTCCAGGTTGCTCTTCCGGATCTGCTCGACGTATTCCAGGTATTGCAGGGTCACCTGCGCCATCGGGATGTCGAGGATGTTGAAGTTCTGCTTGCGGATCAGGTACAGCAGCAGGTCGAGCGGTCCCTCGAAGGCGTCCAGGAACACCTCGAGCGCGTCGGGCGGAATGTACAGGTCGGTCGGCAGGCGCAGCAGCGGCTCGCCGTAGAGGCGTGCGATGGCGGCCTCGGCGGCGTCCGCCGCGGCATTCAGCTCAGTATCTCGGGTCGGCTGCGCCGGCGTGCCGTCATCCGGCAAATCCGGGTCGCCGGCCGCCGGTGCGCCGGCCACCGGGTCGCCGGCCGCCGGTTCGGCGACTCCGTCCGGCGTCGCCTGTTCGGGCACCATCGTGGTCAGCTTGCAGCCTCAGGATCCGGACTTCAGACCTTGGTCTGGTACGGATAAGCCTGCTGGCGCAGGCGCGATTCGGCGATGCGGCGCTGCTCGTCCAGCGACAGCGGCGACTTGTCCCACAGCAGGGAGCGGCCGGCTGCCTGGCCTTCATCGATGCCAGGGTTCTTTTCCTTCAGTTCCTTGATGAACTTGGTGTGATCGGATTCGTAGTTGGCGTGCTTATTGAAGAGGCTCATGGTTCTCGTGAGAGTGGATACGGTCGGACGATGCCCGGCGCAATGAAGCGGCGCCGGGCAACATGCAATGATACTTGTTACTGGTGCAGTGCGTTCAGCTGGCGCGCGATGATGTCGTGGTTGAGCCACAGCACCGGCGCGATCTTCTCGGCCGCGCCGTGGAACATCAGCGGACCGGTGGCTTCCAGCACCAGTGCCGACAGGTGGTCGGTGATCAGGGCTTTCTTGTCCGTATGCAGCGAGGTGATCTCGTCCGACGTGCCGATCATCAGGTCGGCCAGTTCCGGGGTATTGTCCATCGGCCAGGCTTCGTAGTTGCGGAAGCCGGCGCTGGTCCCGGTCTGCAGGTAGCTTTCCAGCTTGTCCAGGATCGATTGCAGCGAGGTGCCTTCGCCCAGCAGGGCCTGGCAGGCGTCCCACTGTTGCTGTGCCCACGCGCCACCGCCTTCTTTCTTGAGCGCGGTCAGCAGCGGGAACAGCGACAGTTCCACGCCGACGAAGATGTCGGAAGAGTTGGTGCGGATTTCCGGGCAGTTGAACACGGTCGCGAACACGCCTGACTTCCAGGCCGCCTCGGCGATCGATTCCAGGCGCATCTTGGCGTAGCCCTGGGTGTAGTTGGTGTAGGTCTGCCAGGTGTACTCGTCGCCGATCAGGACCTCGGTGCCGTGGTAGCCGTAGGCGGTGTAGCGCACCTGGCCGCCCTTGGCCGTCACGCGCGCGCGGATGGCTTCGGAAGCGTCGATCAGGTACTTCAGGGTATTCGCCGAAACTTCGTCGAAGTTCATCAGGATCAGCTTGCCCAGGTCGCTGTCGAGCAGGGCGCGCGAGGACATGAAGCGCTCGCCGCGGCCTTTGTAGATGCGATTGGCAATCGCCAGGAAGGCCTTGATCCGTGGAATGCCGCCGGCCATGGTGTGGGCGAAGAACACGTTGGCGCCGTCCGGCACCAGCTTGTCGATCTCGGCCATGGCCTGCGCGGCGGAGGTGGTGAAGCGGCGTACGCCGGCCTGGCGGCAGGCTTCGATCTTGTCCCAGTCCAGTTTGTCTTCCTGCCAGCTCTTGAGAGTCACGCCGGACAGCATCTCGGTCGGATTCTGCTCGCCTTCCGGCGCGTCCATGTCGAAACCGGCCATCAGCGGCACGTTGACGATGCGGCCACCGAGCTTGGTTTCGGCTTCGGCGTGTTCTTCGGCGCTCAAGGCGCGCAGCGAACCGTCGTCGTCGCGGCGGCCGACGGTGATGCCGACGATGGTCATGCCGGCGGCGCGCGCCTGGTCGACCAGGCCGTTCGCGTAGCCACGGCCGAACAGTTCACCGAACAGGACGAACACGTCACCCTGGCGGAACAGGTTTTCGTGCGGGATGTGTCGCAGGGCTTTGTATTCGGTCATATTGTTCGCTACCTATATAAAAAGGACTGGGGCTCGGAAGAATCGGATCCCGACTGCGCCGGCCGCCTATTGGTTTGTTGGGCACTGCTGATGAAGGAGGGCATTATAACGCCACTGCTTCGTAAAAATTGTTACTGGTCTGGCAATGCTGGGTGTAACTGGAGTCGCTGGCTCATGAACGTCGCCCCTGCGAAGGCAGGGGCCCAAGTTCGTGGCATCGCGCTCAACTTGGATCCCTGCCTTCGCAGGGACGACGTTTCAAGGTACGTGGCCAGGCTCAGCGAATCCGCATTCCAGGCTGCGCACCCGACACCGGCTCCAGCACGTACAGGCCCGGATTCGCCTTTTCATCCTTGCTCGAGGCGCACAGCACCATGCCTTCCGACACGCCGAATTTCATCTTGCGCGGCGCCAGGTTGGCCACCATCACGGTCAGCTTGCCGATCAGCTGTTCAGGCTGGTAGGCGGACTTGATACCCGAGAACACGTTACGATACCGCCCTTCGCCCACGTCCAGCGTGAGGCGCAGCAGCTTGCTCGAACCTTCGACGTGCTCACAATTGACGATCTTCGCCACGCGCAGGTCGATCTTGGTGAAGTCGTCGATCGAGATTTCCGGGGCCAGCTCCTCGATGTCGGCGGCTTGCGCGGCTGCAGTGCTGTCGGCGGCCGGCGCGGCGGCTTCGGCTGCGGGCGCGGCAGGGGCTGCGATGGCCGCCGGCTTGTCGAACAGGTCCTCGACCATCTTCGCATCCACACGCTGCATCAGGTGGCTGTAGGCATTGATGGTGCGGCCCAGCATCGAGGCGTAGACGGCGTCGCCCCGGGTGTCAGCCCAGCTGAAGCCGGCGTCGCCCAGGAAGTCCTGCACGCGCGTGGCCACGTTCGGCAGCACCGGCGCCATCAGGATGGTCAACTGGCGGAACAGGATCAGCGCGGCGGTGCAGACCTCGTGCAGTTCGGCGGTCTTCGCTTCGTCCTTGGCCAGGATCCAGGGCTTGTTCTCGTCGACGTAGCGGTTGGCGACGTCGGCCACTTCCATGATCTCGCGCAGTGCCTTGCCGAATTCGCGCGCTTCGAAGTTGGCCGCGATGCTCGCCTGGCGCTCACCATGCTCGCCGTTCAGGGCGCGCGTGATCCATTCCTTGGCATGGTCCGACAGCGTCGACGCCAGCTTGCCGTCGAACTTCTTGGCGATGAAACCGGCGCAGCGCGAGGCGATGTTCACGTACTTGCCGATCAGGTCGCTGTTGACGCGGGCGACGAAGTCTTCGCCGTTGAAGTCCAGGTCTTCGACCTTGCTGTTCAGCTTGAACGCCAGGTAGTAGCGCAGCCACTCCGGATTCATCTTGAGGTCCAGGTAGCGCAGCGGCGAAATGCCGGTGCCGCGCGACTTCGACATCTTTTCGTTATTCACGGTCAGGTGGCCGTGGACATTGACCTTCAGCTTGTCGATGATCGGGTGGCCCGAGAAATTCAGCATCGCCGGCCAGAACAGCAGGTGGAAGGACACGATGTCCTTGCCGATGAAGTGCACTTGCTCGGCGGCTGGATCCTTCAGGAAGGCTTCGTAATCGAGGCCTTTCTTTTCGAAATAGTTCTTCAGCGAGGCCAGGTAGCCGACCGGCGCGTCCAGCCAGACGTAGAAGAACTTGCCCGGCGCATCGGGAATCGGGATGCCGAAGTAGGGCGCGTCGCGCGAGATGTCCCAGTCGGCCAGCTTTTCGCCGTTCTCGCCCAGCCATTCCGAGACCTTGTTGACCATCTCCGGCTGCAGGCGGCCCGGGGTGTTCAGCCATTCCTTCAGGAAGTGGAAGCAGCGCGGGTCGGACAGCTTGAAGAAATACTGTTCCGAAGGTTTCAGGATCGGGGTCGAGCCGGTGAATACCGAGTACGGATCGATCAGTTCGGTAGGCTGGTAGGCGGCGCCGCAGACTTCGCAGTTGTCGCCGTACTGGTCCTTGGCGTGGCACACCGGGCATTCGCCCTTGATGTTGCGGTCGGCCAGGAACATGCCCTTCGCCGTGTCATAGAAACGGTCGACGGTCTTGGTATAGATCAGGCCGGCGTCGCGCAGGCGGCGGTAGATGCCCTGCGACAAATCGACGTTTTCCTGGGAATCTGTCGAATGCCAGTTGTCGAAGGCGATGTGGAAACCGTCCAGGTACTGGGCGCGGCCGGCGGCGATCCGGGCCACGAATTCCTGCGGCGTCACGCCTTCCTTCTCGGCCGCGATCATGATCGGCGTGCCGTGGGTATCGTCGGCGCCGACGAAGTGCACCTCGCGCGCTTGACCACCGTCGTTCTGCATTCGCTGGAAGCGGACCCAGATGTCGGCCTGGATGTACTCCATGATGTGGCCGATGTGGAAGGCGCCATTGGCGTAGGGCAGTGCGGTGGTGACGAACAGCTTGCGTGTCATGGTCGGAAGGGGCGGTGAAAATATGAAAAAAGGCATTTTACCAGCGGATGTCCCTGATTGCGCAGGGGGGATTGGCGGTATTCTCGGCCCCGGCACCAGTCAATACGCTGTTTTGCGCTAAACTTGCGCATCACATCCGGAGATTTACATGAGCATCACTGCAGAAGACGTCAAGGCAGCCTTGGGCGCCGTCGTCGACCCCAATACCAATAAAGATTTCGTGTCGTCCAAGTCGGTCAAGAACATCCAGGTCGACGGCGGCAATGTCGCCCTCGACATCGAGCTCGGCTATCCGGCGAAGAGCCAGATCGGCGGCATCCGCACCGCGGTCATCGCGGCGCTACGCCAGTTGCAGGGCGTCGAGAACGTCAGCGTCAACGTCACCCAGAAGATCATCTCGCACACCGTGCAGCGTGGCCTGAAGGTGATGCCGAACGTGAAGAACATCATCGCCGTCGCCTCGGGCAAGGGCGGTGTCGGCAAGTCGACCACCGCCGTCAACCTGGCGCTGGCGCTGGCCGCCGAGGGCGCCACCGTCGGCGTGCTGGACGCTGATATCTACGGTCCGTCGCAGCCGATGATGCTGGGCGTGAGCGGCCGTCCGATCAGCCTGGACAACAAGAGCATGGAACCGCTGGAAGGGCACGGCGTGCAGGTGTCGTCGATCGGCTTCCTGATCGATCCGGACGAGCCGATGGTCTGGCGCGGCCCGATGGTCACCCAGGCGCTGCAGCAACTGTTGGAGCAGACCAACTGGAAGAACCTGGATTACCTGGTCGTCGACATGCCCCCGGGCACCGGCGACATCCAGCTGACCCTGGCCCAGAAAGTGCCGGTCACCGGCGCCGTCATCGTCACCACCCCGCAGGATATCGCCCTGCTGGACGCGCGCAAGGGCGTCAAGATGTTCGAGAAGGTCGGCATCCCGATCCTGGGCGTGGTGGAAAACATGAGCACCCACATCTGCTCGAACTGCGGCCACGTCGAAGCGATCTTCGGCACCGGCGGCGGCGAAAAGATGAGCCATGACTTCAATATCGAGTTCCTGGGCAAGCTGCCCCTGCAGCTGTCGATCCGCGAGCAGACCGATTCCGGCATGCCGACCGTGGTGGCCGAGCCGGATGGCCAAGTGGCTGCTATCTACAAGGAGATCGCGCGCAAGGTGGCGATCAAGGTGGCGGAGCAGGCGAAGGATATGACGTCGAAGTTTCCGACGATTGTCGTGAAAAACGACTGAATTTTTTCCCTGCGTTAGCCAGCACGTCGTCCCTGCGCTGGCAGGGACCCAATTTCTGCGAGCGTTTCGATACGCGTGCAACTTGGGTCCCTGCCTCCGCAGGGACGACGTTTTTGGGCCAACAATAAATTTTTGCGGCCAACATCAGCTTTGAGCCAACAATAAAGCATGCGCATCGACACCCTCCGCACCCGCCTGCGCGCCCTCGGCGCCCTCCCGCTGCACGAAGACCGCATCCTGCGCGACTGGGTCCGCAACGCCGGCCACGACCACGGCCGCCGGCGTCCCATGGATTTCCTTCCGAAACCGGTGCGCGAAGCCCTGCCCGCGATCGACGCCGAGCTGGACGGCCTGGCCCGCATCGTCAGCACCCATCCGGCCGACGACGGCTCGGCGCGCCTACTGGTCGAGCTCGGCGATGGCGAGACGGTGGAATCGGTGCTGCTGCCGCGCGACGGCGTGTGCGTGTCGAGCCAGGTCGGCTGCGCGGTGGGGTGCCGGTTCTGCATGACGGGGCAGGGCGGCCTGGTACGCCAGGTGACGAGCGGGGAAATCGTCGCCCAGGTGGTGCTGGCGCGGCGCGCGCGGCCGGTCAGGAAGGTCGTCTTCATGGGCATGGGCGAGCCGGCGCACAACCTCGACAATGTGCTCGAAGCGATCGAGCTGCTCGGCGTCGAAGCCGACATCGCGCACAAGAACCTGGTGTTCTCGACCGTCGGCGACCCGCGCGTGTTCGAGCGCTTGCCGCAGGGGCGCGTGAAGCCGGCGCTGGCGCTGTCCCTGCACACCACCAAGCCGCTGCTGCGCGAACAATTGCTGCCGCGCGCGCCGCGCATGCTGCCCGCCGAACTGGTGGCCGAGGGCGAACGCTATGCGCGCCTGACCGGCTACCCGATCCAGTACCAGTGGACGCTGCTGGACGGCGTCAACGATGGCCAGGACGAACTGGAGGCCCTGGTCGAGCTCCTGCGCGGCAAGTACGCCGTGCTTAACATGATCCCCTACAACACCAATCCGGGCCTGGATTTCCGCAGGCCGAGCTGGGACAAGGCGCACGCGATCGCGGCCTGGCTGTTCGAGCGCGGCATCCTGACCAAGCTGCGCGATTCGGCCGGCCAGGACGTCGACGGCGGCTGCGGCCAGTTGCGGGCGCGCGCGGCGCAGGACAAGCCGGTGCGCCTGCAGCGGCGGAGCGCGGCGCCGCTGCCGGGCTGAGCGTCCCGGGAGGGCGCCTCAGGCGACCAGGCCGATGTGCGGCGTCAGCTGGTGCGAACACACCAGGTTGCGGCCGCCGCGCTTGGCGTCGTACATCAATTCGTCGGCGGCCGCGATCAGGGCTTGCGGCGTGACCGACCTGGCGCTGGCGAAGTCGGCGCTGACCACGCCGAAGCTGGCGGTGGCCGACAGGGTCATCGCGCCAAGCTGCAGCTGCTGGCCGGCGAAGGTGGCGCGCACCCGTTCGGCCAGTTCGACCGCGCCGTCGAGCGGCGTCTCGGGCAGGATGATCAGGAATTCCTCGCCGCCATAGCGCACCACGGTATCGATCGCGTCGCGCGTCATCGCCAGTACCAGGCTCGCGAAGCTGCGCAGCAATTCGTCGCCGGCGTGGTGGCCGTGGGTGTCGTTGATGGCCTTGAAGCCATCCAGGTCGCACATGATCAGCGACAGGTTCAGGCGGTAGCGGCGCGCCCGCGCGATCTCGCCGTCGAGCAGGGCGGCGTTCAGGTGGCGCCGGTTGTAGCAGCCGGTGAGCGGGTCGCGGATCGACAGCTTGGTCAGCACCTGCTGCGCCCAGTACTGTTCGCGCCACAGGCGCGCGTGGCGGTTCGCGGCGACCAGGCCGAACACGTTGGCGAACAGGATCATCAGCGTCATCGAGACCAGGTGGCGCGTGTCTTCGGTCTCCAGGTGCCAGGCCAGCAGCACGAAGGCCAGGCTGCCGCCGAGCGCGATCAGGGAGGCGGTGGGCAGGCGGTTCGGGATGAAGATCAGGATCGCCACGACGATCAGGCAGACCGCCATCCCGTGCAGCATCGTGTCGTGCGGGCGGTAGCAGACCACGACCAGGTAGCTGGCCATGCCCAGCGCGGTGGCGATGGTGGAGACCCGGTAGGCAGTCCCGACCGGCGCCGCGGCGCGCCGCACCAGGAACATGCCGGCAAAGGCGACCAGCGGCGGCGTCACGCGCGCCAGCAGCGGTACGATGGCGCCGGGCAGGCCGAGCGCCATCACGTCGGTGACGCCGAACAGCCAGTAGCACAGGGCGCACAGCAGGAAGGCGCGGCGCAGGTCGCGCAGGATGGTGCCGGCCTGGTGGTGCAGGAATCCGACTTCCTCTGTCGCACTGACAAATTCCCCACGCAGGGGCGCGATGGAGGCGGTGCTCGAATCGTTCGACATGGCGGCTGGGGAAAGAATTGCGGAAAAAGAGGCGGGACTGTAGCGAAAGTTTAAGTTTCTGTAAAGTAATTAATGAATCTAACGATTTACCATCCGGGCAACGCCGGCAGCGATACGCCAGCCCGGTGGCAAGGCTGTAAAATAGCCCCTTTATCACTCATTCGACGTCGTTTCCGCCGCGTTTCGCGCGCCGGCGCCGTCACTATTCCCTTTCTACCATGACCGTCCGTACCCGCTTTGCCCCCAGCCCGACCGGCTATCTCCACCTCGGCGGCGCCCGCACCGCGCTGTATTCGTGGGCCTACGCCCGCCATTTCGGCGGCACCTTCATCCTGCGCATCGAAGACACCGACCTGGAGCGTTCCACCCCGGAAGCGGTGCAGGCGATCCTGGACGGCATGCAGTGGCTGGGCCTGTCCCACGACGAGGGCCCGTTCTACCAGATGCAGCGCATGGACCGTTACCGCGAGGTGGTGAAGGGCATGCTGGACGCCGGTACCGCCTACCTGTGCTACTGCTCGCCCGAGGAAGTCGAGGCGATGCGCGAGCGCATGCGCGCCGCCGGCGAAAAGCCGCGCTACGACGGCACCTGGCGCCCGGAGCCGGGCAAGGTCCTGCCGGAAGTGCCGGCCGGCGTCAAGCCGGTGGTGCGTTTCAAGAACCCGCTCGATGGTGAAGTCACCTGGAACGACGTGGTCAAGGGCCCGATCACCATCGCCAACAAGGAACTCGACGACCTGATCATCGCGCGTCCGGACGGCACCCCGACCTACAACTTCTGCGTGTCGGTCGACGACTGGGACATGAAGATCACCCACGTGCTGCGCGGCGACGACCACGTGAACAACACGCCGCGCCAAATCAATATCTTGCGCGCGCTGGGCGCCGAACTGCCGCAGTACGGCCACCTGCCGATGATCCTGGGTCCGGATGGCCAGAAACTCTCGAAGCGCCACGGCGCGGTCAGCGTGATGCAGTACCCGGAGCAGGGCTTCCTGCCGGAAGCGATGCTGAACTACCTGGCGCGCCTGGGCTGGAGCCACGGCGACGACGAG
>Ga0265798_10001665_pt1 | contig 34129 bp, 34 predicted proteins | sample P3T30metagenome_FD_192430 | JGI IMG/M metagenome (GOLD analysis project Ga0265798, IMG submission 192430) | Plant litter microbial communities from East Loma Ridge, Irvine, California - P3 T30 | ecosystem: Environmental > Terrestrial > Plant litter > Unclassified | place: USA: California... | reverse complement strand
ATCCGTACTCACCATCGAGCCAACAACAGTCTTTTACAGTCTTTCAGCTTTCTCATCTTCTTTCAATCCTTTGCTCGACGCATTACATTCGCTAGCCGAACCCAACGTCCTTCTCTTCATTCCAACAGCCTTTCAGCTCTCCAGCTTTCCCAACTCCAACCTTTCCAACTATCAACATGAAGGCCTCCGTCGCTGCTGCCATTGTGGCTTTCGCCGTCGCGGTCTCTGCTGGTCCCAGCAAGCCCTCTCCCATGAACTTCTTCAACCTGAACAAGCGGGCGAGCCTGCCTATCCCGGCCTCCAAGGGCTCCCAGACGCTCAAGGAGCCCATGGAGATCACTGGCACCTTTGACGGCGGTCTCAAGACCTATGGTCGTGGCGTGTCTTGCACTGGCCAAGCCGAAGGCGGAGATTCTGACGCGGTCTTTATTCTCAAGGTATGTCACGGTTGTAGGAAGTGCGTGTGAGACATTTACTGACTTCGTGCCTCTACCTCTGCAGGATGGCGCTACTTTGAAGAACGCGATTATCGGAGAGGACCAGATCGAGGGTGTCCACTGCGAGGGCAGCTGCACTATCGAGAACGTTTGGTGGGCTGCTGTCTGCGAGGACGCGCTTTCTCTCAAGAAAGATGGTGACGCAACTGGTAAGAGGTGTTTGCACATACTTCAGGACTGAGCTAACGCCTTCTAGTGATCGGTGGAGGAGCTACCGGCGCTGAAGACAAGGTCATCCAGCAGAACGGCGCTGGTACCGTCACCATCGACGGATTCACCGTTGACACCTTCGGCAAGCTATACCGCTCCTGCGGTAACTGCAAGCAATCCGCCGAGCGCCATGTTATCATGAAGAACGTCAAGGCCTCCAACGGCAAGCTCCTTGCTGGCATCAACCCTAACTTCGGAGACTCCGCCACGATCGACGCTACCAACTGCGCCAGCTCCGTCAAGGTCATTTGCGAGGAGTTCAAGGGTGTTGCTTCTGGCAGCGAGCCAGAGAGCGTTTCCAAGGGCCCCTCCGACGCCTGCATCTACAAGGAGCCTCTCTCTTCTTGCTAGGTTGCCTAGAGCAAGACTTGAACAACATGTCGAGGACGAATCGGCGGGCATCGGTGGATTTCATTGGATGGTGGGGATGCAGTGCATCTGTTGTGCTCGCTCTGGAAGCATTGTACATACATTGACTTCTTTCTTGTATATATTGGCAACATAGAGTTGCGCGAATCGAGAAGGTTGCTCTACGAACATCTTGATGACAAGTGATGCCTGATTGTATGGGTGTGGTGTTGAGTCCGGAAGTCGCGAATCGCGCGACTGTAGTCGTGGGTGTAATTCGTGTCGCACTCTAAAAAGATGTAGTTAGCAGCATCATTGAGGTAGACGCATACATAATAACGAGACTTGTTTACATGTTATGATTTAATGGCGTATATGCAGCAAATGACAGGGACTCCTAACCTCCTCCAGGGCTGGTGCTGATGACGTGGGCGCGCTAGTCTCAATGGGGCGATGACAGTACCGAGGCGACACGCGTTACGCGCCGCGCGACACCTCGAAAAACGCGGAAGTATCACGCCATTATGCCAAAGAAATTATACCACAAAGGTGCATTGTATCTACTACTTGCTGACACACCGACAGTGCTTCTAACCGTGGTGTAGAGCTGTGCCGATGTCATTACCGCCTCTTCGTGTAACATCCTTTCTCTCTTTTCTCTCATCCAATTTTCGTCTCTAGATTGTCACCAACCGTCAAAATAGCCAACTACTCTTCCACCACAAAGTCGCTCTCCTCCAGCCGAACTCCGCTTAGCATCCTACCCAGATGGGTCTTCTCGACGCCTTCTCCTTCCCGCCGGATCTTCATGAGTAGCGCTCGCAGGAAGGGCACAGGAGACTTCTCCAGCCCCCAGATCCCAGCTGGCGGATCAATGAAGCCATCTGCATAGACTTCCTGACCGTCTTTCGCTGTTCCCTTTAGAAGACCAAGATAGTCACAGATCTCGGCGTACTCCGACAGCGATCGTAGATAGAGGCTCCCGGCGAAGAGATTCAGCTGCATCGTCAAGCTACGCGAGACTGAACCAGGCAAGAAGTTGCGGCCGACATTGTATAGCATGAGATCATCGACCGATGCGTAGCTGGCATTGGAACGCGGCGCGAAGATATGCAGGCAGACTGTCTTCGACTGGCGGAGGAGAGGTAGCAACTGGTTGGCCTCGTAGGGACTCACAATGATGAGGTTGCTAACAGTTCCCTGGCGATGGACGGAAAGTACGAATTGTACAGGTCGTTGGTACGAGTCGGATACGAAGGACGCGCGGGTCGATCCTGAAGGAACCTGAACAGTGTGTATGAAGTCCGCTGTGACTAGCAAGTCGTCAGGGAATTTGCTCAGATCAACATCCTTGGCAGCGCTCGTGGTGCAGAGGGCTTCGAAGGCCGGTCCCCATGCTTTTGAACTGACGCAGAACTCTCCTGTATCGATGAGGCGCTTGAGGTCGGGGTGAAAGTTACGTGGATGAGCCTTCAGGCGCGGTGGGCGCTCGATTTGGCGCTCCTCTTCGATCTCCGGGGCGAGTTCGCGTTCCTGCTCCTCCGATAGCGCAGCTGAGCCAAAGCCCATAGCTTCGAAATCACGGCATCGCGATACGATCTTGACGATGTTCTTATTAGATTCGTCCCAATCCTGGAGGTGCTTGGAGCCATCGTTATCTGGCTCGCGTGGCTTGTATCGAGTCTCCAGGCTTGCTGCTTCCTCTTCTAGGAACTCTTCCGCTGTTCCTTTGGTCGTGTTGGCACCGTCCAGCAACAAGTGCTTGTGGCTCTCGAATCGGTTCCCCTGCACAGCCCACAGTGGGAGCGAACGTTTGATATCAGACCAGGTCTCGCCTATCGCCCACGCCAGTACCTCATAAACGTCGATTGGGGTACCGGGCGGTTTGCCGTTTCGTTCGTAGATCTTGGTACGTATCTCCCCGGGTACGACAAAGCACACCGATTGGCCATTACCGAGCTTTCGTAGTCGCATAGCTGCTTGTGTGAGGCGATCCTTGGTCAGTTGACTGCCTAACGTCAGGGCAGCCCGATAGTGTCGTGGTAATCCTGGTATGTCTGTTCCCCGTGTATGGCTCTCGTCCAAGTAGACGACACACGTATCTAGCATCTTCGCGTATGGAGATGTCTGGAAGGATTCGATCTTGGAAGAGCGATCTAGGACAGACAGTTCCTCGTCCTCAAAGTATATAACGGCTGCGACGTCGTTGCCTCGTAGCTTCAGCCAGGCTTCAGCCACCTCTCGGTTGTTCATATCAAGGATTGATGCGCCGCAGTCCAGTATAACTCTTATGTCTGGACGTAACCCCTCGATGAAAGCAAGAAGATGCTGTCCATCTTTACTACTTGTACCACCAATGACGCGTGCGGGTAAATGGGCCACAGAAGTCTCATCCATCAACAGATATGACAAGACCCGAGCGTTGGTGTGTTGTTGGCTCGGCAGATCAAGTTGGTGCATGTTGAGTGGAAGAAGATGCCGGGTATCGTTTGTTCCCGAGAAGCCGGTCGTGGTATTCGGTTTCTGGATCGCCAAATCCCATCCACTCGCACTGAGCTTTGAAGGGAACTGCTTCAGTTCTTTGGGGAACACGAGGTGAGAGACGAAATAGTCGACGGCCTTCTTGGAATGCCGTAAACCTGGGAACACCTCCTCAACGCACTGATGCCGATCGCGTATGGAGATGCCAGAGAGCTGTCTGAAAGCCTTGGGTAGACTTGAAGACGCGGTGCTGACGAACTCGTCGAAGTGAATGGTTGCTTGATCGGACTTCAACAGATGAATCAAGGTATCGAAAAGGTCGTCGTTCGTGAGGCCCTCATAGTACCAAGATAACAAGCTCAATAAAATCAGAACGTCGGGGTGTGAGTATTCACTCCTAGGTGAAGGAGAGTCCTTGCTGCGATATGGTACGGCTAGTCGAGTGGCTGGAGTGCGTGAGCTGTCGAGACCAAAGTTAACGCGGTACCGCTTCTGCGAGAACACAAAGTTCAGCACGCCCCCTGCAAATAGCCCGCGGAGAAGTAGTAGTGCCGGTTTAGTCGTCTCGGTCCAGAACTTGCTGTGTTCGACTTCCTCGATCTCACGAGCTTCCAGCTCTGTTACGGAGATATAGCGCAGTATCGCGGCCTGCATGGTGGGAGACTGCGACCGAGATGGAATTCCTACGCCTGATTCAACGACCTTTGTCGCGAGCAGACGCAAAGCCAGATCGGCAGCGTCAGGTCGTAGGAACCTAATCCTGGGATACCGCCCGTCGTCATCGCCTTCAATATCAATCGCCTCGGGATGGATCTCCTTGACCTGCTTCGCCACAGGGGGGATCAGCGCTAGAAGATCCTGAATGATCAACCATCGCTCTGGAGCGTATTCTATCGAACTCTGGCTGCCCATCGTGTAGATGAGCTCAAACTTGGTCGAGAAATTTTCATCACTCTCGTCGATACAGTCGCATGACACGTCGTCGAACCATTGCTGGGTTGCTAGCAGTTTCCGAGCGGTTTCTGGCTGATCAATGAGAACACATTCCACTGCCATCAGCTTGAAAGACTGTAGGGTAGAGGTAGGAAGTCAGTATGTGTCTCATATGCGTTTCGTAGAGCCATGACTTACCAGGATATGCTCCGGTTGAATCAGTAATACACCGCGCTCGCGAATGCATTCTTCGTAGATCTCGCGGATGGTGACGGCATCTTGAGCATTAAGTCGGAGGTTGCGTGAGAAGGGCATTTGATAAACTTTTCGGTTCAAGAGACCACCAAGCTTAGCGACCAGCATCTGCAGCATCTGCCGGCTCTGCGGTTTTGCGATGACCACTCGGACAAGCCTAGTTTCTGATATCAGTATGCTGTAGTCCGATCGGTTTGGTTTAGAGACACTTACTTCCTCTTGTCTCCATGAAAAGCACTGAGTATGGGAAGAATAGTTGAGCTCTTGCCACCGCCCATGAGCAGTTGAAGCACGATATTCCAGCCATCTTTTGGCGAACGCATCTGGCCAGCAATAAACTCCTGTTCGGCTCGTACAAGAATTCCGCTCTCAGCCTCGATGAGAAGAGTCTCTGGGTATTGATGCACATCCCAATTGCCATGTCCAACATGGCGGAGCTCCTCCACGAGATCGACCGGCTTCTTGGATAAGAGGAGTAACCGCTGAGCGCGTTGTAGATTGGTGATAGCGAGCGCATACTGAATGACAATTCCTTTCCAGGCCGACGATAGTGTGTCGAATCGGTCTCTGTGTAGTTGACCGAGCCAGAACTTCGTACATAATCGTGGCGACAGCTGTGTTTGAAAGGCGACTTGGTGGCTAAAAAGCCCCTTCAATGCGGAGGTGAAGGTCTCAAGATGGTTCTGACACTTGCTAAGGTAGTCGTGTAGCAGAGCTTGAACATCTGCAACTAACTCGTCATGCATGACTTTGCTGTTGACAAACGAGTTGAGGGCATCGCAGCTTGATCGTAGATTCTCAACGTACTCTCGCTCACACTTGGAGGTGGCATAGACCATGTTCCTTCGACAAAGTTCTTCTAGCCTTTCTTTCACCTCCGAATGCTTCTCAGGCAGATGTCCTTTAGCGACCGTAACCGCAGGCTCGGAAGGAGCTGTCAGTGAGAGGGTTTCGATGGACCGAGACGGCTTTAAAGCGAACACATCCAGGACGCTGAGATGCCGAGTGGAATCGCCGAGCTGAGTCTGCTTTGGCGGCGAGGTGAGGATATGCTGTGGTGCTACAACCGGCGACGCCACCTGTCGTGCCATGATCTTTGACAATTTGCCGAGGTATTCCATGAACATGTGATTATCGTACCAGCTGTAAAAGTGATTCCGGATAGTGACCATTGCATCGGAAACATTGACATACGTGCCAATTGCAGCCGCTTGCGGTAATGTAGGAACAAGAACTGGCCATTGCTTCTTCAAGCCGCTCACAAAGTTCTGGATGGCACTATTCTTCCGTTGTCGAAACAAGGAGTGCATTCTGTTGTGATGCTGCTCTTCAGTCTCCGAGGCCGACTTTGGTGACATCGCTTCACGAGAATCTTCGAATGGCTTGGCGTTGGTATGAACGATGTTTTCAATCGTTGTTTGGTGAAAGACATATCCCTTAGCTAATTCGAACGTTGAAGCAGCAGGTGGTTGTACTGTGGAAAAGTCCTGTGAGATGTAGAATGCAGCAAACGACTGTATGACATCCATGTCCGCTGTCTCAGCGAAAGACATTGCAGATAGCCACGTAATCATGTCGTATCGATTGTTGCTCCTGGCAGACGCGCCAGCTAGACCTGGTTGTAGAGTGCACCATTGCTCTATGAACGCTTTTGATGCATCGTCCAACCACTTTGAATCGTATCGGAGACTTACAGGATCGAAGGAACAATTCACTCCAAGGATGGTAGCATCTTTGAAGTGCTGTTGGAGAAGCCTGCCTTTGAGTCCTGTGATAGGGCTGTGAAGGCTGAATCGATCCCGTAGCATTAGCTTGGCTGTCGTATTAGCCTGAACCCCTCTCTTGGAATGTAATTGAACGTCTCGCCGATCGTAATGCGAGTCTTGTGCAGAGCTAAAGTGCTCTGCGCCAAAGCCGGCGACGTGGAACGTTGCAGTGCGAATTGAAGATCGCTCATCCAAATAGGCAGTTGAAGACGACATCAATTTCTTTTGGGTTTTTCTGATCAACTCGAAGTCGTTGTGTTTGTCAGGGTAGAAGAATTGCATCCTCCCAACCTGATGTAGTAGGCTCGATACGAGGGACCGCAAAGAAGCATGTTGCGATAGCGATGGGAGACTCGTATCCCACTTCGTGCGCTGCATTACTTTCAGATGCTCTGGATAAAACGATCTCGTAGCCGAGAGATCGGCCAGACAGGTCAGAAGATCTATATCTTCTGATGCGAGAATGTCGATCGATCCCACAGCTGCCGATCTCAGAATCGAGAGAGCTGACTCAGTGCCGGTACATCCAGTGAGAGGATCGGGTAGGCAGTGAGATGTTAGCGCGTGCAAGTAGCACAAGATTAAGCGACTTCGTAGGCTTCCATCTCCTGTTATCTGACCAAGCGTGTCGTCGATCTGATAAGCACGAATCCGAATTGCCGAGTTTTCTAGCATCTTGACCTTAGGATGATGTAGGTCTCCCTTCGCGAAACTGACTGATCCTTCCGGAATGATCATCATTCGCCGACCTTCCGCCGACCTTAATATCAACCGACTTTGCATGCCAACGAGGGCGCCCATTGTTTGATCAGAGTCGATAATCATGTCGCGAAATTGGCGAGAGCGCAAGTGATCATTCGCTTCGGTGAACTCGAACGAGAGTTGTAGTCGCGGTAGCTCTATCTCAACGCGGAGATCAGAAGTATTGTCTGGACCAACGAGACGCATGTGCATGTGTAGCAGTTTCTCTAGTGGCGCCAACATGTTCGAGATGGTACGAGCTGTACGGCTGCGCACGTCAATCATGACCTTGTCCGTGTTGACTAGCCGCCATGAAGTTCCGTGTCGTACAAGACGCCATCGTGTATCGTCGCCTTCAGTCGACCAGGGCGAATACATAGGTCGAAACAAGATCTCTTGAGCCTGTGAATCGTACATGTGTACGGCATGCGTCACCAAGGACTGAGGTAAAAGGTCTTGAAATAGACGTGAAGGCAGCAATTCGAGCCTCTTGCCATATCCGATGGCACACATCAGCAGATCGCTGCCGCTCATACCAAAATGAAGGTTGTAGCCTTGATACAGAGTCTTTGCAGAGAACCTGAACCCAATTTCATCGGTCGGCACAACTTCCAGAGCTGATTTGTGGAATAAAGGCTCATACATGCTATGGCGCTCGTACTCGGCAGGAAGCCGAGCCAACGGAAGGCCATTGACAAGCAGCTCTCCAGTGAGTAAGTTGAAGTGCACCGGTAAGGAGCCTGATGTCGCGAGCATCCATTGCTTTTGGCGGTTCTCGTCCAGCGAATTCCAAGAACCACTGGGATTCGATTCTTCGAATGCGGCCCAATTCGCTTTGATGGCATCCGAAAGGCCACTGTCATCTTTGATGATGCGATTCCGTAGTATCGGAAGGATGCGATACATCAGTGACTTCCACGACTGTAGTGAGATACTGAAGAGCTCTGGGAAATCCGACTGCATGGTTCCACAGTGCTCCTGTACAATAATAGACGATTGAAGCAACGTTGAGATTGCCGACCTTTGCTGAAGCACAGTCTCAAAGTCAGACTCTTCCACATCATAGGTCGAGGTGCACAGCAGTGCTACCTCTGTAGCGCGGCTCCAAAGTTCTGTGCGCTGGCCGTCGTCCGTTGAGGCAGCCACTCGCTCCTTCAAGCGTCGTAACCATTTCAAGCAAACTGCTCGCAAAGTTTCAAGATAGTCAAGCGCGCGAGAACGAACGTCCTGGGCTTGTGTCAAGCTCAGTACTCGTCGAGTGAGTAGGGAGAATGTTGCTGCAGCCCTCCATGATTCCCAGTTTTCTTCGATGTGGTCCAAGTTGCTCTCAAGCTGCGCGAGCATAGCATGGCCAAACGAAGTTTCTGTGAGGATAGAGTGGCTTGACCGCTCGATGCACTGACTTGGCGGACCCGCCTGATGTACAGCCTGGAGAAGTATACATTGCGTCTCGATCTTTGTAAAGTCGACTGATGGAATCGCTAGCTGAGCAAGAATGTTCGAATGAACAAGGTTGCTCCCAAGCGGTAGCGCGCCCAAAGCCTTATACTCATCGATCGAGAAGTGCATTGGACAATCAGACAAACTGGCGATAACTTCGTTGGCTGGTAAACCATCGGGCGATGTTGGTGGGCGATACATGAAGCGTTCAAGAGCCTTTGATCGCTTTGGCATGGGGTATAGGCATTTCTTTGGGACTTCTTCTGTACAAATGGGCATGCTAGCGTTGAAGATGCCGCTGGAAACGTCGTAGTAGGCGTATTGTAAAGCGTTGTCAAGGCAAACATCGTTATCATTCAAGTGAGGAATAGCTTTCTGCAACTTCCTGTGGGTGGCAGTGTGGCTCTTGACATTTGAAAGTGGGACTATTCTCCGCCGATGGTACCCATTGGATAGCAGATGGGACAGATCCTGGTGGTTGTTGAGCGTGTATGAGTGTGACGGTCGTAATTGGTTCGCATCCTTATAGCCGAGAACCGTGGTAATGAAGTGCGCTGAGGCATCGCGCCAGTTGCTGTAGGGATCCGGTACAGCCAACTCAAACACCGTAGCCTTTGCTACAGGTGTTTTTGATGAGACTGGCCATTCGTAGATCCGGATCGTAAGGAAATCTGCCTTGGCCTTCGCTGCACATCTGCTGCAGTTGTTGGAGTGGACCTTTCGTCTGTAGCCGTGTCTGCGATTGTAGATCTCCCATACCTCCTCACATACGTTGCTATTGTACTGGTCCATGTACTGCTGATACTGTAGCTTGAGATCTGCCAGCTCTTTACACTTCCGCTTGCGCTTGGCAGCGGCATCAAGTTCGATATCTGATAATGTAGCCTGAAGAGTCTCGCACCGATCAAAGTATCGGACAGAGAACGAGTCAGGGTCTCCAAACCTTCGATAGACAGAAGGTCTTCCTTTCACCGCTGTGGCCTGTCGCATTCGTACATAGCGCTCTGAAGCGTCCAAGCGGTTCAGGTGGCTCTTGAGGGGAAGCGTAAGGCATTGAAACTCGGCCAGATCGACCTCAGGATCATAATCAAGCAGCATGGGATATATCGTGCATGCGACCCGGTCGCACGCGATCCAAAGCCCAGTAAGCGTCAGATACATGATGGATAGGCCGATAGGCACTCCAGCATAGGTGCTACTAGCAACGTCATAGTAGCTAGTCATGATTGTACGTAGACTCCCGCATGCATCTCCATCGTGGAGATGTGAAGTGTACCAGTCAACAAGATGATGCTCGACCCACTTCTCGAAAGCGGCTAGGCGGAAGTATCTGTCTTCATGAGAACCGGACGACTTTATGCTTTCCGGTAATTGAGTAGCTGGATAAGATGGATACTCGGAAGTGGGAGTGAAGGTGGACGACGAGACTTCTCGCTGACGAGACGTGACCGCCAACAAGAATGCATCTAACCCGGAGAGTTCCATGTCGACATCGGCCTTAGGCTTGAGCTGGGCAACGGTGCTGAAGTCGATATTGGCCTGAGAGTTATCGATCTGATCCTGCCAGTGCTGGTTGATGAGTTTGTGGGCGTTAATCATCCCGTCATGAATATGTTGTGCCCAGCCTGGCTGTAGGTACCCTTCTTGCTTGAGAAGCTCGAACTTGCGTAGCCGTCGGGATAACTTGGCCAATGTGATATGAATCGCCTCGCTACCCATATCTTTCCAGTGCTGTTTCCCCAGATCGAGTAATCGTGATAGCATAAAGATCATGAAGGCTTTGTACAGACCGTCGGCATGCAGACTGGAAGGTGCTTGTCGGGAGAACAGCAGCTGTAGCGATACGCGTAACAAGAGCCATAATGGGGACCGTCGCCAAGGTGCAAAGCAGTCTTTCCAAAGAACCTCTTCCCGGGTATATTTCGTGCTATGGCGTACGTCTGTCGGCTCACCGAAAGCAGCGATGAGGTTCGAGAAGAAGTCGGTTACCATACCGGGATGCGCCGTATCGCGCTGTTCGTCCATACTCTTGTTGTTCTTGGTGATTTTGGGCTGGAAGCCAGGAGCTGTCTGGGTCGTCATTGTAGCTATGGTCCTGGAGATCGATTCGATAAGATCGGGGTTGACCTTTCCGATATTTATCTGTGATGCATGGGCAGGAAACTCTCGTACTAGTCGGCCTGAATGCATAGCCGCCTCATTCGTAGGAGAAAGCTCGAAGAACTCGAAGACCAAGTTGTTTGAAGATCGACCGACGAGGATCCCCGCGTTCTGCTCTTTAATCTCCAATGGAACTTTACCAGTAGCGGCGCCGTTTGCGATATTGGTAAGAACGTCTTGAATTTGACCTTCACTGTTATTGCCGTAGTGGACGCGACAGTTCCTGACTGTTGCGACGGCGACTTCGACTGAGTTGACATGCTCGCTGTTGACAAAGGATCTCAGAGACTCAAGGGCGTGAATGGCGATATCGACAAGAGTCAAGTCGTGCGCGGCGTTGCGGTCGTCCTGCTGCGGGAGCTTCGGGGGAAGTACCAAATGGTGATAGGCGTAGGCCGTAGCCGCTGCCGATGCCATGGTGTAGACACCACAGGGAGTACACTGTATGATAGATGAGTCAGCTTGTGTAACCTTGCCTGAACAGGAGCATGTTTAAGGGTATCGGTATCTGCTGTGCGAGTAGCACTTGCGCTGCAGGCGCGACGGACCCCACGTACCTAATGGGCTCAGCTATCCGGTGTGTCTATTCAGAATGCAGAATATTATTCAGGGTGTTCAACCAGTAGCGAAGATGGAATAGCAACAGTCGCGACCAAAACGATGAGGAGAAAGTGTGGTGTCGTGGTAGCGAGAGCGGTAGTAAAAGGTGGGGGGAAAAGACGAAACACGGTGGACGAAATCTCTGTACGACGCAAGAGAAATGCTCGCTTGGAAGAGGTGAAATTCGACTGTGCGCGTCGTTGTTGTCTCAAACAGGCAAACAGACTTCACCTTCACTTGAGCACTCCAAGGCTGCGCAGCGATTGCCCACCGCCTCATCACTTCGCCGCGACATGGGCGTCGCTGTCTGCAAAACAACAAGGCTGAGTATACTGAAATGCCCACGCCATATCTGATATGCTCTTCTGCTTCATGCATTCCAAGACCACGCGCCATTCCGGTCAGTGAATGGCCCAATGGTGTGGCTGTGTGGCGCGTGCGTGTAGTACAAAGCCAGGGTGCGCAAGGCAACAGTCTCAGGCTGATTCGACTCCAAATACAATTCCCAAGAGGCCCCCTCAGTTTTTGTGTATTGCATAATCCAGCATCCTTCTCTTGTGGATGGCCATCATCTGAAAGACGTGTGCGCGCGCAAGGCTATGACGTCACGCGTTGCGGCGAAGCTGGGCCGCGCAAGACGCGTCTGCTATGCCTCGTTGACATTGTCACGGAATTCATGCGTGCAGTGATGATGGAGCGTCATTATTCGAGACCAAGAGGATGGATGTTCGCATGCGAAGAGCGAAGCGTTGATGTGTCGTTACCTAGGTAAGAGCAACCTCGGGATCGAGCCTACAAACGTCGTCAGCCTTGGCATCCGCGCTAGATGATCATCGGAGGATGAGGGGTGTTTTTGAGCTAGCCAGTCCGCGCCGTACAGCGCGTATTCTCATCCTTGCATCCCTTGCCTCTTCAACCCCCCATCGCGTTCGGCCCATGAGTTCTCGTACGTCCTTTTTCTTTTGCTGCATTGCGGCTTGCTCATGAGATCCAGGCTCTGAAGTCTGTATGCCCCGATGTCTGGACTATCTGCGAAGACCCACCTCGTACATACGGGTGGCACGACTGCTTCGCTTACGATCTACTGCATAGTTTACATGCTGGACATGCAGACGGCCCTTCCTTCTTCCTCAATGGGCAACACCCCCGGTATCCGGAAGACCTAGGTGCGCTGGATCAACACGCAATTAGATGTACTTGAGCCGCGCAGGCGGATGGTTATATCCGACCGAAATTCTTCATAACCATCAACGTTCGCCCATTGGGGCCCATCAGGTTCACCTTTTGCTATCCTCCCATTACATTCAGAATGGTACTACTGGCAGGTGTCGCAGCTTTGCTGTTTGCTGCGCCATCCATCGCAGCAGGTGCGGCACAAAGCCTCTCTGGTGGAGAGCAGGCCGCCTGCTCTAAGCTGAGATCTAAATACCCCGACAGTACCTTCTCGCCTGGAACTTCCGGCTACTTATATGAGACACAAGAGCGTACGATAATATCCTCGAGAATTCGGCCCGATATTCACTAACAATTCACAGCATACTGGTCAGCCACGATGTACAGCAACCCTGCATGCGTTTTCGTTCCCCAGAATGCCGAGCAAGTTGCCTACGCGGTCACCACAATGACCCTGACACGTTCCAAATTTGCCATGCGAGGTGGAGGGCATATGCCAATCCCTGGTTACAACGGGATTGATGGCTCCGGCGTATTAATCTCTTCTTCCAATCTGACGACCTTGTCACTTTCCTCAGACAAGTCTGTCGTCTCTGTCGGACCCGGGAACAGGTGGAGAGACGTTTACGCCTATCTGAAACCATCTGGGCTCGCAGCTGTCGGTGGTCGTGTGGGCCACGTTGGTGTTCCCGGCTTGTTACTCGGTGGCGGCATCTCTTTCTATTCATCGGAGTATGGATTCGCTTCCGACAATGTTATGAAGTATGAGGTATGTCGCCAATCCTCTGTACAAAGTTACACATGACTAAAAACGGGTAGTGTGTGCTTTCAAGCGGTCAAGTCGTCGAAGCAACGGCAACGAACAAGTACTCAGATCTCTTCTGGGCATTGAGGGGCGGCGGTAATTCGTTCTGCATCGTCACGCGATTTGACTTGCGACCTGCGGAGGGCAGCGACGTTCACGTCGGCATCGGTCAATTCGATCAAACTCAAGCATCCGGCTACCTGGACGGCGTGTACAACTTTGGGAAATATGGAGGGTCTGACCCAAAAGCTGCCATTATTCCGACTATTCTTACCTTCCCGGCTGCGAACATGACTGTCTATGCGGCTGCGAAGTTTTACCACTCCGTCACTGACAACCCGAAAGTATTCGAGAACTTCACTGCGCCAAAGCTCACCCCAGTCGCTGACTCATACGCATTGCAGCCGTTGTCAGACTACATCTCAGCTACAGATGCCCTGCAGCCATTGGGACTGCGCCAGGAATTCCGCACACTTTCGTCCGTTGTTGACCGAAAGGCCGTGCAGCTCATCCACGACACCTTCGTCTCCGGCGTCAACGCCAAATTGCCCAGTGTTGCCAATCTCCAGGCCTCGATTACCTTCCAGCCCATCACGAAGGCATTCCTCTCGCACAGCGCGAAGACCGGAGGCAACCCTCAAGGCATTGATATTTCGAAAGCACCCTTCTTTTGGATGGTGGAGAACTTTACTTGGTCTTCAGCGAGCGATGACGCGAAAGTGCGAGCTGCTGCCGATGGGATCACAGCGAGCATAAACACCTTGCTGCGCGCGGGATCGTATAGCGCCAACTATCTCTACATGAACGATGCCGGGAAGGGCCAGCCCATTTTCCAGAGCTATCCCGCTGCCAACTTGAGGAGGCTGAAGGCTATTCGTACCAAGTATGACCCTCTCAAGGTGTACACTAACCTCATGCCTGGTGGTTGGAAGGTCGCCGATGCATGATGAACGATCCCAACGATCTGGTTCGGCGATTGTGTACAAAACTCTATCAATACAACTCATGCATTCCCTATGAATATACGGTGCATCGCCCAACGTCTTCATTAATATGCTTCACGATAAGCTTAATCGGGAAGGAAGGTACAACATAATCGCACCATGTCCACCCGCGAGATCGGTTCGGCCGCCGCGGAACCTAGGAAGATGGCTTCGAAAAGGGCCGAGATCAAGTTACGGTACCGGAGGTGCTACTTCAGTAGGATGTTCGTAATGCGAGCAACAGAAAATCTCATGCAGGGTCAGCTTGGAAGAATTGGGCCGTAATTTTGCCGCCACCTGCATGCGCTGCTGTACCTCGCCGTTCAAAGCGTATCAACTGGTTGGACTTGGCTCGCCATCGAGTGCACGCCATGTACGGACGGAATCATCGAAGACTACCATGTAGGAAACGGCGTATCTGCGGCACCCACCGTCTCATAGATCAGGCTTCGCGATGCAAACCAGGATGGGGCCGGATGCGAATGCGAGTCTTGGTGTTGGGATAGTGATGAAGGCGAGATGTACGACAATGTTAAGACTAGATACATATCTCTATCTCGCAGTAGGCCACTTGGGTTGCAGTATTGTCTTCCCTACTGTGGAGATACTGAGTCAAGATCAAGATGGCGCTCAGTCACACCGATCTGATGGTAAGTCAAGCTACAACGACACACTTCACGGCTCTAACTCCTAGACAGCAATTGATATGGACCCTTTGGGGTGTATCATTCTTCTGCACAATCCTCAGGGGCTTTCTGCGATGGAAGTCTCAGCACCGACTCTTCGCAGACGACTACTTCGTCTTCTTCGGCTTGTTCTCCTTGACTGCCCTCTCCGCAGTCATCACATGTCTCCTACCACAGTTCTTCCTTGCGCAAGAGTACTCAAAAGCGGCTATATTGGATCCACTCACACCGTTGCCGCTACCGCCAGATGAATTTATCGAGAGGACGCGTACTTCGCTCAAGTTCATGTTCAGCCAGATGCTGTTGTTTTGGACTACATTGTGGGCTGGTGGGTTGGCTCGCTATACTGGTGAGCAGAGTATCTTACTGATATGTCGCTTTAGCCAAGTTCTCCATTCTTTTCTTCTTCAGACGGCTGGTAATAGGACTGCCAGTATACATGCGTGTATGGTGGGCGTCCTTCGTACTAGTCCTACTCCTCTATCTCGCATGCATCGCCTCCAACTTCCTAACCTGCCGCCCACTATCCAAGTACTGGAGCGCAAGTCAGTATTATTCCACCCTGTCCTTCTCCGCAAACCCTTCTAACCCGCACAGCCGGATGCAGCGACCCCGAAGACCTCATCCGAGCCGACGCATCCATCAAGTTAGCAACAAGCGCAGACGTCATTGCCGACGCCCTCATCATGCTCCTCCCTCTAAACCTCTTACGCAAACTACAAGTTTCGCCCCAACAAAAGTTCGGCCTAGCTGTTATATTCTCCCTCGGCACCATCATCATCGCCTTCGCGTTCGCACGCCTCGCACAAATCACAAAAGCTACTTCGAACCCTGATCCAATGGCCCTTGCTGATGGACCGGTGTTGCTCAGCATGTGGAGTCATATCGAGTCATCTGTTTCCGTAATCGTTGCTACACTGCCGGCGTTCAGGTACTTGCTCAATGGTAAGATGGGCCGGACACGACCGGGTCCTTCGAAGCCACCGGTATATGGTTCTGCACAACCAGCTTCATCGGGAGCACAAAGCAAATCTCGTCGTGTGTATAGTATGCAGAGATGGAGTCAGAATACTACGTTGAGGTTGCCGAGTAGTGAGCAGGATAGGAAGGGAAGTAACGAGTGGGGTAGTGAGACGGAGTTGAGGCCTATGGATAGAGGAGGGAAAGGAGTTGACATTACCGTCGAGAGAGAATTGGGGTCGACGCGGCACTCGCTTCCACAGCGTTCGGATTCATTGCCGAGGCTTGGGAAGGTGGTTTAGAGATGGCATTAGGACTCAACCATTCTCGCGTTTCGAATTGTGCTTATGACTATATCGACGCTCCAGTCTCGTGTCTCTATACGTTGTTGTCAGACTCATCCTCAAGGCTGAGTCATTTGGAGCGCTTCCTACGCAATCATCGCAATTGCTCATATACCCATGGCTAACCATGATCCTCATTGCCTGTGTCTGATTTGAATCATGCGTCCTCCAACTCTTGTAACCTTGACAAAAAGATACCCTAGCACGATAGTGTAGGCCGAACCTACAAAACGAAGTCGGTAAACGAGAGCGTCAACCGTAGAGCTGTCATGTTTGGCCAAGACTGAAGACAGCCGTTAATGCAGTGGAGATCTAGTCATCGTCGTGAAGTGGTCCAAGCCACATAGGCCGCGGGCCATCATGCATCCTTTGCTGGTAACGAAGAGCGGGGTTAGGAGGTAGATCCGCACACACCGGAAGTTCGATCGCACACGTGTAAAAACGGGCACTAAGGAACCGACGAGCATTAGGCTGAGACAAGAGGAAGATCTTTCCGACCGATGTCATGGGATGCAGGGGAAAAGATTGGCGGTGGGTAGTCACGATAGGTCATTTCAAGGCTCAGAAGTTGTGAAGTCAAAACTGTTCATTTCCGCAAACCATGTATGCTGTCCCGTCTCGCGAGGGTATAGTGATATAGATAGAACGCCGTAACTAAGTAAACCAAGGAGCCACAACCCACGCACAGCGTTCCTGCGCACTCGCCCAACACCGACCAGAAAAAGAAGAAGACGTAACGAAAGGTGAGATCAGAGCCAGCTGATGCTACAGGCGTCGTGCTATTGCGCAAGAACCTTGTCAACAGCAGCACCGGCTAGTAGCTGAACGTCTTGTATGCTGCCCTTGACGTCGATGATCTCCACATCCTTCAGTTGCTTGCACTCTGTCTCGTCGGGCTCTTCCAGCGCAGCGAACTGGCTCTCAACCATGGCGTCCTTCATGTAGTGGCCTTGTCTGGCGCGGACGCGGGCGAGGAGGGTCTCCATGTCAGAGCGGAGGTAGACGAAGTGTACGTTGGCGTTTGGGTCCTCGTCGTAGAGGCGGGCTGTGCGGATGACGTCGCGGTACTTCTTCTTGAGCGCACTGCAGGTAACAACGACGCCCTTGGCTCCGTTCTTCAGTGCAGTGATGGCCTGGTCTCGTAGAAGGATGAGCCAGTCCCAGCGGTCTTCGTCGTTGAGAGGGATGCCGGCGGCCATCTTGTCGATGTTTGCTTTTGGGTGGAACTGCAAAGACGTCAGTACGCATTAGATAGATCACAGGGAACTGGCTAACCTCGTCGCCCTCGATGTAGTCAAATCCATATCGGTCCGAGAGGTGCTTTGCAACAGTGCTCTTGCCGCACCCTGCTGGACCGGTGACGATGAGGATGTGGTGGTGGGTTGAAATGGTCATTTTGGCGGTCTCGGTCTCGTTCATGACAGCCATGGACTTGGATGGCGAGCCTGTATTGGAAGCCGGTGGTGTAGGTGGTGATGCATATTGTATGGGCTTTGGCTGCGATAGATCGACGGTTTGCATCATGGTGGTACAGAGTTTGAAGTTTGAGTCAAACTGTTGTGGAAATGAGTGTTTGTAGTACGTGAGGCTCTTGTATGACGCTAATGCTTGAGTTGGGCTCCCGAAAACAAAGGGACGGGTGTCGGGTAGGGTTAATATAGTATATTGCGATGTGGTCGGGACCAAATATAAGTGTATGCAGACTGTAAGCAATCAACGGCGCCCCGATTCGCGCTGGGGCGTGGTGCGTTTTAAGGCGTGGGACCTTGGAATACTGGTCTGGAAATTTCTCCCGCAAGCCATGACGGCAACGGCAAGGGTGAAATGCGATGGAGCTTGTCGTTATTCTGGGAGCCAAGCCACGATGGCACGCTCCGAAAAGCAAACAGCGAATGGCGAGCAAGGGCGTGTAGCTAGTCTCAGTAACAGGCCCAGCCGGCTGTAACAGCCGCGAAGCCGGGGCTGGAGAGAGAGAACTTCGGCGTTTGAAAGTGGACCTGTCGCGTGTGGGATGACGAGTAGCGCATCAGTCTCCCCGCATGAGGACCCCAGTCCTTCTCAGGTACTTATGCATCCCGCATGCCGGTGACCACGACATGCCAGCGCAGACTTGAGTTCTGAACGCCAGGCAACTGCAGGGCGCTCTGCTGAGTAGATTGCGATTCGACTGAGTTTCTGCCTGGAAGCAATAGACTTCAGCTCACCGCTTTGACTCGCGGTACGAAGCTGTTTGATAATGGCGCGTGGGGGTTAGGCGAGGAATCTGAAAGTGCATCGGGCCGGCGAGGATCGAGGCTGCGAACAGTCTTTGAGTTGCGATTAGTCGATTAGTCTTTGGGGCGGCACCCGGCAGATGCTCCGGATAGTCCAGACGGGTGAGAACGTTTGAGCCAGACGTGCAGACAGTCCCGATCAGTCACGACGCCGCGATATTGCAGCTGCTCGTGTGCAGCTCACCGCCAAACGAGTGCATATTTGCTGTTTCGTATGCAGGTGCCTATCTCCGCAGGCTCGGGAGGGGCATGTGGAGGACCATCTGACCCGGCGAGAGCAGCAGTCAGACGTGACGTGGATCCAGTGAAGAACAAAACAAGGATACCTGGGGGTGAATATGACGAGGTGGTGTTGGTGAGGGATCGGAGAAGGCGGGGCAGAATGCGCTCACGTGACGGGCTCAACGGGGACAAGCGTCATCAGCTGTTGCCATGGATCTGGGGCGCAGCTCTCCACACCACGGCCATCCAGTCGAGCGCCGCCGACCACCGACGCGACGAGTGCCTCTGATACCGCTTCCGAACACGCGCCAATCCACCGGCACTTCTCTGGCCCGGCATGTCGTACTTCTTCTCCACCCCGGTCGACATCGACATCGTGCTCGAGGACCTCGACGACCGCTCCGCCGTTGATGTCAAGCTCGACAAGAACCGCAAAGAGAAGGTCCCGCTGTACCTGGATGGTGAATCAGTCAAGGGCCAGGTCACCGTAAGGCCCAAGGATGGCAAGCGCCTCGAGCACACGGGCATCAAGGTGCAATTCATCGGCACCATTGGTAGGCATCCGCCGTCCTGGAGCTTCACCATAGCTATATCTCGGCGCGCAGTGCTGACATAATGCGCCAGAGATGTTCTTCGACCGCGGAAACCACTACGAGTTCCTCTCCCTCGGCCAAGAGCTAGCAGCCCCTGGCGAGCTCCAGCACCCGCAGACGTTCGACTTTAACTTCAAGAACGTCGAGAAGCAATACGAATCCTACAATGGCATCAACGTCAAGCTGCGCTACTTTGTGCGCGTCACCGTGTCGCGGAGAATGGCAGATGTAGTCAGAGAGAAGGACCTCTGGGTCTACTCCTACCGGATACCGCCTGAGACCAACAGCTCCATTAAGATGGACGTCGGTATCGAAGACTGCCTGCACATTGAGTTCGAGTACTCGAAATCGAAATATCACTTGAAGGACGTGATCGTCGGCAGGATATACTTCTTGCTGGTACGGTTAAAGATCAAGCACATGGAGTTGTCCATCATAAGAAGAGAGACAACGGGGGCTGCTCCCAACCAGTACAACGAGAGCGAGACCCTGGTGCGCTTCGAGATCATGGACGGCTCACCGTCGCGAGGTAAGCACGATGACTCTGTTGCGACAGGCATTGCTGACGACGTCAAGGTGAAACAATTCCCATCAGGTTGTTCCTCGGAGGCTTCGACCTAACACCCACCTTCCGCGAAGTCAACAAGAAGTACTCCACCCGATACTACTTGAGTCTAGTACTCATCGACGAAGGTATGACATACGCACATCTCTACACAACTGTGACTGACCTGTCTCCAGACGCCCGTCGATACTTTAAGCAATCCGAGATCGTGCTATTCCGACAAGCACCGGAAGGCCTGACGTTGGCCCAGGAGCAGAACAAGCTCATGGCAGTGTCGTGAGGACGTAGATAGAAGTCACTGCATAGATACTTGTAAGCTGTTGGGCGTGGGGTGTGGGATCTGCCCAAGGCTGCCCATCGACCCACCATGCGAATGTTCGGACCTCGGGATCGGGCTCAACATTGTACTATCACACCGCGGCGGCGGGAGCTTACGCAGACACTGGGGCGCTCTTCAGTGCATGGATGGTGCATGTGTAAATACAGCAATGCAGTCCCCCAGGGACGGCAATGTCGCAGGGAAATCATCGGGCAAACGTAGAAATCTTGGCCGAGTCTCCACATTACGATGCAATAGTGCGTCTTCACCTGCATGATCGTGGTGCACCATCGGCTCTGGTCCCGAACTCTCTGTCAGAGAAGTGTGGCTTGTGTGATTGTCTAGGTAGGCCATGAGTCGGCATCGCCGCTGCCGGTTGTTGCGGCCTCTTGAGCGTTGTTGTGCTTATTGGTCGAGGCTGTTCTCGAGGCTCTCGGATGATCTGCACCTAAATACTCCCTACGCGGTTCCTGCATCAATTCCTCTTACACTTTCCGAGGAGACTTTTGATGACTCTTTCGCTCACAAGACACCATAATGTCAATCTGTCGCTCCGATTATGTCGACGACAAAGGCTTCAGCTCCGCGGAACGCGCATGCGACCCACAGTAAAGATGCCGATGTTCAGCAATCTCACGATCCGCACGACGCCACACTTTGCCGCAACCCTGAGGATCGCGATGGAACCCTTCTTATCAGGGCAAACCCACTAAAGCTGAGTTCCCGAAACGGTACGCACCCACTCAACATGAAAACCCGTCCAAATGATTGGAATGTGTGATTCCGCGTCACCAAGAGTCGCTCCGAAATAATGGGGACGTGGGCTTACTAGGCAAAAGCTTCCCTGCAAATGACGTTTTGCATGGAATTCTTCACTTTCCCATGGCTTAATCGCGGGACTACTTTTTCACCATGTTGTACACTTGGCACCTCCCACGCCCCTGTTTTACTCCCACGTCCAGTACATATCAGATATAAGGTTGTCAGGGTCTGCTTGCCTTGAGGCATAGGAAGAAACGAGCATACAACATGTCGCAACAACAGCCTAACAAAGCTGACAACAGTAAGTTACCTAACAAGTTCGATTTCTCTTTCGAAAAATTTGAAGAGCTTGTTTCTCATCGGCATCATGTCATTACATGTACTAACCTTCTCCAGGGCAGCAGTCGGATTACTTTACATCCCAAAGACCTGCAGCAACGCCTGAGCCACGACAGCAACCCTCAGCAACACGCATGCCATCGGGTTTGGCACAAAGTCGTTCCAATGCACCAAGTATAGGAAGACTTGACACTGCTCGCTTGGAGTCACGACCCGAGAATGAGCGCAGCACAACTACTGCAACGGGTATGACCCAAATGGGCACCATCAGAAACACGCCCACTGCCCGAAAGAGCCGGGCAACTCGCGAGAATGTCAGGCAAGAGCCGCCGCGACGACCAGAGAAGAAGCAACAGCAGACTGTAGACGTCGAGAATGACTACTTCTCATTGAATCCTTGGTACAATGAGCAAAAGTCAAAGCCAGTCTTCGGTCTGGGTGCGCCTTTGCCACGCACTGTACGTAAGGGTATGTGGTGGGGAAGAGGCGACCTGCGCAAGTCTTTGTACCGGGTCGATGAAGGGGATGCAGATGGGATCGCTCGACAAGATGGATTAGGCTTTCATGATGGCAAAGGTAAGTCTTCATATACTCCCTTGATGTGGTCTCCCTCAAGAGTAAGCATTCTGACTAGAACGCGGACAGATTTGGAAGAAGATTCAGAAGACTCTCAGGAGACGCTAGACGGCGTCGGTCGCCCACACCAACGACGTGACCCCTCGCACTTCCAGACAACAGTTGACGGCCGCAATGTCAACATGAAACGCGTGCCAACAAGTGAAGCTGACCAGGTGCTTGGCCGCAACCAAGAACCGAACGCTCGCAGCCATGAACACCATGAAGGCCAGGAACGTGCGCCCGTCAACGAGCACGGCTTGGAGTTCTCTGATGGACGTGGGCAGCAGCAACACTTTGGTTTGCAAGACGGTCTTCCACCGCTCCAGGAACACGATACGAATATGTCTTCACAGACTAAGCAGGAAGAGAAAGAGATTCAACAACGGGAGCACGAGGCAGAACGAGAGTTCTACAACCAGTACCGCAACCCAATCGCTAGGCTGCGAGCCAAGTACCCACAGGCACCAGCCGAGTTCCTCGCCGTACGTATTATCAACTCTTCTGACAGCAACCTTACTAATACTGTGTAGACGTTTGTGTACCTCCTCATTGGACTTTGCGTCAATCTGTCAGTCGCCACGTCCCAAGAAGGCACCGGCAGCTTCGAGACCCAAGCCTGGGGATGGGGCTTCGCAGTCATGATTGGCATCTACCTCGGCGGCGGTGTCAGCGGTTCACATCTCAGTCCGACAATCTCAATCTCGCTCTCCGTCTACCGCGGTTTCCCCTGGAAGATGGCAATAGTCTACATCTTCATGCAGTTGCTGGCGGGACTTTGTGCCGGCGCTGTAGCTTACGCGTAAGTTCAAATCTTCTGCCGATCAAAATGCCTCAGTTGCTAACTCTGTGTTAGCCTTTACGCAGACGCTATTCATGCAGTAGACCCCGGTCTTACCCTGGAGATGACCGGCAAGGCTCTCTTCCCTCAAGGACCCATATACTCCACCGCAACCGGCTTCTTCAACGACTTCGTCTACATGGCCATCTTCGTCTGCGTCATCTTCGCACTCGGAGACGACCAGAACTCGCCTCCAGGCCAAGGCATGACAGCCTTCGTTGTCGGTCTTACAGGTTTCGTCACCATGATCGGGCTTGGCTACAACACCGGTCTGGGTATCTCACCAGCGCGCGATCTTGGTCCTCGACTCATCGGATTGTGGGTTGGATATGATTCGGCCTTTGAGAACGGGTACTGGGCCTATGGTTCATGGGGCGCATCTATTGCTGGCGCGTTATGTGGTGGCTTGATGTATGATTTGTGTATCTTCGTTGGTGGAGAGTCGCCTGTCAACTACAGGTGGCCGCAGCCGGGGGACATCAAGTGGAAGGCGAAGGAGAAGAAGGATAAGGCGAAGGATAGGATTCAGCAGGTGGCGTGAGCTTTCGCAAGTAATTTTAATGGTTGAAAGAAAACAGTTCGATGCATTTACTCGGTATATTTCTGGTGAAGAAGGTGTAGTCGCGTCGGTTGATGTGCGAGGAAGCTTGTGCGGCTCCGGGAATAGGACGACCGGAAACAGAGCCGCTGCGCGTCATGCCCAACCACCGATCCGCAACTTCTCCATTGGATATCTCACGATCATGACCTCTGGGGAGAAGGTCACATCCTATCGGAAGCTACACCGACTAGTAATCGTACGCTGCGCGCAAAGTTATCGCTAGCGATGAGCTTTGTGATGCTTTTGGAGTCTCATCTGTCGCATACCTTTCATCACCGTCACCACATCAACCACCATGCGATGACAGCAACAACCAAGAACACATGACAAGAGTACTCTGCAAAAACAAGAAGAATCACTGAAAGATGTCTACATCCCCACACACCTCCGACACGACCCCGTCGTCAAAGCCAGAGATGCTCCACCAAGAGCACAAACAACCAGACCGCAAAATCGGTTTACGCTCACGCCTTAAACACTTCACATTCGCCTGGTTCCTCTCAACAATGAGCACAGGCGGTCTCGCCCTCGCCATAGCAGAAACACCGCATCAATTCCCCGGTACCCATCCCTCTTCCATCCCGTCGCGCTTGCCAATACTAACAAACCCACCCCCCAGGCCTCCACCAAATCGGCCTAACCCTCTTCATCCTAAACATCCTCCTCTTCCTCGCTCTCTCAACCCTAACAGCCCTCCGCTTCCTCTACCACCGCACCCACTTCCTCACTTCCTTCCAGCACCCATCCGAATCCTTCTTCCTCGGCTCCTTCTACCTCTCCCTCAGCGTCATCCTCGCCGGCATCCAAACCTACGGCATCACCCACGGCCCCGCTTACCCCTGGCTCATCGACGCCGTCTACGCGCTCTATTGGATCTACGCGGGGGCCTCTCTCGTAAACTCCGTATTCCAGTATTGGATATTAATTCAATGGGGAAAGGTCCGTCCTGTGCCGCAGCTGCCGAGTCTTTTCCTAGCGGGGTATTCGGCCATGTTGACGGGGACGGTGGCGAGTCTTGTGGCGGGGAGCCAGACGGATGGGAGGGCGGTGAAGGTGGTTGTGAGTGGGGTTGCGTGGCAGGGGTTTGGGTGGTGTGTTAGTCTCATTGCCATAGTCGGTTTTGTACGCAACTTGCTAGACAACGGGTTTCCGCCAGCTCAGTTACGGCCTGCGTTGTTTATACCGGTGGGCAGTGGCGCGTATACGATTGTTGCGTTGATTGGGCTGGCGAATGCGGTGCCGGATGGTATGGCAGAGGGGTACTTTGCGAAGCATCCTGCTGCGCCGGAGATTCTTCGTGTTTTGGCGCTTTTCACGGGGATCTTCTTGTATGTGTTTAGTTTCTGGTTGTTTGCCATTGCGCTGCTGGGGAATGTGGGGGTGGTTGGGAAGATGCCGTTTAGTCTGACGTGGTGGGCGTTCATCTTTCCGAATGTGGGGTTTACGCTTAGTACGGGTGTGTTAGGGAGGGAGTTGGAGAGTGAGGGTATACTTTGGGTGGCGAGCGTGATGACGGTTTTGTTGGTGGTGATTTGGTTGGTGACGGTTGTGGGGTGTGTTAGGGCTGTTTGGAGGAAGCAGATTGTTTGGCCGGGGAGAGATGAAGATAGGGATCGTTGAGTAGTTTAGTCAATACACGGTTGTGAGTGTATATCTTCATGGAAGGGGATTGGCAGAACGTACAACTGCGCACGGGGAAGATGAGCAGCTCGGTATTCTTTGCATCATGATTCTATTTCTGTACTCCAGATTAGTAGTTGCCACATACATGCCATCGAAACCCAAGGATTAGGCCGCTTCTAGAGAGATGTATACTTCTAGCTAGAAAAAGTCATCGATTGAATCCGTGGGATGTGACCCAAATGCTAGATAGCCTGACCAACCCATTGCTCCCACGCCTCCACCCCAGCATCCACATCCAAAATACCCATATAATCATGCGTCCTCTTCAACACAGCCCTGCTCACCATCACCCCCGTCGTCGCCGTCCTCCCCAAAAGATCCTCCTGCCGACTCCTCACGAAGCAAAACTGCGGCAGACAATGCTGCGAATTGACCTCACGCCCATTGCCCAGCTCGACAGCATTGCTCTTCCTTAAGAGTGGCCCTAAGTGCCCCACAATTAGTGTTTCGAGCTTGGAACCCGGGTTTGTCGTGTAGAGTTCGCCGAAGATGAGGTTTGCGAACTTTTGCACTTGTAGCGAGATCATGGATGTGTTCCAGCGGTTGCCGTATCCGTTGCCGAGGCCGCCGACTAAGGAGATGCGAGAGCGGTGGCAATGAAGGGTACGGAGTTTGGGGAGGCGGCGGAGGGAGTTCTGTGGGGGGTTAAGTATGTGTCATGGTGAGTTGATTGGTTGGTGTGTAGCTTACTACGAAGTCTCTCAGGTTGTGATACCACAACCCATCTGCCATTATAAACTCCTCGTCCACCCCCGCAGCAAATTCTTCTAGGTTGGGACATGATCGGCAAACAAGGTCGAACTCTCCGGCGTCGATTATTTCGGTTTTGGAGTATAGACTCAGACTCGTAAGCTCCTTGCCTCTACTTTGTAGGTACTGTCTCAATCCTGGTGGTAAAGATTCGAGATCGTAATGACCAAAGTGCAGACTGCGCAGGTTTGGACATGCTTTCAAGAAGTTGACCAGATGTATGTTGCGCTCGTCTTCAGGTCTGATGATGCTAATTCGAGACACAAATTCGTTCAAGGCAACGTGCGTAAGGTCGAACTGCTGATTTGGCATCGCATCTGTCATATCCGATAGGAGTTTGAAGCATCCTGTGCATTCTACTAGGTCGAGCTTTTGCAGCTTGCTGAAATCGATGATTGTTGACAAAGACTTGTACATGTGCAGCAACCTTAAGCCATATAATCTGAGTTCTTTCGGTGGGAGTTTGGGCTGCTCTGGATGCCAGAGGTTGTTCCGAATCAGCTTGGAAACGTCAGTGTCAATGTTGGCGCTCAAAGATAGGGACTGCAGGTTTTCTCCGATGGAATGAAAATAATCGAGTAAAATGGTGTTGAGTGGCCCATCGCCGATGTGCACGTCCAATCGCTTCAAATTGCTGTCGCGATGAAGCAGTACTTTTGGTTCGTTTATGTCGTCAGAATCAATATTAAGACTGACTTGGAGGTCTGTGATGTTTCTCTGTTTCGATGCGAGTTTTTTATGCAGCCACCACGGAAATGATCGTCGACCGAGGAAACTTTAGATGTTAGCAGACAACACAAGACGAAACGCGAAGCTTCAGCCCTACCGGAACGTGCGCAGGACATTTGCCGGGATGAGATCCAAGACCTGCTCAAGTCGACTGTCGCGTACTTCAGGATCTGCACTCGTGGCGCCAGTACCGGTCCAACATTTAAGGTCAGGTAGCCCAACACTGCCGTACTGTACAGACGTAGTTTCCTCGGCGATGCACTCATCTTCTACGACGAGTTCTCTGGTGTACTGAAGATTCTCTTTCACTTCTTTCATGTGCCCAAGCATATGATCAGTGTTATGTTCGCTGAACAGGCGGATGTCAATGCGCTTGTAAAGCTTTTCGAGGGCGATTTGGTTGAGCTCTTTTGACACCAAACATAGTGATTTTAGGTCGCTTCGGCTGTTAATCTGCTTGTTAAGTATATCGTATGTAGCGAGCGGCGATACGGGTAGCATACGTAGTTGAGTACTCGTCTCTGGCAGTCGGTGTTGAGTTGCAACATTGTTGTCGCAGCTCAAAGAATCACGATAGGAAAAACCAGCGATACACTGGTTGGTCCCCTCTTTCAATATAGTTGGTGCATAAGAGGGGTTGTCGCTATAACCCTTGCAGTATGCATCTAGATGCCGCGGAGCCAGAAGGATTGCATACACCCTTGCTAGACCTGCAGCCAATGCTATCGTGTCAGCGCTCGATTGACTCTCGAATAAAGAACACACGTTAGCGCTATGTATGCATTCTCCGGCAATGCGCGTCGTTGCAGCATGTGGGAAGCTACCGTGAAGGAACGACGAGTCGCATCGGCTTCAGTAGCCGATCAAGGTCAGCGTTTGGTTCTTGCCCCAATGAGGAAGTTCCTTGTGACTGATTCAGGTTAAGCCTGCTTCGCAACATTTTACGCGAAGCGCTCTGGGAACTGCATATTGGACCCGAAGTTATCGTACCAGAACCGAACAAATCGAGCCAGCCGAACGGTGGACATCTGATGGGAACTGCATACCATGATTTCAGATGCAATGCCTTCGCTGCACTAGGGGTGGCTAGAATGCGCTTTGTATTCGCTGCATATATTCCATCAAATGTTTATACATAGACAGCACCTAAGATGCTGTATGCTTCGGACTAAAAGATCTTTTTGATGATGTTCTCCCTCGACCCAAATCCTCACATCGTTCGAGTTGCCCACGCCTCCCAATCATCGGCGGCAGTACGGTAGTCGACTTCCAAAATATCAGTGTACGGTTGAGTTTCGCGCAACGTCATCCTCGTAACGGGAACCGCAACGGGGACGGTACGACCTAGGATACCTCGTTGCTCGCCTCGGAGGAAGCATTGCTGTGAAAGTGGACGCACGCGCTCTAGGTCTTCTGGGTTCCTCAAAGTCGCCACATGACCGATCACCAGAGCATCCAACTTCGACTCTGGACCTAGAAACTCAAAGACTCGGTTTGCGAAGGTTTGCAGCTGTAGGACTACTAGTGCGGGGTCCCATCCGTGTTCACTCTGCCCTATGCGCTCGCAGTGTGGCAGGCGAAGGTGGAGCAAGCGTAATTCTCGGAAATCCCCTATCCACGTCTAATAGATGTTAGATGTCATGCTCAAGATCCGCCACCACCTCACACAAGGAAGAACTTAATGGATCTGCTGCCTGAAGCACGACGCAAACGTGCGAACTAAGCGACCTAACGTCTACGCAGACTCTAGCGTGTTTTGTGGTCTCCTTGAACGAGGTGCCGCTCTGAATGCAATAGCTTCCACTTACCATAAGGATCATAAATCTGGCCTCTTCATTCCATAGGCCGTCAAGCATCAATGCTTCCTCGAAGTACACCGCAAGCTGTTGCACTTGTCGAAAGGATTCCTGGCTTACCCGGTATAGCACATCTATAGCGTCGTGGTTCAATCGGCCCCAGTTCCACTGTTCGACGTGGTAGCTCAGACTTTGCAAATTGTGCCCGCGATCAGTGAACGGCTTAAAGAAGTCGTACATGTCAAAGTCGGATGCGTGGTCGCCGTGCGGGTAGTGTATATGGAAGCTCTCGAGGGGTTCGCAGGCCTTGTATATCTGATTCAAGGATAATCGCAGAGGAACGAGCTCAGTGTCTTCCGCGATATCACCCGCAATCTCCACAGCAATATGCTTCAAACGAAGCTTGTTCTCCTCGCTACTTTCGGCAAGCTCCTGGAGAAAGTACTGTGCCCCGCCGGCATTTCCCAGGAGCTCTCATCGCACAAGCTGATGAAAGTTGACAATTATAGAGAACTGTTCGAAAGCATTGGCATAGTCGAAATTGGACAGCCTGAACTCTTCGAGCTTAGGTGTGCATTGGGTGTATTCTTTCTCCTCGCCCATTGACCAGGCATCCAGTTCCATACCGATATCCACGGGATTGGGTGCTGTCAGCGACAACGATTCTAAGTTGGCGCCCACGGCTTCGATGTTCTCGTACAAAAGAGTGAGGCTTGTTGAATTATCGACATAAAGATCGAGGCGTCGCAGACCACAGAATATCTGGGGTAGTACTTCGGGCGATCCAGGATCGGTGTACAAGCGTACTCGTAGGTCTTGTATTTTCGTCTGGTAGTGGCGCAAATGATTTCTAACCACTGCCGAGAGAGGCCGCCGCGAATGGTACCTGATCTCATCAGCATCCACATAGAATGCTAGCGCATTCAGTCAATAACTTACCATAAGCGTTCTAATTGATTATGATGCATGGTCTGCAGAAACGCGTAGGCGGCGTTGTCTCTCTCAGACTCGGTTAGATAAGTAGCATTACTGCGACGATTCAGAATAGGTGGGCAGATCCGTCCGGTATGTATGGTGTAGAGTTCCTCGCCAATGGCTTCGTCTTCGATGATAACCTCCTTCGTGTGCTGGTAATGTAAGCCAGCGCCTGCGAAATTGGACTTGTTGAGACGATCGACCGCACGTCCACTCCATAGGCGCAGAACGATGCGCCTATATAGAAGCGGGTTCGCGAGAACACGCAGAGCTGAGCATGTTCTACACAGTGATGTGAGATCGCTCTTCAGGGTTATCTAGCTCGATCAGTACGCGTTAAGCTAGCATGCGGACCAGCCCGCGGGCGTACGTGATCAACGATCCTTAGTTGAAGCTCTGTCGGAATACCCAATAGATTGGGTGGATATATGGATGGCTGTCCCGATAAGTCCATCGCGTCTGTAGACATTTTGAAGCGCGGAGGTTGCACAAGGTAACAAAAATTGAGGTGTTGTGCAGGATAGAGTTCACGGAGAGCATGCGACGGAAGACCAGCAGCGGGGCATGGCCAGGCTGACGCATCGCCGAAGTTTTACCGAGAGGAAGGTGGCACCCGTAGACGGCAGCGAACCTTCTTGCCAGCATGCGCAAGAGCGAACGCATGCTACCTTCCTGTAAAACACCGAGATTCAAGATTGAATACATAGGAAAGTTTGGGTATTGTCAAAACGAATCAATGTTAATACGATATTACACTACGTACTGCTGCTATTGAAATGTCGCAAAGTCTAGAAAATCAACTCCGTATTGCAGCCTCACCCCCTACCTCCTCACTTCGCTCTAACCTCCGTGCGAAAAAAGGGCAAAAAAGAAGGTTTACAACATCTAGCTGCTCTCGGTTTCGATCCGAGGTCCTCCGGGTTATGAGCCCGGCGCGCTTCCGCTGCGCCAAGCAGCTTTTGTGGTTGCTGATTGATGAAGTTTTCTCGCTCCACAAAATCTATATTGTTACACAAATGTTGATAAGAAGATGGGCAAAGGCGGTGGATATGTGGTTGGGCGCGAGAACAATGAGATGTGGGGGCACAAAGAAATCGAGTGGGTAGGTAAGGGGGGCGATTAGGAAAATTTGATAGGCGTAAATAGGGATGTGAGTCATCCGATATCTGGGGATCTGGATGGAACTTCAATCTTGTATGGAGGTTGCACATGAATACAAACCCAGTATTTCTAAGGTATTGGAAGATCGATTGTTATAGTAAAACTGAACACGCAACAAGTAAACGGGCGTAGTGGACGTAAAATGGCAAATATCACTGATTGAGCGAACCCAGAGAAGGAAACCCATCTCCCAAGACCAACAGTCCAAACTTCATTACTCCAGCTTCAAAACAACCTTGGTATCCTAACGCAAACGCCCATTATCTATGTCACACAGCAGCAAGTCCAATCCCAACCCCAACCTCTGCCATCATCCCCAGCTTCTACACCTCAAACCCCCTTCGCCTCACACAAATGCCCACTCTTGCTCAACACAGTCCCCAACCCCCTATGCACCTCAACCTGAAACCCCTCAAAAGGAACCCTCTCCCCATCGATACTAATATATCCATCCCTCTGCCCTTTCGGAATAATCCTATACGCACTAACCTTCTGGTAATCCACATGGTCCATATCAAAGAAAGAGTGGTTCTCCACGGCCAGCAGCGTCTTCACAGCCGTGTGCCGCGCGATATCGCCGCGGATACGGACGAGGTCGAGACACCCGTCTGAGGGAAGGGAGGCGGGGAAGAAATTTGCGTCGGGCGACATGTAGGCGATGTTTCCGGCGTAGAAGTTGCCGAGGTGGTCGTGGGGGATTAGTTGCCAGCCTGCAGGGAGGGGGTCGGTCGCTGTGCCGTATTTCAGCTCTGGAAGACCTGTTTCGGGGGTGGGGAGGACGCGGTCGTCGGTGCTGCGAGGTGGTTTTGCGCATTCGGTGCGGTAGGCTTCGCGGACGGCGGTCTTGTTGTCGTACTCGACTTTTACGGCGATGTCGGCGGGGTAGCATGTCTTTTTGAAGAGGCGGACGAGGAAACCCCAGGTGAAGCGTGCGCTGCCCATCCAGCGCAGGTGTTCTGTCGCGAGGTCTGTTTCGGCTACTATGCCGACGGACTGGGAGAGGAAGGAGAGGGTGCGGCGGTCGCCTTGGGTTATCGAGGAGAGATCGAGCGGGGTGCGCAGGCCCTTGACGACGGCGAGGGCGGCGAGACTGGGGTCGTCGGTGCCGTTGAAGTTGAGGCTCATGGCGTTGCCGGAGCCGCAGGGGAGCTGTGCGACGGCTACTTTTTGGAGCGCCCGAGCTGCGTCGGTCCTCTTGCCCAGGCCGTTCCAGACTTCGTGTGGTATGCCGTCTCCAGAGCAGCAGGCGACTACGTCGTATGCCTCGATGTCCATGTTCTGCGCAATCTCCACGCCGTGGCCGTTGTGCTGTGTCTTCTCCACGTCGAGCTCACAGCGCGCAGCCGCCAGGATGGGTGCAATGAACTTGTGGTATGTCTTGACTGCGCCGCCCTGGCCGCCAAACGGATTGACGAGTACCTTGATTCGTTTGCGCCGTTGCGACGCTCCGTATGCGCGATCGAGCAGCTTCTCTATCCATGCTTCCGTTATGCGACTGTCGGGTTTGTCGAGGGAGTAGCTGATGATGGCAGGGCGAACGGCCTTCTTCGATGTGTTTTGCGCATACTGGACGGTGATATGTCCATCCTCTGAATGCTCGGCCCAGAGGATGTTGTAGAAGGGTATGGAACGAGTGGATTTGTTCTCTGCGTCGCGTAAGCGGGTGTTGGTGTCTAGACGCCGAATTAGCACTTACTGCCAGCAAGAGACAGACCGCAGCAGCTGGCGCTTTTGCTATCTAGGAGTGCTTCGTCTGTGCTGTGTGAGTGTTGCGCCGCTGTGATGTTCGAGTAGTCTCCCCACCTAGTACGACCAAGGAGTCGGTCCCAAGGGTCAGGGAGGCGTTTCTGCCCACAGCGAGTGTGTCGGGAACATTCATCTGCTCCTGGGTGGGTGCCGAGTCGGGCGACGGCTGCGAAGGAGCGGCGTTGGTAGTGAGCAGCGGGTCTCTGAAGGGATCGTCGGAGCCAGCCAGCGAAGCCATGATCAATGAAATGTCGCAGGAACGACGCGCAGCATGCTGTGAAGAGGGCAAGAGCGAGACCAGGAGTCAGTTGGAGACTAGACCAGCGCAAGAGGCACGCTGACGACGGTCATGTCACGCTCACGGGTACCGTCCCTGTCGCAAGGGCGCGGATCCTGGCGGATAGTTGGTGCTAAACAAAAAGGAAACATTCCCGTTGGACCCTGCACCCTCGCGAACCGAGGCATCCCAATCACGAACCAGCCAAGAACGTGACACGAAGCGACTCTTCCTGTGATGCTCAGAGACTGTGATATTGAATGTGAATTTGAACTCTGATGTCTTTGATACGGCAATGCTACATTAACATTGATCCATCCCACCCACATGTCTATCGACCCAACGCGTCGTACGCGAAGACCTGTAGACGAAAGAAGCAACCAACCTTCCTTTTGCTACCGTTTCTTAGTAGGAACGCCCATCTCCCGCTACCCCGGACGTGTGACAGTGCTTATTAGCCGACAAATCATGCCACACCGACCTTGTTCAGACCCTTCAACGACCCCAGGCTCAGCGCCAAGCCTTGGGAGCGACTTCTTATGCGCACAAACCCAGTAATAGGGCCATTGTCACCTTCCTTTTCAATACTCAAGTTGGCGAGAGCGTCCTCACCTGCTTTCTGTCAGTATTGCCAATGTACAAAAGAATTTGAGAACTTACCAAATACACTCCTGGCGTACAAGTTCGCCGACAGGAACTGGCAGTCGCCCTTCATTGACGCCTCTGGAGTCAAGCAGCTCATGTTTGTGCATGCCATGAGTTGCTTCAAGAAATCGCGCAGCGTCTTGGCCTTGGAGTTGATGTTAACCTTGTTTTCCCACTCGAACTCGGTCCACATTGTCCGGAATTGCGTCTCTGTGCATTGCGCGGGCTTGATGTAGTCCATAATGTCGACGTGGACATCGTTAAGAATGACAACGTTGGAGTCAACACCCTTTTCACTGTAGGATATTAGCATTTGTTGCCGGGTGTTGATGCGCAGGACTTACCCCTCATAGATGATGTTTCCGAAGATGACACCGGTGTCGGTGGATGAGACTGGAAAAGTAAGTATGCGAACCGAAAAGTGCAAACGGGACAAGCCTACCCTTGATTGTTGCTTGAATGTTGATAAAGTCGTGAGGACCAACGTTTTGTGTTGAGGGACGCTCGACGACCTTGAGGTCACCGAGAGTCGCAAATTCGATTGTGAGATTTTGCAGCGTCTCAGTTGTTTGGTTTACCAGCAGAACATCAAGGACGATATCGAATTGATGAACCTAGCAAAGTTAGTAGATACCTTTAATAAGTCAGGCTGACGTACCTTAACATATGCTTCTGCGTATACCGAGTCGGAGAAACCAGTAAGTTGTACGACTCGGCTGAGCTTAGACGTGAGATCCTCAGTCGCAGTGTCGCCTCCGGTTGCCCTTTCGAGATCTTGCTCAATCTCGTCGCTACCGTCCGCATCCTTCTTCTTTAGTTGGCGGATGTTGAAAGAGTCATCAACATTGACAGCCG
>Ga0265798_10001664_pt1 | contig 34138 bp, 18 predicted proteins | sample P3T30metagenome_FD_192430 | JGI IMG/M metagenome (GOLD analysis project Ga0265798, IMG submission 192430) | Plant litter microbial communities from East Loma Ridge, Irvine, California - P3 T30 | ecosystem: Environmental > Terrestrial > Plant litter > Unclassified | place: USA: California... | reverse complement strand
CGCAGGCAGGGACCCAAGTTCCGCGAAACAGTCGCACAAAAAGACTCAGGCCCCTTCGCAGGGGCCTGAGTCTTTTGTGCGGCGGATGGATCAGGCCTGGCGTGCCGGCGCCGCCTTCATCGCCTGCGCGATCGCCTCGCGCATCGGCTTCGCCTTCAGCTGCGCATCGTAGGGCAGGGGCCGCATCGGCACGCCGTCGGTGCGCGGCGCCTCGTGCCAGGTCTGCAGCCAGCTGATGTGGTCGGCCATGCCCCACATCAGCACGTCGCGCAGGCGCGGATAGGACAGGGTCAGGTCGAGGTAGTCGCGGGTGGCCGCGGCCACGCCCGCGTCGCGGGTCGGGATGTCGGCCGGCAGGCGGCGGTCGTTGACGTCCAGCTCGGTGATCAGGAGGTCATAGCCCATCGCCGTCACCTCGTCCAGGAACTTGCGCCACTGGACCAGGTCTTCCTTGCCGTTCTTGCTGTCGTCCCAGGAGCCGATATGGCTCTGCAGGCCGAGCGCGTGCACCGGCGTACCGCGCTTCTTGAAGTCGGCGAGCAGGGCCAGCACGCCGGCGCGGTGGCGCGCGCTGCCGGCGTCGCCGCGCATGTAGTCGTTATAGACCAGCTGCGCGTGCGGCGCGTATTCCTTGGCCAGGCGGAAGGCCAGGTCGATCTGCTCGATCGCGCCGACCGGGCGCGTCAGGGTATTCTGGCGCAGCTTGCCGTCGGCCGGGTCGACCGCTTCGTTGACCACGTCCCAGCTGTCGATGTCCTTGCCGAAGTGGGCGCAGACGGTGCGCACGTGCTCGCGCATCAGGCGTTCGACGCCGGCGGCCGGCTGCGGGCCGAAATTCTCCTTGGCGATCCACGCCGGCAGCCATTTCTGCTCCTGCCAGAACAGGTTATGGCCGCGCATCGCCATGCCCTTCGACTTGGCCCAGGCCAGCACCTCGTCTGACGGGCCGAAGTTCATGCGCTCGCGGGTCGGCTGCAGGCCCTGCCACTTCATCTCGTTTTCCAGCACGATGACGCCGCATTCGCGTTCCACCAGTGCGCGGTAGGCCGGGTCGCCGAACTGCTTCGGGCCGTGGCCGATCGCGGTGCCGAAGCGCAGGCCCTTGCGCGCCGCGATGTCCTTCAGCGATTCCTGCGCCGGCTGGGCATGCGCGAGCCCGGCCGGGAGCAGGGCGGCGCCCGCCAGCGCGCCGAGGACGTTCCTTCGTGTCGTCATTTCCGTCTCCTTGTTGTCGTTGTGGTTCTGGTTTTAGTTTTAGTTTTACCTGTCTTGTCAGCCGCGGCCCGGCGCGAAGGGGAAGCGCTCGGCCTTGTACTGTTCGAGCGTGCGCTCGGGCGGCTTGGCGCCGGCCGGCAGCTTGCGGCCCGACACGCTCAGGAAGTAGGCGATGCTGGCATCGCGCCACCACTGCGCTTCCAGGCGCTGCTGGGCCAGGCGCTGCGACACGTCCTCGAAGCGGCGCGCATCGACCTGTCCGCGCAAGCCCTGCCAGGCCGCCTGCATCGCGCCGGCTTCGCTGACGCCGCGGTCGTAATGGGCGATCAGCTCATCCCACAGGATGCGGCCGGAGGGCATGCGGTAGTCCCACGGCAGGTGGTGGAACCACAGCAGCAGTTCGGTCGGGGTGGTGGCCGGGTCGGCGAAGCGGCGCGCCACTTCCGGCGCGTACTGGCTCACGGCCTTGCTGCCGCGCGCAGTGCGGTCGAAGCCGATGCCGTCGCGGCCGGCGCGGTGGTAGTAGGTCGGGTTCCAGTCGGCGCGTTCCAGGTCGTTGACCCAGGGGCCCGGGCCGTGGTGGTGGCCGGTATCCATCAGGTGGTGCAGGCCGAGCGGGGTCATGTAGTCGACCACCGCTTCGCGCGAGCGCATCATCAGCGCCACCACCGGCTCGACCACGCGCGCATCCGGCGCGAAGGTCTGGCCGGCCCATTCGCGCGCGATGGCGGCGCTGTCCAGCCGCGGGTTCCAGGCCAGACGGCCGTAGGCGTACCAGTTGGCCTGGTCGAAGGTCGAACCGGACCAGTTGCGGCTGTTGCCGATGTTCGCGACGCCGGCGATGCCGCCCACGCGGCCGTCCTGGGCGCCTTCCAGCACCTGGGTCACCGTCATCGGCTTGCCGCCGGCGCGGGTGTCGAAACGCAGCACTTCCTGGAACATCGGCGCCAGGTAGGCCAGGTGGGTGGCGAAGCCGAGGTACTCCTTGGTGATCTGGAATTCCATCACCAGCGGGGTGTCGGGCATGGCGCCGAACAGCGGGTGGATCGGTTCGCGCGGCTGGAAGTCGATCGGGCCGTTCTTCACCTGCACCAGCACGTTCTTGTCGAACTTGCCGTCCAGCGGCTTGAACTGCTCATAGGCCTGGGCCGCGCGGTCCGACACCTCGCTCGGATGCGCCGGCGGGTTGTAGACGAAGGCGCGCCACATCACGATGCCCTTGTGCGGCGCCAGTGCGCGCGCCAGCATGTTGGCGCCGTCGGCGTGGTTGCGGCCGTAGTCCTGCGGACCCGGCTGGCCTTCCGAATTGGCTTTCACCAGGAAGCCGCCGAAGTCGGGAATGCTGCGGTACACCTCGTCGGTCTTCTTCGCCCACCAGGCGGCGACCGCCGGGTCGAGCGGATCGGCGGTTCTGGTTTCCTTGCGCTCGAGCGGGGTCGACCAGCGCACCGACAGGTAAACGCGGATGCCGTAGGGACGCAGCACATTGGCGATGGCCGCAGCCTTGGCGATGAAGGGCGCGCTCAGCACTTCGGCCTTGGAGTTCACATTGTTCAGCACCGTGCCGTTCAGGCCCAGCGAGGCGTTGGCGCGCGCGTAGTCGGTGTAGCGCGGGTCGACGATGCCCGGCAGCTCCCACCAGTTCCAGATCGATTCGCCGGCGTAGCCGCGTTCGACCGTGCGGTCCAGGTTGTCCCAGTGATTCAATACGCGCAGCGGCAGCGCCGGGCTGGAGGCCAGGGCGATGCGCTCCGGCGACTGGCCGAGCTGGAGCTGGGCCAGCCAGGCGAAGCTGCCGTACAAGATGCCGATGTCGGCCTTGGCCGCAATCAGGGTGACGGGCGCACCCCTGAATTGCGTGCGGCGCACCAGGTAGCCTTCGGCGCCCAGCTTGTCCAGGTCGGCGCGCAGGGCGGCGTCGCCCAGGCCGGCCGGCAGCGTGTCGGCGCGGGCCAGCACGATGCTGCCGGCGCGCGGCGCGTCGGCGTTCGCCGGCTGGGTGCCGGTCATGCCCAGCAGGCCGCGCTGCAGTTCGGCGCGGGCCGCGCGCAGGGTCGGGCTGTCGGGAGCGCTGCCGACGATGGCGCCGGCCGCGGCCTGCACGGCGGCGCGCTGGTCGCCGGGAAGAGGGCGGTAGCGCAGCCACAGCTCATAGCCGTCCTCGTCGGGGAGGGCGGCGTTGGCGCGGGGAGCGGAAAGGGAAAGAAGGATCAGGCCCAGCACGAGGGCGGCCAGCAGGCGCGCACAAAAGCCGGGCGCCGGGTCGGGAAGGAAGCGCTGCACGGTTGTCTCCAATGTCGTTATCGGTGGCCGTGCGTGTTGGATCCGCCCGGCTTTACTGTCGATGTTAGCGCAAACTTTACGGTTCTGAAAACGTTTTATTCGATTTGCCAATTTATCAAACCGGATAGGGAGGAGCCACGATTCGAGAGATATGACTGTGATAAGATAGCGCAAACAAAGCGCCGCAAAAAATCCGCACGGCACGCCACACAGAAAGTTCCAAGACATGAGCAAAGCCAAACAGGACGCCCCCCACGAGGACACGGAGCGGCGCGGCCAGCCGACCATGGCCGATGTCGCCAAGCTCGCCGGCGTCTCGGCGATGACGGTATCGCGCGTCATGAACGGCAAGGGCCTGGTGCGCGAGAGCACCCGGCGCAAGGTGGCCGAAGCCGTCGCGGCGCTGCACTACACGCCCAACCAGGAGGCGCGCAACCTGGCCGGCTCCAAGCCGATCCGCGTCGGCTTCCTGTACAGTAATCCAAGCGCCGCCTACCTCAGCGAGTTCCTGGTGGGCCTGCTCACCCAGTCCGGCCTGAACAACGTCCAGCTCTTCGTCGAGAAGTGCGAGGCGGGCGAGCACGAGGCCGAACATGCGCGGCGCCTGATCGACAATGGCCTGGACGGCATCATCCTGCCGCCGCCGCTGTGTGACAGCGAGGCCGTGCTCGAGGCCATCGGCGACGCCGGGATCCCGGCGGTGGTGGTGGCCTGCGGCCTGCCCGATCCGCGCGTGGGCGCGGTCAGCATCGACGACTACGAGGCCGCCTACCACATGGCGCGCCATCTGATCGCGCTGGGCCACCAGCGCATCGGCTTCGTGGTCGGCCATCCGAACCAGACCGCCAGCGCGCGCCGCCTCGAAGGCTACCGCGCGGCGATCGCCGACAAGAACGCCGACGCCGGCCCGGAGCTGGTGGTGCAGGGCATGTTCACCTACCGCTCCGGCCTGGACGCCGCCGAACAGCTGCTCGGCCTGCCCGAGCGCCCGACCGCGATCTTCGCCAGCAACGACGACATGGCCGCGGCCTGCGTCGCGGTGGCGCATCGCCTCGGCCTGGACGTGCCGGGCGACCTCACCGTCACCGGCTTCGACGACACCGCGCTGGCGACCACGATCTGGCCCGAGCTGACCACGGTGCGCCAGCCGATCGCCGGCATGGCGCGCGAAGCCGTGCAGTCGCTGGTGCGGCGCGTGCGCGCCCAGCGCGAAGGCGCGCCGGCCGCGCCCGAACAGGTGCGCATGGACTTCGAACTGGTGCGGCGCCAGTCCGACGCCGCGCCGCGCACCCGTCCGCCCGCGCGCCTGGCGCCGGCGGCGGCGCGCCCGGCGCATTCGACCTGATTCTTCATCCATCCCGCCCGCGCCGCGCGCGCGCGGGAGCCTCCCGCCCAATGCGCCATTTCCTGGCTTTTACGCCATCCGCGCGAGCGTTTCCCCCGTGCCGCGCGATGCCGTTGGCATGCGCATGGGCGACATTGGTTCGGCCGCCGAATATTTGATTGACAATAGCCAATTTCGAAGTTTAGACTGGAATGGTTGCGGTAACATTTTTGTTATTTCGCTGTTCGAAGTGGCCGCACAATAACAACGACAGGGAGACACCCGATGCATCACCCAGGCATTCCACGGCAGCGCCGTGTGCGTGCGTCCGCGCCCGCGGACGGGCGCGCCGCCATGCGCCTGGCGATTCCGGCATCCCTCTTGTTCCGCGCACGCGCCGCATGCCCTGGCGCGCTCCGGCATGCGTCCAGCACGCCGACCCGTTCCGAAGGATCCGCCCGCCCCACCGGGGATGGCTCGCGGATCGCCGATCGCAACCATAACTAAATCAGCAGGGAGACACGAGTTCAATGGCTATCAAACGCAGGGAGTTTCTGGCATCGATGGGTAGTATCGCCGGCTTGGCCGTCGTGCCTGGCGCGGCAAGCGCCGCCGCCAATACCAAACCGGCCGCTTCGGCGCTGTACAAGCAGGCCAGCGCGCCGATCAAGGCGCGCGTCGAGGATCTGCTCGGCCGCATGACGCTGGAAGAGAAGATCGCCCAGATGCAGTGCGTCTGGCTCAAGAAAGCCACGCTGCAGAACGAGGACACCAGCTTCAACGGCGAAAAGGCGGCATCGGCCTACCCGAACGGCATGGGCATGTTCGCGCGGCCCTCGGACCGCCGCCTGGACAAGCCGGCCGCCGCCGGCGACTCCGGCGAGCAGGCCAACCGCGGACCGAAGGAAACCGCCGACTACGTCAACGCCGTGCAGAAGTGGGCGATGGAGAGCACCCGCCTTGGCATCCCGGTGATGATGCACGAGGAAGCCCTGCACGGCTACGTGGCGCGCGAATCGACCAACTTCCCGCAGGCGATCGGCCTGGCCTCGAGCTTCGACCCGGTGCTGGTCGAAAAAGTGTATTCGGTGGCGGCGCGCGAGATGCGCGCACGCGGCACCCACCTGGCGCTGGCGCCGGTGGTCGACGTGGCGCGCGAGCCGCGCTGGGGACGCATCGAGGAAACCTACGGCGAAGACCCGCACCTGTGCGGTGTGATGGGCAAGGCCTCCGTCATCGGCTTCTCGGGCAATACCCTGCCGCTGGCCAAGGACAAGGTGCTGGCGACCCTGAAGCACATGACCGGCCACGGCCAGCCGGAGAGCGGCACCAACATCGGTCCGGCCAACGTCGGCGAGCGCACCCTGCGCGAAGACTTCTTCCCGCCTTTCGAAAAGATCATCCGCGAGACCAAGATCGCGGCCGTCATGCCTTCGTATAACGAGATCGACGGCATCCCGTCGCACGCCAACCGCTGGCTGCTGACCGACGTGCTGCGCAAGGAGTGGGGCTTCGAGGGCGTGACGGTGTCCGACTACATGGCGGTCGCCGAGCTGATCTCGCGCCATCACCTGGCCGGCACCCCGAAGGAAGCCGCGCTGCAGGCGGTCAAGGCCGGCGTCGACATCGAGACCCCGGACCCGCTGGGCTACCTGACCATCGCCGAACTGGTCCGCGAAGGCAAGATCTCGACCAAGGAAATCGACGCCGCGGTGCGCCGCGTTCTGAAGCTGAAGTTCGAGGCCGGCCTGTTCGAGAATCCGTATGCCGACGCCGCCCGCGCCGACGCGCTGACCGCGACCCCGGACGCGATCGCGCTGGCGCTGGAAGCCGGCCGCCGCTCGGCCGTCCTGCTGAAGAACGACAAGGGCCTGCTGCCGCTTAACGGCAAGAAGGTCGGCAAGCTGCTGCTGCTCGGCACCCACGCCAAGTCGACCCCGATCGGCGGCTACTCGGACATCCCGCGCCACGTGGTCTCGGTCCATGAAGGGCTGGAGAAGGAAGCCAGGGCGCAGGGCTTCCAGCTGTCCTACTCGGAAGGCGTGCGCCTGACCGAAGGCCACGTCTGGGGCAAGGACGAAATCGTGTTCACCAAGCCGGAAGTCAACCAGCGCCTGATCGCCGAGGCGGTCGAGGCGGCCAAGAAGGCCGACACCATCGTCATGGTCCTGGGCGACAACGAACAGACCGCGCGCGAGGCCTGGGCCGACAACCACCTGGGCGACCGCACCACGCTGGACCTGCTGGGCCAGCAGAACGACCTGGCGCGCGCCATCTTCGCGCTGAACAAGCCGACCGTGGTGCTGCTGCTGAACGGTCGTCCGCTGTCCGCGACCCTGCTGGCCGAGCGCGCCGACGCGCTGCTCGAATGCTGGTACCTGGGCCAGGAAACCGGCCACGCGGTGGCCGACCTGCTGTTCGGCCGCGCCAACCCGGGCGGCAAACTGCCGGTGACGATCGCCCGCGAACCGGGCCAGCTGCCGATGTTCTACAACCGCAAGCCGAGCACCCGCCGCGGCTACATCGACGGCGTCACCACGCCGCTGTATCCGTTCGGCTTCGGCCTGTCCTACACCCGCTTCGAAATCTCGGCCCCGCGCCTCGAGCAGGCGCGCATCTCGACCTCGGGCAGCACCCGCGTGCAGGTCGATGTGAAGAACGTCGGCGGCGTGGCCGGCGACGAGGTCGTGCAGCTGTACATCCGCGACGACGTCAGCTCGGTGACCCGTCCGCTGCTCGAACTGAAGGGCTTCAACCGCGTGACCCTGCAGCCGGGCGAGCAGAAGACGGTCAGCTTCGACATCAAGCCGACCGACCTGTGGTTCTACAACGCCGACATGAAGCGCGTCGTCGAGCCGGGCACCTTCACCATCTACGCCGGCCCGAACAGCGTCGACCTCAAGAAGACGACCCTGACGGTGGCATAACAGAGGAATGATCATGAAAGCATACCAAGCAAATCCGCTGCCCGACGACCTCGAACAGGCCCTGCTGGTGGGCCGCGTGTGGCGCGGCGCGCCGGTGGACGGCCCGGCCGTCGTCGCCGTGCGCGGCGGCCGCCTCGTCGACATCACCCGCCACGCCCCGACCGTGTCCGAGCTGTTCGAGCGCGCCGACCTGCTGGCCATCGTGCGCGAAGCCGAGGGCGAAGACCTCGGCTCGGCCGCGGAACTGGCCACCGCCGCCCTGCGCGGCGAAGCCGGCGCGGGCGGCATCCGCCTGCTGGCGCCCTGCGACCTGCAGGCGGTCAAGGCCTGCGGCGTGACCTTCGCGGTCAGCCTGCTCGAGCGCGTGATCGAGGAACAAGCCAAGGGCGATCCCTCGCGCGCCGACGAGCTGCGCGCCCAGCTGCAGGCGTCGATCGGCACCAACCTGGCCGAGATGGAGCCGGGCGGCGAGGCCGCCATGAAGCTCAAGGCCGAGCTGTCCGAGCGCGGCATGTGGTCGCAATACATGGAAGTGGGCATCGGCCCGGACGCGGAAGTGTTCACCAAGTCGCAGCCGATGTCCTCGGTCGGCCACGGCGACGCCGTCGGCCTGCACCCGGCCTCGCACTGGAACAATCCGGAACCGGAGATCGTGCTGGCCGTGAACAGCCGCGCCGAGACCGTCGGCGCCACGCTCGGCAACGACGTCAACCTGCGCGATATCGAAGGCCGCAGCGCGCTGCTGCTGGGCAAGGCCAAGGACAACAACGCGTCCTGCGCCATCGGTCCCTTCATCCGCCTGTTCGACGACAAGTTCACCATCGACACCGTGCGCGGCCTCGAACTGCGCATGCTGATCGAAGGCGCGGACGACGGCTTCGAGCTGGAAGGCAGCAGCTACATGCGCGAGATCAGCCGCGATCCGCTCGACCTGGTGTCCCAGACCTGCGGCAAGCACCACCAGTACCCGGACGGCTTCGTGCTGTTCCTGGGGACGATGTTCTCGCCGATCAAGGACCGCGACGCCCAGGGCGGCGGCTTCACCCACCACATGGGCGACCTGGTCAGCATCTCGACCCCGGCGCTGGGCACCCTGGTCAATACCGTCCAGCGCAGCGACGCGCTGCCGCCATGGACCTTCGGCGTGCGCGCCCTCTACAGCAACCTGGCCCAGCGCGGACTGCTGGCCGCAACCGGCGCCGCCTGAGGCGCCATCCCGAAACAAGAGATACTCATGTCCAATAATAACGACCAAGCATTCGTCTACGCCACCTATCCCGACCTGAAGGGCAAGCGCGTCGTCATCACCGGCGGCGGCAGCGGCATCGGCAGCGAGCTCACCACGGCCTTCGCCGGCCAGGGCGCGCGCGTCTGGTTCCTCGACATCGCCGAGCAAGCCTCGCGCGAACTGGAGCAAACGCTGGCCGGCTCGCCGATCGCCCCGACCTTCGTCAAGTGCGACCTGACCAACCTGGACGAGCTGAAGGCGGTCTTCGAGCGCATCCAGAGTGAAGCGGGCGGCGTCGACATCCTGCTCAACAACGCGGCCAACGACGACCGCCACGACATCGAAGCGGTCACCCCGGCCTACTGGGAAAGCCGCATGAACGTCAATCTGCGCCACCTGTTCTTCTGCAGCCAGGCCGTCATCCCCGGCATGAAGCAGCGCAAGAAGGGCGTGATCCTGAACTTCGGCTCGATCTCCTGGCACCTGCCGCACACCCAGCTCGACCTGTACATGACCGCCAAGGCCGCCATCGAAGGCATGACCCGCGGCATGGCGCGCGAACTGGGCAAGGACGGTATCCGCGCCAACACCGTGGTACCGGGCGCCGTGCGCACCCCGCGCCAGGAAAAGCTGTGGCACAACCCGGACGAAGAGGCGCGCATCCTGGCCGGCCAGTGCATCCCGGAGCGCGTCGAGATGCAGGACGTGGCCGCGCTGGCCCTGTTCCTGGCTTCCGACAATGCGCGCCATTGCAGCGGCCGCGAATATTTCGTCGACGCGGGCTGGTACGGCGCATGAACACCGAACCGTCCTGCATCTGGGACGTCCAGGCCACGCTGGGCGAGGGCGTGCTGTGGCACGCCGCGCGCCAGCAGGTCTGGTTCGTCGACATCAAGGGCCGCCGCATCCACCGCTGCTCCGCCGATGGCGGAGAACGGCGCAGCTGGGACGCGCCGGGCCAGGTCAGTTTCATCGTCCCCGACAGCGGCGGCGGCATGGTCTGCTCGCTCGAGGACGGCCTGTACCGCTTCGATGAAGACAGCGGCGCCTTCGAGCCGCTGGCCAAGGTCGAGGCCGACGTGACCGGCAACCGGTTCAACGACGGCCACGTCGACGCCCAGGGCCTGCTGTGGTTCGGGTCGATGGACGATGCCGAGCTCGATCCGACCGGCTGCCTGTACCGTTTCGACGGCAAGGACGTGCGCGCCATGGACGACGGGTATATCATCACCAACGGCCCCGCGCTCAGCCCGGACGGCGCCACGCTCTACCATACCGACACGCTCGACAAGCGCGTCTACGCCTTCGACCTGGCGCCGGACGGCAGCCTGTCGAACAAGCGAACCTTCGTCGAGATCGCCGATGGCGGCTACCCGGACGGCATGGCGGTCGACGCCGACGGCCACCTGTGGGTGGCCACCTTCGGCGGCTGGCGCATCGACCGCTTCGACGCCCAGGGCCGTAAGGTCGGCGAGGTGCGCTTCCCGTGCGCCAACGTCACCAAGCTGGCCTTCGCCGGCGACGACCTGCGCACCGTGTATGCGACGACGGCGCGCAAGGGCCTGTCGGCCGAGGACCTGGCCGCACAACCGCTCGCGGGCGGACTGTTCACCTTCCGTGCCGATACGGCCGGATTGCCGCAGCATGCGCTGCGGCTGCAGGAGTAAACGAGAATGACGCAACAGAACGACACCAGCAAGAAACCGCGCCGCTTCCGGTCCCAGGACTGGTTCGACAACGAGGAGCGCATCGACATGACCGCGCTCTACCTCGAGCGCTTCATGAACTACGGGATCACGCCTGAAGAACTGCGCTCGGGCAAGCCGATCATCGGCATCGCCCAGAGCGGCAGCGACATCTCGCCGTGCAACCGCATCCACCTGGAGCTGGCCAAGCGCGTGCGCGATGGCATCCGCGACGCCGGCGGCATCCCGATGGAATTCCCGCTGCATCCGATCTTCGAGAACTGCCGCCGCCCGACCGCGGCGCTGGACCGCAACCTGGCCTACCTGGGCCTGGTCGAGATCCTGCACGGCTACCCGATCGACGCCGTGGTGCTGACCACCGGCTGCGACAAGACCACGCCCTCGCAGATCATGGCCGCCTCCACGCTCGACATGCCGGCCATCGTGCTGTCGGGCGGCCCGATGCTGGACGGCTGGTTCGAAGGTGAGCTGGTGGGTTCGGGCGCGGCGATCTGGAAGGGCCGCCGCCGCCTGGCCGCGGGCGAGATCGACGAGAAGAAATTCATCGACATCGCCACCGCCTCGGCGCCGTCCGCGGGCCACTGCAACACCATGGGCACCGCCTCGACCATGAACGCCATCGCCGAAGCGCTGGGCATGTCGCTGACCGGCTGCGCCGCGATTCCCGCGCCCTACCGCGAACGCGGCCAGATGGCCTACGAGACGGGCAAACGCATCGTCGGCATGGCCTACGAAGACCTGCGCCCATCGCAGGTCCTGACCCGCGACGCCTTCCTCGACGCCATCGTCGTCAACGCCGCGATCGGCGGCTCGTCCAACGCCCAGCCGCACATCCTGGCGATGGCGCGCCACGCCGGCGTCGAGATCAGGCAGGAAGACTGGATGGAAGTGGGCTACGACGTGCCGCTGCTGCTGAACATGCAGCCGGCCGGCAAATTCCTGGGCGAGCGCTTCCACCGTGCCGGCGGCGCGCCGGCCATCATGTGGGAGCTGGAGCAGAAAGGCCTGCTGCGTTCGGAGCGCAAGACCGTCACCGGCGCCACCATGAAGGAGAACCTGGTCGGCCGCGAAAGCCATGACCGCGAGATGATCCGCCCGTTCGACCAGCCGCTCAAGGAAAAGGCCGGCTTCATGGTCTTGCAGGGCAACCTGTTCGACTTCGCGATCATGAAGACCTCGGTGATCTCGGAATCCTTCCGCGCGCGCTACCTGTCCAATCCGGGCTCGGAAAACCGCTTCGAGTGCCGCGTGGTCGTGTTCGACGGTTCGGACGACTACCACCACCGCATCAACGATCCGGCCCTGAACATCGACGAGCAGACCATGCTGGTGATCCGCGGCTCGGGCCCGGTGGGCTGGCCCGGTTCGGCCGAGGTGGTCAACATGCAACCGCCGGATGCGCTGATCAAGAAGGGCATCACGGCGCTGCCGACCCTGGGCGACGGACGCCAGTCCGGCACCTCGGACAGCCCGTCGATCCTGAACGCCTCGCCGGAAAGCGCGGCCGGCGGCAACCTGGCGTTGCTGCGTACCGGCGACGTGGTGCGCGTCGACCTCAACACCGGCCGTTGCGACGTGCTGCTGGAAGACGGGGTACTGGAAGCGCGCCGCAAGGACTCGCCGCCGCCGATCCCGCCCAACCAGACCCCGTGGCAGGAAATCTACCGCGCGTCGGTGGGCCAGCTGCACACCGGCGCCGTGATGGAACTGGCGCTGAAGTACCGCGGCGTCATCGACGACATGCCGCGCCATAACCATTGATAGCCATCGCCCCTGCCCAGGCAGGGGCCAAGATTTGCTGTGGATCTCCGCTCGCGCGGGGATCCATTTATCGTTTTCAGACAAGGAGACTTCATGACCATCCAGGGTGAAATGATCATCGGCCAGCGCATCGTGCGCGGCAGCGCCGGCACCATCCGCGCGTACAACCCGGCCACCCACGCCGAACTCGAGCCGGCCTTCGGCCTGGCTACCCGCGAGGACGTCGACGCCGCCTGCGTGCTGGCCGAGCAGGCCTTCGACGCCTACCGCAACGTGCCGCTGGAGCAGCGCGCGCGCTTCCTGGAAACCATCGCCGACCGCATCATGGACATCGGCCCGGCGCTGATCGAGCGGGCCGGCCAGGAATCCGGCCTGCCGCCGGCCCGCCTGGAAGGCGAGCGCGGTCGCACCGTCAACCAGCTCAAGCTGTTCGCCAAGGTCGTGCGCGAAGGCCGCTTCCTCGACGCGACCCTCGACTCGGCGCTGCCGCAGCGCACCCCGCCGCGTCCGGACCTGCGCCTGCGCAAGATCGGCCTGGGCCCGGTCGCCGTGTTCGGCGCCTCCAACTTCCCGCTGGCCTTCTCGGTCGCCGGCGGCGATACCGCGTCGGCACTGGCGGCCGGCTGCCCGGTCGTGGTCAAGGCGCACAACGCCCACCTCGGCACCTCGGAACTGGTCGCCAAGGCGATCCACCAGGCCGCCGCCGACTGCGCCATGCCGGAAGGCGTGTTCTCGCTGCTGATCGGCGAAGGCAACCAGGTCGGCCAGGACCTGGTCGGCCACCCGGCCATCAAGGCGGTCGGCTTCACCGGCTCGCGCGGCGGCGGCCTGGCCCTGGTCGGCATCGCCAACGCCCGCAAGGAACCGATCCCGGTCTACGCCGAGATGAGCAGCATCAATCCCTTCTTCCTGCTGCCGGGCGCGCTGGCCGCCGGCGGCGCCAAGCTGGCGCAGGGCTTCGTCGATTCGCTGACCATGGGCGTCGGCCAGTTCTGCACCAACCCGGGCCTGGTGATCGCCCTGGCCGGTCCGGACCTGGACGCCTTCCGCACTGCCGCCGCCGAGGCCCTGGGCCTGAAGGGCGCCGGCACCATGCTGACCGCCGGCATCCACCAGGCCTACAGCAACGCAATCGAGCGCCGCACCGGCATCGCCGGCGTCGAGCTGGTCGCCCAGGGTAGCGCCGACGGCAGCGGCTGCGCCGCCCGCGCCGCCCTGTACCAGACCGATGCCGCCACCTTCGTCGCCAACGCGGCGCTGGAAGACGAGATCTTCGGACCGACCTCGCTGGTGGTGGTGTGCCAGAACGAGGAAGAGCTGCTGCAGGTGACGCGCCACGTCGAAGGCCAGCTGACCGCGACCGTGCACGCCGTCGCGGCCGACCGCGACATCGCCGCCAAGCTGCTGCCGGTCCTCGAACGCAAGGCCGGCCGCATCCTGTTCAACGGCTTCCCGACCGGCGTCGAAGTGAGCTACGCGATGGTCCACGGCGGCCCGTTCCCGGCCACCTCGGACAGCCGCTCCACCTCGGTGGGCGCGTCGGCGATCGAGCGCTTCCTGCGTCCGGTGTGCTACCAGGACGTGCCGGTCGAGCTGCTGCCGCTCGAACTGCAGGACGCCAATCCGCTGGGCCTGGCCCGCGTGATCGACGGCGAACTGAAGCTGGCTTAATTCGAGTCGTCCCACTGATCGTGAGACCGTCGCCCCTGCGAAGGCAGGGGCCCAAGTCGGCCGCGCATCCGCAGCGCTTGCAAACTTGGCTTCCGGCCTGCGTCGGAACGACGCTGGCGATGAGCGGGACCGAGGTTTAGAACGCATTGCTTCACTGACAGCCAAGCGCTTGTGCGCTTGGCTTTTTTATGCCCGACTCCCGCTAAACGATGAAAAAACGCCCCGCGGCGCAGGGCCGCGGGGCGTTTGGCGGGACTGGACCGTGCGATCAGAAATCGTAGGAAGCGACCACCGAGTAACGCGGGCCACTCTTGAACCAGCCATGGCCGAAGGTGCCGGCGTGCTGCTGCATGCTCTGCTTCGACACCCTGTCGCCCAGGTTCTGGCCTTCGATACCGAGCCGGAACTTGTCGGTGAAGTTCCAGAAGAAGGAAGCGTCCACCTGGCCGTACGCTTCCTGCCACAGCGGCAGGCCCCAGGCCACGTTGTTCTGGCCGAAGGTCGGGCTGTCCGGGTTGGTGTCCTTGCCGTTGGTGTCGCGGGTACCCCAGACGTTCACGCCGGAGAGGTAGCGCGAGCGCCAGTTGTAGGCCACGCGGGCCTGGATCGGACCCTTCTCGTAGATCACCGCGAAGTTGACGGTCTTGCGCGACAGTCCCTGCATCGGCATGTCGCCGAAGGTGCGGCCGTCGGTGTCGCAACCGTTCACGTACAGGTTCAGGTTGGTCGCGCCGTCGCCGCCCGAGCAGTAATCCGAATAGATCGGATTGTTCAGCTTGCGCTTGCTGTCGACGTAGGTCAGGCTGGCCTGGGTCCCGAAGCCGCTCAGCCAGCCCGGCAGGAAGTCGTAGAACTGCTGGTAGGCCAGCTCGAAGCCGCGCGCGTAGCCGTGGGCGCCGTTGACCGGGCCGGTGACCGTGAAGCTCTGGGTCCTGCCGGCGGTATCCTGCACGTCATAGTTGTACAGCTGGTTGACGATGACGTTCTTCAGGTCCTTGTTGAACACCGCCATGGTCACCGAACCGCTCTTGTTGAAGTACCACTCGGCGGTGAGGTCGGTCGATACCGCCGTGATCGGACGCAGGTTCGGATTGCCGGTGCCGGTGCCGGTCAGCGAGACGCCGTTGATGGTCACCGCGCCGGTGGTCGGGCTGGTGCTGCTGCTGACCGACTGCGACAGCTGGGTGTAACCCTGCAGCTGGTTGAAGTCGGGGCGCGACAGCGCCTTGGCCACGGCGAAGCGGAACTGCAGCTTGTCGCTGTACTTCAGGCGCAGGTTCAGGCTAGGCAGGACGTGGTTGTAGTCGTTCTGGAAGTCGCGCCTTTCCGCGATCGGCGCGATGATCGGAATCAGGTCGCGGCCGGTGACGGTGGAGTTCTCGAAGTTGGGCAGGTTCGGGCTGAAGGTGGTGTAGCCGAACGCGGTCGACTTGGTCTTCACGTAGCGCACGCCGATATTGCCGTCGATCGGGTACTTCAGGTCATCGAAGCCGAAGCGCAGCTGGGTGTAGAAGGCGCGCGTCTTCTCTTCCTGGTAGTTGATGCTGGCCGGATCGTCGGAGAAGCCGGCCGGCGCCCACTTGGCGCAGGTGGTGCCTTTTTCCGCGCACAGGATCTGCTTGTACTCGTGCAGGGCCGCATAGCTGTTCGGGTAGCCGCGCGCCGCTTCGTCGTTCGGGAAGATGATGCCCGGTACCGACACGTCGCCGCCGAAGAAGTTGTCGAACTGGCGAAGGGTGGCGCCGCCGGCGAAGCGCGGATCGTCCAGTGTGGCCAGGCGGTTGATGTCGCCGCCGATCATCCAAGGCTGGGTGATGCCCTGCCAGTTGTAGCTCGGATTGGTGTTCTGGTTGCGCGAATCGCGGTTCTGCAGGCGCACGCCGAAACGCACGTCGCGCAGCACCGGGTGGTCGAAGTCGTAGCGGCCGTCGGTCTTCCAGGCCTTGCTCTCCGCGCGCGAGGCGTCGCGGTGTTCCATCGTGTACGCCCAGTAGTAGTTCTTCGGGTCGGACAGGAACTTGACGTCATTCGCGTCGAACATGAACTTCGGCAGGTCGCCGGTCAGGTCCAGGGTTTCCTTGGGCATCAGGACACCGGTCGCGACGTCCGAATCGAGCGCATTGGTGCGCGCGCGCACCAGCTGGAAATCGGTCTTGAACGACAGCGCCGGCGAGGCGCGCCATTGCAGGTTCAGGGCCAGGTCGCTGGTCTTGGACTTGCGGTCCGAGATCCGGCGGTCGGTGTTCAGGTTGATGCCGCCGTTGTCCGGGTTCGAGATCACGCCCGACTGGAAGGCGCCGTTCTTGTCGAACACGCCGTTGGCGACCTGCATGCCGTAGGGACGGTCGCCGGTTTCCTGCGACAGCAGCGCCTGTTCCGACCAGCCTTCCTTGTAGCGCGATTCGAAGTAGGTGAGGGCGGCCGTGAAGTCGCGCACCGGGCGCCACTGGAAGGCGGCGTAGGTGCCCTTGCGGTCGCGTTCCCAGTTCATCGAACGCCACTGCGCTCCGCGCGGCACCCAGCGGGTCTGGCCCGGTTCGACGTTCGCGTTCGGGTAGTAGCCCTCGATGAACAGCTCGTCGTTGCGGGTATGGCTGATGGAGGACGCCAGGTCGATCAGGGCGCCGACCTCGCCGAAGGGCGTATTCCAGCGATTCGACAGCAGCACCGATCCGGTCGGCTTGGGCTGGCCCTTGCGCAGCTCCGAGTACGAGTACGACCCCGAGATGGCGCCCTTGAGGCCCTTGAAGTCGAAGGGCATCGCGGTGCGCAGGTTGACCAGGCCGGACACGCCGCCCTCGATCTGCTCGGCCGACGGGTTCTTGTAGACGTCGACGCCGGCCACCAGCTCCGGCGGCACGTCGGTGAAGCTGAGCGAACGCGCGCCGTTGCCCGAGAAGGACTCGCGGCCGTTCAGCTCCGAGCGCACATAGGTCAGGCCGCGGATCGCGATGCCCGAACCTTCGACGGCATAGTGCTGCGGGTCGTTCGACATGCTGCGGTCCATGGTCACGCCGACCACGCGGCTCAGCACCTCGGTGATCGAGCGGTCGGGCAGCTTGCCGATGTCCTCGGCGACGATCGAGTCGACGACTTCGTCGGCATCCTGCTTGAGCTTCTGGGCCGACTGCAGTGCGGCGCGCTGGCCGGTAACGACGACGACGGCTTCCTTGCTGGCGCCTTCGGCGCTGGTCGTGGTCTGGGCCGTTGCGGTGTGGGTGTACAGGACGATGGCGTGCGCGACCGCCGCCGCCATGGCGGTTTTCCGTAGATTCATTGTCTCCCCTGAATAGGTGGTGTTTTCTTATAGGCAGTACTTTGCCGGTGGCGGATGATGATCTCTTAACACCGGTTGTTGTACGCTACCATAGATGATGGGCGTAAAGATAATGCATGGTAAATATTCTGAGCATGTCGGTTTGTTGGCCGTCACTGCCCGGCGCAAGCCGTTCACCGCAGCGGAACGGGCACCTTGTGGACACCCGCGCTGTATGAAACCGGTTACAAATCCGGGTAAAATTTACGGTGATGCAATGTCGAGGCCTTGCGATACATTAAGCAACCGCACGGTCGTTCATCCACCACACTGCAATATCTTTACAGTAGCGTCCTGCTATCCTATACCGATGAGACATGGGCGCGTGTCAGTGTGATGAAAATACAACGAGTGTTAACTTTTAGCGCGAATATTTCACAGAGTGAATTCGATTTCATAGCGTTTATTCCGTGGTTCGCAGAAGTTGCGCAATTCCCTGCCAAGAGTGAGTGTTAGCGCGAACATCACCCTTGCATGCCTCCGGTGCTTCGCTTAGCATTCCAGTAACATAATGCAAGTAGCTATTAAAAGTATTAGCTAGCACTGCATCCAGACAAGAGAAGTGCCAGGAGACGCATGCCCAATCCAATTTCCCGCCATTCCGGTGCGCTTACAACGTGGCCGCGCAAGTCATCCTTCGTCATGTCGCCGGCCTTCGCGCCGCGCGCGCGCGCCTGAAGCCCGCCGCGTCATCACGACAACGACGACGAAGCGAGACAGCGATGAAACGCGAGCGAAGCGCGCTGGGCATGGCCCTGCTGCTGACAGCGGGACTGGCTCTCCAGGGGCCGGTCCATGCCGCCCAGCAGGCGCGCGCACAGGCGGCCGTGGCACGGCGCGCGGCCTACGTCTGGGACAGCGTGGCGATCGGCGGCGGCGGCTTCGTTACCGCCGTGATCCCCAGCCGCGCAGCGCCGGGCGTGGCTTATGCGCGCACCGATGTGGGCGGTGCCTACCGCTGGGATCCGCAGCAGGGGCGCTGGTTCCCGCTGCTCGACTGGGTCGCCCAGGACCAGACCGGCTTCCTCGGGATCGACGCGCTGGCGATCGACCCGCATGACGCACGCACCATCTACCTGCTGGCCGGGATCAAGTACCTGAACGACGGCCGCACGGCGATCCTGCGCTCGCGCGACGCTGGCAAGACCTTCGACATCGTCGACGTCAGCGCCCAGTTCAAGACCCATGGGAATGGTTTCGGGCGCCAGAACGGCGAGCGTCTCGCGGTCGATCCGGCCGACGGCAAGCGGCTCTACCTCGGTTCGCGCCGCGACGGCCTGTTCATCAGCAGCGATGCCGGCGCCAGCTGGCAGCGCGCCGCCGGCCTGGACGTGACGGCGACCCCGAACGACGTCGGCATCAACCTGGTGGTGCCGGATCCGGCCAGCGTCGTCGCGGGCAGGGCGCGGCGCCTGTTTCTCGGCGTCTCGCGCTTCGGCAGCGTCGGCCCGAATCTCTACCGCAGCGACGACGGCGGCGCCAGCTTCACGCCGGTGGCGGGCGGCCCGGACGGCCTGATGCCGCAGCGCGCCGCACTCGACGGCGCCGGCAAGCTCGTGATCACCTATGCCAACGGCGCCGGCCCGCATCCGGACCGCGAAGGGCGCGAGCCGATGGACCGCGGCCAGGTCTGGACCTACCACATCGCCAGCGGCAAGTGGCGCGAGATCACGCCGAGCGGCTGGACCCGTCCCTTCGCCGGCGTCAGCGTCGATCCGGTCGATCCGCAGCGCCTGGTGGTCTCCACCATCAACACCTTCCTGCCCCAGGGCGACGCCAAGGGCGACCGCATCTTCCTCAGCCGCGACGGCGGCGCCAGCTGGACCGACGTGATTGGACGCGGCTATGCGCGCGACGCCGCCGGCGTGCCCTGGCTGAAGGGCCACGGCATCCACTGGACCGGCTCGGTCGAATTCGACAGCGCCGACCCGCGCGCGGTCTGGGTCACCTCCGGCAACGGCGTGTTCCGCAGCGCCGACATCGAGGCGGCGCCGGCCACCTGGACCTTTACCGTCGCCGGCATGGAAGAAACCGTGCCGCTCGGCCTGGTCAGCATTCCCGGTGGTCCGCTGGTCTCGGCCATCGGCGACATCGACGGCTACCTGCACGACGATCCGACCCGCCACGGCCGCATCCACGCGCCGCAGATGGGCACCACCACCGGCCTGGATATCGCGGCCGCGCATCCCGCCACGCTGGTGCGCGTGGGCGACAGCATGTACCTGAGCGACGACGCCGGCGCCAGCTGGACCAGGACCGCGTCGCTGCAGGGCCGCCGCGGCCAGGCGGCGCTGTCGAGCGACGGCGCGGTGATCCTGCACATTCCCGAGCGTTCGAGCACGACGTGGCGCTCGACCGACCGCGGCGCACGCTGGAGCGAAGTCAAGGGGCTGGCGCAGGCTGGCCTGCGCCCGGTCGGCGATCCGCGCGACGCCGCCACCTTCTATGCCTACGATCCAATCTCGGGCAGCCTGCTGGCAAGCAGCGACGGCGGCGCCAGTTTCGCGCCGCGCGCCGCGCTGCCGGCCGGCGGCGCACCGCTGATCCGGCTGGCGCCGGGCCGCTCGGGCGACCTGTGGGTGGCGCTCAAGGATGGCGGCCTGGCGCGTTCCGTCGATGGCGGCAAGGTCTTCGCCACGCTGCCCGGCGTGGACTATTGCGGCGCGCTCGGCTTCGGCAAGGCGGCGCCCGGCCAGGACTATCCGGCGCTCTACATCTGGGGCACGGTGGGCGGCGCCCGCGGCCTGTACCGCTCGGACGACGGCGGCACGCGCTGGCTGCGCATCAACGACGACGCCCACCAGTATGGCGGTCCCGGCGACGGCCAGTTCGTGGTCGGCGACATGAACCGCTACGGGGTGGTCTACATGAGCACCGCCGGCCGCGGCATCGTGGTCGGCAAGCCTGCATCCGATTCCGCCTCCACGCGCGTATCTCCCTGAACCGACAGGCCCAGACCGTGATCCATATCCGCTCAAGTAATCGATTTCATAAGCGCTTCGCCGGCCTCGTGCTGGCGTTCGGCGTGGCCGCTGCGCCGCTGGCGCAGGCGGCGCCCGAACTGGTGCTGCGCTACCAGCGCCCGGCCATGGACAACGATGCCGGCTGGGAGCGCGAAGCCCTCCCGATCGGCAATGGCCGCATCGGTGCGATGGTGTTCGGCCAGCCGGCGCGCGAGCACCTGCAGTTCAACGACATCACGCTGTGGACCGGCGACGACAAGGTGATGGGCGCCTACCAGCCCTTCGGCGACCTGTTCGTCTCGCTGCGCGGCCACGATACGGGCGTGCGCGATTACCGCCGCAGCCTCGACCTGGTGCGCGGCCTGCACGAAGTCAGCTACGAAAAGGATGGCGTGCATTTCCGCCGCGAGGCCTGGGCCAGCAATCCGGCCCAGGTGATCGTGCTGCGCTTGAGCGCCGACAAGCCCGGCCAGTACAGCGGCGCCATCGAACTGAGCGACCGTCACGGCGCCCACCTCGCCGCCGCCAACGGCCGCCTGTACGCCACCGGTTCGCTGGCCGGCTGGCGCCTGCCGGACGCCGACGCGCAGACCGCGCCGAGCGGCAATGCCATGAGCTATGCCAGCCAGGTACAGGTGCTCAACGAGGGCGGCACGCTGTCGGTCGACGGACCGCGCATCGTGTTCAGCGGCTGCGACGCGCTCACCCTGGTGCTGGGCGCCGGCACCAGCTATGTGCTCGACGCCGCCCGCGGCTTCCAGGGCGAGCATCCGCTGGCTCGCGTGACGGGCCAGGTATCGGCCGCGGCCGCGCGCCCGGCCGATGCGCTGCGGTCCGAGCACGAGCGCGATTTCTCAGGCCTGATGCAGCGCGTGGCGCTCGACCTGGGCGAGGCCGGGGCGGCGCGTCGCGCGCTGCCGACCGACGCGCGCATCCTGGCCTACACGAAGCAGGGCGCGGATCCGGAACTGGAGGCGCAGTACTTCCAGTACGGCCGCTACCTGCTGGCGTCCAGTTCGCGCGGCTCGCTGCCGGCCAACCTGCAGGGCCTGTGGAACAACAGCCTGACTCCGCCCTGGAACAGCGACTACCACACCAACATCAACATCCAGATGAATTACTGGCCGGCCGATGTCGCCAACCTGGGCGAGCTGGCGCAGCCCTTCTTCGACTTCGTGACCGGCGTGGCGCCGGTATGGCGGCGCGCTAGCGCCGCCGAATTCAAGGGCGCCGACGGCAGGCCGGCGCGCGGCTGGACCCTGCGCACCGAATCGAACCCGTTCGGCGCCACCGGCTATTTGTGGAACAAGACCGCCAACGCCTGGTACGCGCGCCATTTCTGGGAGCACTATGCCTTCAGCGGCGACCGCGCCTTCCTGCGCGAGGTGGCGTATCCGGTACTGAAGGAAGCCAGCGCCTTCTGGGAAGACACGCTCAAGGAGCTGCCGGACGGGCGCCTGGTCGCGCCGCAGGGCTGGTCGCCCGAGCACGGCCCGGTCGAAGACGGCGTGAGCTACGACCAGCAGATCGTCTGGGACCTGTTCAACAACACCGTGGAAGCTTCCACCGTGCTCGGCGCCGATCCGGCGCTGCGCGCGCGCCTGGCCGCGCTGCGCGACCGCTTGGCGGCGCCGCGTGTCGGCAGCTGGGGCCAACTGCTCGAATGGCTCGACGAAAAAAAGGATCCGGTGCTGGACACCCCCGCCGACACCCACCGCCACGTGTCGCACCTGTACGCGCTGTACCCGGGGCGCCAGATCGACCTGCTGCGCACGCCGGCGCTGGCGCAGGCGGCCAGGCGCACGCTCGATGCCCGCGGCGACGCCGGCACCGGCTGGTCGATGGCCTGGAAGATGGCGTTCCGGGCGCGCCTGCACGAGGGCGAGCGCGCCCACCAGATGCTGCGCGGCCTGCTGGCCACGCCCGGCGCACGCGCGCTCGAACAGGCCGGACCGGGATCGGAACACAACAACGCGGGCGGCACCTACCCGAACATGCTGGACGCGCACCCGCCGTTCCAGATCGACGGCAACTTCGGCGCCACCGCCGCCATCGCCGAGCTGCTGCTGCAGTCGCACGGCGGCGAGATCGTGCTGCTGCCGGCGCTGCCCGCGGCCTGGCCGGACGGCAGGGCCAGCGGCCTGCGCGCGCGCGGCGGCGTCGAGGTGGACATCGCGTGGAAGGGCGGGCGCCTGGAGTCGGCCACGCTGCGCAGGGTGGCCGGCGAGGGCGCCGCCACGGTGCGCTATGGCGGCCGCGCGCTCGGCTTGACGCTGGCGCCGGGCGTGCGGCGCACCCTGGCGGCGCAGGATTTCGACAAGGATTGAAAGAAGCCGACCCGCAGCGGTCGGCGGTTTGACGTAGAGGGGCGGATCCGCTGCAACGCGGACCGCCATTGACAGTAGACAGGAGACAGTATGTACCAGTTCCAGAAGACCGCGATCGCCATCGCGGCAGCCCAGTTCGCACTACTGGCCAGCAGCTCCGCGCTGGCCCAGGAAAACGCCGTCAAGCAGCCGGCCGGCAGCGTCGTCGTCGTGACCGGCCAGCGCGCCGCGCTGAATTCGGCGCAGAAGCTCAAGCAGGGTTCGGACGAGATCGTCGATTCGATCGTCGCCGAAGACATCGGCAAGCTGCCCGACCGCTCGGTGACCGAAGTGCTGCAGCGCGTGGTGGGCGTGACCATCGACCGCACCATGTCCAAGGGCGACCCCGAGCACTATTCGGTGGAAGGCTCGGGCGTCAACATCCGCGGCCTGAGCTATGTGCGCTCGGAGCTGAACGGCCGCGATTCCTTCTCGGCCAACGGCGGCCGCGCGCTGAACTTCGAGGACGTGCCGCCCGAGCTGATGGCCGGCGTCGACATCTACAAGAATCCGTCGGCAGAGCAGATCGAAGGCGGCATCGGCGGCCTGGTCAACCTGCGTACCGCCATGCCCTTCGACTTCAAGGGTCGCAAGGTCGCGGTCTCGCTGCAGAACACCTATTCGGAACTGAAGAAGGGCAGCTGGTCGCCGTCCGGTTCCGTGATGCTGTCGGACCGCTGGAAGACCGGCTTCGGCGAGATCGGCGCCCTGGTCGACTTCGCGTACTCGGAAAGCGCGACCCGCACCGACGCCTTCCAGGTCGAGCCGTATTTCCCGCGCACGAACATCGAGCCGGGCCGCACCGTGTGGGTGCCCAAGGGTTCGCAATGGCGTACCCTGAACTTCGACCGCAAGCGCGAAGGCGCCTATGCCGCGCTGCAGTGGAAGAAGGACGCCACCCTGAATTCCTCGCTGACCTACTTCAAGTCGAAGTACAAGATGGAATGGGACGAGCAGGCGATCTTCTCCTCGGCCAGCACCTACAACATCGGCGTGCGTCCGGGCGCGACCTACGACGCCGCCGGCGCGCTGCAGACCGGCACCCTGTACGACGACATCGACAAGGGCATCGACTTCGGCGCCGACACCCGCGCCGCCAACCGCAAGTCGGACACCACCGACGTCTCGTGGCACGTGAGCTGGCGCCCGAGCAGCGCCTGGACCTTCGATTCGGATGTCCAGCGCATCAAGGCCAAGTCGAACAGCTTCGACTCGACCGTCGCCACCGCCGTCAAGATGCAGGACCAGACCGTCGACTTGCGCGGCAACGTACCGAACCTGATCTTCAGCGACGCCCAGCGCGCCTACCTGGCCGATCCGAACAACTACTACTGGGCGTTCACCCAGGAGCACAAGGACCGCAGCGAGGCCGACCAGTGGGCCCTGAAGCTCGACGCCAAGTATTCCTTCGACCATCCGGTGCTGCGCGACGTGCGCTTCGGCGTGCGTTTCACCGACCGCAGCGCGGTCACGCAGAATACCAATCCGAGCTACAACTGGGCTGCGATCACCCAGCCGTGGCAGGGTGAACTCGGGGTGCCGGGACCGAACGGCACCACCGTGCCGCAGCTGGCCTACCTGAGCGATCCGCGCTTCAGCAACCAGACCCAGCTCCACGACTTCAAGAACTTCTTCAACAACGGCACCAACGTGCCCTCGCTGGTGTTCCCGAACAGCTCCCTGGCCACCGGCTACCCGGGCAGCTATGCCACGCTGCACGGCTACTACGACGTGCTGTGCCGCCAGGTCGCGGCCACCAACGGTGTCGCGCCGGCCTGCGGTACCTGGAACCCGGCGACCTTCGGCACCGACCCGGCAGGCACCAACTCGCAGAGCGAGAAGACCGGCGCCTTCTACACCCAGCTGCGCTTCGGCTTCGACGACCTCAAGTACCCGATCGACGGCAACATCGGCCTGCGCTACGTGAACACCAAGATGAAGGCGAGCGGCTACACCGTGTTCACGCCGCCGAGCACCACCCCGGTCGCGGGTCCGGGCGGCACCGTCACCGGTCCGGAAATCCCCAACATCGCCGCCTTCGCGCAGGGCCGCGACTACGACAACAGCTACCACAATGTGCTGCCGAGCCTGAACCTGCGCATGAAGGCGACCGACAAGCTGCAGTTCCGCTTCGGCGCCGCGATGGGCATCTCGCGTCCGGACTTCACCCAGCTGCAAGGCTATACCACGCTGTCGCAGAACAATGACACCACGCTGACCGGCAACAACCTGGTGGTCAACAACATCAGCCTGACCGGCAGCAGCGAAGGCAATCCGAACCTGCGTCCGGTCCAGTCGCGCCAGGTGGACGCGACGGCCGAGTGGTACTTCGCGCCGGCCGGCTCGCTGACGGTGGCGGTGTTCAACAAGCGCCTGAAGGACATCATCGTCAACCAGACCTACAGCTATCCGCTGCAGGGCGCCAACGGCCAGGCCTACAACTTCAATGTCACCGCCCCGGTCAACGGCGCGCGCGGCACCGCCCGCGGCGTCGAGATCGCCTACCAGCAGTACTTCGACAAGCTGCCGGGCTGGCTGTCGGGCTTCGGCCTGCAAGCCAACTACACCTACGTGGACGGCAAGCAGAAGCTGTACAACCCGGTGTTCTCGGCCTATTGCACGGGCAGCGACGGCGGCACCAGCAACCTGAACCTGAGCCTGAACGGTTGCGACACCAACGGCATGGCCTTCGGCGACCTGCCGCTGCAGGGCCTGTCGAAGAACACCTACAACCTCGCCCTGATGTACGACAAGGGCCCGCTGTCGGCGCGCCTGGCCTGGAACTGGCGTTCGAAGAACCTGCAGGGCGTGAACGTGTCGGGTACCCGCGGCACCGACGCCACCGACACCAACCCGAACAGCCCGACCCGCGGCGCCACCAACCTGGCCTGGGGCCTGCCGCTCTACGCCGACTCCTACGGCCAGCTGGATGCGTCCCTGTTCTATAACCTCACCGAGAACCTGTCGCTCGGGATCGAGGCGCAGAACCTGACCGACTCCAAGTACAAGCAGCTGATGCAGCAGTCGATCGGCGAGAAGGGCCGCGCCTGGTTCGTCTCGGGTCCGCGCTACACGGCTTCGCTGCGCTACTCGTTCTAAGCATGCGGCGGGCGGCGTGGGATGTTCCCGCCGCCCGTTTTTTCGTCACCGTCAACCACGCAACGAGGAATCCACACCGCATGAAGACCACTACCCCGCGCCTGCTCGGCCTGTGCACCCTGCTCGCCGCCATCGGCGCCCACGCCGCCGAGATGCCGCGCATCGTCGCCAAGGACGGCCGCCACGCCCTGATGGTCGACGGCGCGCCTTTCCTGGTCCTGGGCGGACAAGCCCATAACTCCAGCAATTATCCGGCGGCCCTGCCCAAGGTCTGGTCGGCCCTGGCGGATGCCCATGCCAACACCCTCGAGATCCCGGTCGCCTGGGAACAGGTCGAGGCCAAGGAGGGACAATTCGATTTCAGCTACGTCGACACCCTGGTGCGCGAGGCGCGCAAGCACGACAAGCGCCTGGTGCTGCTGTGGTTCGGCACCTGGAAGAACACCGGCGCCGCCTATACCCCTGAATGGGTCAAGTTCAACAATGCGCGCTTCCCGCGCATGATCGACCAGGACGGCAAGAACAGCTACTGCCTGTCGCCGTTCGGCCAGGACACGCTGGCCGCCGACAAGAAGGCCTTCGTGGCGCTGATGGAGCACATCAAGCGCATCGACGGCGAGGACAAGACCATCATCATGGTGCAGGTCGAGAACGAGGTCGGCACCTATGGCCTCGCGCGCGACCACGGCAAGCGCGCCCAGGCCGCGTTCCGCCAGCCGGTGCCGGCCGCCGTGCTGGCGCGCCAGAAGCCGGCGGCCGGGCGCCCCGCCAAGGGCAGCTGGGCCGAGGTGTACGGCGACTATGCCGACCAGTACTTCCATACCTGGGCGATCGCCAGCTACATCGAGGAGATCGCCAAGGCCGGCCAGGCGGTCTACGGCCTGCCGATGTTCGTCAACAATGCGCTGCGCGACCCGCTGGCGGAACCGGCGCCGCCGTGGAAGAAGGACTTCGCCAGCGGCGGCCCGACCCACGACGTGCTGGGCATCTACCAGGCCGCCGCGCCGCACATCGCCTTCTCCGGTCCCGACATCTACATGCCGGAATCGAACAAGGTCAGCGCCATCCTGCGCCAGTTCCAGACCCGCGACAACGCGCTGATGGTGCCCGAGATGGGCAATGGCGCCAGCTATGCGCGCTACCTGTACCAGATCATCGGCAAGGGCGCCATCGGCGTGGCGCCGTTCGGCATCGACTATGCCGAATACAGCAACTACCCGCTGGGCGCCAAGTTCACCGACAAGCGCATGGTCGAACCCTTCGCGAAGATCTACGGCGTGTTCGCGCCGATGCAGCGCCAGTGGGCGCGCTGGGCCTTCGAGGGCCGTACCTACGGCGTGGCCGAGGGCGACGACCGCGCGGCGCAGAACGTCGAGATGAAGGGCTGGAAGGCCACGCTGTCGTTCCGCGAATTCCAGTTCGGCGAGCGCGAATACCTGAAGGACAAGAACGAGTTCATGGCCGGCACCGAACAGCCTTCCGGCGGCGTGGCGATCGCCCAGGTCGGCCCGGACGAATTCGTGCTGGTGGGCCAGCAGATCCGCGTGAAGTTCTCGGGCAGCGGCGCCAACGCCGGCAAGCCCTCGATGTTCGCGCGCGTGGAAGAAGGGCGCTTCGACGCCGACGGCAAGTGGCTCATGGAGCGCAACTGGAACGGCGACCAGACCGACTACGGGGTGAACCTGCCGGCGACGCCGACGGTGCTCAAGGTAAGACTGGGCACCTACTAAAAGAAACCACGTCGCCCCTGCGCAGGCAGGGGCCCAAGTTTTGCGGTCCGCCTGCAACTTGGGTCCCTGCCTTCGCAGGGACGACGTTCGCGCGCTGCGTGTCGATCCGGCGCAGCCGACTATTCAGGAGACAAGAATGCGATTGACCCAACTCGCCGCCGCAGCCATGCTGCTGGCCGCAGGCAGCCAGGCCATGGCCGGCAGCTACCAGAAGACCGCCAACGGCATCGAGGTGCTGCCCGACGGCGGCGCCGCCAAGGTGGTGCGCCTGAACCTGATGAGCGATAACATCGTCCAGGTGCTCAAGCTCGACCAGGCCGGCAAGACCCTGACCCCTTCCCTGATGACGGTGGCCAAGCCCTGCGCCTGCAGCTTCAGCGTCGACGCCAAGGGCGGCGACAAGGGGAGCGTGCGCCTGAAGGCCAACAAGATCGCGGCCGAAGTGTCGCTCAAGGATGGCAGCGTGCGCTTCTTCGACGCCGCCGGCAAGGCCTTCCTGAGCCAGGCCTCCGAGAGCGTCAAGCCGGTGGACGTCGGCGGCAAGCCCTTCCTGGCGATCAAGGAAGGCTTCAACCACGGCACGAAGGATGCCTACTACGGCCTGGGCCAGCACCAGAACGCCCAGATGAACTACAACGGCGAGGACGTGCTGCTCCAGCAGCACAATATGATCGCCGCCGTGCCCTTCGTGGTCTCGGACAAGAACTATGGCCTGCTGTGGGACAACAACGGCATCAGCCGCTTCGGCGACCCGACCCCCTACGCCTGGCTGTCGCGCGATTTGACGCTGACGGATGCCCAGGGCAAGCCGGGAGGCCTGAGCGCCAGCTACTACATCGACGGCAAGCTGGCCTTCACGCGCCAGGAAAAGGACATCGCCTACCAGTACCTGAAGGACCTGACCGAGTTCTGGCCGAAGGAACTGCCGGCGCTGAAGGACCTGGCCGGCAAGGACGTCAAGGTGGTGTGGGAGGGCGCCATGGCCAGCAGCAAGCCCGGCGTGCACAAGATGCAGCTGTACGCGTCGGACTACGCCACCCTGACGATCGGCGGCAAGCAGGTGATGGATGTGTGGCGCCAGGGCTGGAATCCGTGGTACCACAACTTCGAGGTGAAGTTCGAGAAAGACAAGCCGGTGCCGCTGCGCCTGGAATGGAAGACCTCGGGCGGCATGGTGGCCATCACCCACAATGACCCGCTGCCCACGCCCGAGCGTCACTCGCTGACCATGTCCTCGGAGATCGCCGAGGCGATCAACTACTACGTGATCAGCGCCGACAGCATGGACAACGTGATCAAAGGCTACCGCCACCTGACCGGCCAGGCGCCGATGATGCCGAAGTGGGCCTATGGTTTCTGGCAGTCGCGCCAGCGCTACGAGACCCAGCAGCAGCTGCTCGACACGGTCTCGGAATACCGCAAGCGCGGCTGGCCGCTGGATAACATCGTGCAGGACTGGTTCTACTGGCCGGAAGACGGCTGGGGTTCGCACGACTTCGACAAGGTCCGCTTCCCCGACCCGAAGGGCATGGTCGACGCCGTCCACAAGCAGCACGCGCGCATCATGATCTCGATCTGGGGCAAGTTCTACGCCAACACCGCCAACTACAAGGAACTGGCGTCCAAGGGTTATATGTGGACCAAGAACGTCGAGGACGGCGCGCTGGACTGGGTCGGCCCGGGCTACAAGAACTCGCACTACGATCCCTACACCCAGGAAGCGCGCGATATCTACTACCGCCAGATCAAGAAGATCGCGGACCTCGGATTCGACGCCTGGTGGATGGACAATACCGAGCCGGACGTACTGTCGAACAGCCGCCTGGAAGACTTCAAGAAGCTGATCGGCCCGACCGTCTACGGCGCCGGCGAGATCACCTTCAATCCCTACAGTCTGGTGCACTCGGGCGGCATGGTCGAGCACCTGCGCCGCGACCAGCCCGACACCCGCCAGTTCATCCTGTCGCGCTCGGGCTTCGCCGGCATCCAGCGCAACTCGGTGGCGGTGTGGAGCGGCGACACGGCGGGACGCTGGAACAACCTGTACGACCAGATCGCCTCGGGCGTGAACATGTCGATGTCGGGCGTTCCGAACTGGACCCACGACATCGGCGGCTATGCCCAGGAAAACCGTTTCCAGACCGGCGACGTCGGCTCGGCCCAGGAAAACCGCGCGACTACCGCTTCCCAGGCCAAGCCCGAAGACATGCGCGAATGGCGTGAACTGAACTGGCGCTGGTTCCAGTTCGGCGCCTTCTCGCCGCTGTTCCGTTCGCACGGCGAAGTGGTCAAGCGCGAGATCTACAATATCTCGGCAGGCGACGAGGCCATGCGCGATAACATGGTGCACTACCTGAAGCTGCGCTACCGCCTGATGCCGTACATTTACTCGATGGCGGCCGACACCCACTACAGCGCGGGCACCATGATGCGCGGCCTGGTCATGGATTTCCCGAAAGACGATCGCATCAAGGACGTCAAGGACCAGTACATGTTCGGCCCCGCCTTCATGGTCGCGCCGGTCACCGCCTACCAGGCGCGCCAGCGCACGGTGGTGTTCCCGGCCGGCGCCGACTGGATCGACTTCGATACCGGCATGCGCCACAAGGGCGGCACCACCGCCAGCGTCGCGGCGCCGTCCGAGCGCATCCCGCTGTTCCTGCGCAGCGGCAGCATCGTGGCCACCGGTCCGGTGACCCAGTACGTCGACGAGAAGCCGGATGCGCCGATCGTGCTGCAGGTCGTGGCCGGCGCCAATGGCCAGGCCAGCCTGTACGAGGACGACGGGGTCTCGAACGGCTACGAGCGCGGCGAGTTCACCCGCATCCCGCTGAGCTACGACGACAAGGCCGGCACCGTGACCATCGGCGCGCGCACCGGCCAGTACAAGGGCATGGTGGCCAAGCGCCAGATCAAGGTGCGCCTGCTGCGCGCCGGCGTGGCGCCCGGGGCCGACCTCGACGCGGCCGACAAGAGCGTCGAGTACGAGGGCAAGCCGGTGACCATCAAGCTGTAAGATCCTGGCGCAGGACCAGGGCCCGGCCGTTCGCGCGGCCGGGCCTTCGTCCATCCGCTATCCTTGCGACCATTCTGGAAAAAACAACGACATGAACAAGAGACTCGTTTCGCTGCTGGCCCTGGCCGGCCTGCTGCACGCCGGCCTGGCATCCGCCGGCACCGCGGTCAAACCCGACGACGAACGCCTGCAGTACACCGGCCGCGTCGATTTCGCCACGCCGGCGGCGCCGGTGATTTCCTGGCCGGCGACCCGGATCGCCGCCAACTTCACCGGCAGCTCGCTGTCCGTCACCCTGGACGACGAACGCGGCCTGAATTACTTCGACGCGATCATCGACGGCCGTGACGACAGCCCGCTGATCCTCCAGGCCGCCAAGGGCAGCAAGACCTACCAGGTCGCAAGCGGCCTGGCGCCCGGCAAGCACAGCTTCGTGCTTGTCAAGCGCACCGAGGGAGAAGAGGGCGCCACCACCTTCCAGGGCCTGGAGCTCGACGATGGCGCGACCCTGCTGGCGCCGCCGGCGCGGCCCAGGCGCCGCATCGAATTCTTCGGCGACTCGATCACCAGCGGCATGGGCAACGAGGCGCCCTTCAACGGCGACGACGCCGTCAAGCGCGACAAGAACGCCTACATGTCCTATGCGGCGATCACGGCGCGCAAGCTGAACGCGGAGCTGCACATGACGTCGCAGAGCGGCATCGGCGTGATGATCAGCTGGTTCCCCTTCACCATGCCGGACTTCTACGACCAGCTGAGCGCCGTGGGCGACAACGACAGCAAATGGGATTTCGCGCGCTGGACGCCGGACGTGGTTGTGATCAACCTGCTGCAGAACGACAGCTGGCTGATCGGCCGCGACCACAAGCTGCAGCCGGAGCCGAACGATGACCAGCGCATCGAAGCCTATCGCGCCTTCGTCAAGCGCGTGCGCCAGTTGTATCCGAAGGCCTACATCGTGTGCGCGCTGGGCAGCATGGAGGCGACCCGCGCAGGTTCGGTCTGGCCGGGTTATGTGGAGACGGCGGTCGAGCGCATGCGCAAGCAGGACGGCGACAGGCGCGTCGACACGCTGTTCTTCCCGTTCACGGGATACGGCGCGCATCCGCGCGTGTTCCATCACCAGCAGAATGCGGCGAAGCTGACGGCGTTCATCCAGCAGAAGATGAACTGGTAATCCGCCACAACGCCGTCCCTGCCTGCGCAGGGACCGCGTTGTTGCAAGCCCGCGTGGCGCTAGCGGCGCGGCGCTTGCAAGGCCTGCAGCGCGCCCGCCACGTACACCAGCGGCGCATTCCAGTTGATCGCCACCTCGTTGCTGGCATAGCTGCAGTCGTCGTCCAGCCAGGACAGCGCCGGCAGCTTCGAGCGGTAGCCGGCCTTGCAGCCCGAGGCGTCCTGCTGGCCCGGGTTGGGGCCGCCCACCAGCCAGCCCGGCACCGGCGCCGCCACGCCGTCGGCCACCGAGGGGCGGTGGTGCGGGTGCCGGGGCGACGCCGCGCCGAAGCCGGTGACGTAGGAGGTGCCGAGCGGATTGCGGCCGAGCGTGTAGTCGAGCAAGGATTGGGCGGCATCCAGGTAGTCGCGCCTGGCGGTCAGGCGGTGCGCCTGGATCAGCATGATGGCCTGGTTCATCGCCACCGCATTGCTGCCCCAGACGAAGTCCTTGTTGCTCATGCTGAGGCGGTAGGGCGAGGCCTTCCAGCGCGCCAGCAGCACGTCAGCGTTGGCCACGATGTCGCGCCGCGCGGCGGCGGCATCCTGCGGCAGGCGCTTGTCCTGGCCGGCCAGCGTGATCCAGCCCAGCATGCGCACGTCGCCCCAATCCGGCTCGGTCTTGCGCGCCTGGCCCGCAGCGCGTGCCGGAGCGCGGTACTCGGCCTTGCCGGTGGCGGCCAGCAGCTCGGCCGCGGCCCAGGAGAATTCGTCGTCGATCTTGTCGTCGCCATAGGTGCCGGTCAGTACGTCCTCGGGCTGGCGGTACAGCACCGCCGGGTTTTCCCGGGCCCAGCGCCAGGCGCTTTCCGCGGCCGCCAGCCAGCGCGCCGAGCGTCCCGGCGACTGCTGGTCGAAGCGCGCCAGCACCCGGCTCGCGGCCGCCATGGTGGCGGCGAAGTCGAGCGCGGCGGCGGTGGTCTTCTGCACCACGTAGCGCGGCTCGGTGACGGCTTCCGGCATCACCATGCCGTCGAAGCGCAGGTTGGTCAGCTTGTGGTAGACGCCGCCGTCGGCCGGGTCCTGCATGGTGGCCATCCAGTCGAGGTTCCACAGCGTCTCGTTGACCAGGTCCGGCACGCCGTTGCCGCTCTCCGGCACGGTCACGGCGAGCTTGTCGAACCAGTCCGGGAAGTGCGCGTAGGCGGTCAGCAGGGTCCAGGTGCTGATGCCCGAGTTGACGATGTATTTGTTGTAGTCGCCGGCGTCGTACCAGCCCTTGGGACTGGAGATGACGGTGCCGGCGGGCCGCTCGGCGGATGCGGCCGACTTGTGCACCAGCACCTTGTCGTCCGGATGCGCGGCCGGGCGCGCCCAGGCGCCGGCGATGCGGCGATCCAGCGCGATGCCGGCGCGGTTGAAGGTGAAGGCGCGGATCGCGGCGGCGTCGAGCGCACGGTAGGCATCAGGCGCGATCGTGAAAGGTTTGGACTCCGGCAGGCCGTCGACCGCGATGCGGTAGCTGCCGGGCGCCGTCAATGTGGAGAAATCGGCCAGGCGCACGGCCTCGCCGGATGCGTCCCAGGTAGCGGCGGCGCCAAGCCGGCCTTCGAGCACGGTCTTGCCGGCGCCGTCCTTGATCGCGAAGCGCGCCGCGCCCGCCGCCGGCACCGCCGCCAGCTTGTGCGCCTCCGGCAGGTAGCCGAGCTGGTTCAGCTGGATGGCGTCGGCGGCGCCGGCGGCCTGGCTGGCGCACAGCAGCGCCGCGGCGCAGGCCAGCAGGCGTGGCGTGGGAGGTCGAAGGGCAGGGCGGGCGGTTCGGGTCATGCGGTCTCCTCGTGTTTTTCGAAGCCACCCCGCCGGCGCTGCACGGGACGGCCGTGTTGTAATCGATTGCATCCTAGCGTGCATGATGATCGCCGGTCAACCGCCGCACAGGGCCGCGACGGCAAACGCTTGACGCATGCGACCCGGCCTTTCAATATGGGGTCGAAGCTGCTCGTCATGAAGCCCCTGGCCGCCGCCGCGCCCATCACAATATATAGAGAGACACCTTGAAAGCACCCGCCCTGCTGATTTCCCTGCTGCTGGCCGCCGCGCCGGCGTTCGCGGCCGACGCCGCGCGCTTCGACGTCGCCGTCACCGTCGACGACCTGCCGGCGCACGGCGCGCTGCCGCGCGGCCTCACCCGCGCCGGCATCGCCCAGTCCTACCTCGACACCCTGAAGCGCCATGGCGTGCCCGAGGCCTACGGCTTCGTCAACGCCAAGGGCATCGACGGCGCCGACAGCGAGGAAGCGCTGGCGCGCTGGCGCCAGGCCGGCTACCCGCTCGGCAACCATACCTTCAGCCATCTCGGCCTGTAGCAGGTGGCGCTG
>Ga0265798_10001663_pt1 | contig 34139 bp, 32 predicted proteins | sample P3T30metagenome_FD_192430 | JGI IMG/M metagenome (GOLD analysis project Ga0265798, IMG submission 192430) | Plant litter microbial communities from East Loma Ridge, Irvine, California - P3 T30 | ecosystem: Environmental > Terrestrial > Plant litter > Unclassified | place: USA: California... | reverse complement strand
CGCGCCACACGCGAGTTTCTCGTCAAAATCGGTGTCACACCGGGAGAGTCGCCGTGAACACGATGACCTATCAGGGCTTTCGTGCCCGCGTCGCGTTTGACGAGGAGGATGAGCTTTTCGTCGGCCAAATCGCTGGCATCAACGATGTGATCAGCTTTCACGCGGACACCGTGCCCGAGCTGAAGGCCGCGTTTCATGAGGCGGTGGACGACTACACCGCGGCGTGCCGAGCGATCGGAAAGGAGCCGGAAAAGGCTTATTCCGGCAAGCTGATGCTCCGGATTGACCCGAAAATCCATGCCCAGGCAGCCCGCGCGGCGGAACTCGCCGGAACGAGCCTCAATCAATGGGCCGAAGATGTCCTGCGTCGGGCGGGCTCAAACCTCATGCGGTCCGTGACCGAGGAGGCCTGAACCGCCTAACGCCGACCCGGCCCCATCGCTCACGGCGTCTCGGGCGGATCGGAGACCACCGCCTCCTCGTAAGCTTGCATCCAGGCGGCATGCTCTTCCGAGCCGTCCGGATAGGGACATTCGCTTGCCGGCTTGCCGTACAGGCGGGCGTTGCGCCCCTGAATGAACGCGCTGTCGCTGGCGGTGGCCTGGACGTTGGTCAATATCGCCTCCCGAACATTGGCACCCATCCCGACGATTTGGGGTGGGCTTCGTTAACGGGCCGGCGGGTAATCTGTTGCCGTCTCCAGTCGCGTTCCGGGTCGTCTGCGTGCGTATCCTGCGTTCCCTTTTCGGCGGCGTCCTCGTGCTGGTCTCGACGGCGATCGTCGCCTTCGTCAGCGCCGACCGGCTCGCCCACCTGGCGCCGCCGGCCGTGGTGCGCGCCGCCCAAGCCGAGCCCTCGGCCACCGGGTCGCTTCCAGCGCCGGTCAAGGCCGTGCCGACGCCCAAGGCGGCTGTGCCCAGCATCCCGAACGGGTTCGATACCGAGCGGCTCAACGCCCTGATGCGCGGCGACCCGATCCTGCCGCGCCGCTGAGCGGACGGGGCTCGTCACGGGGTCCCGCCAGGCGGCTCGTACGCCGGCCCCCTACCGGGCGGTGCGGAAAACCTGCAGGTCGAGGTCGCGGACCTTCTTGCGCAGGGTGTTGCGGTTGACCCCCAGCAGTTCCGCCGCGCGGATCTGGTTGCCCCGCGTGGCAGCGAGCGCCGCGCCGATCAGCGGGCCTTCGATCTCCCGCAGGATCCTGTGATAGAGCCCGGGCGGCGGCAGCGTGTCCCGGTAGCCGGAGAAGTAGTCCGACAGGTGGCGCTCCACCGCGCTGGACAGGGTCTCTGATTCGCCGTTGGCCTTGCGGGCGCTGCCGTTGGCGGAGGCCGGGGCGGCGAGCGGCAGGGTATCGAGCTCGGCCTCGATCACCGGGCCGGTGATCGTCTCCTGCGGGTACAGGGCGGCGAGCCGGCGAACCAGATTCTCCAACTCGCGGACGTTGCCGGGCCAGCGGTACCGCTTGAGCCGCTCCATGGCGTCGCCGTCGAGCGACTTGCGGGTCAGGCCCTCGCGCTCGACCAGCACGAAGAAGTGCCGGATCAGGTCCGGTACGTCCTCGGACCGCTCGCGCAGGGCCGGCAGCCGCAGCGGCACGACGTTCAGCCGGAAGAACAGGTCTTCGCGGAAGATCCCCTGCTGGATCGAGATCCGCAGGTCCTTGTTGGTCGCCGCGATGATCCGGACGTTGGTCTTGATCGGAACGCGGCCGCCGACCGTGGTGTACTCGCCCTGCTGCAGCACGCGCAGGAGCCGGGTCTGGGCCTCCATCGGCATGTCGCCGATCTCGTCGAGGAACAGGGTGCCGCCCTCGGCCTGTTCGAACCGGCCGGCGGAGCGCTGGAGCGCGCCCGTGAAGGCGCCCTTCTCGTGGCCGAACAGCTCGGATTCGATCAGGTCGCGCGGGATCGCGGCCATGTTGACCGGCACGAACGGGCCGGTGCGGCGGCGGCCGTAATCGTGCAGCGCCCGGGCGACCAGCTCCTTGCCGGTACCGGACTCTCCGGTGATCATCACGGTGAGGTCGGTGGGCATCAGCCGGGCGAGCGCCCGGTAGATCTCCTGCATGGCGGGCGAGCGCCCGACCAGCGGGATGTCCTCGTTGTCGGGCGGCGCGCCGGCCGCGGGCGCCCCGCGGGGACGCGACAACGCGCGGCCCACGATGGCGATAAGCTCCTTCAGGTCGAAGGGTTTCGGCAGGTACTCGTAGGCCCCGCGCTCGGAGGCGCGGATCGCCGTCATGAAGGTGTTCTGCGCGCTCATGACGATGATCGGCAGTTCCGGCCGCACCCGCTTGATGCGGGGCAGCAGGTCGAACACGTTCTCGTCGGGCATCACCACGTCGGTGATGACGAGGTCGCCCTCGCCCTGCGCGACCCAGCGCCAGAGGGTTGCGCAATTGCCCGTCGAGCGGACTTCGTAGCCCGCCCGGGATAGTGCCTGGTTCAGCACCGTGCGGATGGCGGCGTCGTCGTCGGCGACGATGATGTGGCCGTTCGGCATGACTCTCTACTCAGACGTCCGGCCGGGCGGCCGAAACACAAGACGATTTCAAGGGTCGACCGACGATTCACGCCCGTCGCGGGCGCTCGACATCGGCAGAAGAATGCGGAACGTCGTGCGGCGGGGGGCGGGATCGCACTCGACGATGCCGCCGTGGTCGCCCACGATCTTGGCGACCAATGCAAGTCCGAGGCCGGAGCCCTGTGACTTGGTGGTCACGAAGGGGTCGAACAGGTCCGGCAGCAGGTCGGCCGAGATGCCCGGGCCGTTGTCGCGGATCGCGACCTCGATCGGCAGGCTGACCCGCTCGCGCGAGCCCGGCACCTGCAGGCGCAGGCCGGTGCGGAACGCGGTGGACAGGGTGATCTCGCCCTCGACCGCATCCGGGCCGATCGCCTCGGCGGCGTTCTTCACGAGGTTCAGGATCACCTGGATCAACTGGTCGCGGCTTCCGAGCACCGGCGGCAGCGACGGATCGTAGGTCTCGACGAAGCGGATATGGCGCGCGAACCCGCTCTGGGCCGAGCGCTTCACCTGGTCGAGCACCCCGTGGACGTTGACCGCGCCGCGATCGGCCGGGCGCTCGTCACCGAACAGCTCCATCCGCTCTACGATCCGCACGATCCGGTCGGATTCGTCGCAGATCAACCGGGTGAGCATCCGGTCCTCCTCGGCGCCGGTGCCCTCCAGGAGCTGCGCGGCGCCGCGGATGCCGGCGAGCGGGTTCTTGATCTCGTGGGCCAGCATCGCACCGAGCGCCACCATCGAGCGGGCGGCGCCGCGATGGGTGAGCTGGCGGTTCATCTTGTCCGCGATGGTGCGCTCCTGGAGCATCATCACCACGGCGTCGTCGTCGTCGGCGAGCGGCGTGGCGAACACGTCGACGCTACGCTCCAGACCGAGGCGGGGCTGGGTCAGCTCGACCCGGTACTCGCTGACGCTGGCCCGGCGGCGCCGGACGTCGGCCACGAGCGCGATGATCGGCGACGCGAACGGGATGATGTCGCGCAGGCGACGCCGCTGCATCAGGCGCGCGGAATAGTCGAAGAACGCCTCCGCGGCGTGGTTGCAGTGGAGGATCCGCTCGTCGCCCCCGATGGTCAGGACCGGCAGCGGCAGGGCGTTGAGCACGGCCTCCCCGGACGTGGCGCGCCGGCCGCCGGGCTCCTGCGGAAAGGCGTCCTCGGTCACGCGGCCTCCCGGATGGTCTCGGACGCCCCGAAGGCGCGCGCCAGAAGGGCCAGCGCCACCTCGGGATCGGTGGTGGTGAGGAGGGCGGCGCGCTCGGCCGGCTCCAGCGCCCCGCCGGTCTCGGCATAGGCGGCGAGGTGCTTGCGGGCGTGGCGCACGCCCATATGGCGGCCGTAGAGCGACAGCAGCCCGGCGTAATGCGCGGCCGCCATCCCGGCCTGCTCGGCCCGAGACGGCGGATCCGTCGGCCGGCCGGCCAGCGCCGCCGCGACCTGCCCGACCAGCCAGGGCCGCCCTGTGGCCGCGCGCCCGATCATCACCCCGGCGGCGCCGGAGGCGGCCAGGCACGCCCGGGCGCTGGCGAGGTCGACCACGTCGCCGTTAGCGATCACCGGGATCGACACCGCCTCGACCACGGGGCGGATCGCGGCCCAGTCGGCCACGCCTTTGTAGAATTGCTGCCGGGTCCGCCCGTGGACCGTGACGGCGTTGAGCCCGAGCCGCTCGGCCCGGGTCGCCAGATCGACGGCGTTGCGGGTCGCGTCGTCCCAGCCGAGCCGCATCTTAACGGTGACCGGCACCGACACCGCGCCGCGCACGGCCGCGAGCAGCCGTTCGGCATGGTCGAGATCGCGCATCAGGGCCGAGCCCGACGCGATTCCGGTGACGATCTTGGCCGGGCAACCCATGTTGACGTCGATCACGTCGGCGCCACCGGCCTCCGCGAGGCGTGCGGCCTCGGCCATGGGCTCCGCCTCGCAGCCGGCCAACTGGACCACGTGCAGGTCGACCCCGGAGCCGTCGGCCCGCAGGGTCGCCTCGCCGGCGCCGCGGGTGAACTCCCGTGCCGCCACCATTTCGGACACCACCGCGTCGGCGCCGCAGCGCCGGGCGATCCGACGCATGTGCAGGTCGGTGACCCCGGACAGGGGCGCGAGCAGGCAGAGCGGGGCGGGGGATTTCTCCCCGCCACCCGGACGTCCACGGCGCAGCGCGCTTAAATAATGATCAGTCGCCATTCTGCACAACAATGAGGCAAGGGCGATCCGCTGGCAAGCGGATACCGCGCGTTGATTTCGAGCCCTCCCCCGCTTAAACGACGGGCACCCTCACCGGCAGAGGTTCGGCAGCACGGCTGGCCCGCGCGCCCGCCCCCGTTTCCCGCGCCAGGATCCCACGAGTTTCCCGCCCATGCCCGCCATCGGCACGCCTGCCACCGGACCCGCGGATACGGAGTCCGGCGTCGCCGCGGTGGTCGTGGCGGCCGGTCGCGGCATCCGCATCGGCGGCGGCACGCCCAAGCAGTACCGCAGGGTCGGCGGCCAGGCCGTTCTGACCCGTACGCTGGCGGCGCTGGCCGCCCAGGACACGATCGACCGGATCCAGCCGGTGATCGCCGCCGACGCGGCAGACTTCTTCCTCAGTTGCTTGGACGAACTCGCCCCCGGTCTCCGGGAAAAGATCGGCGCCCCCGTCGAGGGCGGGGCCACGCGCCAGCTCTCGGTGCGTGCCGGCCTCGAGGCGCTGGCGGCGGGTGCTGCGCCGGAGATCGTACTGGTCCACGACGCCGCCCGCCCCTACGTCGATGCGGCCTTGATCGCCCGGGCGATCGCGGCTGGCCGCGACCACGGCGCGGCGGTACCCGGCGTGCCGGTGACCGACACGGTCAAGCGCGTCGCCGAGATCGCCCCCGGTATCGGCCGCGTGATCGAGACCCCGCCCCGGGAGCACCTGCGCGCGGTCCAGACCCCCCAAGCCTTCGCCTTCGCCCCCCTGCTCGCCGCGCATCGCGACGCCGCCGGCCAGGGCCTCGACGGCTTCACCGACGACGGCGCGCTCGCCGAATGGGCGGGCTTGCCGGTGGTGGTGTTCCTGGGCGACATCGCCAACCGCAAGATCACCCAGCCCGCCGACCTGATCGAGGCGGATCGGGCCTTCGCGTCCGATTCAACCGAAACGCCAGCGCCCGGAGCCCGCGCCATGACCGCCTACGTCACCCGCCTCGGCACCGGCTTCGACGTCCACGCCTTCACGTCCGGCGACCACGTCTGGCTGGGCGGCATCAAGATCCCGGCCGATCGCGGCGTGCTGGCTCATTCCGACGGCGACGTGGCGCTGCATGCGCTCACCGATGCGCTGCTCGGCGCCATCGCGGACGGCGATATCGGCACGCATTTCCCGCCCTCCGACGAGCGTTGGCGGGGCGCTTCCTCGGACCAGTTCCTGGCCCACGCCTGTGCCCTCGTCCGCGCCCGCGGCGGTCGGATCGACCATCTCGACATCACCGTCCTGGCCGAGGCGCCGCGGATCGGCCAGCATCGGGAGGCGATCCGCGCCCGCATCGCCGAGATCGCCGGCGTGCCGCTCACTGCCGTTTCGATCAAGGCGACGACCACGGAGAAGCTCGGTTTCGTCGGCCGTGCCGAAGGCCTTGCAGCCCAGGCCGCCGCCACGATCCGCCTCCCCGAAGAGGACGGCCCGGTGCTCGACGCCGAGGCCGAGACCGCGATGCGGCAGGGGTAAACGGCTGGTTCGCATTGGCGGACCGAAGCTTATTCTGGCCGCCGCGTTCTACGTCTTGCTGCGCCCAGCCGCGATGTTCACGTCTCTGCTTTTACGGCGCGGCTTCCCCTCTCCCCGCGAGCGGGACGAGGGGATCCGTTCGGCCCGTCGCGCGAAGCCGTTAGCGCTGCGAGAGGAAGAGGCCGAAGGGTTTCCGACCGACCCCCGCCCTCATCCGCGTTGAACGCCGAAGGCACCCTCTCCAAAAAAGGAAATCACGCCGTCCGGAGCAGGAGCGCGATCGCCGCGATGGCGATCGTGGCCATCGTCAGCAGGATCCCGCCGCCCCGGCATGCGAACTGGCGGGGGGTGTTCGGCGCGGCGAACATGCCGATCGGGTGGAGGATACGGCCGACCAGCAGGGCGATCAGCAGGCCCTGGACCAGACCGTGGCCGCCGCCGCCAGCCTCCAGCAGGGCGATCAGGATCAGCGCCAGCGGGACGTATTCCGAAAAGTTGGCGTGGGTGCGGACCCGCTTGAGCAGGGATGCGTCGCCGCCGTCGCCCAACAGGACGTTGTCGGAGACGCGGGATCCCATCACCCACCCGGACAAGCCGAGATACACGAGGGCGAGCAGCGCGGCGTAGAAGGCCGTGGTCGCGGGGAAGATCATCGGTGTTGGGTTTCCTGTCTGGGCAGCTGGTCCTTGAGCCAGGGCCGGCCTTGCGTCACAACACGAGATAGGGCGCTCCGGCCCAGGGCGAACCGCGTGCGATGATCGACGACACGGAGCTTCTGGACCGCGCCGAGGCGCTGGTCGCGGCCTACGCCAAGGCCGGGCGCACGATCGTCACGGCCGAATCGTGCACCGGGGGGCTGGTGGCGGGGCTGCTCACCGCGGTGCCGGGTTCCTCGGCGGTGGTCGAGCGCGGCTACGTCACCTACTCGAACGAGGCCAAGGCGGAGGCGATCGGGGTGCCGATCGACCTGATCCGCCGGCACGGCGCCGTCAGCGAGGATGTGGCCCGGGCGATGGCCTGCGGGGCGCTGTCGGCCTCGCGTGCCACGGTCGCGGTGGCGATCACGGGCATCGCAGGCCCCGGCGGCGGCAGCGCCGAGAAGCCGGTCGGGTTGGTGCATTTCGGGTTGGCCCTGCGCGACGGCGGACGCCGGCACCTGGAGCGGCGCTACGGCGACCTCGGACGCGGCGCGATCCGCCGCGCGGCGGTCGCGGACGCGCTCGGCCTGCTCGAGGGAGCGCTGGCGGACTGATCCAGCGGCGGGAGGGGTCGATGGCCAGCCTGAAGACCCAGCTCTGCATCGTCGTCGGCGGCCCGGCCGGGATGATGGCCGGACTGCTCTTCGCCCGGGCCGGGATCGCCGTGACGGTGCTGGAGAAGCACGCGGATTTCCTGCGCGACTTCCGCGGCGACACGATCCACCCCTCCACCCTCGACCTGATGGACGAGCTCGGCCTCGGCGAGCGCTTTCGCGCCCTGCCCCAGCGGCGGGTCGAGTCCTTCTCGGGAGTCGTGAACGGCCGGAGCTACCGGGTCGCCGATTTCAGCCGGCTGCCGACCCGCAACCGATTCCTGTCTTTCATGCCGCAATGGGATTTCTTGGACTTTCTCGCCGGCGAGGCGGGCCGCTATCCGGGGTTCCGGCTGATCCGCCGGACCGAGGCACGCGACCTCGTCGAAGCGGAGGGCCGGGTCGCGGGCGTGCGGGCCGAAGGGCCGGACGGGCCGGTGGAGATCCGGGCCGACCTCGTGCTCTGCGCGGATGGCCGGCATTCGCGGATGCGCCAACGCGCCGGCTTGGTGCCCCGGGCCTTCGGGGCGCCGATCGACGTGCTGTGGTTCCGCCTGCCCCGCCGGGACGGCGACCCCGAGGCGGCGGCCGGGCGCTTCGCACCGGGGCGTCTCCTGATCACCCTCGACCGGGGCGACATCTGGCAATGCGCCTACCTGGTCCCGAAGGGCGGGGACACGACGCTTCGCGCCAGGGGGCTGCCGGCCTTCCGGGCGGCGGTGGCCGAGATGGCACCGTTCCTGGCCGACCGCACCGAGTCCATTCCCGACTGGGACGCGGTCAAGCTCCTCACCGTGACCGTTGATCGGCTGGAGCGCTGGCACCGCCCCGGCCTGCTCTGCATCGGCGATGCCGCGCACGCGATGTCGCCGGTGGGTGGGGTCGGCATCAATCTCGCGATCCAGGACGCGGTGGCGGCGGCCAACATCCTGGCCGGGCCCCTGCGGTCCGGGCCGGTCGCCGAGGCAGACCTCGCGCGGATCCAGGCCCGGCGGTTGTTCCCGGTCCGGGCGACGCAGGCGCTACAGCGGTTCATCCAGGCCCGGGTGATCGCCACCACGCTCAAGGCCGATGCGCCGTTCCGGGCTCCGCTCGCCCTGCGGATCCTCGACAGGCTGCCGATCCTTCAGGTCCTGCCCGCCCGGATGATCGGGATGGGCGTGCGGCCGGAGCACGTGTCCGCGCCGGCCCGGACCTGACGCGTTCAGGCGGTGCCGTACATCCGGTTTGCCCGGCCCTCGAAGGCGTCGGTGAACTTGCGGAAGGCGCGGTCGAACATCGTGCCCATCAGGAGGCCCAGCGTCCGGCTCTTGAACTCGTAGGTGATGAAGAAATCCACGGCGCAGCCACCATTCGGCGCTTCCTTGAACAACCAGCGGTTCTCAAGGTGCCGGAACGGGCCGTCGATGTACTCGGCCACGATCTTGTGGTTGGCCGGATCGAGGCTGACCCGGGTGGTGAAGCGCTCGCGGATCGCCTTGTAGCCCACGCCCATCTCGGCGATCAGCACCTCACCGCCCTCCGGCATGTCCTGGTGCTGGACCTGCTGACGGCGGATCACCCGCAGGGATTCGCACAGCGGCAGGAACTCGGGATAGCGCTCCACGTCCGCCACGAGATCGTACATCTGCTGCGGCGAATGCCGCACCGTGCGGGTAACCCGGAAGGACGGCATTTCTGTTCCGACGTGCTCAGGCCGAGAGGGCGGGGGCGTGCGAGGAGGCATGCTTGGCGAGCCGGGCCGCCTGAAGCTTGGCGAAATCCTCGCCCGCATGGTGCGACGAGCGGGTCAGCGGCGTGGCCGAGACCAGCAGGAAGCCCTTGGCGTAGGCGGTGGTCTCGTAGGTCTTGAACTCGTCGGGCGGTACGAAGCGCACGACCTCGTGATGCTTCTTGGACGGCTGCAGGTACTGGCCGACGGTCAGGAAGTCGACCTCGGCCGAGCGCAGGTCGTCCATCAGCTGGAGCACTTCGTTGCGCTCCTCGCCCAGGCCGACCATGATGCCGGACTTGGTGAAGATCGTCGGGTCGAGCTCCTTCACCCGCTGCAGCAGGCGCACCGAGTGGAAGTAGCGGGCGCCCGGCCGCACCGTCAGGTACTTTGCCGGGACTGTCTCCAAGTTGTGGTTGAACACGTCGGGCTTGGCCGCGACCACGACCTCCAGGGCCCCGTCCTTGCGCAGGAAGTCCGGGGTGAGGATCTCCACCGTGGTACCGGGGCTCGCACGACGGATCGCCGCGATGGTCCGAGCGAAATGCTGCGCGCCGCCGTCCTTCAGGTCGTCCCGGTCCACCGAGGTGATCACGACGTGGTGCAGGCCGAGCTTGGCCACCGAGTCGGCGATTTTCTCGGGCTCGTGCTGATCCAGCGCGTCTGGCAGGCCGGTGCGGACGTTGCAGAAGGCGCAGGCCCGCGTGCAGGTGTCGCCCATGATCATGAAGGTGGCGTGCCGCTTCTCCCAGCACTCGCCGATATTCGGGCAGCCGGCCTCCTCGCAGACCGTGACGAGGCCGTGCTCGCGCACGATCTTCTGGGTCTCGGTCCAGGCCTTGGAGCCCGGCGCCTTGACCCGGATCCAGTCCGGCTTCTTCGCCTGGACGGGCTGGTCCGGCCGGTGCGCCTTCTCGGGATGGCGCAGGCGCGCGGCGCGCGGATCGTTCTTCAGGATGTCGAGGACGATGGCCATGCCACACCGCGGGGAAGCGCCCGGGGGCGCGGTCGGTCAGTAGAGACTGACTTAAGGCGCCCGGCCCCGCGCCGCAAACCACCGCGACGCCGGGACGCCATGCGGTGGTTGAGGATGCCGCGTTTCCGTCAGATCCCGAGCACCCGCACGAGCAGGCCGGCCAGTGCCGCCCCGATCACCGGGCCGCCCACCGGAACCAGCGCGTAGCCCCAGTCGGACGCGCCCTTTCCGGCGATCGGCAGGATTGCGTGGGCGATGCGCGGCCCGAGGTCGCGAGCGGGGTTGATGGCGTAGCCGGTGGTGCCGCCGAGCGAGAGGCCGACGCCCCAGACCAGCATGCCGACCATGTAGGGCGCGACCCCGCGCGGGATCGCCCCGGAGGCGCCCAGCGTGTTGGTCACCAGCGCCGAGATGGTCAGGATCAGGAAGAAGGTCGCGATGATCTCCGACGTCCAGTTGGCCTTGGCGTCCCGGATCGCCGGCCCGGTGCAGAAGCAGGCGAGCTTCAGGTCCTGCTCGGGGGTTGCCGCCCAGTGCGGCAGGTAGTGCAGCCAGACGATCGCCGCCCCCGCGAAGGCGCCGAGCATCTGGGCCGGGATGTAGACGGCGAGCTTCGAGACATCCCCGGAGCTGACGGCGCCCGCCACGGTCACGGCCGGGTTGAGGTGCGCGTCCGGGCTGCCGGTGGCGGTGGCGACGAAGATCCCGGCGAGCACCGCGAAGGCCCAGCCGGCGGTGATCGCGATCCAGCCCGCGTTCTCGGCCTTGGATCCCTTGAGCAGGGCGCCGGCGACGACGCCGTCTCCGAGCACGATCAGGGTCATCGTGCCGAGGAATTCACCCAGGAATGGCGACGTCATGGTCTGGTCTCCCCCAAAGATCGTCTTGTTACGAAAGTCTTTTTTTGAGGTTCTTCCGTCGCCGACCTCGGGCGTTGGCTGGAGGTCGGAACTTGCGGGTCTCAAAGGGCCCGGGCCTTTTCGCGTGCGCGGGGTTACGCCCGGCCATCCTGGGGGGCTCCGCCCCCGAACCCCTGCCGAAGGTCCCGCGCTCTCTCGAGCCGCGGGACCGGCCCGCTCAATCCTCGTCGAGCTTCCAGTCGAAGGAGCGCTGCACCGCCCGGCCCCAGGCGGCGGCGATCTTCTCGCGCTGGCCGGCATCCATCTTCGGGGTCCAGCGCTTGTCGACGCCCCAGTTGCGCTTGAGGTCGTCGAGGCCCTTCCAGTAGCCGACCGCGAGGCCGGCCGCGTAGGCGGCGCCGAGCGCCGTGGTCTCGGAGACCTTCGGGCGCACCACCGGCACGTCGAGCATGTCGGCCTGGAACTGCATCAGCGTGTTGTTGGCGACCATCCCGCCATCGGCCCGCAATTCTTTGACCGGAATGCCGGAATCCCGCGCCATGGCGTCCAGCACCTCGTGGGTCTGGAAGGCCGTCGCTTCCAGCACCGAGCGGGCGATGTGGCCGCGGTTGACGTAGCGGGTCAGGCCGATGATCAGCCCGCGCGCGCCCTCGTTCCAGTGCGGCGCGTAGAGGCCCGAGAAGGCCGGCACGAAGTAGACGCCGCCGTTGTCCTCGACGGTGGTTGCGAGCGTCTCGACCTCGGCCGAGTCCTTGATCATGTGGAGGTTGTCGCGCAGCCACTGCACCAGGGCGCCGGTGATCGCGATGGAGCCTTCGAGCGCGTAGGCGGGCTTCTGGCCGTCGAGGCGGTAGGCCAGGGTCGTGACCAGGCCGGCCTTGGATGGGACGGGCTCGGTGCCGGTGTTCATCAGCGCGAAGCAGCCGGTGCCGTAGGTGTTCTTGGCCTCGCCGGGTGCGAAGCAGGTCTGCCCGAACAGGGCCGCCTGCTGGTCGCCCAGGATGCCGGCGATCGGCACGCCCGCGAACGGCGCCTTGGTCTCGCCGTAGACCTCGCTCGACGAGACGATCCTCGGCAGCATCGCCTTCGGGATGCCGAAGACGCTCAGCATACCGTCGTCCCATTCCAGGGTCTTCAGCGACATCAGCTGCGTGCGGCTGGCGTTGGTCACGTCGGTGACGTGCAGCCCGCCCTCGGTGCCGCCGGTGAGGTTCCAGACCAGCCAGGTGTCGATGTTGCCGAACAGCACGTCGCCGGCCTCGGCCCGCTCGCGGGCGCCCTCGACATGATCGAGCAGCCAGCGCAGCTTGAGGCCCGAGAAATAGCTCGCCAGGGGCAGGCCGGTGAGGTCTCGGAACCGGTCGCGGCCGCCGTCGCGGGCGAATTCGGAGACCAGCCGGTCGTTGCGGGTGTCCTGCCAGACCAGGGCGTTGTGCAGCGGCTTGCCGGTGCGCCGGTCCCAGATCAGCGTGGTCTCGCGCTGGTTGGTAATGCCGACGGCCGCGAGGTCGGTGGGCTGGAGGCCGGCCTTGTCCAGGGCCTCGCGCATCACACCCTGCGTCTTGGTCCAGATCTCGGCGGCGTCGTGCTCGACATGGCCAGGAGCCGGATAGATCTGCGCGTGCTCGGCCTGGGCCAGCGCGATCACGCTGCCCTCGCGATCGAACACCATGAAGCGGCTGCTCGTGGTGCCCTGGTCGATGGCCCCGACGTAACGGCTCATCGTTCCCTCCCTGTGTTATGCCCGACCGGTCTCGCGCCGGATCGGGTTCGGCAAGATCATGCGGCCTCGGCCCTGCGGTCGAGGTAGGCGGCGAGGCGTGCGGCGCTTTCCGGGCCGGTGCGCAGGCCGAGCTTCGAGCGGCGCCAGAGGATGTCCTCGGCGGTGACCGCCCATTCCGCGACCCGCAGGTAATCGACCTCGGCCGCCGTGAGGCCGCCATCGAAGACTTCGCCGAGATCGGCCATGGATTGCGCGGTCCCCACGATCTCGCGCGCCTTGGTTCCGTAGGCGCGAGCGAGGCGCCGCGCGGTCTCGGCGGGCAGGAACGGTTTTTCCGCCTGGAGCTTGGCGAGGAACGTGTCGAAATCCGCGTCTGGCATGGCGCCGCCGGGCAGCACCGCATCGCCGGTCCAGGCCGGCTTGAGGCCGGGGAAGAACGGCTTGAGCTTCTCGATCGCGTGCTCGGCCAAGCGCCGGTAGGTGGTGATCTTGCCGCCGAACACCGACAGCACGGCCGCCTTGCCGCCCTGGTCCTCCACGTCGAGGACGTAGTCGCGGGTCACCGCGGAGGCGTTCTCGGCGGCGTCGTCGTAGAGCGGGCGCACGCCCGAATAGCTCCAGACCACGTCGGCCGGGGTGATGCGCGTGTCGAACGAGCGGTTGACGCAGCCGCAGAGGTAATCGGTCTCGTCTCGGGAGATCGAGACCGGCCCGGGCTCGCCGTCATACGGCACGTCGGTGGTGCCGATCAGCGTGAAGTCGCGCTCGTAGGGGATCGCGAAGATGATGCGCTTGTCGGGCTGCTGCAGGATGTAGGCCTGGTCGCCCGGGAACAGGCGCTTCACCACGATGTGGCTGCCCTTGATCAGACGGACCGCCGCGCGGCTGTTGATGCCGAGCGTGCCGCCCAGGGTCGCGCTGACCCAAGGGCCTGCGGCGTTGACCACGGCCTTGGCCCGCACGGTCCGCTCGCCGCCGCCGCGCTCGTCCCGCAACGTCGCGACCCAGCCGTCGCCATCGCGCCGGGCCGAGACGACGCCGGTGCGGGTCAGCACCGTGGCGCCGCGCTCGCGGGCATCCATGGCGTTGAGCACGACCAGGCGGCTGTCCTCCACCCAGCAGTCGGAATAGACGAAGCCGCGGGTCAGGCGCTTCTGCAGCGGCGCGCCGTAGGGCGAGCTGCGCAGGTCCACGGACTTGGAGCCCTGCAGGGTCCGCAGCCGCGCGAGATGGTCGTACAGGAACAGGCCGAGGCGCAGCATCCAGGCCGGGCGCAGGCCCTCGTCGTGGGGCAGCACGAAGCGCAGCGGCCAGATCACGTGGGGCGCCTGCCGCAGCAGCCGCTCGCGCTCGGCCAAGGCCTCCCGCACCAGACGGAACTCGTAATATTCGAGGTAGCGCAGGCCGCCGTGGATCAGCTTCGTCGAGGACGAGGAGGTGAAGCCGGCCAGATCCCCGCGCTCGGCCAGCAGGACCGACAGGCCGCGGCCCGCCGCGTCGCGTGCGATCCCGGTGCCGTTGATGCCGCCGCCGATGACCAGGAGATCGTAGGCGTCGGACGGCTCGCGCTGGCGCTGTGCAGCCGGCATTGTTCCTCCTCTCCTGCCCTCGATGGCAGGTTCAGGACATATTGAGCCGCCCGAACATTTTCGCAAGCGAAAAAAACGAAGTTCGTTACGGTTCGTCTGCGCTGTCCGCCACCGCCAGGGTCACGCCCTGCCGCTCAATCATCGCGACGATTTCCGGGGGCGGCATCCGGTCGGTGAAGAACGTGTCGACCTGATCCAGGCGACCGACCTGCACCATCGGCCTCCGGGTGAACTTGGTATGGTCCGCCACCAGGAAGGTCTTGCGGGCATGGGCCAGGATGGTCTGCGTCGCCCGCACCTCCTCGTAATCGTAGTCGAGCAGCGCGCCGTCGGCATCGATCCCGCTGATGCCGATCACCGCCACGTCGACCCGGAACTGGCTGAGCGTGTCGCAGGTGAGCTGGCCCAACACCGCGCCGTCGCGGTTGCGCACAGTGCCGCCGGCCACGACGATGTGGAATTCCGTGGCCTCGGCGAGCGACAGGGCGACGTTCAGGTTGTTGGTGATGACGCTGAGGTCGTCGTGCCGGGTCAATTCCCGGGCCACGGCCTCGGGGGTCGTGCCGATGTTGACGAAGACCGAGCAGTGGGACGGGATCCGGCTGGCGGCCAACCGGCCGATCCGGGTCTTCTCGGGGAGCAGGGTCACCCGGCGGTCGGCGTAGTCGATGTTCTCGACGCTCGACGGCAGCCCGCCCCCGCCCCGGTAGCGCTCCAGCCGCCCTTCCGCGCTCAGCTCGTTGAGGTCGCGCCGGATCGTCTGGACGGTGACGCCGAATTGCGCGGCGAGGGCCTCGATGGTGACGAAGCCCCGCTGACGGACGGATGCCACGATGGCGCTGCGCCGCCCCTCGACGCCGGACACCTCGACCCTGTCCTCGGATCTCCGGTCGAGCGGTCGTGACATCGACACTCCTGGCGTTCCCCGATCCGCTCGAAGACGCGGATGTTCGTTTGCGAACATTGTGTGCGTGCAGCGGCTTTCGCAGGAGAGTGAACCGGCGGGCGTGGCCGGGCAACCGCTTCGGTGCTGTGAACCGATGGATTCACAGACCTGCCGGAGGCTACGCCTGCCCCGTGGGAGGTTCGCGCTGTGCGCGGCTCCGCTCGTATTCGCCGTACCGATCCCGCGGGCCTGCGGCCAAAAGCCCGCAAAAAAGGCCTGTCGCGGGTGCGACAGGCCCGTTCGTCCGGGTGACGCCGCCGTGCGGCGTCCCGGCAGATCACATCTGGTGGTGACGCATCCGGCGGTGATGCTTCATCATGCGCTTGTGCTTCATGCGCTTGCGCATCATCGGACGCTCGACCGGGGCTGCACCGCGCTCCATGGCGGCGGCTTCGCCAGCGCGCTCCATGCCGCCGCGGGGACCGCCCGCCTGGGCGCCGGAGGAGTTGTAGGGCGAGTTGCCCTGGGCGTAGGCGGAGCCCGCGAGCAGCGTCAGCGACGCGGCGGCCAACAGAAGTTTCCTCATGATCAATCCCTGGGCGTAGACTGTCGCAGGCGAGGCGCCGTCCGTCGTCTGGGTGGTGCCGCTGCGTCGGAAAATAAGCGGCCCAGAGGAGACTTGGTTCCCCGATCCCGCGTTTCGGAGACGAATGATTGCTTGGCGGGGTCCGAGGGCCTATTTCGCGACCTGTCCCGGCGCGACCGCGCCCGGGATGCGTTCGGGAGGGGGCGGCTTTGGCCAGCAGCGGTTCGGCCTATCTGCTCCTGGATGTCGCCGGCACGCCCTGCGCCCTGCCGCGCGCGGCGGTGTCCGAGATCCTGCCCCTGCCGGCCCTGCACAATCCCCCCGCCACGGGCGGCTGGCTCGCCGGCTTCCTCAACCTCGGCGGCGCGCCGATTCCGGTGATCGATCTGGCCCCGCTGCTCGGCCTGCGCCAGGCCGCGACGGCTCCGAGCCTCTACGCGCATCTCGTACTGACCCGCGACGACGCGGTCGCGTACCTCGTCGATCGCGCCGCCGACCTCGTGGTCGTCCCGGATTCCGCGATCCGGCCGGCCGAGGAGGCCGGGACGCTCAACGGCTGCGTGGCCGCCGAACTCGTGATCGGCGACAGCCTGGTACACGCCCTGGCGCCCGAGGGGTTGCTGACCGCGCAGGAACGGGCCCGGATCGCGGCGCTGACCCGGGCCGCCGCCGAGCGTCTCGCCGCTTTGCCGCCGTCCGCGTGATCCCACGATGGCGCGCCAAGTTCCGCCCCGCCCCCATCCGGGCGACGACCCCGCCTATGCTGCCCTGAAGGCACGCATCATCGCCCGCACGGGCCACCATTATTATATCGACAAGGACGAACTCCTGATCGAGCGCCTGCGCCGGCGCTTCCGGGCCACCGCCGTCGCCGACTGCGCCGCCTACAGCGTCTTGCTGGCCGACCGGTCCCGGGGCGAGGCGGAATGGGCCTGCCTGGAGGCCGAGATCACCGTTGGCGAGACCTTCTTCTTCCGGTACGCGGAGCAGTTCCAGGCCCTGCGCCAGACGATCCTGCCCGCGCTGATCGCGGCTCACAGCCTCGACCGCACCCTCCGGATCTGGAGCGCCGGCTGCTCGACCGGCGCCGAGCCCTATTCCCTGGCGATCTTGGTCCGCGAGGCCCTGGGCGACGCCCTGCCCGACTGGCGGATCGCGATCCTCGGCACCGATATCAGCGTCGAGGCGCTGGCCACCGCCCGGGCCGCCGAGTACGGGCGCTGGGCGCTTCGCACCATGCCGCCGGAGGACCGGCTGCGCTACTTCACGCGCCTGCCCCCCGCCCCCGGGATCCGCCGCGAGGGCGGTTACGCCCTGCGGCCGGAATTCCGCGCGCTGGTGCGGTTCGAGCGGGGCAACTTGTTAAGCCTCATCGAGCCCAAGACCCCGCCGGGCGAAGGGTACGACCTGATCCTGTGCCGCAACGTGCTGATCTATTTCGAGGCCGAGACGGTGGCCGCGGTGGTGCGCGGCCTCGGGCGCAGACTTCGGCCGGACGGCTGGCTGCTGCTGGGCCATGCCGAGCCGAACCCGACCTTCTCGGGGTTCCTCGATCCCATAAGCCTGCCCGGGACCGTGGCCTACCGCCGCCTTGCCGACGCGGTGCCGCCCGCGCCCCGGCCGGTCCCGCCGCCGGCCGAGCCAGAGCCCCGCCCCCGGCCTGTCGAGGAACCGCGGGCGGCGCTCGAGACCGTCGTGGCGACCCTGGCGCAGCCGCGCCCGCCCGCAATGGAGGTGGCCGAGCGGTCCTCTGTCGAGATCGTGGCCGCCTACCCGGACGCGCCGGCCGGTGACCTCGCCCGCATCCGTGCGCTCGCCGATGCCGGCGAAACCGGCGCCGCCTGGCGGGTCCTGCGCGGCGCCCTTGCGCACGACCCGACCGATCCGGCCCTGCGCTTCTACGAGGGCCTGCTCGCCCGCACCCTCGGCCGGGACGACGAAGCCGAGCGCGCGCTGCGGGCAGCGCTCTACCTCGACCGGGGCTTCGTGATGGCCCACTACCATCTCGGGCTGCTGCTGATCGGGCTCGACCGTCCCGTCGAGGCGGCCCGCGCCCTCGACAACGCCATCGCGTTGAGCCAAGCCCTCGGACCGAACACGCTCCTGCTCGAGGGCGACGGCGCCGCGGCCTGCGAGATCGCCGCCGGTGCCACCGCCGCCCGCGCCGGGCTCGGGCCGGAGCGTGGCCCTGACAGCGGCATCGGGAGCCCCTGATGGAAGCGCAGCCCAGCGCGCCGGATCGCGGCGGGCGCCCCAAGTCCGACCAGGCGCTCGAGTCCGACCGGGACCTGGTGGCCGAGCGCACCGCAGCGCTGGCCCAGCGCAGAGTCTTCTCTGCCGGGCCGGAGACCGGCATCGACCACCTCGTTTGCGCCTGCGGGGCCGAGCGCTACGGGCTGCCGCTCGCCGCGGTAGCGCACGTTCTGCCGATGCGCCCGTGCACGCCGATGCCGGGAGCGGTGCCGGCGCTGCTCGGCCTGATCGCGCTGTCGGGCCGGATCGTCGGCGTCCTGGGCCTTGCCCGGGCGCTGGGCCGCCCTGAATCGCCCCCCGACGGCGAGCGCGGGGGCGGGCATCTCGTCGTGCTGCGCGGCGGCCAGGCTCAACCCGTCGCTCTGGCGGTCGACCGGGTGCTGGGCATCGCCACCGCCTCTGTCGACTCGACCGCGGAGGACGCCGATCCGGCCGGATTGGGCAATGCCGCCGCTTCGGGTTATGCCCCCGCCTCGGCCGGCGACGGCCGACCGGATTTCGTCGTCGTCGACCTTCCCCGCCTCTTGCGTCGCGTGCTGCCCTAAAATCCCGTCCGCGCGCCCCTCCACCGGAGCCAGCCCCGACCGTGACGTTCTCGATCGGAAGACGCATCCTCCTCGGCTTCGTGGCCGTCACCGTGGTGATCGTGGCGCTCGGCTTCTACGCGCTGGAGCAGATCGGGGCGGTGCGCGACACCACCGACGCCATCGTCCGGCGCGACATGTCGGTGCTGCGCCAGCTCGACGACCTCGGCAACCAGGCCCGGGATCTCGGGCTCCTGCGGCGCAGCGCCGTGATCGCGATGCTGTCGCAGGCGCAAGGGCGGCCGGCGCGCGCCGACGATACCCTGACGACCTGGCGCCGGACCGCCGCCCAGATCGAGAGCGGCCTCGCCGCCACGATGCAACTCGCCGGCGAGTACCGGACCCAGTCGATCTCCACCGAGCGCAACGCCGTCTGGGACCGCATCGCCACGGCCGCGGCGGACGTGCAGCGCTCGTTCCGGGAGGTGCGGAGCGTCGGCGAGGCGCAGTTCGCCGCCATCGCCCGACAGGACGTCGCCGGGGTCGAGGCGCGCAACGACGAGATCAGCCGACTGCAGGCGCCGTTCCTGGGGGGCATCACGAACCTGCGCACCCTGCTCGACGGCGGTATGGCCCTGGGGCAGCGCGCCGCCCACGAGGTCTACGAGCGCTCGCGCCTGTCGATCTACCTGACGCTGACTGCAGCCGTGCTGCTGGCGATCATCGTCACCTGGATGATCCGGCAGGCCGTGGTGCGCCCGCTGGAGACCGTGATGGGCTTCGTGGAGCGGGTCGGCGACGGGGATCTCTCGGGCCGGCTCGACATGCGCGGCGGCGACGAGATCGCGCGCCTGGGGCGGACCCTGAACGCGATGGTGGACAACCTGTCGGACCTCGCCCGCACGAGCCGGGCGGCCACCGCCGACCTGAACGCCGCCGCGGCCGAGATCCGCGCCTCGGCGCAGCAGCAGGCGGCGTCGGTCGAGGAGCAGTTCGCGGCCGTGCAGGAGACTGCGGCCACGGTGGACGAGATCACCCATTCCGGCGCCCAGATCGGCAAGCGCGCCACCGAGGTGATCGCCACCGCCCAGGCCACGGCCCAGACCTCCCGGCAGGGCCTGCGCGCGGTCTCCGACACCGCCAAGGCGATGGACGCGATCCGCGAGCAGGCCGAGGCGGTGGCCGGCAACATCGTCAGCCTGTCGGAGAAGACCCAGACGATCGGCGACATCATCGAGACGGTCAACGACATCTCGGAGCGCACGCACCTGCTGGCGCTGAACGCCGCGATCGAGGCGGCGGCGGCCGGCGAGAGCGGGCGCAGCTTCGCCGTGGTGGCCTCCGAGATGAAGCTGCTGGCCGACCAGGCCAAGGCGGCCACCGGTCAGGTCCGGGGGATCCTGGGCGAGATCCAGCGGGGCATCAACACGTCGGTGATGCTCACCGAGGAGGCGGTCAAGCGCGCGGCGGCCGGCAAGACGCGCTCGGACACGACCCAGCGGACGATCGAGGAGATCACGGCGCGGGTGGAGGAGAACGTGCAGACGTTCCAGCAGATCGTGGCCTCGACCAACCAGCAGCAGCTCGGGATCGAGCAGGTGATGGGCGCGCTGCAGAACATCCGCCAGGCCAGCCAGCAGACGGCGGCCGGCACCCGCGAGGTCGAGGCGGCCTCGGCCAACCTCACCGAACTCGCCCAGGCCCTCATGGCCCTGGCCGAACGCTACCGGCACTGAGGGCGGTACCGCCTTGCCCGCCGATATCCGCCAGCTCCTGCTCGCGGCCTTCGAGGTCGAGCACCGCGAGCACGTCACGGCGATCCGGGCCGCGCTCGGGAGCGCGACCCCGGACTGGAACGACGTGTTCCGCCGCGCCCACAGCCTCAAGGGTGCCGCCCGCGCCGTCGATCTCCCGGCCGTGGAGGCGGTCGCCCACCGCCTGGAGACCCTGTTCGAGCGGGTCCGCACCAACGCGCAACCGGTCGACCGCGAGGCGGCCAACGCCGTCCACTTGGCCCTCGACCGGATCGAGAGCTACGTCGCCGGCCTCCAGGACGGGGCCGGGCCGGACATGCCGGCCGACGCCCTATCGGCCCTCGGGCAATGCCTCGGCCTCCCCGGGGAGGCCGCGGAGGAAGCCCCGCCGCCGGCTGCGCCACCGCCACCGGTCGCGCGGGCTGCCGAACCCCCCGCCCCGCCGGCGCCGGTTCCGGTCGCCCCGGCGCCATCCCCCGAGCCCGCCGAGTCCGGCGCCGCGATCCTGCGCGTGCCCGGGGAGGCCGTGGAGGCCCTGGCCCGAGCAAGCCACGACCTGACCAGTACCCTTGCGGCGCAGGCCCCCGCCGCCGAGGGCCTGGCGCGCCTCGCCCGGCTCGCCCGCGACATGCGGGCCGGCGCCGAGGCGCTGGCGGCCAAATCCGTTGCGGACGAGCCGGAGCTGCGCGCGCTGGCGGCCCATCTCGGCGGCTTCGCCCGGGAGGCCGCGGAGCTGTCCCGCCGTCAGGCCGCGGCGACCAGCGCGGTCGAGGGCGCGGCGTTCCGGGTCCGCGCCGAGGCCGAGCGCCTCGCCCTGGTGCCGGCCGAGACCGTGCTCGGCCCCCTCGCCCGCTCGATCCGCGAGACCGCCCGGGAGCAGGACCGCGACGTCGATCTCGACCTGCGCGGCCTCGACCTGCCTGTGGAGCGCGGCCTGCTCCAGGCCCTGAAGGATCCGCTGCTCCACGCCCTGCGCAACGCCCTGAGCCACGGCTGGCAGAGTCCGGAGATCCGCCGTGCCGCCGGCAAACCCGAGGCCTTGGCGCTCGGGCTGGAGGTGGCCGTGCGCGGCTCGCGCCTGCAGGTCACCGTCACGGATGACGGGCCGGGGCCGGACCTGTCCCGGATCGCCGCCACAGCCCGCGCCCGCGGCCTGATCGCCCCCGGGGAGGAAGCTGACCCCGAGACCCTGCTGCGCCTCGTCTTCGAGCCCGGCTTCTCCACCGCGGAGGCGGTCGATACCCTGTCGGGGCGGGGCTACGGCCTGTCCGTGGCCGCGGATGCCGCCCGCCAGCTGCTCGGCAGCGTGCGCCTGGAGCCGCGCGAGCCCGCCGGTACCGCCCTGGTGTTCAGCCTGCCGCTCTCGGCGGCCCGGCGCAGCCTGCTGCTGGTCGAGGCGGCCGGGCGGACCTATGCCTTGCCGGGCGGCGCGGTGGAGCGGCTGCTGCGCATGGACCGCGCCGGCTTGCCCATCGCCCTGGGGCGGACGATCCTGCGGATCGGCGCGGATGATGCCGCGACGAACCATCCGGTCGCCGCCCTCACCGAGATCCTGGGCCAAGCGCCGACCGCCCCGGACGCGGCCGGTCAGGACCCGACGATCCTGACCGCGGTGCTGCTGCGGGCCGGCGGCGGCCGCCTGGCGCTCGGGGTCGACCGCCTGCACGACGTCCGCGCTTTACTGGTCCTGCCGGCGCCGGCCTTCGGGGCCGATCCCGGCCTGATCGCCGGGACGGCTGTCCTGCCCGGCGACGTGCCGGTGCTGGTCCTCGACCCCGACGGCCTCGCCGCCCGGGCCGCGTCGATGGCGTCGGGCCTTTCGCTCGGAACGATGGCGCAGGCTCCACGTTCGACGACCGCGCCCCGCGCCACCGCACGGGCGACCATCCTGGTCGTCGACGACTCGATCACCACACGCACCTTGGAGAAGGGCATCTTGGAAGCCGCCGGCTACCGCGTGGTCGTCTGCGTCGACGGTCAGGACGCCCTCGACCGGCTGCGCGCCGAGATCGAGCCCATCGATCTTGTGCTGGCCGACGTGGAGATGCCGCGCCTCGACGGCTTCGGCCTGCTCAAGGCCCTGCGCGCCGATACCCGCTTCGCCCGGCTCCCAACAATCCTGATGACCTCGCGCGGGGATGCGGCCGACGTCTCCCGCGGCCTCGACCTCGGCGCGGACGCCTACCTAACCAAGCAGAAATTCGACCAGCGCCAGCTGCTCGACACGATCGGACAGCTGCTATGACGCCCGTCCGGGTCATGCTCGTCGAGGACAGCCTCGTGGTGCGCGAGTTGCTGCGCTACATCGTGTCGCGCGATCCCCGGCTCGAACTCGTGGCCGCGGTGCCCTCCGGCGAGGAGGCCCTGGCCACCCTTCAGACGGTGCGGCCGGACGTGATCTCCATGGATATCCGCCTGCCCGGCATCGACGGTCTCGAGACCACCCGCCGGATCATGGCGGAGCAACCGACCCCGATCGTCGTGATCGCCGATGCGGTGGAAGATTCGTCGCTCCGCATCTCCATGAATGCGCTGCGCGCCGGCGCCCTGTCGGTGGTCGAGAAGCCCGTGGCGACGACCCATGCGGGCTACGAGGCGGTGGCCGGAGAGATCTGCACCCAGCTTCGAATCATGGCGCAAGTCCCGGTGATCCGGCGGCGACCGATCGGTGCCGAATGGGCCGGACGAACCAGCCTGGCCTCCTTCGCCGCCCCCACCGAAGCGGCGGCGCAGGCGCCGAGCCTGCTGGCGATCGGCGCGTCGACAGGCGGCCCGCCGGCGCTCGCCCGGGTGATCGGCGCCCTGCCCAAAACCTTTCCGCTGCCGGTGCTGGTAGTCCAGCATATGGGCCCGGCCTTCATGGAGGGTTTCGCCACCTGGCTCGACAGCGTCGTGGCCCTGCCGGTCTCGCTGGCGCAGGACGGGGAGCGCGCGGAGCCCGGCCGCGTCTACGTGGCGCCCGGTGACCGGCACCTGGAGATCGGCTCCGGCCGGGTGATGCGCGTGATCGCCACCGAACCCGTCTCCGGCCAGCGCCCGGCTGCCACGGTGCTGTTCCGCTCTCTGGCCCGTCAGGTCGGACCCTCGGGGATCGGCGTGCTGCTCACCGGCATGGGCGAGGATGGGGCGGTCGGCCTCGCCGACATGCACCGGGCCGGCGCCCAGACCGTGGCCGAGCACGAGAGCACCGCTGTGGTCTACGGCATGCCGGCGGCGGCGGTGCGGCTCGGCGCCGCCCGCGCGATCCTGCCCCTCGACCGGATCGGCGACCACGTCCTGCGGCTTGCCGATCCCGGGGCTCGGCCGTGAGCCGGAGCGAGGCCGGCGCCCAGGACGGGCCTGCCCGGATCCTGCTCGTGGAGGATTCGGAGACGCAGGCTCTGGAACTGCGCCTTCTCCTTGAGGCGAACGGTTTCTCGGTGGAACGCTGCTCCTCCGCAGAAGCCGCCCTCGACCATCTCAACCGCAGCCAGCCCGACCTCGTGGTGGCCGATTATCACCTGCCCGGCATGGATGGCGACGAGCTGATCCGCCAGATGCGCCTGTCCCTGCGCACCCGGGCCCTGCCGGTGCTGATGCTCACCGGCGGCGGTGGCGGCGAACGGAAGGGCCTGGAGAGCGGCGCCGACGCCTACCTGCCGAAATCCGCCGACCGCGACCTGATGATTCTGCGCATCCGCGCCCTTCTGCGCGAGCGCCGGCCCTCCGCCGAGGGCGAGGGGCCCGGTGCCGCCGCGTTCCGGCGCGGGCGGATCCTGGTGATCGACGGCAGCCTGACCTACCGGACCTTCCTGGCGGGCCTGCTCGGGCAGGAGGGGCACCACGTTGCCACCGCCGACGGGCCGGAGGCCGCGCTCGAATCGCTCAACGGAGTGGGCGAGGATGCGTTCGACTGCGTGACCGTCGACCTGCTCGGCCACGCCTATGACGGCCTCACCCTGTGCCGGGCGATCAGCCAGCGCCGCTCCGGCCAGGCCGCCGGGGCCGGCTTCCACCTCGTGGGCATCGCCGGCAGCGATCCGGCCAAGGACTTTCTGGTCGAGGCCTTCGCGGCCGGCGCCGACGATGTTGTCTCCAAGACCGATGCCGAGGTGCTGGCCCTGCGGGTGCGCGGCTTCGTGCGCCGCCGCCTGCTGGAGGAGGACGACCGTCGCATCGCCGGCCAGTTCGGCGAGCGCGAGCGGGCGGTGGAGCGCGCCCGCGCCGAGGCCGAGGCCTCCGAGGCGCGCGCCCGCCTCGCCGACGCCCTGGAGCGGGCCAACCGCGACCTCGCCGACGCCAATCGGCAGATCACCGAGGCCCAGGCCAAGCTGGTCCAGGCTGCCAAGATGGCCTCGCTCGGCGAGCTGGTCGCCGGCATCGCCCACGAGATCAACAATCCCCTGGCCTTCATCCTGGCCCATCAGGGTACGGTCGAGCGCCTGCTCAACGAATTGCCGAACGCTGCCCCGGAGTCGGCCTCCCGCGCCGTCGACAAGGCCCGTCAACGGGTCGGGTCGATGCGGATGGGGCTGACCCGGATCCAGGATCTGGTGCTCAACCTGCGCAAGTTCTCGCGCCTCGACGAGGGCGAGCGGGCCCTGGTCAACGTGCCCGAGGCGATCGAGACCGTGCTGGCGCTGATCCAGCACAAGCTCGGCGGCCGGATCGCGGTGGAGCGCAGCTTCGCCGGCCGGCCCGAGATACACTGCACCCCGGCGCTGCTCAACCAGGTGGTGATGAACATCCTGGGCAACGCCGCCGACGCCATGCCGGAGGGCGGCATGATCCGGATCGATACCCTGTCGAACCCGGAGGTCGACGAGATCCGCATCAGCGATACTGGTCCTGGTATCCCGGAAGACCTACGTGAAAAGATATTCGAGCCGTTCTTCACGACAAAGCCCGTGGGCTCAGGCACCGGCCTGGGTCTTGCGATTGCCTACAGCGTCGTTCAGGCGCATAGCGGCTCGCTCACCGTGGAGGCGGCGCCGGACGGGGGAGCCTGCTTCGTGATCGGGATTCCGCGGCAGGCGTCCAGCGCATGAGTGAAGGCACGGCAGGACGAGCATTCCCCGCTGCGATGGACACCGGTTCGGTGACGGATACGCATTCACTGCACGAGAACGGGGCCGGGTTCGATGGCCCCCGCGGGACCATCCTGGCCGTCGATGACGAGCCGGATATCCTGATCGCCCTGGAGGACCTGTTCGAGGATTCCTACCGGGTTCTGACGACCTCGAACCCGAACGAGGCGCTCGAGATCCTGCACGCCGAGCCCGACATCGCCGTGGTGCTGTCGGATCAGCGCATGCCCGGCCTCACCGGCGACGCGCTCTTGGCCGAGGCACGCGCCTTCCACGACGCGCAGGCGATCCTGCTCACCGGCTATGCCGACATCACCGCGGTGATTGCCGCGCTCAACCGCGGCGGCATCGTCGGCTACGTCACCAAGCCCTGGGACGCGAGCCTGCTGCGCTCCACGGTCCGGCAGGCCTTCGAACGCCACCGGCTCGGCCGCGACCTCGCCACCGAGCGGGCCCTGCTGCGCGGCCTGCTCGACCACGCTCAGGACGCGATCAGCTTCAAGGACGCGGACGGGCGCTTCGTGCGCCTCAACGCCCGCAAGGCGGCCCAGCTCGGCCGGGACGTCTCGGGCTGCCTCGGGCAGCGGGAGGGCGACCTGATCGGCGCGAAGGGCGGCACCGTGGCCGAGGCCGATGCCGCCGCGATCCGTTCCGGGGCGGTCGCCGAGAGCCTGACCAGCGACGGCCCGGTCGGTGCAGAACTCTGGAGCCACGTCACCCGGGTGCCGATCCGCGATGCGGGCGGCGCGATCAGTCATCTCGCGGTGATCGAGCGGGACGTGACCGAGCAGCGGACCCTGGAGGCCCGGCTGCGCCAATCCGACAAGATGCAGGCTCTCGGCACCCTGGCCGGCGGTATCGCGCACGATTTCAACAACCTGCTTACCGCGATCCTCGGCAGCCTGGAACTCGCCGCCCCCAAGGTCGCCGACCTGCCGCGGGTGCAGCGCCTGATCGAGAATGCACGCGGCGCGGCCGAGCGCGGCGCCTCCCTGACCAAGCGCCTGCTGAGCTTCAGCCGCGCGCACGACCTCCAGGCCCGCGCCACGGACGTCAACGCCCTGATCGGCGGGATGAGCGACCTGTTCGGCCGCAGCCTCGGCGGCTTGGTCAGCGTCCGCACCGACCTGACCGAGGGCCTGCCCGCCGTTCAGGTCGATCCGGACCAGCTCGAACTCGCCGTGCTCAACCTATGCATCAACGCCCGGGACGCGATGCCGGAGGGCGGCACCATCACGGTGGCGACCCAGCGCCTCGACATCGCGGGCGACCCCGAGATCGCCGACGGCTCCTATCTCGGTATCAGCGTCACCGACGAGGGCACCGGCATCCCGGACGAGATCCTGCGCAGGGTCTGCGAGCCGTTCTTCACCACCAAGGCGGTGGGTCAGGGCACGGGCCTCGGCCTCGCCATGGTGTTCGGCCTCACCCAGCAATCGAAGGGCCGGCTCGCCATCGAGAGCGAGGTCGGCCGGGGCACGCGGGTCGAACTCGCCCTGCCCTTCGCGACCGAGGCACCCGAGGAGGCGGCCGGTGAGCAGGACGACGCCCCGATGGCAGCCCGTTCGGCGCGGATCCTGGTGGTCGACGACGACGCGCAGGTCCGGCACGTCACCGCCTCGTTCCTGGCGGGCTTCGGCCACGACGCCACGGAGGCCGGCGACGGCGAGGCCGCGCTCCGATCCTTCGCGCCTGGCCGCTTCGACCTGATCGTGGCCGACCTCGCCATGCCGGGCATGAGCGGCATCGAGCTCGCCGCCGAGATCCGCGGCCGCGACCCGAGCCTGCCGGTGCTGATCCTCACCGGCCATGCGGAGGCGATGCAGATTCCGGACGATCTGCCGGTGCTGACCAAGCCGTTCCGCTCGGCCGACCTGGCGAACCGGGTCTCGGCGCTGCTGGACGGGTCTGATCCGGGGCGGGGATAAACCCGACGGGGGGGTACCCTGCCGGCGTTGCCGACGCTCGAAAAGCTCGCACGGGCGGACTGATCGGTCCGGCAAGGGGCGCACAGGCCCCTGGGAACGCGACGCCCCTGCCCGCTCTCGAAACCGGGAACGCAGCTTCCCGGGCCCGGGAGCCGGAAATTCTCGGGAACCAGCGTGTTACCGGCTCATTGATCCTCCACGGAGCCGTCACGCTCCGGGTTACGATCGTGGAGGTGAACCATGAGCAATCACGGTATCTTCCCAGGCAGTCGGCGCGATGCTGACACGGATCAGGACGATCCACCCAACAAGGATCGGCAGGGATAGAGGTTTCGAAGCTGCCGCGCGGTCGAGTTCCCGGTCAGGCCGACACTGACCGCCAGGGCGAGCTCCCGAGACGTTTCGAGACGTAGACCCTGCTTCAGGCCCGCCGGCGCAAGCCGGCGGGTTTTTTTGGGCTCTGCACGAACACGAAAAAGCCGCCCCGGACGGTCCCGGGACGGCTTTCTTAAGCTGGATCGTTGGAGCTTCGCTCAGGCCGCCTCGGCGACCTCGACCTGACCGGAATCCTTGCCGCGGGCCTCGACGTCGCGATCCACGAACTCGATCACGGCCAGCGGGGCGTTGTCGCCCTTGCGGAAGCCCGCCTTCATGATGCGGAGATAGCCGCCCGGACGGCCCTGGTAGCGCGGGCCGATCACGGCGAAGAGCTTCTTGACCATGTCGCCGTCGCGCAGCTGCGCCATGGCGAGACGGCGGGTGTGCACGCTGTCGATACGGCCCAGGGTGACGAGCTTCTCGACCACGGGACGCAAGTCCTTGGCCTTCGGCAGGGTGGTGACGATCTGCTCGTGCTTCAGCAGCGCGACCGACATGTTGGCGAACATCGCCTTGCGATGCTCAGCTGTGCGGTTGAAGCGGCGACCGCGATAACCGTGACGCATGATTTGGCTTCCTTCTCATCTCGGCCGCCGTGCCACGGTACGGCCGGGTGCCTCATCGAGGCTGTTGTTATCCGCGTAACCCCGCGGCGGGATTTTTTGGACTTCGCGTCAGGTCTGCGGAGGTCCGTATCTGGCCAGGCCCGACGGACGGCACCGTACAGCGCCGCCCAGTCCGGCCCGAAGCCGTTTCGCCTCAGTAATGCTCTTCGAAGCGCTTGGCGAGATCTTCGATGTTCTCCGGCGGCCAGCCGGGGATGTCCATGCCGAGGTGCAGGCCCATGCCGGCCAGCACTTCCTTGATCTCGTTGAGCGACTTGCGGCCGAAGTTCGGGGTCCGCAGCATCTCGCCCTCGGACTTCTGGATCAGGTCGCCGATGTAGACGATGTTGTCGTTCTTCAGGCAATTCGCCGACCGGACCGACAGCTCCAGCTCGTCGACCTTCTTGAGCAGAGCCGGGTTGAAGGGCAGCTGCGGGGCCAGCGGGGCAGCCTCTTCCTTGCGCGGATCCTCGAAGTTCACGAAGACCTGCAGCTGGTCCTGGATGATCCGCGCGGCATAGGCCAGCGCGTCTTCCGGGCCGACGGCACCGTTGGTCTCGATCGTCATCGTCAGCTTGTCCTTGTCGAGATCCTGGCCCTCGCGGGTGGTCTCGACGCGGTAGCTGACCTTGGTCACCGGGGAGAACAGCGCGTCCACCGGGATCAGGCCGATCGGCGCGTCCTCTGGACGGTTGCGCTCGGCCGGGACGTAACCCTTGCCCGTGGCGACCGTGAACTCCATGCGGATCTCGGCGCCGTCGTCCAGCGTGCAGATCACCAGCTCCGGGTTCAGGATCTGGATGTCGCCGACCGTGCCGATGTCACCCGCGGTGACGGTGCCCGGGCCGGTCTTGCGCAGGGTCATGCGCTTGGGCGCATCGGTCTGCGACCGGATCGCGATGGTCTTGATGTTCAGGACGATGTCGGTGACGTCCTCGCGGACGCCCGGGATCGAGGAGAACTCATGCAGCACGCCGTCGATCTGCACCGAGGTCACGGCCGCGCCCTGGAGCGAGGACAGGAGCACCCGGCGCAGGGCGTTGCCCAGGGTGGTGCCGAAGCCGCGCTCGAGCGGCTCGGCCACGACGGTGGCGACCCGCTTCGGGTCGTCGCCGGTCGAGACCTGCAGCTTGTTCGGCTTGATCAGTTCCTGCCAGTTCTTCTGAATGACCACGATCCTACCTCTCGTCCATGCTCGGGATCCGCGACACCCGTTCCCGCGCTTCGGCCGCCCGGCGCCGCCCCCTGGCGCCCCGAACGGTCCCTGAATTCAAGTCTGTTATTCGCCACCGACCCAGAGGGCCGGCACGAAGCGGTACCCGGCCCCGTCCCGATCCACGTAGCCGAGGGCCGGGAATTCCAGGTGCGCACCTGCGATGAAGGTCCGCTCCTGCGCCACCTCGTCCATGATGGCCTTGCGCGTCGCACGCGCCTGGTCGCCATCGACGTCGAATCCGACACCCGCCTCCGGGTTCTTGAACTGGATCGCGGGCAGGTGCACCACGTCCGTCCACATCAGCAGCGACTGTCCACCGGAGACGATGCGGAAACCGCAATGCCCGGGGGTATGACCCGGCAGATGGACCGCGCTGATCCCCGGCAGGACCTCACCGCCGCGATGCTCACGCATCCGCTTGGTGTAGGGCGCGACCGCCTTTCGGGCGTTTTCGAAGTACGGCTTGGCCTCGTCCGCCGCCCGCGAGAGAGCGTCGTCCGGCAGCCAGTGCGCCGCCTCGTCGGCATGCACCACGATCTCGGCGTTGGGGAACCGGGCCGCCCCGTTCGTGACCAGCCCGCCGACATGGTCGGGATGCAGGTGCGTGACCAGGACGGTTTCGATCTCCTCGGGCTTGACGCCGGTGAGCGCCAAAGCCGTGCTGAGCCGCCCCAGGGTCTCCACCGGGGCAAAGTCACCGTATCCCGTATCGATCAACACCGGCTCGCGGCCGGCACCGGTGATCAGGAAGGCGTTCAGCGTGATCTTGGGCTGCTCGGTGCGGAAGCCCGCAACCTGGAGCTTGCCGGCTTCGTCTTTCGGGATTCCCGTGACGAGATCGAGGCTGGCCTGAAACCAGCCGTCGTTGAGCGCGGTGACCGTGAGGTCGCCGAGGTTCCAACGCAGCACGCCCGGAAGCGGCTTCGATCCCGTCATGAGCTTCTCCGTCAAACCGACTGGTTCAGACCCGACGACGCTTGCGCGGACGGCAGCCGTTGTGCGGGATCGAGGTCACGTCGCGGATCGAGGTGACCGTGAAGCCCGCGGCCTGGAGCGCGCGCAGCGCCGACTCACGACCCGAACCCGGGCCGGACACCTCGACCTCGAGGGTGCGCATGCCGTGCTCGGACGCCTTGCGGGCGGCATCCTCGGCGGCAACCTGCGCGGCGTACGGCGTCGACTTGCGCGAGCCCTTGAAGCCCATCGCGCCGGCGGAGGACCACGAGATCGTGTTGCCCTGCGCGTCCGTGATGGTGATCATCGTGTTGTTGAACGAAGCGTTCACGTGGGCGACGCCCGACACGATGTTCTTGCGTTCGCGCCGACGGACGCGTTGCGGTTCCTTGGCCATTCGGGTCTCACTCTTCCTTCAAGCGCGCCCGTAATTCCAGGCGCTCGGGATTCTTTTGGGGACTCGGCCGGCGCGCCCGTGAAGGGCGGTCCGGCCCGATGCGGGATCCCTCGCGGGACACCAACACGACGGAAGGAAGGCCGAGCTCAGCACGGCCTTCCAAGTGGAGAATTACTTCTTCTTGCCGGCGATCGGCTTCGCCTTGCCCTTGCGGGTGCGGGCGTTGGTATGGGTGCGCTGGCCGCGGACCGGCAGCTGCTTGCGGTGACGCAGACCGCGATAGGCGCCAAGATCCATCAGGCGCTTGATGTTCATCGAAACTTCGCGGCGCAGGTCGCCCTCGACGATGTAGTCGCGGTCGATCGTCTCGCGGATCTGCAGCACCTCGGCGTCGGTGAGCTGGTTCACGCGACGCTCGGCGGGGATGTTCACCTTCTGGGTGATTTCCTCGGCCTTCTTAGAGCCGATGCCGTGGATGTACTGGAGCGCGATGACGACGCGCTTGTTTGTCGGGATGTTGACGCCTGCGATACGGGCCATGATCACGCTCCATCTGAGGCCCGGCGATGCGGGCGTTGATCGCGCGCGTCCGGTGGAGGCCGGCCCCTGCGCGCGCCAAACGACAACGTGGCCCTGGGGCGGCCCTGGACAGGGCACCTCGGACCAGCGATCGATTGGACGAAGGAGGGCCTGCTAGCGTGCGCGGGCCCAGATGTCAACGACTGGTGAACGATCGGCCGCGCTTCCATGCGTCGCGCGCGGACCATGCCAGGGTCACCGAGGGAGCACAGATGTCGGTTCTGACCAGCGACGGCGCCACCCTGCGGGCTTTCGCAGACTCGGTCCTTCGGGCCGCCGAAGAGAATGCCGAGGAAGTCGTCCCGGTGATCCTTGCGGTCGTCGGTGGCATCCTCACCGAGGCCCAGCCCGGTACCATCGCACTCCAAACCGAGGATGACGGTCCCGGCCAGCTCTGGGCGACCTTCGCGGGCCGCCGGATGGTGTTCCGCTACAACAGCATGACCACGATGGTCGAACTGCGCGACGACCGCACCGACGGCAATCCCACCCGTCTATTCGGACGCCGCGCGCTGCCGATGGACATCGTCAATTTCTTTGGAGCGTTGCGGGCGGAGGGGCCTGGGGATCGCTGACGCCGCCGCGTCAACGGAATCGCTGGCTTCGGTACCGGCAATAACCGCCCATCGTCTGGTAGCCGGCCGGGCAGCGGCGGACGCACGCACCCGCCGCATACTTGAGAGGCGGCCGACACGCATGCCGGAAACGCTTCTCCCCGTAGACGAAGGATTGCGCGGGGCTCTGCGCCGCGACCGGGAGGGGCGCCAGCACCACGGCCAGAAGCAGAAGGCTTACGGGGATACGGAGGGCGGTCATCGGGACTCCCGATCGTGTTTCGCCATCAACCTCCGGCTGCGCCTATGGTTCACCGCACGCTACGATCCCGGGCAATTCGTCGTTCGAGACGGCGTCCCACGACCGGGCGATCAGATCTCGCACATCCGGTCGAGCGACCAAGCGCATGCCGGGCTGTGTGATGGGACCGCGTTCGGTGCCGGCCCCATGGGACCGACGCATCGCGCCGCAGGGCCGGTCGGCCCGTCGATGCCACCCCGCGAGTGTCGCCTGCTGGTTTCTCGCCGCGCGCAGGATCGTGGCGCAAGATGGAACTGACGGATGTGTCCTCCGGTAGCGGCCGGCATCCGAATGCATGCGGCATGCTGGCGTTTGCGGCAGGAGGGGCCGCGCTCGGCCTGCGGTCTCAGCACCGCCAAGATTTCTGTGATCACCGGTTTGAGCCTTTACATGCTCGCTCCTCGCGGCTCGCAAGATCGGAACCTACTTTTGATCACATATCCACCTTAAGCCGCAAATGTAAGAATATTTCGTGTCTCAATACAATATATTAATCCAAATTATTATTTGACGTCGATCAATTAGGCTAAAGCGAAATGCCTTCCGGCGGAGACATGCTGCGTAAATCCTGCTTGACCTTAGGTAGCGTCAGAGTTTTAAATAAAATATCTTTGGCGACGAGCGGAGCAATCCGCATGAGTCCATGTGCGCATCGCGCTACATTTCCTGCGATCCATCGATCTATGCGTCGGGCGGCTTTCCGGGTGATCTGGATATGCTGCATCGACTGCACGCAACGCCGGCCCCGGAGATCGTTTCGGTCGCGAATCTCTACGATCCGGCCTGCTACACCCGCACTCTCGATCCGGACGCGATCTTCGCCGATCCCGCCCTCCGGCCGAATCTGGATCGGGCTTTCGCCTTCGTTGGCGGCGTCCAGGCGGTCGCACCGGCCTGTGTTTTGGTTCGGATCGACAATGCGAGCATCTGCGACCGGAGCATCACGGTCTCCCGCGATGGGGAAACGCTGCTCCTGTTCGAGACTTTCCGTCCCTCCGATCTCGTCACGCCCCCGCAACCGGGAGCCAGCGGGCCGACCACGACCCTTCCGAAGACCTGCGCTTATCTCCTGCTGACATCCTCCGGGACCTTCAACTGGGGACATTGGCTGGCCGAAGACCTGCCGCGCCTCCTGGCAGTGGACTGCCTGTCCGGTCTCCGCAGACCCATCTGCCTGTTGCTGCACGGTTTCGTCCCGGCCACCGACCGGATGCGGATCGAGCTTCTCCGGGGCTTGCTCGGACGCCGGGACGTCACGATTCGGTTGCTGCGACCGGATACGACTTACCGGGCGGCGGACCTCTACTTTGCCTCGCCGGTGGCTGGTCTGCCTGGCCCGAAGCATCCCCAGGCTCTCGCAGACCTTTCCGTTCGGGCCATCGCGATGATGCGTCGCCTGGACCGGCGATGGTGGCGATCGCCCCCGCGCCGTCCGACCCGTCTGTTCGTGATTCGCCGACGTGATCGCGGCCGGGTGCCGATCGGATGGGTGGACCTCTGCAGGACCCTGCAGGCCCGCGGCTACCAGCCGATCGATCCCGAGGGGATCTCAGCGCGGGAGCAGGCCGCGACCTTCGCGTGTGCAGAGCGCGTCGTCGGCTGCATGGGCGCCGCGATGGTGAACACACTGTTCTGCGCGCCAGGGACGCGCATTCTATACTTCGCCCCGGAAACGTTCACCGATCCGTATTATCTCGACCTCGCAGCGGCGCGCGGTCATCGCTACGGCGTCTGCTACGGCAAGGCCCTCGATCCGGGTCGGCCGGCGCAATCGGATTATGTCCTCGAT